>VTLG01007566.1_pt1 | contig 46135 bp, 58 predicted proteins | sample 4694571 | NCBI WGS metagenome assembly VTLG01 (sample SAMN12604809, study PRJNA352737) | marine metagenome | biome: ENVO:00000447; feature: ENVO:00000209|ENVO:00000569|ENVO:01000036; material: ENVO:00002151; isolation source: viral sequences binned using virsorter ...
GATTATCGAGGATGGCAAGGTTATAGCCGAATCCGAACTAGCTTTTGGTCTAAACCCTACAGAAACACCATCAGACCGTGTTGAATATCAGGCACTACCTGCTTCAGAACAGGCAAAAATCGATGAGCTTGTACCACTCTGGACTGACGAGGTCAAAGCAGCATGGACGGCTAAACAGGCAGAGAATACACCATGATTGATAGTCTCATTGGTATCTTAGAAACACATGGAATAGCAGGTCTTATGCTTGGTATTCTTAGTTATATAGTTTTAAACCAAATGAATACAATTAAAACTATGACAAAGCAACACAAGGATACCCTTGATATTTTCTCTATCAAAATAGAAACTAAATTAGATGCTATAAGTGGTGAGGTCGCAGATGTAGATAAAAGTATGGCGAAAGCAGAGGGTGCAAGAGAAGCTGATATGCGAAGGAGAGGTAGATAGTGGCAGAACTAAAAGAGAATGGTACAGAACCAGTATTAGCAGTTAAAGTTACTAAAATTATCTGGATTCTAGTTTTTACCACAGCATTTTTAACATGGTCTGTATTAAGATTTGAAGATCACATAACTGGTTTGGTCCAACAAGAGATCCAGGCTATGGCAGATAAGGTGGATCATGAGATGGACGATGTTAACGATAATTATGAGGCTAGTCTGGATATAATCATTAAAGGTAAATGCAGTGACGCATTAAAAGTATTTAAAGCTTCTCATATTTGTGAAAGGAGATAGCTATGATTGAACAAATAGAAGTTAATCTTAATCTAATACTAATGATAGTATTTATCCTTTCATACTCAGGATTAATCTGGTTTAATAGCTCACAATCTCGTTTGGCAAACTTTAGTCGTAATGTGGTTTATATGTCTTCTGGACTTTTGTTTACCTACTTTATATTCCAAATATCATATCTAGTACCTTATAATGAGTGGGAATATCTTGTGGCCTTTCTCTTAGCCCTTTCTTTTAGAGATCTTCTACCAGTTCTGGTCACATTTACAGTTGATGTATGTACTGTAAAACTTAAACAACTTGATGCAAAGATAAGAGGAGAAAATAAAGAGAAACCATGAATCTATCAAAACTTAGGTGGGCAACAAGAACTATAATTTCTCTTGTTGAACTATTTGCTATTATATTTGTTATCTGGCTTACATATTCAGATGTACCTCTAGATGCCGATAAAACTCAGATTATCTCAGTATTAATCGGTGGTCTATTACTTAACTTTGGTGCCACAAGTAAGTACTTCTTTAGTCCTGAAAGTGAGCACCCAGAACCCCAAAAGGAAGAAAAGAATGATCCCAACACTGTTACTTAATGTACTTAAGTCTCTAATTATTGATAAAGCACAATCACTAGCTGTTGAACATGTTAAATCAGCATTGTCACAAACTCTTAATCCTGATGATATGGCTAGTCTAGATAAGGCAATAGATGAAGATAAAAGTCATTCTTTTAACAATCTTTCTGATTTTCTTACTAAGTAATACATTAGAATCCCACGATCCAACAATGAAACTAAGTAAAAACTTTACTCTTAGAGAATTAACAAGGTCACAGACTGCTCTTAGAAAAGGTATCCATAATGAGCCAAATGAGGAGCATCTTATAGCTCTTACTGTGTTAGTTCATAAGGTTTTACAGCCAATAAGAGATAAATTTGGTACTGTATCTTGTAATTCTGGGTATAGATGTGCTGAATTATGTGAAATACTAGGTAGTTCAGCTAAATCTAGCCATTGTAGAGGGGAAGCAGTAGATTGTGAGGCTTATTCTATAAGTAATAGGGAACTAGCTCAATGGATTAAGGATAATCTAGAGTTTGATCAAGTAATTCTTGAGTATCCTGGCAAAGATCCTAGAGATGGTTGGGTACATGTGTCTTATAGAAGGGATGGCGAGAATAGAAATGAAGTATTAACTGCTATTAGAGAAGAAGGAAAGACTGTTTATAAGAAAGGGCTTCAATGAGTAAAGCTAGAATACTTAAATTCATCTTAAAATCTGGTAAGAATGCTGCAAGTAGAATTAGAGTTAAAAAACAAAGGGATGCAACACGTAAATGGTTAAAAGATAATCCAGATGGTGTTACTAAATTAGAACAGAAACCTGCCCCTAAGTTAAAGAAAATACAAAGACCTAAACTACCAAAGAAACCTATTGAAGAAGATACCCAAACAGCGCAATATCAATCAGCATATGCAGACGATGCTCCCCCTATGGAGAACTTTGATACAAGTCCTGATTTTGATACACAAATGGCTTTAGATGAAGAATCCGCAAGCAGAATTAGGTCAGATACAAGTCCTGATTTAAAAGGGACAACTTATGGTCTTGATAAATTTACTACAAAAAGAATAAAAACAGAAGTATCTGAAAGTAGTAAACATAGTGCAAACAAAAGACTACCTACAGAACATAAATTTGCTGTAAGGTCTGATAAACCTAAGAAAATTAGTACTAAAACTAAAGTTCTGAAACTGAAAGTCAAAAAGAAATGAAAGCACAGAAAGAAATACTAGAGGAACTACATGGTTCCGTAGCACTTGAGTTATTACAGCGTATAAGGTCTGGTGAAGCTAGACCTGCTGATATAGCGAATGCCATTAAGTTCTTAAAGGACAATGGTATAGAAGGGTTACCACTTGAAGGTTCTCCATTGGGAAACCTCTTGAATATTGTACCCTTTCCAAGTAAAGACCAATTGGTCACTAACAGTGTTGCCTAATAAGGGACACTAATTAATCTTGCTTAATAATAGGAGAAATTATGGTTGTTCAAAACTACATAGACCCATTTAAAGTCACCCAATTCGGAATTGGATTTGACTCTTTCATAGATAAAGTACAAACTGGATTCTTTTCAGGAGATACTTTTCATGGTAATTACCCACCTTATAATATAATCAAAAATGATGACCTTACTTATGGTATTACTCTTGCAGTAGCTGGGTTTTCAGAGAAAGACCTAGAGATAGAATACACGGATAATACTTTGATAGTAAGGACAAAAGATACTAAAGAAGAAAAAGATAAACCAGAGGTAATACATCAGGGAATTGCTTTGCGTAGTTTCACAAGGCAATGGTCTTTAGCTGATGATGTTATTGTCACTGGGGCTACTCTTGTTAATGGGTTACTAACAATATCAATGGAGAAAGTAGTTCCAGAGGATAAAAAGAAACGCTTAATAAAGATAAACTAAAATGACAACAGACTACACTGATATACATAGATCTGGTAAATGCGATAATGAAAACTGTGAATGTGAAGTTTGTGAGTGTGATCCTTGTGAATGTGAGGAACAAGTAAGTCCAGTATAAATTATGATTAGTCTTACTAAATTAGCAGTAAAGAACTTTAGAAGAATAAAGGAAGATGAAGATATAAAAGAAGATGATCTTTTAAGAGTAACAGTGAAAGGAGGTGGGTGTGCAGGATATGAGTATGTACTTGAATTTGGTCATCTTACTAAGAGGGACTTAGTATTTAAATCTAATGGTATGCCTGTTATAACAGATAGAAAAAGCCATACTATTATTGATGGTCTTGAAATAGATTGGTCTAAAGACTTATCTGCACCAGGACCAAGGTTTAGTAACCCTAAAGCAGTCTCAACCTGTGGCTGCTCTACAAGTTTCTCTATTAAACCAGTAGAGACTAACAAACCACTATGGATTCAATAAGATGGCTTATTCAAGTAAAGTATTGGAGCATTATGAAAAACCCAAAAATATTGGTAGTCTGGACAGTAGGGATAATTCTGTCGGTAGTGCTCTTGTGGGTGCTCCAGAATGTGGTGATGTAATGAAACTACAGATAAAGGTACAAGATGATTTAATTATAGATGCTAAGTTTAAAACCTTTGGGTGTGGATCTGCAATTGCAAGTTCTAGTCTAGCTACAGAGTGGATAAAGGGTAAGTCCATTAATGAAGCTAATTCAATATCAAACTCAGACATAGTAGAAGAACTATCATTACCCCCTGTTAAAATACATTGTTCTGTCTTAGCTGAAGATGCTATTAAATCTGCTATATCCGATTACAAAAGTAAACAGTTATATGATTAAGTATATAGTTATTCTTACACTAGTATTAGCAGGTTGTAAGACAATAGAACCAACGGTTACTGAGAGATCTAAGTTTGCAGGAGATTTCCCTGTAGATCATATTAGGAATATGTGGACTGTCTGTGCTAATGCTTCTGTAGCAAAGAATCCAGCATTCCCAATGCCAATACATTGGATGTATTGTGATTGTATGGTAAATATAATAAGAGCTAGATATACCCATAAAGAACTAACAGGTATAGATAAACCAGTGGAACTAAATAAGATTATGTCTGGTATTGCTCAAGAATGTGTTGACGATGTTATTAATCCAATTATAAAGCAACCAAAGAAAGATGCCCAAGAGCTTACATAAGAAACTAAATAAACAAGCTAATAAAAAGGGTTTAAAGGGAAACCAGAAGAATGCCTATATCTATGGAGGTATCTTAGGTAATATTGCTAAGTCTATAAAACATAGAGTCCAAAGGAAAGGTTAGATTAAGTATATCATTATTCATACAACTAACACTATGAGAATATTATGACTGAAGAGGTACTCAGAGACTTCCGTAACTTTCTGTTCGTTGTATGGACCCATTTAGGACTTCCAGAGCCTACTCCAGTACAGTATGATATAGCTAGTTATTTACAGTCAGAAGAGAAGAGGATTGTTATAGAGGCTTTTAGAGGTGCTGGTAAGTCTTATATAACCTCTGCCTTTGCTTGTCATCAATTGTACCTTGATTCCGAAGTTAAAATACTTGTAGTCAGTGCCAGTAAGATTAGAGCAGATGACTTCAGTACCTTCACTATGAGATTAATACAAGAGATGCCTATACTTCAGCATCTTGCTCCAAGAGAAGGACAAAGGCAATCAAAGATTTCATTTGATGTAGGCCCAGCTAAAGCTTCCCATAGCCCCTCTGTGAAGTCAGGAGGGATTACAGGACAACTAGCTGGTTCTCGTGCTGATATTATTATTGCTGATGATATTGAGATACCAAATAACTCAATGACACAGACTATGAGAGACAAGATCTCTGAGGCTGTTAAGGAGTTTGATGCTATCCTGAAACCAGATGGGAGAGTAGTATACTTAGGTACTCCCCAAACTGAAATGAGTCTCTATGAATTATTGCCAGAGAGAGGCTACAAAGCCCGTATATGGCCTGCCAGGTATCCAAAAGGAACTATAAAATATGATAATAAACTTGCTCCTTTTATAATGGATGCAGTATCTAGAGACTCTGAATGCCTAAATAAACCCACTGATCCACTTAGGTTTAATGAAGATGATTTATTAGAACGTGAACTTAGCTATGGACGTAGTGGGTTTAATCTACAGTTTATGCTGGACACTAGTTTAAGTGATGCTAACAGGTATCCTCTTAAACTAGAGGATCTAGTTATCATGGATATAGATAATGATAAAGCACCAGAGAAAATAGTATGGGGTAGGGATAAAGACAATATAGTTGATATACCAAATGTAGGGTTACCAGGGGATTTCTTCTATAAACCATTAGAGATTGTAGGGGAATATATTGATTACACTGGGTCACTAATGGCTATTGATCCTTCAGGAAGAGGGAAAGATGAGACTGCATATGCTGTAGTTAAGATGCTCAATGGGTACTTATATCTTATTGACTTTGGAGGTATAGAAGGTGGGTATTCTGATAATGTACTAAAAACAATAGCTGTACTAGCTAAGAAGTATCATACTAACTATATACTAGTGGAGTCTAACTTTGGTGATGGTATGTTTACTGAGTTACTAAAACCATATGTTACTAAGGTACACCCAGTAACAATAGAAGAAGTTAGGCATAATATACAGAAAGAGAAAAGGATAGTAGATACTCTTGAACCAGTTATGAATCAACATAAACTGGTTATAGACAGGAAAGCATTAGAAAGAGATTATACATCAGTGCAACACTATCCACCTGAGTTACAATCCAGGTATATGTTAGCACATCAGATGACAAGACTTACTAAAGACAAAGGTTCATTAGTACATGATGATCGTATTGATGTTCTGTCTATGGCTGTAGCATACTGGATAGAACAAATGGCTGCTGATGTAGATAAACAGATGAAAGATAGGAAGTCTGAGTTACTAGATAAGGAACTAGAGAAGTTTATGCAGAACGTAATTAGTCCTAATAGGTTCCAAGATAAGCATACTACATGGATGCATGTGTAATATTTGGGGAGAAAATATAAGACCCTTAAGAATCGACACGATTCAAAAAGTCCCCCATAGGGTATGCTCTTGGCACACTCCTTGCATCGCACATGCATGATGCACGCATAACCTGCGTAGTGCCTGCGCATAACCTGTGTATACCTGGGCACCATGCACACATGTATACGCAGGATGCAACAAATGTGCCACATAGGTATGGCATACTTGTTGCAATGTGTACCTATGTGCCCATGTGTTGCAACAACCATGCCACATTGGTTGGCACACTTATTGCATCGCTTACATATGTGTCCACAGGAATGCAATCTCTGTGCCACATTGGTTTTGCTTGTCTGCCATTCTATCTGTTTTTTTAATTATGGCATGACTATTGCATTCCTATGTACATGAGACAGCACATGGATCAAAAGCTGCCTGCATTATGCATATGGCTTCCTGCGTGGCTGCGGACACCTACACATGAATCCTTAAGGATTAGAAAATACCAGTTTGAAAATAAAACTTGACTTCTAGAACCACTTCAGATTATTCTAATTGGGCATTGAGCACAGCAGGTTGAATCCTAGCATACTCAGTGCAAACAAACTTTAAACACATGAAGCAAAGGAGCACATGAAAAAGATCACAAGCAGTAAGGCACTCGTGGAAGCCATGAGACAGTATCGGATGCAAAACGTCATAGACGTTATAGAAGAAGAACAAGAACTTGCTATGCAAGAAGAACTTGATTATGATGATCTCATAATGTATGATAGGTACAACATACTGGCACAAGATCAAGCATAACCTACATAACCTATAGCATAAGGAGCATAGATAGAGATATGACTACACTCATACTTAGACCCAAGACTGCATGGCAACAACGCTTATATGAACCTATGTGTGACCAAAGCAAAGCTTTGTTAGCACTAGTTAATTCAGGGTCTTCTAAAAGAAGAGAAAACTTCAATAAGACTGACCTAAACATTCTAAAGAATGATTTAGGATATACTCTGTCAAAGTGGACAGATAACCAATCTCCTGACATATGGGGATAACATAGGAGCATGTACATATGAACAAATTAGTATTACTAATACAACTAAGTACTGTCATCTTAATGATGATAGTGTATCTTCAAATAATTGATATAGCAGGAGCCATACAATGACAAACAAAGAATACTTATTAAACCAAGGTTTAAACATTGAAAAGCTTGTGCCTGTGCAGGTCCAAGGAGCACACAAGCCACAACTCTCAAGAGCATTTGCAAAGGTACGTGCTAGGCACTATATGCCCAAGTGGTCTTGGACTATCCAAAATAAAGCTTGACAGTTACCCGATTACTAGATTAAACTGAAAGTAACATGCAGGTACAAGCACATAACCTGATGGTTCAATGGCTTCACTGTGTGTTACTAAAGTAACTTATTAAAAAGGAGTATAAAATGCTAGTACGTTACATGGATATGGATAAATATGATGGTGAAAAGTATGTAGAAGAACTACATACAGGGTCAAAAGTAGTTTTTAGTGGTCTTTGTAGGTTAGGGACTAACCATGAAGTTTCAGTCTTACCTGTTGATCTGGAAAAGTATCGTTCAGGTATGCTGATACAACATGCATTCCCTTATCTTTCTACACAAGATCGTGAGTTCCTCATGACTGGCTTGTGTTGTGACAGTATCTGGGATACTGAAGAATAACTTGACATTTAAAAAAGGAGCATAGTATAATATGATTAAAACAAGGCAAAGGGCTTACGTTAGAAAAAGCAAAAAGCTTTACAAGCGTAAGCTTAAACATAAAAAGGAGCATGATAATGGCATACTTTGAAGATAATAATCATTGCAGAACTGTTGCAATGTCTAATCCTAAAGGATTTGAAACAGTTTGTGCATTTGTACAAGCAAGTATACGAGAGAGAACTTACCTACTTCCCGGCATGATGTGTGAATGGCGCAAAAGAGGTATTAAAAGCACATGGATATGGGGTAATAAGATTAAAGCTATGGCTTATATCCGTAAGCATAGGCAAAGACTTTATGATGAACTTGTACGTATACGTAAGCAAAAGCAAAAGGATGAAGCTTACCATCTTATGATGTTATTTATTGAAATTCCAGGTTTTGGAGTTGCTAAAGCAGGGTTCCTTACCCAGCTATGTGCAGGTAAAGCAGGATGCTTAGATGTACATAATATACGTAAATACCTACCTAATGAGGACGCAAGTAAAGGTACTCCTGCATGGTTACAAACTGCTGGAAACAGTAAAAGTACCATAGGTAAGAAGGTTAAAAAGTATTTAGACTTGACTTCTTCAATTGGAGGTAGTAAAGTAATGTGGAATAATTGGTGCCAGCATATAGCTAATGAGTATCCATACCACTTTAAAAGTGGTGATGATGTGTCTAGGTTACATAAAGAATGTGTACGTTAATAAAAAAGGAATAATATGTGGATTATATGTAAAGATGGTTTTGAAATGTCTCTTATAGACCAAGATGATGGACCACATGCATATGCAAGTGGATCAGTAGATAATAAAGATGATTATCTTGTTGAAATAGGTTACCCTACGCAAGTTGATAGCTTGCTGGTGCCTTATGCAGAAGATAAAGAGTACCCTACACAAACTGTGTATCCATATGTACCTTGGGCACGTGTTCAAGATGTAATCTTGAAACATGGTGGACCAGTTGATGTTAAAACAACATTAGGAAATATTTAACTTGACAGTTTAAAATTCCTCATGTTATAATGTAAGCATATTGACACACAGAGGTTAAGCATGGTCCTTGTGTGTTAAATAATAACAAAACCATGCATTTAATTGCATACCTAAAAGGAGTATATTATGCAATACTTAAATTCGATCACTGGCGTTAAAGGTCAGTCAATACCTGCAAGTATGAACTTGCATCCTGGGCAATGGGTAAAAGTTAGTAATGGTAAAAACTACAGTAAAAAAGGCATGTACATTGGTACTGTAAACAGTACTAAAGAGCAGGTCTTTGTCTGGAGAAAAGGTCAATCTGTTCAAGAACAGAATCATCAAGTACGGGTTGCCAGAGCATTCGTTACTGAAAGTAACAGACCTGGCAGGACTATGAATAACTTGTGGGAATATCTTGCTAAGATATTTTCATAATAACACTGGGTAAGTGTACAAGCTTACCCAGTAACTAAAAAGGAGTATTATGGCAAAGAATAAGTGTGGTAAAACCAGACCAGTTAAAGACCCATATGAAATATGGAAGTCTTTTGACCAATCTTGGGAGTGGAGAGTACTTAAGAAGTACCAAAACCCCGAGAACGAGGCAAAAAACGACTTTGCTAGGTGGTTCTGTGCAGTTAAAAGCCCATATACCTATGATGGGTATGATATGGGTGATGTATATGTACATGAGATAAAAGGTCAGGCTTATCGTTTTGATGAGGCACCTTTTGATACAAAGGAGAACTTTGTTGAAGAAGAATCCGATGTATTCAGGGAATATCAGAATGATATGTATGCCATGGAGCAGGCTTCAACGAATCATCCTTTCGCTGATTACTAATTCTGAATGGGGCACCTTGGGCATAATGAAGTATGCACCCTTTTGCTCCTTTAGGGTAGGTGCCCCACATTATAATATAATTCGGGACCATAGTTGAGTGGTTACAACATTGCCCTGTCACGGCAAAGGTCGTGGGTTCAAATCCCACTGGTCCCGCCACTTTTTAAAAAAGGGATAAGATATGATTGATAACCTAGTTAAAGAACTAAAGATTGCAGGTCTACCTACGGTAGTAATAGATGGTCCTGAATGGTTTAAGTCTAAAGCCTCTGAGAAGATAGCAGAACAACTCAGGGACACTCAGAGTGGTACACATGAAAGCAATCGTACACGTAAACCAGCACAAGATAAAGTCTAATCGTAAGCATGGGTTTAATGAACCTGTGCTCACTGTGAAGACATATAGAAGCAATGAGTATGCTCACGAGGTACACATTGATGGTCCTAGTAAACTCGTGTATAGACCGGACTCACCATTATCATGTGGTGCACATGTATGGTTAGAGACTGAATATAGTAACTTAATAATAAAGGAGTAATATGGTATCTTTAAGAAAAACTTCAAATACCGATAAAGTAGAATACTTGTCTAATACAAATGATGAGTGGATTGATATTGACGACATGGTGAGAGAGCACCTTGTCAATATGGTTAAAAAACTTATTCGCACTGAGTATACTGGTAAATTTAGAATAACGGATAAGGATGGTAACACACATAAAAAGAATGTTATGGGTTCTATGTAATAAATGGACATTCTTGTATAACCATTAATGAAATACATATGGAAACAATTAGTCATGATGATCTAAAGGAACAATATGGATTCACTGATGAACAGATTTGGGAAATGGACCAAGAGGCTCAGAAAGCTGTTGGAAAGACTTTCCAAATGGTTCATACCGCATTGATGGATCAAGAGCAAACACATGAAGAAAGATGTAATCTTGCTCTAATGTTTATCAATGTATGTATGGAGCAACTTGAGAAAAACTTTGAAAACTATTGTTCTCAAAATATTGAGCCAGAGGAAATTAATTGAATCTCAGACTAGAACAAGTCAAAATCGAGTCCGAGATGAATGGTCTTGGAATCGAGAGGTACAATAAAGGAATACGTGATGCTAAACTAAAGGGTAGGGAGTCAACCACTCTTTATGGTATTACGTTGATGAAAGAGGCACTAGAGCACGTAGAAAAAGGAATCAAAGAGTTTCTTGATAATGCCTTGACTGGTACACCAGGAAAGTTTCAGGGTTCTGTTGCTACACTTATGCTTCTTAATCGTGAGGTATCAGCATACCTTACACTAAAGTACACCATTGATGGTGTTTCTCATCGTAGTCCTTTAACTAGGGTTGCAATGAAACTTGCAAATGCTTTGGAAGATCAGTTTAAATTTGATCTCTGGGAAGGTCGTGATAGTACCTCCAAGATCTTTAGAAGGATCAAAGACAAAGTAAATAAAAAGACCAGTAATAGAATATATCGTAGATATAATCTTATTAGAAAGATGTCTAAGGTTGAAATGCTGGATCATAATCCTTGGTCTAAGCAGGAAAGACTACATCTTGGATGTAAACTTATAGATATACTTATTCAAAATACTGGTTTAATGGAAGTAAAAACTGTCCAGTATAAACGTAACCAGAGGATTCTTTATCTTCAAGCTAATGACGCTACACTACACTGGATCGAGAATGTAAACAAGGAAGGTGAGGTTTTACATCCTTATTTCTATCCTTGTGTAATACCACCTAAAAGGTGGTCTTCTCCATTCAATGGTGGTTATCTTTCAGATAAGATAAACAATATTCCTATGATTAAAACAAGGAATAGAGAGTATCTGGAAGAAATGGAACACCATAGTATGCCCTTGGAGTATGGTGCTGTAAATGCTCTCCAAGAGACTAAGTGGTGTGTCAACAAGCGTATTCTTGAGGTATTGAATTGTTGCTGGGAAACTGGCGAATCCTGGGCAAACTTACCTCCAAGGGAGGATTATAGAATTCTACCTAGTCCTGTAAGGGGTAATAAGGAAACTATGACTCCTGAACAGCTTGATATGTTTATCAAGTGGAAAAAGAAGGCTACAATAGTCTATGATTTAAATGCCAAGATGACGAGCAAACGTATACAGTTAACTCGTACACTTTCTATGGCAGATAAGTTTAAAGACTACGAAAGTATATACTTTGTATATCAATGTGACTTTAGAGGTCGTAAGTACACGGTGAATTCGTTCCTTACACCTCAAGGTCCAGATTATGCTAAGTCTTTGCTCCATTTCTCTCAGAGTTTACCAATTAAAACTACTGATGAGCTTGACTATTTTGCAGTACATGGGGCAAACTGTTTTGGTTATGACAAAGTATCATTTGATGACAGGGTTGATTGGGTATATAATAATTCAAATGATATTAAACAATGCGCAGAAAACCCACTGGATTTTAGGTGGTGGACTAAAGCAGATGAACCTTGGTCATTCTTAGCATGGTGTTTTGAATGGGCAGAGTTTATAGACCAAGGTCTAGGTTATAAATCTAGATTACCTGTGTGTCTTGATGGGTCTAACAATGGTCTACAGCATTTCTCTGCTATGCTTAGAGATAGTATAGGAGGTAAGGCCACGAATTTAACTCCAGAAGAAGTACCGCAGGATATATACCAGATGGTTGCAGATGTAGTCCTTGAGAAAGTTAAGCTTGACAGTGACCAAGGGCTCCTGTATAGTAATGAGTGGATAGAATTTGGAATAGATCGAAAGATCACAAAACGTCCTGTAATGGTTGTGCCTTACGGTGGGACTAGATATTCATGTCGTGAGTATATAGAAGACGCTATGCAGGAACGTATACTCCAACCACACGTTAAGAACCCATTCGGAGATAATGTATATGAAGGCTCATTATACCTTGCAAAGCATGTGTGGGATGCTATAGGTGAAGTAGTAATCGCTGCACGAGAGGCAATGTCATGGTTGCAGGACATAGGTAGGAAGATGTCTGATAAGAATCTACCCATTGTGTGGGAAACACCTTCCAAGTTTGTAGTCCAGCAGACATACCCAAGTATGCGAGGTCGAAGGGTAACTACACATATTGATAATGTTTTAATTAAACCCTCAGTCTTAGAAGAGACTGATAGAATTGATAAAAGAAGGGCTACAAATGGTTTGAGTCCGAACTTTGTTCACAGCATGGATGCAAATGCCTTGACATTGACTATTAACAAGTGTATAATGCAGGGCATCAGTGATTTTGCTGTAGTGCATGACTCATTTGGAGTTCATGCGCATCATGTCCCACGTTTAGCTCAGTCTATACGTGAGGCATTCGTAGAAATGTACTTGGATAGAAATGCTCTTGAAGAGTTTTATGAGAATGTTGAAGGTGTTCTTCCTGATTTAGAAAGACCACCGACTCAAGGGACTCTGGATATAAAAGAAGTTTTAGAGTCCAAGTACTTCTTTTCATAAGTCCATTTAAAGGACATTTTAGAATTGACTAACACAAACATAGGAAAGGCATATGGCTGAAAAGTATTCTGTAACTCCAAAGGGTCAATTTCATTGGGCACATGTTTCAAAGCCCGACACTACCTTCAAAGCAGAAGGTCAATTTCATATTAAGCTTCAGCTTACTGGAGAAGAAGCTACCAGTATGAAAACTCTTGTTGATGTTGCTCATGCTGAGTGGAAGAAAGAAGTCAATAAGACTAAAGGCCAAAAGAACTATCAAGAGTTCTTACCTTATAAAGTAGTCATGGATGATGAAGGGATGGAATCAGGTATTCAATTCCATTTTAAACTTCGTGCATCAGGTGTAAACTCACGTACTGGACAAGCGTTTACGCAACGTCCTATGGTAGTTGGGCCTGATAAAACACCTCTTCCTTCCAATCTAAGGATTGGTAATGGTTCCAGTGGTAAGGTATCATATGAGATTGCTCCTTACCAGCATGGTTCTACATTAGGAGTACAATTAAGATTACGTGCTGTACAGGTACTTGAACTTATTGAGTTTGATCCTGATCGTAATGCTAATGGTGATGGTAGTGATGTATTTAGTGTGGAGAAGGGATATGAGGTCAAAATAGACTTTGAAAACACAAAAGAAGAAGCAGACATTTTCCCACCAGAAGGGACCAAGGACGAAGCATTGTCAACTGATTTCTAGTCCATATAGATCTAAGTTTGAACAAAATGTTGCCTTTGATCTCATGAGAAGATGTACTAAGTTTGAGTATGAGACTATGACCGTTAGGTACGTATTAAATTGCAGATATACACCGGATTTTATACTGCCTAACGGTGTTATTATAGAAACAAAAGGTAGACTGTTAAAAAAAGATGCTCGTAAGCATCGTGAAGTAAAGAAACAGAACCCAGATCTTGACATTAGATTTGTCTTTATGAATCTTAATGAAAAGGTCCAAGGTAGTAAATATTCTAATAAACAGTGGTGTGAGAGGTATGGTTTTCTTTACGCAGAGAACAGGATACCGTATCACTGGACTAAAAATGTCAAAAAGAAAGGAAACTGAGTTTATCGTTATCCATTCAACGTGTACACCACCTAAAATGGACGTAACAATGCAAATGGTTGACGAATGGCATAGAAAAAGAGGTTGGTTGAGGATTGGCTATCATTATTTTATCCAGAAGGATGGAACAATCCAAACTGGAAGAAACGTAAATGAAGTTGGTGCTCATACCAAAGGTTATAACGGTAAATCCGTTAGTGTCTGTCTTACAGGTGGTGTTGATAGTAATGGTAATCCAGATCCATACTTTTCTGGAGGACAGTGGGAATCATTGTTTTCGATTGTTAATAGCTTGACCTTTATGTATAGAGGTGCTAAAGTAGTCGGACATGGTGAGTTAATCAAAGAGAAATCCTGCCCTGGATTCAGTGTGAAGAAATGGTGGGAAAACAATAAAGATTTAATCTATGGAAAAACAGGATATACAAATGCGTGAGAAAGATTTTGATGGAGTCACAGAAAGTTATACTTTCGCAGTGAGTTCTGAAAATAGAGAAGTTAGCATGAATTTTGATGCTGTTTATGTTCCAGATATTCTAGAAGAGTTTCTTTCTTTTATGAAAGCTGCTGGTTTTACTTATATTACTGGAATATCTGCTGAATCAGGAGACAAGGAATGGTCAACTGAAGAGTCGGAGTGTGAGTGGGAAGAAACCAATGAAGAAGATAGTGGACCTGTGATTTACGGAGGCTAAATGCCTACCATGTACACGAAGTTCAAAGGTCATGAACCTTGTCCTAAATGTGGATCTAAGGATAACTTAGGGAGGTGGGATGATGGACATGCTTATTGTTTTGGGTGTCAGTATATTGAGCGTAGTAGTGATACTGATAATATTAGTGAACCAAAACAAATGGAATCTATGAATATGGAATTTATTGATGGAAAGGTAACTAGTCTTCCTAGCCGTGGGATAGATGAGAATACTTGTAGAAAGTGGGGTTATTGTACTGCTGTTACTCGTAATGGTACTACTGGAATACACATAGCTAATTATAAGGATTCTAACGGTAATAGGATAGCTCAGAAAATCAGATACAAGAACAAGGACTTCACTGTACGTGGTGATATGTCTAATGTTAAACTATATGGTGAGCATTTATGGTCTGGATCTGGTAGGAGAGCAGTTGTATGTGAAGGAGAAATTGACGCTATGTCGGTTTCCCAAGCACAAGGGAACAAGTGGCCTGTATATTCAGTACCAAATGGTGCTGCTGGTGCTCCTAATGCTATACGTAAGTCTATTGAGTTACTTACTGGGTATGATGAGGTTATATTCTGTTATGACAATGATGAGGCAGGTTTAAAAGCCGCACAGGAGTCTGCACAGGTTCTACCTCCGGGTAAGGCTAAGATAGCAAAGCTACCATTAAAGGATGCCAATGAAATGCTGGTTGCAGGTAAAGTCTCAGAGTTAATAGATTGTATCTGGCAAGCTAAAATGTATAGACCTGATGGTATTGTAAGTGGTACAGAAATGTGGGATATTATTAATGCAGAAGACTCTATGTCAAGCTGTCAATACCCATTTACAGGTATAAATAATAAAACTCTTGGTTTAAGAAGGGGTGAGATTGTAACAATAACTGCTGGGTCTGGCATAGGGAAGTCACAAGTATGTCGTGAATTTGCTAATCATATGATTATCCAAGGTGAAACCCTTGGTTATATAGCATTAGAAGAGTCTAACAAGCGTACATCCTTGGGTTTTATGAGTATTTATCTTAATAAACCTTTGCACTTAGGGACAGTAGAAGTTGAAAAAGAAGACTTTAAGGAAGCATTTGATGCAACCTTGAACACTGGTCAGGTCTATATGTATGATCATTGGGGTTCTCTAGAAGGAGATAACCTAATGAATAAGATTAGGTATATGGTTACAGGTTGTAACTGCAACTATATTATACTAGATCATATTTCAATTGTTATCTCTGGTATGGAACTAGGTGATGAGAGAAGATCTATAGATAATCTTATGACTAAACTAAGAGGCTTGGTTGAAGAGGTTAACTGTGGTCTTATCCTTGTATCCCATCTTAAAAGACCTCAAGGTAATAAAGGTCATGAGGAAGGGGCACAGACTAGTATGGCACAGTTAAGAGGTAGTGCTTCTATTGGTCAGCTTTCCGATATTGTTATTGGTTGTGAACGTAATCAACAAGGGGACACTCCAGATAGAACTATTGTTAGGATCTTGAAGAATAGATGGACAGGTGAAACAGGTATTGCTTGTGCTCTAGACTATAATAAGGATACTGGTAGGTTGTCTGAGTGTGCTGATGTAGATTTTAATGATGAATCTGGTGATACACAACCCGAATTCTAATATGAAATCATGTATATTTGACATAGAAACAAATGGGTTAGATGATAAACTAGATAGGGTCCATTGTATGGTTATTATGGATACTAATACTAAAGAGGTTTCTGTATTTGAACCTTTTACTATGGATCTAGGTTTAAAGAAACTAGAAGAGTTTGATAGATTGGTAGGTCATAATATTATATCGTTTGATTTACCTGCTTTAAATAAAGTATTCCAGTGGAAGCCTTTAGATAAACAGAAATTCCATGATACTCTTATTCTATCTAGGCTTATCTATCCTAATAGAGCATCGATAGACTCTGATAATAAAGCTATTGAACCTCACCTATATGGAAGACATTCTCTTGAATCCTGGGGTCAAAGATTAGGATTTAAGAAAGGGACATTTGGAGTAGATCAGAAAGTGTTTAGAACATACTCCATAGATATGATGGATTATTGTAGGAGAGATGTAGAATTAACTTATAAGTTATACTGTAAACTGCTAAGAGCAGGGTTCTCTGAGAAATCTATAGATATGGAACATGAGATCCATAAAGTTTGTCAAAAACAAACTGAAGATGGCTTCCCATTTGATGCAGAGAAAGGTGCTAGACTTTATGCTGTTCTCAGTTCAATGAGACAGAATCATAATACTAAACTTAAAAAAGTATTCGGTTCGTGGAAAGAAGAAGGAGAGACTTGGACTCCTAAAGTTAATAATAAGAAACTTGGGTATACTAAAGGTGTTCCTGTTACTAGAGTAAAGACTATAGAATTTAATCCTAATTCTAGACAGCATATTGCAAAGCGATTAAAGGACATTCACGGTTGGATTCCAACTGAATTTACACCGTCTGGAGAGGCTAAGATAGATGAGACAATACTATCTAAATTACCTTATCCAGAGGCTAAACTAATGGCAGAAGCTTTTAGAGTTAATAAACTTATAGCACAGTTATCTGAAGGAAAACATGCCTGGCTTGACTTGGAAAAGAAAGGGAGACTGCATGGAACAGTCAACACAATGGGGTCAATATCTTCTAGATGCTCTCACACACACCCAAACTTGGGTCAAGTGCCAAGTGTTAAAGCACCCTTTGGGAAAGAGTGCAGAGAACTATTTTATGCCCCTAGTGGATACTCCTTGGTTGGCTGTGATGTCTCAAGCCTTGAAATTAGGGTGGTTGGTCATTATATGGCTAAATATGATGGTGGTGTATTCGCTAATACTTGTGTTGAAGGTGATATACACGAGACTAATCGCAAAGCCACTGGTTTGGCTACAAGAGATCAGGCTAAAACTTTTATATATGGCCTCTTGTATGGTGCAGGAGATGCGAAACTTGGTCAAATTGTAGGACAAGGACCAGAAGAAGGTGCTAGATTAAAGACCACATTCTTTACTAATAATCCAGCATTTAAGAAGTTTAGGGATGATGTCTATAAGAGTGCTAAAAAGGGTTATTTAATAGGTTTAGATGGTAGGAAAGTACCTATTAGAGCTATTCATTCTTCTGTTAATTCCTTATGTCAATCTGCTGGTGCTATTATTTGTAAAAGATGGGTAATTGAGTTTCATAAGCTAATGGAGAAAAGTGGTTACTTGAATACAAATCATTGGCAACATAATGGTATTGATTACCAACAGGTTGCTTTTGTTCATGATGAAATACAAGTTTTAGTTAAGAAAGGATTGGAGGATGAAGTCGGTAAAAAGGCAGTGGACGCAATTACCCTTACCGGGGTTCTCTATGACCTCAGAGTACCTCTTACAGGAGAATACAAAATCGGAAGAACTTGGGCAGATACTCATTAATAAAGAAACGCTAGTTAAAGGCGAGAACATACAAGAGTGGAGGACACTTGGAAAATATACAACTTCTGATTGATGGGGATATTCTTATATATCGTAATTGTTCAGCATCAGAGAGAGAAATAGACTGGGGTGATGACTTTTGGACTTTACACTGTGACTTCAGGGAAGTCAAGAGTTTAGTTGATTCTGAACTTAGTAACTTAAAGAGAGACTCAGGGGCAAGTGAAATATCAATATGTCTATCTAGCCCGAATAATTTTAGGAAAAATATATTCAGGGATTACAAGAGTAATCGTGTCCACAGAAGGAAACCAACATGCTTTAAAACCACTAGAGACTATTTGAAAGAAGAGTATGATTGTCTAGAGTCATATGGTTTAGAGGCAGATGATTTAATGGGTATAAAGAACACTGAGTTTCCAGATCATTGTTGTATTGTTTCTGTAGATAAAGATCTACAAACTATTCCTGGTATGCATTGGTCCTTTGAGGATAAGAAGATTTATAAGATAAAGGATTATGAGGCCCAGTATAATTTCCTTGAGCAGACATTAACAGGAGACCATGTAGATGGGTATCCTGGGTGTAAGGGAATAGGACAAGTTAAAGCAAGGAAAATCTTAAACAATGTCGAGAGAGATTTTGAGTCAAGATGGAATGCTGTAGTTTTAGCCTATGAGAACTCAGGGTTTGGAGAAGAGTACGCCATTACTCAGGCAAGGATGGCTTATATATTACATAATACAGAATGGAATGGATTGGATAAGGAACCTACATTATGGACACCAAATCACTTAAACAACGTGAGCAGTTAAGGGGGTATATTATGAGTAACTATGATCGTGATGAGGTAGAAAGACAAGAGAGAAAATCAACTATGCCTTTGTATCCTGATGATACTAAACAATATGATCCAGACTTAAGATATACAGAGGAGGATGATATTAATTGGCCTAAACATTATACAGCAGGGTTTGGTATCCAGCCACTTGATTTTATAATGAAGAATGAGCTTGACTTTGTTGAAGGTAATATAGTAAAATATATATGTCGTTATGATATGAAGGGAGGAATAAAGGATCTAAAGAAAGCTAGGTTCTATATAGATAAACTTATTGAAAAAGAGAAGAAAAAGAATGAATGATATGTCCCCGGAAGAAAAATGCACTATATGTGGTGGAGAATTTGATTTAAACACTGAAGGCGGGATACTCGGGTACTTGGGCATACTCCCGGTGTCGTTCTGTCCTTCGTGTGAAGCTGGGATATACGATATGTACGAACAATATAAGGAGGTAAATGGATGATTGGACTGTACACGAACCAAAGTTACCAACTCAATACCAGCAGTTCATACATTTATCTAGGTATTCCAGATGGGATTATGATAAACAAAGAAGAGAAAGCTGGTATGAAACTGTCCTGCGGTATTTTGATTTCTTTGGTAAGAAGCTAGATATTAACTTCAATGAATCACAGACCACTCGTGACCTATTTGAAGCTGTTTGCAATCTTGATGTTATGCCTAGTATGAGGTGTCTTATGACCGCAGGACCAGCCTTAGACAAAGAGAATATAGCAGGTTATAATTGTTCTTATGTTCATGTTGATTCACCAAGAGCATTTGATGAGATTGTATATATATTAATGAATGGGACAGGTGTAGGGTTTAGTGTTGAAGAGAAGCATACAAGTAAACTACCTATAATACCAGAGAAACTTCATAGTTCTGATACTAAGATAACTGTAAGGGACTCTAAATTAGGATGGGCAAAAGCTTTTAAAGATCTTATTGCCCTTCTATATGCTGGTGTTGTACCCCAATGGGACATGTCCAAAGTAAGACCAGCAGGATCAGTGTTAAAGACATTTGGTGGTAGGGCAAGTGGACCAGAACCTCTTGACCAGTTATTTCAATATACTGTTAGAGTATTTAAACGCACAGTCGGACGTAAACTTAGACCAATAGATTGTCATGACATTATATGCAAAGCGGCAGAGATTGTGGTGGTTGGTGGTGTTAGGAGGTCTGCTCTTATTTCTCTTAGTGATCTTGGTGATGAGTCAATGCGCAGAGCCAAGACAGGAAGATGGTGGGACCAGAACCCACAGAGATCTCTTGCGAATAATTCCGCAAACTACCACTCAAAGCCAGATATGGGAACCTTTATGCAAGAGTGGGTATCCCTGTATAACTCCAAGTCAGGAGAACGAGGAATCTTCTCAAGTGAGAATGTTAGAAAACACACAGAGAAACTCGGTGACCGTAGAGAAATTAGAGATGACTTCGGAACTAATCCATGTTCTGAAATAATCTTAAAGTCAAGAGAGTTTTGTAATTTATCTGAAGCTGTTATTAGAGAATCAGATAAACCAGTAGATATAATAAAGAAAGTAAAGTTTGCAACTATACTTGGTACATTACAAAGTACACTAATTGACTTTAGATACTTGTCTTCAGAGTGGAAGAATAATTGTGAGGAAGAGAGATTATTAGGAGTATCTTTAACTGGTATAATGGATAATCGTATTCTTTATTATCCAGATCCCCCATTTTTAGAGAAACTAAAGAAAACAGCAATAGACACAAATATAGAGTGGTCTAAGAGACTTGGTATTAAACCTTCTTCTGCTATAACATGTATAAAACCATCTGGCACAGTATCCCAGTTATGTGATAGTGCTTCTGGTATCCATGCTAGGCATTCTGATTATTACATTAGAAGAGTTAGAATGGATAACAAAGATCCTCTTTGTAAGTTCATGGTTAAAAAGGGTTTCTCCTATGAACAAGATATAGCTAACCCTACTAACACTGTATTTGCTTTTCCTATGAAGTCTCCTAAAGAGTCAATGAAGAGAACTTCCATGAGTGCTCTTGAACAGCTTGAATTATGGAGAATCTATGCAGTTTATTACTGTGAACATAAACCTTCTGTAACTATTTCAGTGAAAGAAAATGAGTGGCTTGATGTTGGAACTTGGGTTTATACTAATTTTGGTGTTGTATCAGGAATCTCTTTCTTACCATTCTCAGATCATAATTATATTCAAGCACCTTATGAAGATTGTACAGAGAAAGAATATAAACAACTAATAAAAAAGGTTCCTAGTGTAGACTGGAAAGAGCTTACAAACTATGAGAAAGAAGATTATACAACATCCTCACAAGAATTAGCTTGTGTAGGTAACTCATGTGAATTATTGTAATGGACATTTATGGACTAATATGGTTACAAAAGAACTTTTAGCATATTTAGAACAATACTATCCTGATAAAATACCTATGGGTACAGTTGATTCTAATCAGATTTCCTTTTTACAAGGACAGCGATCAGTTATCCAAAGACTATCACAAATTTACGAGGAAGAATATGGGAGCTTTGATGGAGCAACCGAAGATGCCAGAACTTAAGATGCCACCTCCTCCTCCACCTCCTGCACCAATGGATACTCCTGATTTAGCAGAGGCAGAACTAGAGGTAGGTGGGGATAGTAAACCTAAACAAGAGAAATCTTCTGGTTCAAAGAGAAAATATAGAAAAGCTAATAAGGGTACAGGGAAAAGTAAAGGACATTCACAATATAAAGGTGGTGGATTAAACAAAGTGAGCTAATGTTAGCTGATATACAAGTGTTCCCTATTAGTTCAAGGGAAATGTTAGTTGAAGCACAAGATGCTGCTAAAGAGAATGGGAGAGTATTAATGTTTCCATCTCATGTTATATTTAAGAAAGGGGAAATAATTGGTGCCTTTTGTACTAGATCCCCTACAGTATACTGGTGGACACACAGTGAAAAAGTAACTAGATCGGATTCTAAGTATATATTTAATTCCTTAGAAACTCTCATGAATGAGGGTAATAGTCCGACATATATATTACCATGTCATCTTGAGTCTCCTTACTATCCAATACTAAATAAGAGATTAACTAAGTATGAAGGGGATCACCATGACCACTGGTCACTATTTATAAGAGAATAAAATGGGTGGAACAGTAGGAAAACAACTTGGTACTGAAAAAGCGGCAAACCAATTACAACAAGATGCAGCAAAAACGGTGGATTCAACTGGGGTATTATCTGGTAGTGGTACAATAATTAAAGATATGCAAACTGGTGTTGACAGTTGGATACAATCAGGTAGAGATGCTACTTCCCCTTGGGGAGAGTCTTTATTTGGTACTGGTGATATGTCTAAAATAAAGTTCCAGAATCCATTTGAAGGGCTAGGAGGTGGTAAAGATACTCCACAAGAAGAAGCCCAATCTTCCTCTGCTAATTATTCTACAGGGAAAAGAACTTCTGGTAAAGGCGGTAAAGGATCTGGTAAAGGTGGGAGTATTGGGAAGGACAAAAAGAAACCAACAGGCAAGAAAAGCCAACTATATGTTAAACAGAAATGAATGAATTACTATATTTTAAACCAAGGAAACCCTATAGATATAGGGAGACTAAATGAGCCACTGGCCTGGACATAGAAATTATGGTAAAGATATATATAAAGCTGTTAAAGGTCTTAGTAGCAGTATAACACAAACTAGTGCAAATGCTGGTCCGTCTTTATCAAGTTATGTTAAAACTTTTGGCAAGAATGTTCAAACCGCAGCAGGAAATATTGGTAAAGCTGTAACAGGTAGCGACAACTTAGCTAATGTTAAAGCCAATGTTCCAACTCTTGAAGATATAAACAAAGAATTAGGTAAACATAATCTTGGCACTGTTGATGATGTTATGTCCAAGTTCACAAAAGATTTAACTGGTGCTGTTAATAAAGCTACGAGTTATGCAGGAACTGGTCTTACTCAAGTACAAAAGAAAGTAGCTGAAACAGGGGAAGCTGCAAAAGGACATGTATCTAACATAGTGAAACATGGTTCTAGTGCTGGTGGTGCTGTAAGTTCTGCTTGGACAAATACTCGTAAAAGTGGTCCTAATGTTGGGAAGATGACTAATGATGCTTGGACAAGTGCTAGAAAAACAGCTCAAGCAGGAGTGAATAGATATAATGCACTTCGTAATAGAGCAGATGCACTTCGTAGAAGGGGTCCTAATGTTGGTAGAGTAGTTAGTAATACTATGACTCCTTACCAAAGATATTTAGATAATATTAGGAAGCGTAGTGGTGTTAATGTTGGTAGAGATTTAACTAACGTAGGTAGCAAAGTAAATGAAACATTGACAGCAGGGATAGAGAAGGGTACTAAAGCTGTTACAGATGTTGGTAGTGCAGTTGGAACTGTTGCTAGTGATGTACTTACAAAACCTATGGAGAAGGTTAGTGAAACTCTTACTGCTGTTAAGGAGGATGCACTTGATCCAGTAGGAAAACAAGTAACTACTGGTATGCAAAACCTTACTACAAACATTGGACATGTAAGTAAAGAGCTTGGTGTTTTTCTAAAAGACCCAACTAAACAAATACGTGATCAGACTTCAGCTTGGGAAAAGAAACTAAAAGGTTATGGTGACGAAATATCGGATAATGTTTTTGGTACTGTTCTTGGAGGTCTTGGTAAAGGTATACGTGATTATTTAAAGAAACCTGGGGGTAAGAAAGCTCCAGGTGCTTCAGCCCCAGGACTAGGGGATACAGATAGTATTGGTTCAGTGGGGAGTTATGCTAAATCATTTGGGACAGAAGGTCTTAAAGTAGCTACATTATCAGGTAAAAAAAGTAGACTAAAGCAAAATAAACGAGCATTAAGAGTATAAAATATGATCGAAGGAACCTATGCAAGTGAAGGACAACTCTCAAACATGTATCAAAATGGTTTCGGAGAACGTGAAGCATACCTTAAAAGAGGAAGAGATTGCTCTAAACTTACAATTCCTACCCTTATCAAAGATTCTGGCGATAACTTTTCTACTAACTATAGTACTCCCTTTCAGTCTGTTGGTGCTCGTGGTGTTAACCATCTCGCTAGTAAACTTCTTTTAACTCTATTACCTCCTAATTCTCCCTTTTTTAGACTGACAATTGACGATTTTGATATTGAGCAATTGGTAGGACCAGATCAAAGAGGTCCAGTCGAGGAAGGATTAGCTAGGATTGAACGTGCGGCACAACAAGAAATAGAGTCACAGGCATACAGAGTTCCTGTGTTTGAAGCACTAAAACATCTAATTGTTACAGGTAATTGTCTTATCTTTATGCCTGATAATGGTGGGATGCGTGTGTTCCATTTGGATCGTTATATTATAAAGCGTGATCCAATGGGTAATGTAATATACATTATTACTAAAGAAGATCTTAATGCTAAATCTTTAACAGAAGAGCAAAGAGTAGCAATAGGATTACCTCCTCCTGATGAAGTATCACCCGAAACCCCACATAAACCTCATGAACTATTTACCTATGTATGTAACAAAGGTAAATACTGGCATGTACACCAAGAAATAGGGAAAGTTCCTGTACCAGAGAGTTATGGTAAGTTCCCTATTGATAAAAGCCCATTTATACCTCTTAGATTCTCTAGAGTTGATGGGGAATCTTATGGTAGAGGATTAGTAGAGGAATATTTAGGAGACTTAAGGTCATTGGAAGCCTTAACTCAAGCTATTGTAGAAGGTAGTGCTGCCGCTGCTAAAGTACTTTTCCTTGTTAGACCTAATGGTACTACAAGAATCAATGTATTAGCAAATTCCCCAAGTGGATCAATTGTACAAGGGGATGCAAACGATGTATCTACTTTACAACTTGACAAGTTTAATGACTTTAGAATATCTCTTGATACCATGACTCAAATCAGAGATAGATTATCTGCCGCTTTCCTTCTTAATTCATCAGTTCAACGTAATGCTGAAAGAGTTACAGCAGAAGAGGTTAGATTTATGGCTCAAGAACTTGAGTCAGCACTGGGTGGGGTTTATTCTGTATTGTCTATGGAATTCCAGACTCCTTTAGTTAATGTATTACTACAGAAACTTGTTAAATCTAAGAAAATGCCTAAGTTTCCTAAAGAGTCTGTAAAACCACAGATTGTTACAGGTATGGAAGCACTTGGTAGGGGGCAGGATCTTAATAAACTATCACAGTTCCTACAATACCTGCAACCTTTAGGTCCAGAAGCAATCATGAGTAATCTAAATCTTGATGATTATATAGATAGACTTGGTGCTTCACTAGGAATTGATACTAATGGACTAGTTAAATCAGCAGAACAGAAGCAAGCTGAACAACAGCAAGCACAAGAACAACAAGAACAAATGCAGAAACAAGCAATGCAACATGAGTTAATGAGTAAAGCAACACCAAACTTAGCCAAGGGTATGGCTGACAGTGCACAGCAAAACCCTGAAATGGTTCAACAAGTAACTGCACAAATGATGCAAGGATTAAGTTAATATGACAGAAGAGACAGTATCTACATATGAAGGTGAAGGAGTAAATCAAGCTGGTGATCCAGATCATGTTCATGAAATGATTGCTAAAGTAGAAGCTCCAGTTGAGACAATAGATCAAGACCAAACAAGACCACAGTGGTTACCAGATAAGTTTGCTAGTCCTGAAGAAATGGCTAGAGCATACTCAGAATTAGAGACAAGATTCCATGATAGCAATAACCCAACACTGGAAAATATAGAGCAACAAGCACAACTTGAACAACAGGCTTCTGAGATTATGGAAGCATCTCCATCACAAGTACATCAATTACTTGATGATAGAGGTTTAGACTTTAGTGCTTTTCAACAAGAATATAATGAGACTGGGAAACTTAGTGATGAAGCTTTAGGAGCACTTGATGAAGTAGGTATAAAACCAGAAATGGTTGCTACCTGGATACAAGGTCGAGAAGCTGTTGCTCAACAGAGTATAGATGCTATATATGAAAGTGTCCAAGGTAAAGATAATTATGATAGAATGATAGAATGGGCTGGGGATAACCTCCAACCTTGGGAACAAGAGGCTTTTAATGCACAAATAGATAATTTAGATGTAAATAGTGCTCTTGCAGTTAATGGTATGTATGCAAGATTTAAGAATTCGGTTGAGAACCAAGTACCTACTTTAATGACAGGAGATGCTCCAGTTAATACAGCACCAAGATATGACTCTTTAGCTCAATTAACTAATGCAATGGCAGATCCTAAATACAAAAACGACCCTGCTTATAGAGCACAGGTCACTCAAAGGTTGAATAATTCAACCATTCTGTAACAAAGAAAACAAAGGAAACCAATTAGTAAGACTTTGCCCCATGCGTGGGATAACTCTGAACTGAACTTTGTGAGTACTAAGATTTCTGTGTTATTTATATATATATAGTCAAAATAACCCTTTAATCTAAGGAAAAACAAACAATGTCTACTACTGACTATACATCTCTTCGGGCTGGGGTTGATAACTCGGCTGCGGCTCCAGCTTCCGCTGGGGCAGGACGAGAATTATTTCTAAAGCTTTATGCTGGAGAAGTACTTACTGCATTTCAGTCCCGAAATATTATGATGCCTTTACATCGTGTTAGAACGATTTCTAAAGGCAAATCTGCTCAATTCCCAATGACTGGTAAGTATCGTGATGCATCTTACCATACACCGGGGACAGAGATAACACCTTCAGCGGCTAAACAAGGTGAACGACTTGTTACCATTGACGATCTGTTAATCAATGCTCAATTTATTCCTAATATTGATGAGGCAATGACTCACTATGACATTCGCTCAATCTATACTCAGGAAGCAGGGTTTGCTTTGTCAAAGGTTGCTGATGAAAACATTCTAAGGATGGCTATCAAAGCCGCATTATGTGAAAATTCAACAATTGCTGCGGCTGGGATGATTCAAGATTACCAAGCTTTCGATGATGAAGATTTCACAGGTAATGTGACTCTTGGTGATGTAACAGGGAATACAGCAGCGGCTGCTGATGGTCGTGATCCTAAATATATCTCTCAAGCCATTATGGATGCCCGTAGAATATTGGATAATGCGGATGTTCCTGGTGACCCCTTTGTTGTTATGCCAACTGACATGTACTATGACATGTTTAAACTGGCTGGGACAACAAACTTGAATGATCTTGCGATCTTCAATAGGGATCTTGGTGGGGGAGGAAGTGTTGCAAGTGGTCAGGTTCCTGCAATTCTGGGAATGCCTGTCTATGTCTCACCACATATTGGATACTACAGTTCAGGAACCACTTGGGTTTCAAACCTTTGGTATCAAGCATCTGGTTCTGACTTGATTGCACAAGCTGGTAAAGATTCTTTACATAAGGATGTAGCGGCAGATACAGATGCTCCTACTCCTATCGCAAATGAATCTAATCGTGCCGCTGTTTATGATGTACCGAAAGGAGCAAGTTCAACAATTGCTGGACAAGCTTCTCAGTATGCCTCTACAGTAGCGGCTACTAAAGTTCGTGCTCTTGTTATGACCACTGATGCGGTCTGTACTGTTAAATTAATGGATCTTGCTGTTGAATCTGAGTATCAGATCACTAGACAGGGTACATTGATGGTAGCCCGGTATGCTATGGGTCACAACATATTGCGACCTGCTACATCCGTAGCTATTTGTTCTGCCTAATAACAGAGCAATTGTAATTACTCTTAGGGAGTACTCTTTAACTAGGGTACTCCCTTTTTTTTAAATAACTTAATATGAGCTTAAGCCCCACAACAGAATTAGAAGCTATTAATACAATGCTAACCAGTATTGGTGAACTTCCTGTACAGAATAAAGAAGATTTAGCAGGGTTACAGGATGCTTCTATTGCACAAAGTATATTAACTAATGTCTCTAGAGCAACACAGGCAAAAGGCTGGGTATTTAATACTGATCTAGAGGAAACAATGTCATTAGACAAGAATAAACAAGTACCTCTAGGTAAAAACGTACTACGTATTGACACAACAGCAAGGGTCAGAGGATCAAAAATAGATATAGTAGAGAGGGGTAGAAAACTCTATGATAGACAAAAGAAAACTTTTACATTTGATGCTGATGATGTAATTAAATGTGATGTAGTTTATTACCTCTCTTTTGAAGACCTTCCAGAACCAGCTAGACGATATATTGCCATTAAGTCAGCAAGAATATTCCATGATAGGGTTGTAGGGTCTGGTGAATTACATAGGTTCTATCAAGAGGACGAGATGAGAGCATACACTGATCTTATGTCATATGAAGGAGATGTTGCAGATTACAATATCTTTGATAATTATGATGTATATAGGGTTATGGATAGACAAGGATTAGCAACTAATCCATTGAATTACAATGTAATAGATACAGCAACAACTTAATATGCCTTTAATATCAGGAACTATACCAAGTTTAATCAATGGTATATCTCAGCAACCTGCTACACTCAGAATGCCTACACAGGGTGAGTTACAAGAGAATGGTATGCCACATATATCTCGTGGCTTAGAGAAAAGACCATCTACTGAACATGTTACTGAGATTTCTGGTATAACATCTGCTGATAGTAATGATGTATTTATCCATACTATCAGGAGATCTGAGGATGAAGCATATGCTCTAGTTATTAAAGGTGGGACTACTAGTGGTACTAATGGAGCACCTAGTACTACTAGTTCCGAATTTAAACTAATTGATTTAACTGGGTTTGCAACAGGTGCAGCAGGTACAGCAGTCCCAATTCATAAAGAATCAAAAACAGATCATAGTGTAACACAAGAACTAGATACAACTGTTAATACCTATTTATCTAACTTTGGTCCAGATAGTACTTTTACTCCTAATAAGCTTTCTTGTACTACAATTGCTGACTTTACTTTTATACTTAATAAAACACAAACTGTAAAGCAATCAGATGATAGTGGGGATCGTAGTCCAATGAGAGATTATGAAGGCATGATTTATATGAGAGTTGGGGATTATGGTGCTGATTATAAAGTAACTCTAACTGAATATAATGTAAATAGTACAACTGGTGAAGTAAATAAAGATTCAATACTTTCTCAATATACAGTTACTTATAAAACACCAGATAATGAAACTGAGAGTAAGACTTTATCTGGGACAACCAAGGCAATTAATAATCAAGAAGCTGTCATTGTATCCAATATAGCAAAAGCTTTAAAAACTGGATTAGTTACTCATTTAAATCAAGTCTTTCTTGTAACTAATAGTGGAAACAATATGGTATTCATTCATAATAGTGGAACTGAAAATGCAGATGCTGATTTATCTTTAAATACCTATCCTAATCAAGTTAAATCTTTAGGAGAGGTAACTACAGCAACAATAGTAGGTACTAGTGTTACAGCAGGGGGATTAGGAGGGATTGCTGATGTTTCGGGTAGTAATTATACTGTTACGTATGTTGATGGTGAGAGTACAATTAATATATCTAATGATACATATCCTTTTACTATAGAAGTTACTGATGGTAAAGGAGATACTTATATGAGAGCAATTAATGGATCTGATGAAGTACCAAACTTTGGGTATTTGCCTGGATCTAAAGTAACAAAGGATTTTACTGCAAGAGTATCAGGAGATAAATCAAGTGGTCAGGATGATTACTATGTTAAATGGAATGGTGCAGTATGGAAAGAGACTATAAAACCTTTGTATCCTGGTGGATCAGTTGACCATGATCAAGCTGCTTTACAAAAAGAAGCTAGAACTAAACTAGACCCTGCTACAATGCCAATGCAGATCCATAAAGCTTTTGATACCTCTGGTGATATATATTTTGTATTAAAACCTGTTGAATGGGATGAGAAAAAGGTAGGGGATCAAGGTACTAATCCTTTCCCATCGTTTGCTAACTATGATAGTGATGTAGATACTGACGGACTATATACGATTAATGATATATTCTTTCATAGGAATAGATTAGGCTTTGTATCTGATGAGAATGTCATACTGTCAGAAGCTGGTAGTTACTACAATTTCTGGGCTACTACTATTCTCTCTGTCTTGGATACCGCTGTTATTGATGTTGCCGTAAGTAATAACCAAGTAGCCATATTGAAATCCGCTATACCATTTCAAGAGAATCTTGTATTATTCTCAGACTTACAACAGTTTAAACTATCTTCAGATGCATTCTTAACACCTACTTCTGTAACAGTTGATGTAGCTACAAACTTTGAAACATCTACAGAGGCTAAACCTGTTGGTGCTGGTAAAACAATCTTCTTCCCATTTAAACGTGGGGCATTCTCTGGTATTAGGGAGTATCAGATCGATATAGCATCAGAGACTAATGATGCCCAAGAGATAACTTCTCATATACCTGAGTATATAGAGGGTACTGTAAAGAAACTAGCATCCTCATCTAACGAAGAAGTACTTTATGCATTATCAGATGCCAACAGGAAATTACTATTTGTCTATAAGTACTATTATTCTGATCAAGAGAAACTCCAGTCATCATGGTCTTCATGGTTATTTGATGCAGATATAATTGATATGGAGTTTATTGGTTCAGTAGCTTTTGTCCTATTCAGAAGGGGTAATAAGATATATCTAGAGAAAATAAACCTCTCTGTAGATAATGCTAATGTAATTATGGATGATCAGATTGGTGTAAGACTAGATAGAAGACTTAAACTTGAATATTTTAAATTTGGAGTAACAAGTGTTGTGAGTGAAGATGACGTAACAACAGTAACAACTTCCGAAAATCATAATTTTAGTGTTGGTGATACTGTTACTATTGCAGGTTGTGGCATAACTAATCATAATGCAGACCATACTATTACTACAGTTGCTGATGCTACCCACTTTACATATGCTTTGACTATAGGTGACTCAAGTGATGAAGTGACTACTACTATGACTGCGGCTTCTATTATTGATGCTGTTTCAAATTATTATACAGATGTAAACCATGACGCAGTAGGGAGTGCTAAAACTAATTCAAATCTCCATACTTTAAAAACTAATGTACCAACACCTAATACTGCTTGGGAAATAGATCAATCTATTGTCCAGAATTTAACAGGAACAAGTGATAAAGCAGGTACAGGTCTTAAAGTATCTTATGTTACTGATGCAGATGGACAACCTACTTTTACAGTCACAGATAATGGGACAGGATATGTAATAGGAGAAAAGATTACTTTTGTTGACGGTGGGAATACTAGTTATACAGCAATAGTAGAAATAAAGACTATCAGTAATCAGTTTGGTACTAAAATATCAATAGATGGAACTACTAATACTCCTAGAATAGACCAAACTTTAACAATAGGTACACTAGGGAGTACTATTTATACTGTTACTGGTGTACAAGATGGACTTACAGCAAATTCTTATGATATAACAATAACACCTAGTATTGCAAAAGATCAAGCATTAGAAAATAATACATCACTAACTTTTGTTGAACGTGATATAGTGTATGTAGCAGAAACTGGTGAAATAGTAAAAGCTGCTGATGTAGCTAATGCTCTTATAAATGGTACATTGTATTCTAAAGCAAAAGGGAATACTAGTCCTGTTATATTTGCAGGTATCCCTTATAACTTTAAATATCAATTCTCAGAACAGTTCGTTAAACAGAACGATCAATCTATAAACTCAGGACGATTACAACTAAGAAACTTTGAGGTTTCATTTGCTAAATCAGGTTTCTTTGAAGTAGAGGTGTCTCCTAAACCATATGATTCAAGGTTACGTATTGGTCAGACAAAGCAATTTACTGGTCAACTTGTTGGTACAAGTATCCTTGGTATTAGAAAACTAGAAACTGGTGTATTCAGAGTCCCTGTCTATTGTAATAGCAAGGATGTAAAGATAACAGTTAATAGTGATCAATGGTTTCCACTTGCTCTGCAATCAGCAGACTGGGAGGCATACCAAGTCCTTCGCAATCAACGTATATGAACTATTATATAAGACCATCTAAGAAAACAGATTGTTACGAACTATCTCTTAAATTGAGAAAAGGTGATGTACAGGAGGTATTCTCATCATCAGGTTCTAACCCTGTACAAGCTTTAATGAATGCCTATATAGCCTCACATAAGCATTGTTACTCAGTAATCTTAGATCAAGAGGTTGTAGGTATGTTTGGTGTAAATAAGATAAATAATACAATAGGTATACCCTGGTTAATGGGGTCAGACTATTTAACAAAGTACTCAAAGGAATTTCATGAACTATCTATTATGTATATTAGTACATTTATGGATGAGTTTGAATTACTATATAATTATGTTGATCAACGTAACAAAAATGCTATTAAATGGCTAAAGAGTCTTGGGTTTGTATTTCTTAGACTTATTCAAGATTTTGGCTATGAGAAGAAACCATTTTACGAATTTATAAAGACAAAAGATGTGTGATGTAGTAGGGGGTACAATGGCAGCCATATCAATATATGGGGCATATAAAGGAATGGAGGCAGAGCAAGAAAAAGGTAAAGCAATAAATGAAGCCGCTGTTCAAAGTGCTGCACTCCAGAATGAAGCTTATACTCATGATATGTCTCAATATCATGGTGAAAATGTTGCTATCCAAATACAAAAGTTTCAAAATGCTGAAGACGCTGCCGATGCTAAACTTGATCTCGCTATTAGGAAGAAAGAAACCACATCTTCTTTATCTTTAATGCAACTTGAAGGAACTGCTAGTAATGTTCCTGGTAGACAGGTTGGTATGATTAAAAGACAGTTTGCAGATCAAGCAAATGATATAGATAGAAACTTAAAGAGAGGTATGATCAATTTAAAAGGTCAGGCTAAAAAGCTTGAGCATGATCAGTATGCCAGATGGAACAGTGCCCGTGGGGCTGTTAATAGTATACCTAGAGCAGATTTTCAAAGTTATGAATCTAAAGTAGGTCAATTATTAACATCTGGATTTGGATCATATGCAAAATACTCTACTCCTTCTGCTAAAGGGAGTGGGGGGTAGTACAACTCCTAAATCTGGAAATCCCCATAAGTAATATATGGATATAAATGACAACTAGAAAAGACGTTCTGTTTGCGAACAGAAGGCGGCAACCTCGGAAGACTGAAGAGGTATTTCGTAGAGGTCAAATACAAAACTCTGGTGCGTTCTTGCGAGGACCAAAAGCAGATCCCGGTGCTGGTAAAGGATCTAAGGAATTAGCTAGTTTTGTAGGGGCATTAATAGAGCCTCTTGGTGGGACTTTAAAAGAAGCTAGAATGGAATGGCAAAAAGATGAACGTGCCAGAGGTATAGCTACATTTTCAAAGGCTTCACCAGAGCAAAGAGAAAAGTGGAGACTTGCTATTAAGAATGGTACTGTAGAGGCACAGGAAAGTCCTTATTTTAGAGAAGGGTTATTTAGAGCACATACAGAAACCTATGCAAGCCAATATTCCGCAAACTTAGAAAAAGCATTTGAAGAAGGGTTTAAATGGACTGATGATGAGGGTAAAGAGTTTTCTTGGAATAAGCAGATGAGTATGTCATCTGGATCATTTGATGCTTTTCTTAATGCTTTTGACAAGAAACACTCTAGTGATCTCCAAGGTATACCAGATGAATTTGTAACAGATGAGTTTTATCCTGTAGCTAATGCCTTTAAAGATAAAATGAGGCAGAAGAATACAGAGTTTCAAAATAGTCAATATATTGAGAAAGCAAACGCAGTTCGTGAAAATCAAGCTAAAACTGTTACTGGCGAGCTTTTATCTGATAGTACTAAAGAGCATATTACAGAGGGTATAGACGTAGCAACAATATCTGGATCTGAAACCCATAGTGCAGCATTCCGAAAGGTATATAAATCAAAGATTGCTAAATTAGATGAGGTAAATGAAGGTAGAGATATAGTACGATCTATTAACAAGTCATATAGTAAGATAAAAAAGAATGGACAATTTAAATTTGATAAAGAGCAATCTCATCATTTACTAACAACGAAAGATGGGAGAATATTATTAGAGAATTTACGAAAAGAAGGACATATAGAATATATAGATTATGATAAAGGAATTGTTAAAACTAAGTCTCAAGCAAACTTGGAAAGAAAGAAAGAGAAAGATACTATAAGACTAAGAAGGGTAGATAAAGAAAAGAAGAAGGATGGTGGTCCTACTAAGAACTACAAGAGATTAGAAAGAGAATGGGAGGATTTTAAAGATGAGTGGATACCAGACTGGTTAAGAGGAGAGGGAGACACTAAAGACTCTAACAAATGGTGGGAAAGGAGTAAAAAATAATGGCTAAAACATTTCAGCAAGTTATAGATGATCATATGGCTGAACAAACTAGACAAAGGCATAGTGATTACACAGGTCTTACTTTCATGAAAGAAATGAATAGGAAGATCTATGAAGCTAAAGCTATGGGTCATAGTGATATGGCTGGACTTAATAAGATGTGGGCAGGCCATATTGCTCAAAAAGCTATTCATAATGAAGATCCCTATATATTAAACTATATTAGTGCTATTAAAACTGGTCCTGGTAATACTAACTATGCTGATACTCTTGAAGGTACTAAATTAATAACAGCTACAAAAGAAGCTATTAATAATAAGAAAGACCAAGATGAAAATAGAGCATGGACTAGATACCAAAGAGGTCTATCTCTTAAAAAGAGTTCCCTATTACAGAAATATGGTGAACTAAGAGAGAATGATAAGTTATCCAGTGCAGATAGAAAGGTAGCATTGGATCAGATACTAAAAGAAGGTAATGTAGCTGGGTTTATTGACTTAGTTGAAGGTATTAAACGGTCTGAAACATCAACAGAACAAGTTAAAGAAATAGATTTGAATTCAGATAGTGATCATCTTAAAACTATAATTGATGGAGTCATTGGTGATGAAAGATGGACTGATGAAAAAGTTGCTCATTTCTTACTAAGGAACAAAATAAAGCTTGATCCTGATTTACAAAAGACTTTAAATGCTGCCAGACTAGACCTTCCTGATAAAGTAGAGACAACACAAGGTTATAAAATTACTAAAGAGTCAGTGGAAGATATTTTAGATACTGCTTCTAATGCAAAAGAGACTTCCTTTCTTAAGATAATATCTAATCTTAAATTTGGTATTAAACCTCCTCTTGTACCTGTATTATATAAGAGTGCGAAGCAAAAATGGTTAGTAAAAATACTTGGTGAATTAACTAGTGTTTATCGAAGTATTATAATGGATAAAGATGGTAAACCAAATCAAGCAAGTTGGACCATAAGTCAAAGAAATGCTTGGGCAGAAGCTCAAATAGAAATACCAAAGAAGTATAGAGATCAGGCAAATGCTGAATTAACAAGTATAATGGAGGGTCATCTCACTAAACTAAATACTATGGTTGATACTCAGGATCAGGAAGGACCAAAATGGGTTCCACGAGATCTTATAAAAGTAAAGAAAATACTACTTGATTCTGATAATCAGAAGAAAGCAATTAGTGGGGAAGCATTAAAAAAGGTGTTTGAAAAACAAATAAAAGATCTTAAAAGTGGGAATGATTTTGGGTTTGATAGTAATCTTGAAGGTTACCTTAATAGTGTTCTCGCTGAAGGATCAATATATGATATTGATAATAGATGGGTTGCTGAATTAGTAACTAAGGCAATACGTACAATAATAAATAAACAGATTAACTCTGAAAAGAAAAGGGCTAATAAACAAACTACAGTAAAAGTTAAAAAGCCTAAAGTATCTATAGAACCAAAAGAAGAAGAATTACAAGCTATAAGAAAGGATCTTAGAGAAGAGTGGACTAAAATTGCTACAAAACTAGGGACTGATTATGATACATTAATAGAAGCTCTAGGAAAAACTAAAGTAGAAGAATTTACTGTTAAACTACCTAATGGAAACCGTGTAAAACGAAATACCTTAGACTGGGCAAACCCAAAAAGATTTAGTATGAAAAACGAATGGGAGGTTAAGAAAACACTACAGGAGATGGCTAAATGAAAGGATGGAATCTAGAAAACCTCCAAGATCAAGGAGAACAGAATCAAAATAAGTGGGAACTTATTGAAGAAATATCACTTGATTCTTTATATGAAGAACCAGAGACAGAAGAAGAAGATGATGAAACTACAATACTAGAAGATGTAGAAGATTACGCTACTCAAGCTGCTGCTGGTCCTGTTGATATGGTTGAGAATACAATTGATCTATTTGCTGGTGAAGCAGGAGGTCCAAAGCTTGTATTTAATATTCCTGGTGTAGAGAACTATAATCCTAAGTATCCATTTGTATGGAAAATGAGTGATGAGGATTTTGATGCCCTTAAAGCAGAAGATAAGATAAGCTATTTACCTAAGATCGCAGAATCTGATTCAGTGGGTGCCCAATTTACTCGTGATATGACCAATATTCTCTCAGGTATATATGGAGGCAGTGTTATTTCTAATTTTGGGAAAGGTGTTATTAAAGGGGCAGGAGGTAAAGTACCTAATGTACTTAGTAAATGGATAGCACCGGGGATACTTGGATCATTATTCTCATTTAAACCTCATGAACCTAGACTATCTGATTCAGTAGCAGAACTTGTTGAGAATACTCCACTTGAAATAACACAGCCTTTCTTTGAGTGGTTAAAGTCTGATAAAGATAGTTCTAAAACAGAAGAAAGGTTTAAAATAGCACTAGAATCCGTACTACTTGATTTTGGAGTCATTGGTGGACTTAAAACAGGTAAAGCTATTTTTAATAAGATATATGGTGTATTTAAGAGAGATAAGAATCTACTTAAAGCTGAACTAAATAATGCTACTCCAGAAGAACTTGCTGAGATTAATGCTAGAGAAATTGCTGAGATAACTGGTGCTAAAACTTCTTCAGATCTTCCTTTTAAAGGAACACTTTGGGATCGGCCAGGGGCCAAAGAGTCAGATCTTCCTTTTAAAGGAACACTTTGGGATCACCCTGGTGCTAAAACTTCTTTAGATCTTCCCTCTGCCTACCCACCTGTTAAAGTATTAGGTAAATCTCCAACAGATAAGGTACTTGAGAAAGTATTAATACTAGATCAACCAGCTTTCCGTAAGATGGCAATTGATCTGGCTAATGGTATTTATGGAAGTCAAGGTAAAGTATTTAATACTAACTATATAAAAGAACTTGGTCCTAAAAAGGCAATGTCTGTTATTGCTAATTCACTTGAGAAAGAGTTTAGGACTATTCATAGGAAAAATATACCAAAGGGTCCAAAAACACTAAAAGATATTGGAGAGAGTGGTTTTAAGATCGCAGAGGAACTAGATGCTGCAAGATGGAGTAAGGTTCTGTCTGGAACTGCTGATGAACTAGGTTTAGAGCATGATTTGTTCTTTAAAATAATGTCTAGAGATCTTGATAATGTTGCTGGGCTAGAAGCTAGGATACTTGCATATAGGACTGTTTTAACCCAATTAAGCGATGATCTGGGTAAGTCTGTAATGAGTGTTATGAATGGTACTACAAAAGAAAACGGACTCTATTCAATGGCAAAAGTAATGAATGATTGGTCTGATCTAAGGAAAATGCTCACTGTATTTGGGGAAGTTAGGAGGACTACAGCAAGAGCAACAACAGCACAACGTATACCAATACCAACAAAGCCACTAGATTTGTCTAAAGTTGACCCAAATTTAGCAGGACTTAGGAAAGCTCTTAATGAAGCTGGGATGGATGAAAAGTCCTTTGGTGCTTTTGCAGAGACAATTGGGCTTGCTAAGACACCATTGCATAGAATTAGAATCCTTGAAGAAGCAACTGAAGCACTTTGGACAAGAGGAGTAAGAGGTGTTATTGAACTATATCGTGGATTATTGCTTGCAAACGTAAAAACACATGTAACAAACACTTTAAGTGGGATGATTGAAACTACTGTAACTCCTATGACTAGAATGATGGGAGGTATGGTTACGTTTGATAAACAGGTTATGAAAGAAGCAATGGGTCAATATATGGGTATGTTTCTTGGGTTCCGATCTTCTGCTGGTAAAGCTATAGAATCTATTATAAGGGAAAGAAATGTACTTGATCCTTTAGGTACAAAGATTGACGGTATGAGAGGCCAAAGGAGACATGCTATTGCAATGGATAAGCTCGTAAAAGATTCAAGTTATTGGCATCCTTTTAACTGGGCAACCCTTGCAGTAAATGCTTTTGGTAAAGTATCCAGAGGATCTCTTAGATTACTTGGTGGTGAAGATGAGTTCTTTAAACAACTTAATTATAGAGGTCAGGCATATACTGAGATACTTTCTAAACTTCCTGTTAATTTAACCAGAGTACAAAGGAAACAGTTTATAGCAAAAGAACTTGATAAGTATTTTGATGACTTAGGTAGGGCAACTGATAAGGATAAATTACAATATGCTAGAGAAGTTACATTTACAGAAGAACTCAGACAAGGTACTTTCTCAAGTACTATACATAATGCACTTGTAAATAGACCAGAGTTCCAAGTAGTCTTTCCCTTTTGGAGAACACCTTGGAATATTGCAGTAAGAGCAATCGAAAGAACACCAGGATTAAATATACTATCCAAAACAGCAAGAGCTAGATTTGCATCAAAAGACCCTAATCAAAGAGCACAAGCTATTGGAAATGTAGCATTAGGAGGATTACTTTATGGGGCAGCAGTTTCTTATATTATAGATGGAAGTATTACTGGAGGTGGACCTGCTGATCCAGATTTAAATAGGATATGGAGAAACGCTGGGAACCAGCCTTACTCAATTAAATTACCTAGTGGTAAATGGGTTTCTTATAACCGTCTTGATCCTATTATGCTTCCTTTTGTCTTTCTATCTACTGTCTATGAAAATGCCTGGAAATTCAATGACAATAGAGAGGAACTTGATGATATTGTGGGTGCTGGATTACTTGCATTTACAAAGGCACTTGGAGATAGAACTTATATGTCAGGCATGAGAATCATTATGGATGGACTCCAGGCATCGAAGACTAATAATCTTGATTTACTAGAGAGAACAGGTGGTCAATTAGCTATTGGTGCTATACCTTCGGTTATTATGCAACAATATGAGATGGGTCAAGAAGTTGGTCTATATGGTGGAGCAGAGGGATTTAGAGAGGCAATTAACTTTACAGAGAAAATAACAAGAAAGTTAGCACCAGTTACAGGCTATGCTGCAATTAAGCATAACTGGTTAACAGGAGAACCAATTGCTTCCCCTTTTGGATATAATACAGGGATACCTGTTACCTCAGACCAACCAGATCCTGTTCTAATGGAACTAGTTAGAATGGGTAGGAGTATAGATCCACCAGATACTAAGATAGGAAATGTTGAACTAGATGGTTATCAATATGCTGAATTAAATAGACTTATTGGATCTTCTGAAATACAGGGTCTAAAATTAAGAGATGCACTTGAACAGTTTATGATGGGTACAAAGGAATATGACTTCGATCCTAATAGGGTTTATAATCAGAATTATGATGACTTTAGGGTAAAAGGAGTTAAAAATATTATTAGAATGTATAAAGATCTTGGTAGGAAACTACTTATGAAAGATAACCCTGATTTAATGGAGGCATTTATACAAGATAGAACCAATAGTGCATATGTTGGTGCAGGGTATGAACAGATATTTGATCTTAATCAATAACGGGACATTTACGGATTAATCTTTTAGGAATACTATATGGCTCAAGGAACAGCGTCAGTTTCATTAACTAGTTATACATTAGTATGGAATGGTAGTTATGATTCTGGTACAAACATTATTTACTTAGATTATAGTTCATTAGATTTTACTCCTTCTGTTAGTGATATTTATAAAAGTACTAGCGGAGATATATTTAAAGTATATATTAATGGAGTTAGAATTTATAGACAGTCTGATAATGATTATGATTCTGGAGAAGGATTTCTAGAGCCAGCAGATAAAGCTTCAGGAGTAACATGGACTAATACCTCTGATACAGTTTGGACTGTTAATACGGTAAATAGTAGAGTAGAATTAAATAGAGATGCTATACGAGCTACAACATTATATCATCCGACTGGGGGTGGATCTAGATTACTTGATTCAGATAGTGACGTTGCTTTTACTACTGATTCCATTATCGAATTAAGGAGATCAGTACAAGATGAATCCACACCAGCTATTGACTATAGTAATGCTTCTATTTTAACAGAACAAGACCTTGATAATGCAAGTAAAAACGTGTTCCATATGGGACAACAAGCTATTATACAAGCTGAGAAAGGATTACTATATGATACTGGTGCAGGGGTATACAGTGCTTTTGAACCTGGAGGATCCACAGCTAAAAGGATTTCTAATTTAGCAACCCCTACAGGGGATACTGATGCTACTACAAAGGCTTATGTTGATGTAAGTACTAATGTACCGACTGTTGCCGCTATTGCTTCTGATGTAACTACAGTAGCTGGTATTGCATCTAATGTAACTGCTGTTGCGGGGGATGCTACAGATATAGGAGCAGTAGCAGCAAAAGCAACAGAAATAGGAAGACTTGGAACATCGGATGCAGTAGCTGATTTAGCGATACTTGGTACAAGTGCTATCGTTGCTGATTTAGATATTTTAGCAACATCTGCTATAGTAGAAGATTTAAGTATATTAGGTACTTCTGATGTTGTTTCAGATCTAAATACTTTAGGTACTAGTGATGTTGTGTCAGATATGAATACACTAGCAGCAATAAGTGGTAATATTACTACAGTTGCTGGTATTAGTGCTAATACAACTACTGTAGCAGGAATAAGTGGTAATGTTACCACAGTTGCAGGTATTAGTGGAAATACAACTACAGTTGCTGGAATTAGTAGTAATGTTACTACAGTTGCAGGTATATCAAGTGATGTAACTAGTGTTGCTAGTAAAGCTACTGAAATAGGTAGATTAGGTACAACCGATGCTGTTGCAGATATGGCTTTACTTGGTACTACAGCTTGTGTCGCAGATATGGCTATATTAGGTACTACCGAAGCTGTAGCGGATATGGCTATATTAGCTACTACTGATATAGTAGCAGATATGGCAATACTTGGTACTACCGATGTAGTAGCTGATATGGCAATATTAGGAACATCAGATGTTGTATCAGATCTTAATACACTAGGTACAGCCGATGTTGTATCTGATCTTAATACACTAGGTACAGCAGATGTTGTATCAGATATGAATACATTAGGAACATCTGGAAATGTTACTAATATGAATACATTAGCTGGTATTAGTGCCAATATAACAACAGTTGCAGGAGTCAGTGCTAATGTAACTACTGTAGCAACTAATATAGCAGATGTAAATAACTTTGCAGATACTTACTTTGGATCAGATAGTACATCAGATGGACCTAGTGGAACATTTACAGAAGGAGATCTCTACTTTAGTACCTATAATTCCGGGTCTGGAGCAGAGAATAAATTAAAAGTAAGAAACTCAAGTAATGCATGGCAAAATGCAACTACTTCAGTTGAAGGTGTCTTAGCTATAGATGAAGATAATACAGGTAATGGTAGTACTCAGTATTATGCATTTACCCATGACTGTGGTCTAGAGATGGTATTCCTTAATGGTGTCCGTATGATACCTGAGACAGACTATAAAAGGACATCAGCAAATAATAATACTACTCATATAGCAGATGGAGGTACTGCAAACTTTATCTACTTTGTAACTGCTCCTGCATTATCGGATAATATTTCATTAATGGCATTTGGTAATATAGAAAGTTCTGTTATTGTACCTAAATCCGGTGGGACTTTCACTGGTAATGTAACTATACCAAACCTTACTGTAACAGGTACTACAACTACTATAGATACTGCTACACTTACTGTAGATGATAAGAACATTGAACTAGGGTCCGTTGCAACGCCAACCGATACTACAGCCGATGGTGGGGGTATTACACTAAAAGGAGCAACTGATAAGACTATTATATGGGATGATGCTCAAGATAACTGGACAACAAACCAGGACTGGAATTTAGCTACTGGAAAAGTAATAAAGGAAAACAATACCTCTATCCTGAGTAGGACAGCACTTGGTAGTACTGTACTTGCTTCTAGTTTAACCTCTGTAGGGACTCTTACTGGGCTGACATTAAGTGGTGCATCTCAATTTAATCATCAACTAACAGTTGGAGCAGATACTGACGGACACGATGTTAAATTTTTTGGTAATACTAGTGGTAAGTCTTTCCTGTGGGACGAATCAGATGATGTTCTAAGGATTACTGGGAAAAGTGATGGCAGTAAACTGCTAGAGATTACTGATGGTACTTCAGCCTTATTCACAGTTCGTAATACTGAACTTGTAATAAACGAAGAGTCAAGAGACACAGATTTCAGGGTAGAGTCAGACGGAGATACCCACGCATTGTTTGTAGAGGGTTCTTCTGGTAATGTCGGCATCGGCATAACTGCTCCTGCCACAACATTACATGTGGTAGGCAATCTATGGGTAAATGCTGGTTATTCTAATGATCCAATGGATGGGACACCGTCATCAGATGATGCTTGTAGTTTAATTGGATCAGGAGGTTATTGGGGACTCAGAACGGATACCGACACAAAAGGGTTTAATCTAGATGTGTATAATGGTGGGTCTCCAATATCTGCTTTTCATGTTGCCCAAGGTGGCAATGTCGGCATCGGGACAACTAATCCATCAGATTATCACACGGCAGCATCGAATTTGGTGGTGTACGGCTCATCTCACACAGGAGTAACCATTGCTACAGGTGGAGCGAATTCAACATCGCTATATTTCGCAGATGGTACAGGGACTAGCGATGAAAATAGAGGTAGTGTTACGTATGATCACGGTAATAATTCTATGATATTTGGTACTGATACAGTAGGAAGGATGACAATTAATTCATCTGGCAATGTCGGCATTGGAGATACTTCCCCCGGGGCAAAGTTAAGCATTAAAACAACATCGTCAACATTCTCCCAGCCTCTTATTTACGCTGAACAGGCTGGGAATGGGATGGGGGCGCATTTCAAAAACATCATAGGAGCTGGTGCAGATAATCCTGTTGTCCACATCGAAACAACAGATGGAGGTTTTGATCAGCCTAATCTAAAGATTACTCAAGATGGTGGTGGTGATTCTATCCTAATTGCTAATAATGGGAATGGTAACGCAATGAATATAGATCATAATGGTGATGGAACTTGTTTTTACATCGATAACGTAGGGACTGGTGCAAGTGTTCATCTAAATCACAAAGGCACTCATAGGGGGCTTCAAATTGATTGTGCGCCCGGATCTGCATCGACTGCTGAGATTGCTCAATTTAGTGCCAACAATTCTAATGTGGATGGAAATCTGGTCAGGATTCATGCTGAAAATGTTCAAGACGAACAGAAGATGCTTGTACTCGATGTTGGAAGTGGTAACACAATCCAATTTAGTGTGGATGAAGATGGTGATGTAACATATTCCGGTACTCATCCTTCAGATGAACGATTAAAAGAAAATATTTCTGATGCAGAATATGGCCTGTCAGAAATCCTTCAGTTACAACCTAGAAAATTTAATTTAAAAAATGTAAATTCACAGACTTCAGAGATTACTAGTGGTGATGCAACAAAAATAAAACACGGATTTATTGCCCAAGAGTGCCAAAACATAATACCTGATATGTGCAAAGGTGACCCTAATTCGGAAAAGCCAAGTATGAAGTTTGATTATTTAGGTATGTGTGCTGTCCTAACAAAAGCAGTACAAGAACTTTCAGCAAAAATAACCGTATTGGAGAACGCATAGAGCGTTATTTATTAACCTAAATATAGTTTAATATGAAACTTGAAGAAATAGAAGAAGTAATAACTCGTTGTCAACAACAGTTAGGTCTAGTACCACAGATTCAACAAGAATTGAATCAAGCACTTGGGTATAAACAGGCATTAATAGATGCAGAAGAAAAGAAACCTGATAAACCAGTAAAAGGAAAGGATGAGTCGAGCTAGAGATCTTGCAAGTTATATCGCTACTGGTGTAACAGCAGCAGAATTCGATGCCTTAGATGGTATTACAGTTAATGCTACTAATATGAATAGTACTGTACTAGCATATACAGATACTTCAACAGACTTTAATTGTGATGCTGATACTTTTGTCATAGACAAGAGTGAGAACAAGGTAGGAATCTTGAAGTCAAATCCAAGTACAGCACTGGATGTAACTGGTACTGTAACTGCAACTACCTTTGTCGGTGCTTTAACAGGTAGTGCTTCTGGTAATGCAGCAACTGTTACTAATGGGGTTTATACAAACTCCGATACTGTTTTAGGTGCAGGAGTAGATATAGAAACTAGCACAACAGGTAAAATTAAACAGAAGGGTGCTTTTATGCAGAGTTCCTTTCATCAATCTTTAGTTTTAGGAGACTAATATGCCAAATCCATCTGTACCAGCACAAAATCAGCCAACAGGCAGTGGGACTGAGATTCTAAAACGATCTTGGGCTGATGGTGTTACCGACACTACCACTGTCTTAATCACCGGAGTAGACGGTCATCTCTACACGGTTCTTAGCATTTTTATAAGTAATGGTTCATCTTCTGCTACAAGTGATTTCATACTCAGAGTCCGTGCCGATAGTGGTAGTAATTATCCTCACGTTATCCGACAACAGTCAATTGGTCCGTATGGGACATTCATTGTAAACGATAAAATTGTGCTTACAAATACGGACGATCTAGAGATTTACACTGCTGCTGCTGGGGATTTAAGAGTTTACTGCTCATACATTGACCAAGACTGGAGCTAAATTATGACAGGAATAATCGGACAAGACCCAAGGGGCAGGTCAGGTATTGTAAACCAGTTTACTGATGTAGGACTCAACACATCACTTGACAGTGAGTGGCACAGTAGCATGAATGCCGTCCAGATTAATTCCGGTAGTTTGTCTGCTCATGATTCTTATCCTCATTATGTGCAATTGAATGCAAATGTCGTTCAAAAAGATTCTGGCGAGAAGCGAGTTAATAACTCATATAAGGCATCTCAGCATCGGCAGTGGGATGGAGAGCATATCTTTAAAGTAGCCCCAGCCGCTTCTGGGGATATATCGTGGGTAACTGGGATGACTATTAACAATGATGGCGATATTTATTCAACTGGATGGACTTCGTTTTCTGCCAATCTGACAGGGGTAACGTCTGCTTTAGATGTGAAAATAGCTAGGTATATGAGAATTGGGAATTTAGTTTGGTGGCATGTTTACATTACGGGGACAAGAGGAGGGGGAACAACCACTTGCACTATTACAGGATTGCCGATTACAGCATCAGATACTACCGGAGGTTATTATCCTGTTGTTATTGGGTATGCCATTAGAGATGCAGATGAGGTAACTCCATATGTTACTGGTGTTATAAATAACGATACTACAACGGTTAGACTCTGGTACAACTCAGACGAATCCGGGTGGGTTGATGGTAACCAACAACTTATTGCATCAGGATGGTATCCTGCAAAATCATGGTAATGACAACCAATTAATAAGGATAGAAATGGCAATCACAAAAAAGCAGTATATCCGTTACATCAATGTGCATGATACGAAAACTCTGCAAGTAATCGGTTCAAAACAGATTATCGAGGATGGCAAGGTTATAGCCGAATCCGAACTAGCTTTTGGTCTAAACCCTACAGAAACACCATCAGACCGTGTTGAATATCAGGCATTACCGGATTCAGAGAAAGCTAAGATTGATGAGCTTGTACCCCTCTGGACAGACGAGGTCAAAGCCGCATGGACGGCTAAACAGG
>VTLG01008745.1_pt1 | contig 46128 bp, 72 predicted proteins | sample 4694571 | NCBI WGS metagenome assembly VTLG01 (sample SAMN12604809, study PRJNA352737) | marine metagenome | biome: ENVO:00000447; feature: ENVO:00000209|ENVO:00000569|ENVO:01000036; material: ENVO:00002151; isolation source: viral sequences binned using virsorter ...
AAGAGAGCAAAAGTAAAAATACCCATAGCAACCAAACTGGCAGTTGCCATTCTTCTTTGCGCTCTTTGTTTTCGTAAATCATGTTCTAGTTTCTTTATTTCTGCAACATGACTTAATTCTTCATCACTTACAATTCCATCGCCATCTTCATCATATTCCGCATAAATGGACTGTCTTTGTAGTTTTTTCTGTGTCATTTTACTAATCCACTATTCCAATCTTTTCCATTGAATGTAAGAAGTTGTTTTCTATTTTCTTCTGCAAAAGAAACATGAACCCAACCACTTGATGGTTCTCCATTGTAAAATTCAAGTATCAATTGATCAAAATCTAAATTATTCCTTATCCATTGTGCCAACTCATAATTATCAATGGATGGAATCTCTATATCAACCGCCTGCCCTTTCAGATGTTGTGATTTGTGAGAACTTCCTACCGCATTATTTAATTTTGGACTACGATATGCAGAATTAGGACTAAATGGTATTCCGTAATTTTCTCTTATTGGTTCCAATATATTTTCACAAATTATTTTCAAATTTGTAATTACATTCTCATCTTTAGCAAGATTGTCAATTCCAAGTCTTGTTGCAGTTTGACTTTTACATAATTCTTCTAAAGAAAAATGTTTACTTAGTTTCATTAGATTTCCTCTGGAAAATCATAAATTGGTGCATTGCCAGTTGGATTCAAATCTTTATCAGTTGGTATATCAAATAATTTTTTAAATTCTGATAATGATTTACAATCATTTATAGATTTCTCAATTTTATCACAAGCACTCCTAACTGCATCTCTATATGTTGCTACATTGCTATCTATTGCTTTATCTTTTTCTGTTTTTCTAATTATTTGCCAGTCCCATTTTGATAAAAGATTATTTGAAGTTTCTTTTGTTTGTTTTATCCAAATTGCTTTCAATCCCTCATTTACAAGTTTTGTTTTACCATCAGTTTCATATAATGGATTTCCATCTTTATCTTTAAGTTCTTCATCTTCAAGTTTTTTCTCAACTCCTTTTGACCAATAAAAACGATCATCATAACTTAAATCTTCATCATCTTCCCAAGTTAAACCAAAAGTTTTTTTGTCATCTGCACTCCAAGAAGATGCCCAATTATAAGGATGTTGGTATGTGTCATCATTCCAAGCCTTACCCTCTTTTAAAATTTTTCCATCTTTTGTTTTCCAAACCATTATTATCTCCTATCTTGCATTGCTTAGTTTGAATGGATTTTCTGCGATTGCCCAGAAAAAATAAGTATTACTTGCACCAATACGAGTATCGTTATTTCTAATTTTAAATCCATTACTTACAAAATCAATTGATGTGCCAGTACCACCACTTAATGCGTTATCTTCATTTGGCTCATATCCAATAATTATTACATTTCCCACATAGGTATAATAACCACTATGAAGTTGATCTCTTATTATAAAATCTGCTGATGTAGACACATTTTTTATCATGAGCCATTGTGGTCTAAAACCTGTAAAGATAAAGGCATTATTTGTTGAATTGTTGCCAGAATAAATTCCAAGTTTACTGTAACCTTCTACAGAATGAAATGAGTATGCGACCATTTTATCAGTATTACCATTCCAAGCGCCATGAGCATTATTAAATACAATGTTCTCTGATGTATAAGTGCCATTATAATAAGTAAAATCTCCATAATCTCCTGCTGAAGCATTAAATCCCATTCTATATTTTGATGAAAGATTTACATTGAAAGGAGCACCTTGAACAGAATCTCTATTTTTTATGAATACTAATTCTGGAATTACTCCTAATCCATGACCAACAGAAGCACCATTTGTTTGATTTCCTACCCAAGTAATAATTGAAGATCCAGTATTTGCATTGGTTTGTGCAACTGAAAGGATACTTCCATCAAAGTTTGTGCTTCCATTTGATGAATTTGTATTTATTTGACCTCCCATGCCAGAATGATTTGAACAATAATAATAAAGAGTTGGGGCAGATGCGGCAACTGTTATTGCAATAGATGCTCCTGCACTTCCTGCAGTTCCAGTTTTTGTTACTCCAGTCGTATATTCAGCACCACCCCCATGAGTCCCATTTGAAGTCGTGCTAAAGACAAATGGATGTCCACTCATAGAACTATCAGATAAATCAAATGTATATGTACCACCCTCTTGCAAATCTAAAGTTACTGCACTTTGAGCAAATGTTGCTGTATCTGTAGAATTTCTAAATCTATATTTATTGCCACTATCACTTACAACGACAACTTTATAAGTTTTTGTTGGTGTCGTGCCTCCAATTTTCCAATTCCATGAGGCAAAAGATACTCCATTCCCATTACCAGAAGTATTGGCATTTAAAGTATATCCATCAGAATCAAATGATGATAAATAAGCACCACCAGTATTAGCAATCTCTGATTGATCTGTATACCAAACCTCTTCATTACCACTTATTATTCTTGATGAATCATGTAATCCATGTTTATATGCTCCATTGCCTTTTATCCAAACCCAATCTGGCTGAAATCCAACTCCAGTAATTGCTTTGCTACTATTACCATCTCCAGTATAAAGAACTGTATTAAAATTATCATCTGCTTTTTCATTTTTATTGGGTGATAATGTAGTATCTGGTAAATTTGATGAGCATAATGCTAGATAACCAGTTGGAGGTGAATAATAAAAATCACCTATACCATTTTCATCTGCATTTCCTTGTGCAGTTTTATTTCCTGCAAAACTTGAGTCTTGTCCAAAATTTAAATGTGTTGTAATTGGACTTGACTGTGCAGTTTCTCCTACCATTGGAAAATATGGTGTTGCACTTAAACTTGTAAAAGCAGTTCCTTGAGAAGCGCCATTTTTATAAAAAATTAATGTTCCATTATCTGCATCAAATGCTACACCTATAATATCTCCATTACCAAATGTTGCACCATAACTTGAACCGCTTCCATTATTATATTTTTGACCATTAAAACCTGCATAATTATAACCATAAGCATCTGAACCAAGATAATTATCTAAAGAAGCAAGAGAAGTTCCTATCCCTACTGCAGAATCATCATCAGTAGCCAATCCCTCAAAATACCATTTACCAGTTGTCATCCCAAATGTTGCTCGTGTTGCATAATATCCTGCACCAACTCCAGTTTTGCCAGTAAACCTAAGATTGCCTTCTGTCAAAGTTGCACCTGATGGTTCAAGACCATTTAAAACTGCAAAATTATTTGTAGGGCTATCTGGCACAACATCTGTTGAACTTAATCCATTTGATGTATAATCATTTCCATTACCACTTGTATCATCTCCTAAATTACTACTATCTGCAAAAGTAAATCTAAATCCATTTGTTCCATAAGAAAGACCTGATATTTCTTTAGGTATCCAGACACCATTTTTTGTTTCTCCAAAACTTGAGGGTGTCAACGCAGTTCCATCTATTAAATTAAATTCAGCCATATAACCACTAAATTGATTTGCATCTACAAGTGCAAATCTACCAATTCTTTGAATGTAAGTTGCGTCATTTACAGATGTATCATAATTTTGATTGCCATAACTATGATTTGTAGCACTTGTATCAATTTCTAATTGAGTACCATTTGCATATAATTTTACTCTATTTGTTGATGTGGATTGTGTTGAATCATAGGCAACAACAAAATGATACCAATTTGTCATATCTCTAAATGTTGCTTTACTTACTATAACCACATCATTTGAAATTCCTGCAAGTGAAGCATAGACATATAAATTATCACTTGTTGTAAATCTTAATGTCCAAGATAATTGATTATAAGAATTACTGCCACTTGAAAAAATATCTAAACCACCTAATGCAGTTCTTTTTACCCAAACACTAATTGTAAAAGTTCTTCTGTTTCCATCTGATGAAGGAGTTCTTGATAAATTTGAACTTTGTATTCTATAAGATTGATCTATTGTTACTGGATAAAATCCTGCATCACTAGAATTAAACCAATATTCATTTGCAAGAGTCATTAGCTGAAATCCAGTTGTGGACTTCCTAGTAAAATTGAACTACTTGCTTTTACAACATATGGAACAACATCATATTTACTATTTGTTGTTGTAAGAGTAAGTCCACTTCCTCCAACTGTTTCATAATCAGTACCAAGACTTATTGTTCCTGCGGCACCAGAAGATGGTTGTATAAAGATCATGATACCAGTTTGTCCAATTACAGTATCTTCTGTTGTTGGATTTGCCAAAGTATTTGCACCACTTCCTAATGTAAGAATAAAATTATTAAAGGTAGTAAAATTAAGAGTTTTTGTTGTTGAAATAGTTGCAGTTTCTGTATTGCCTTTTAAAGATTTGGCAAGAGCAAGTGTACCATCTTTTATTGACAAACTGTCAACTGTAACTCCATTTGCTGAAGATTTTTCGTTTATTGTATCTACTATTAATGTTGACATTATTCAGCATCCTTAATTGTAATTGTTCCTGCATCTAATTGTTTTTTTATTTCTTTAAAAAAACGATTGCCCTCCTCTTGAGGTACACTCCAAATTTTCCCATCTATTTCAACTTCTATATATTGAATCTTATCATCAATTAAATCTTTTACATATTTAGCATTTTTTAAAATCATTTTTTTACCTATATTTCCGCATCTGCTTCCCAAGTTGCAAACCAACCCTCATTTCCCCCTGCTGAACTTGGAGAAGTATAGATTGTTATTCCAGAAGAACTATTACTTGTTGAACTACTTGATGATGCTCTACTTCCACCAGTAAAACTTTTTTGGGAAACGGAGGGAGTATCTCTCATCACTGGATTGTATGAAATGCCATCAGATTCAAAATAACCAGATGCTTGATAAACACCATACCAACTAGCTTGATTTTGTTGAAAATATCTTCTGCATCTATATAAATCATCTGCAATATTTACAAATTCAAATGGAGTAACAATATCTGAAATTTCCATTTGAACTCCAGTTAAGAAAAAAGTCCTTGATGTGCTATCAAAAAATGATGTGCTCCCTCCAACTCTTTGAGTTGCTGATGTATGCCATACATTACTTGTGAATGTACCAGATGTAAAATCTGAGCCTGCATGAAGCCAAAAATTTAAATCAAGACTTTTATTTGAATCATTGGTTAATTTACCAGTAGTATCTGCATTAAAAACAACTGAAACTCTTGTCCAATCAGTTGTTACATTAAAAGTTTGACCATTATATCTTGTATTATCTGTATCAGATAATTCAACTGTATAAGTTGCTGAAGCATTTCCTTTTACATAAAAAGAAACTGCAATCTTTTTGGCGGTACTAAATCCTTTTTGAAGTCCTTGAACATCTTGACCCTCAAAACTTTGTTTGATGATTAATCTCTCATTAGTTGCTACACTTGTATCAGCAGTTGTACATGCTAATTTCATTGCATTGCCAAATCCTGCAAGATCAGTAATAGTTTCTTGAGTCCATGTATATCTACCAGATGTATTTCCAACACTATGTTGCCATCTATCATGAACATAATAACCTTCTACTGAACCCATATCTGCCTTTGTTGTTGCTCTTAATGCTAATTTCATTTCTGGATTAAAGATTAGATTTCTTCTACCACTAAATTGTCCACCATTAAGAGAATTTGCATTTACAGTAATTGGAGTAGTTGTGGTTCCAACTGCACCATCTTTTACTGGAACACTATCAATTGTGACACCATTTCCACTTGATTGTTCAGAAATTGTATTTACTTTTAATTCACTCATATAAATTTCCTGTTAAAGCAGTTATTTCATCATCTGTTAAGCCTAAATCTTTTAATTTTTTAATAGCAGAATTTTTATCTGTTTTGATTTTTTGTTCTTTGGTTTCTTTTGTTTTTTCATATGTTGTTTTTAGTTCAGATAATTTTGATGTTATTTTTGATTCAGATATGGCTTTTGTACCATCTAACCATTGTATTTTTTTTACATCACTATCATAAACTCTGAATTTAGCATTTTTATTTAATTCTAATATTGCTTCTTGTAAACTTGGTTTTAACATGATTCTTCCTATTCAATATATGTAACATTAAATGAACCAGCATCTAATGTTTGACCACTATCTGTTTGTACTCTTATTGTCGTTACAGCACCTCCTAATGATACATATCCTGCTCCCCAGTTTATATAAGAACCTATACTCATAGATGAATTAAAACAATATTTATTGCTTCCCATACTTACTATGGTCGCAAGACCATTTGCAACAACACTTGTGGCAACTGAATGTGCAAAAACAAAACTATCTGTTTTTGTAACATTTGCGCCCCCACTATTATGACCACCACCTAAATAGAGTGCTGTACTTGAATAACCACTTGTTACTATACCACTACTTGTACCAAGTTGCATTTCAAAATTTGCAGTACTCCCACTTTGTGAAAAACCCATAATTCCAACATGAATTATTTTTGCGGTATTTGGGACAGTTATATCTTGATAAGTTCCGCTTGTTGTTGCAACCTCTGTTAAAGTTGTTGCATCTCCAACATTACTTGTACCACTTACAGTAAGATTTCCAGTTAAAGCTAAATTTCCTGCTAATGTTACATTTTGACTACTGTCTACTGTTACTGCAGTAGTATTTGCGGTTTTCATTAATATTTGATCATTTGTAGATAAATCAATACCACTATCTTGATCTCCAGTTGAATTTAATAAATTATCTACTTTAATTGTACTCATGCTATTGAAAGATTCCCTGCTACTGTTAATGTTGTTCCACTCGCAATTGACAAACTAAAAAAACAACCAGAATTATCGCCAGATGCAATCGTTGTATTAGTATTTAATTCTTGTTCATGTGTTCTTAATATATCTTTTTTTCCATTTGTGGTATCGCCTTTATTTCCATTATCTCCTTGAAAAAATCCTGCACCACCTCCTGCAGACACATCTGCAGTTCCTGCGGTTTGATCAAATGTAAATAAACTTATCCATGCGTTGTTTGCCGCATTTCTAATTTTTAAAATATTGTTTGATGAATCATACCAATATTGATATGCAAATGTTGTACTTGGAGCACTTGAATTTGAATTATTTGAAACAATTGCTTGCAAAACATTATTTATATCTGATCTTGTATTTGGGAATGTTTGGTTATCAATTACATAATCATGAGTTGCCATTTTTTTCTCCTATGCTACCAATTCTCCAAAACCTTTTGCAACATAATCAAAAGTTCTGTTTACAACGGCATTTGAAGAATCTTTGAAAGTTATTGTAAATCCAGTTGCACTTTTACTTGTTATAACATAATAATCTCCACTTGCCAAGTTTTGAGCAGAAATTCCTACACCTTGTAAAGATTTAAAAGCAGGACTAAATGTAATAGCTTTTCCACTACTAGATGTTGTACTTGCTATGTCATTTTCTGCAACAATTCTATCTGGCATATCTACTGTAACAGATAATGAGGTAATTGCTGGTGAAGCATTTTGATCTTCCGTTGTTAATACTGCTCTAAATTTTAATCCTCGAGCTTTATAATCTCCAGTATAAAATTTTTGAAATGATCCAAAAGTAGCAGAGGATGGATCGCCTTCAGTTGTAGCAATCTGCAATTCAACATTTGTTGTATCAAATTCATTTGCTTGACCATCAAAAAATCCTGCTCTGTCATCAAAATTTCCAAGTATATTATCAAACAATAAACCAGACAAATCTAAACGTACAACATTAATATTTGCAGTAACTCTTGATGTGAAAACAGAAGTAAGATCAACAACTGTATTAAAATCATAATTTGCAGTTGTTGCTAGATTTCCTCCCCCACCATCAAATAATCCAGTTTGATCATCAAAATTACCAGATGTTGAATCAAATAATGTTGATGTAGAAAGAACTAATTGATTATCGCTATTGACAACACAACTTGTTTTTGTTCCTGCAAAACTTGGACTTTCTGTTACAGTTTGAACTACATTCAATTCTTTTATGTTTTCAATTATTGCCACACTTGATGTTGCATTTACTGAATCATTTCCAAGTTTATCAACTGATTTAATGAAATATGTTCCAGTCATTGCAGGAACAACTGCAGTATTTGCTGGTCTTGAAACTTTTCTAATAAGATCAATTGAATTAGAATATGTTGCCCCAGTTGTTTCTCTAGCATGACGAATTCTATAATGTGATAAATCTAAATCTGTAGTTGGAGTCCAAGAAAGATGCGCTTCTGTATTAACAATATTTACAGAAAAATTAGTAACATCTGCAGGAGGTGCTGATTTTCCAACAACTTGATGTTGTGCAGTAACAAATGAAGATGTTGCAAATCTTGTAACAGCTCTTGCTCTTACATCAAATAAAACATTATCCTCTACATTTAAAAGTTCATATTCATTAGCTGATGATTGTCCAAGATTTATAAATGTTGAATCTGTTGATTTTTTTGCTTGTACTTCAAAATTCAATACATCTGGTTGTGTGGATGTAACATTCGCCACAAGAACCGTTATTGCTTCTTCATTGAAAGTTTGCAATTTATCTGAAACGGATAATGATGGAACTGCAACTGTAAATGGATCAGGTAAAGTTGTATTATCTTGTAAAAACGTTCTTTCATCTAAATTTGGATTAAAATCATAGACTGCACTATTTGTTTCTCTTAATGCTAGATTAACTCCAAATGCAGGACTTCCATTTTCTTCAAGTATTGCCATTGACCATTCTGCAACTTCAAATACTTTATTTGTAAAACCATATCTACTAAGAGTTACAAAGACTGTATCTCCAACATCAAGTTGAAATCCTTTCAATGAAACTGTTGTGCTTATTGTAACTTGTTGTCTATTTCTAAAAAGAGCAATTTTTGCTAATCTTTGAGCAGTATTAGAATTTGTGGTAAATGGCAAATCTAAATCAAGAAATTGTCTTTGACCCCCATCCTCTGTTTGAAAAGTTGAAGATGTAAAAGCAGGATAATCAGTTGCTATAAAATTATTTTCAGATGGTGCAAATATTCCTTTAACTGCATTATAATTATCTCTTTTTGATCTTTTTGTTTGAATAGTAACTGCACTTCTTAAATCTCCCTCAACCAATGTAATAGAAGGTGTAGAATATTCTGCAACTTTCATTCTAAATTTACCATTTGAAAATGTAACAAGACCTCCACAAGATGTAAGCATATTTGCAATTATTTGTTTTGGCGCACCTTTTGTTTCAAATGTTCCATTTATTGTATATCTGTCAAGTGTTGTGCCATTTGAATCTGTTACATCTTCATCACAAGCATTTGCTGATGCTATAAATGTAGAATCATTTATTTCAGTTGAAGATGCGCCAAATCCATATTTTGTATCTGTAAGATAATCACGAACACAAAGAGCAGGATTTCTTGAAAAACCAGTAGTAGAAGTTCTTGGATCAAAAACTTTTTTGCCTTGAACAAGAGCAGATATGTTTGGAATTCCTCTTGGAAAAGCATCTCTATCAAATTCTAATCTTGCATAAATATAAGCAACTCCTCTTAATCTATGTTGATCTGTCCATTTTCCATTAGATTCAGAAATAAGAGTTGAATCTGCACTTTGAGCATCTGAACCAAGATGTTTTAAAATTCTTATTTTATTAGCATATTGTGATGGTGCAGTGACATTTCCATTACCATCAAGTGTAACTTGCAAATCATTTACAAAAACATTTCCTATTTGATTGACTTCATGTCCTGCTAATAAAATTATCATATGTAAAAACTTATCATCATTTGTGCTTTCAATGAAACCAAGAACACCAGAAACTCGTACTTCTCCATAGATGACTCTTCTTGCAACAGTTGGTTGTTTGATCATCTGAGTTCTGTTTTGTGCTTCTGTAGTAAAATCTGTAAAACTTGGCAGATTTGGAGTTGGTGCTAGTGCTTGAAGAGTTGCTGATGCGGCGGCTGTGATTGCAACTGTTGTTGCAAATGTTGCCATACTGAAACTGTGTGCGAAGAATCCTGCTGGTCCAAGAGCAACAACTGCAACTGCAGTAATAATTGTTGCAGGATTTGTGATTGCCTTAATGAATCTTTTGAAAAAACCCATTAACTACCCCATACAATTTCTTTATCTTGTAAATCATCCACATATTCCAGACCTTTATCATCTGGAAATTCTATCTTTTGATCTTCTGAAGTAAATCTTCTTTCTCTTGATCTATCTAAATCAATAAGTCTAGATTCAGCAGTTAATTTTATTGTTGCAGTATCTCCACCATCAGAAATAGTCATTAAATCCATTTGACCTTGGAAAATTGCATAAGGATCAGCCACAACTGAACCATTTAATAATGTTCCAAGATAAATGATTGCAGTTCTTCCTTGATAGGCTTCATTCAATGCTGAAGAAATCAATGAACTTGGAATGCTTGATAAAGAAACTGATATACCATTTGCTTGTATTTGAGCAGTTTCTTGTGGAGGGCTGATGCTTATTATATCTCCACTTCCAACATATGTATTACCTCCAAATGTAATATTTCCAAATCCAGTCCAAGAATAAAATGTTCCTCCATCAAAAGCCAAAGAAATTGCTAAAAAAGGCTGTAATTCTGATGCAGTTAATTGATTATTAAAAGCAGTTGTTAAATCTCTACTCATACTAAATACTCTGTAACTGCGAATGTAATGCCATAAACAGAAATAGCATTTGCCTCCCATTCTGTTGCATTATCAACTAATCTAAAAACTCCTTTTGGACTTGATACTGTTATGGCAGTATTGTCTGATGGACTTGTTCTTAATGCAGGCTCTATGGACAAAGTTGCATTTCCACTTCCATCTGTATTAGCATCTTCAACTACAAGATGAAGTTTTTGAGTAATACCACTTCCAATCTGTATATAATCTCCTGCTTTTAGATATGCAGTTTGACTTGCAGGAGCACCATCAATTATCAAAGAATTTCCAGTTTGACTTCCTCCATTTACAAGTGGAGTTCCTGCATTTGATGATGCAGTTCCATTTGGAGTTCTGGCATCAAAATCTCCTAAGTACATTTGACCAGAAACACCACGCAATGAAACTAAGGATGCTACCCATTTTTTTGCTATCAATTGTTTCATTGGAGGCAAAGTAATTTCTGCTTCCCACCATTCGCCAGTATGACGAAATGTTTGTGTTTGTCCAGTAAATGGACTTGTAGATTGACCAACTATTCTTCTGATTCTAAATGTAGTCTTTGTTGGTTGTGCTATTGAATCAGTTGGCAAAGATATTGGATAAGTAATAGCCATTAACTCATAACAGTAGCAAAAGAGCCACCCCTCTGTTTAGCATCTACTATTGCTTCCATTGTAGATGTTTGGATAGTTGGTAAGAGATTTAAAACTTCTGCACGAACTGTCTGTGCAACACCAGTTGATATATTTATATTTTGATTGACAACAACTGGTTTACTGCTCCCCATAAGATTTTTAGTATCCATATTATTTTTTACTACACCATGTGTTGATGGAATAAATAACTCTGGACCCCTTTCCCCAACTAATGTTGGTCTTTTTGCTTGTACTGTACCACCACCAGCAGTCGTATCTCCAACTGGTGGCATTGTGCCGCCTATTGATGGAGAAGGTCCAGCAGAACCACCAAAGGCATTTAAAACTGTCTTTAGAAGCATAGCACGAATTTGTGCTTTTAAAAAATCACGAGCCATTTCTGCCATAACTTCTTTAACAACATTTCCTAAATCCCTTAATGATAACTTTCCAGTTTCTAAAGCATTTACAAACGTATCAGATAATTTTGTACTTAAAGATTCAATGCCAGTTTCAAACATTTTTCCTTCTGTTGTTGCAAAAAATAATTGCTCTTGTACCTTAGCAACTGCATTGTTAAATTCTTCACTTGAAATTTTTCCTGCATTCAAAGCAATTGATAAATTATCTAAAGTTTCTTGTAACTTTTCCTCTTCTGTTCTCATGTTTCTAACAGTAGCAACCCCATTATCTACAGACTTCTTAAATTCATCTTGTGCTTTTTTACTTTGTAAATATGCAGGAATTATTTCTGCTAATCTTTTTTGTTGTTTTTCTAATCCACCACCAGATGACATAAGTGTTTTTGTAAATAATAAAGTTTCTTCAGATGCTCCTGCTATAATTAGATTATTTTCACTTGTAGTTTGAATTAATTTTTCAATGCTATCATTTAGTTTTTTATTTTCGCTCATTGCTTTGCGAGTAACATCAATGTTAATCAAATCTTCTTCAATACCTATCTTCTTGGCTCTGTTAAGTGTATTTTCTAATCTTAAATTATTCTCTAAAACTTTGATAAGTGCATCTCTAGTGTTTATCAAATCTTTAACAATATCTGATTCACCTTTTCCCATATCTATAAATCTTTGGATATTTTTATTTAAATTTTGAATACTTTGTCTTTGTTTTTCTATTCTATGAGTAAGATTTTCAAATGCTTCATCTGGAGTATCTGCAACTATCTCTTTAAAAAAATTCACAACTCTTGTTAAATCTGCAACTAATGATGCAAGTGCAGGCAAAAGTGGTTTTATAGCAACTTCATTCAATTCAATTAATGCACCTTCTAAACCCTTGGTTCTATTTGCAAAACTTCCTGCAGTTCTTATGGCATCCCCTTGAGCATCAACTGTTCCTGCAATTATTAAATTCAATCTAGCTTGTACTTTTTCTTGTGCAGTAACAAGATTGATATTTTTCTTGATACCCATTCTTTGTAATTCAGCTTTTAATTCTGTTTCTGTGATTACAATTCCAAATCTTCTAACTGCTTCATGATTGCCAACTAATGCACTTTGGAAAGCCATCATTGTTGGTATGTCTTGTGCATTATTAAACGATGCAGTATCAACTGCTAATTTTGTTAACTGTACTGAAAGTTTTGCGGCTTCTCCTCTTGCAAATCCAAGTGGCACAAAAGTATCTTGAACGCTAGATGCCATACCTTCTAATTGAGAAGTTGCTCTTCCAACATTATTTCCAAATTCTTCAAGTTCTCGTCTTACGGCACCAACAAATTCTCCAAATACTACACTTGACTTGGCTTCCATTTCTTCAACTGCAGAAGCCATTTTAACCATATTTGAACCAAATCTTGCTACTGCCCCAGCAATTACAACTCCAATAACTCCTTTTACTGCAGTGCCAAGACTTGCAAATGATCTTTTTTGTGAACCAACTGAATTATCTACTGCTTTTTTTGATTGATTTAATTTTTTTCTTAAATCAGTCATGTCAGCTTGAATACGAACTAATAAGGTATCTACTGTTGCCATTAATCTGGGTACCTTTCCATTAATTCCTGCAATTCCTCTCTTAATAAAGGTGCATTTGCATCTGATGTACTATTTGCTTCCACATAACCCTCTATTGCAAAATATAATTCTGGCAATCCCATATCCCAAAAATGTTTTGGTGGTATTCCAAGAACTCCAATTCCAACTTCTATATATCTTTGCCATGGGATTCTAGATTCAGTTCTTGTTCTTCTTGCTTTTTTTCAGTTTCTCTTTGACCTCCTTGTAAAACATTTGCAAGAAGTTCTCCACAAACTCGCATGCCCTCTGTAATACCAGACTGATAGATAAGCTGATTAATTTCATTTTCTTTAATATCATTCCCACCACCTTTTAAAGCAGATTGAATAATAAAACTTAATTCAGTAAATGATAGATGACCCTCTGAAAGTTTTTGTGTCAATTGAACAATACTTTGATTCAATGATGTTTCAAGTCTAATTAGACTATCAACTGTCATTCTCGTCTTGTATTTCTTGTTTCCTAGATTTACTTCCAGTTCCCCTCTGAACGGATTTGTCATTTTGAATCTCCAATCTCAATATTTCGTTTCTGTTACCAATATCTTCAAAATCATTGATAATATGTTTTTTTCCATTAATTGAGATATTATCTCCAACTGACACACCCTCAAGAAAAGGCATTTCAATTATCATTTTATCGTTATCCCTTTTAATGGAACATTTCATTGTAGCATCTGCTATAACGATTTCTGTCTCTTCCCAAGCCATTATTCAACCTATACTGTTGCAATAGTTAAATCACCTGCACTTTCAAAAGTGAAAGAATAGGTTGCTTCGCCATTGTATTCTCCTGCATATTCAAGAGTTGTTAACTGAAATGCACCAGTTACAGTTATTAAATCTGGAACTAAAAACTGATAGTTACCGTTTGCACTTGCATGCCATTTTCCATACAATGTTGTTTCTGATGCACTATCTGTAAAAACACCAGACCCTGCAACTGTAGCACTTTTAATGCCACCTTGTGCAAGTAATGCTCTTGCATCATTTGTGCTATCTTTATTTGTTACATCAACAGTTTCATCATTCAATGTAAGTGTTGTTGATCTCATTCCACCAATCGTTGTAAAGGTTTCTGGAGAACCTGCATTACCAATTTTCATTAGTACTGCTCTTCCTTTTTGTGCCGCCATATTTTACTCCTTTTAATTATCCATTACGAAGGCTCTAAATCGCATAACACCATGTCTTGTTATACCGTCATCTTCTAAAATATCAGTTGTAAATTCACATCTGCAATCTACAAATGATGCCCCAGACACGGATAGGGAACTCTCGTGAAGAAGTCTGTAAATCTCTTTTTGTATGTTTTTTATTTCTTTCATTCCTCTATAATCACTATATACATCTACATTAAAAATGTAATCTCTGCCATCTAAATTTTTACTGCCATTATCTGAAGTTGATTGTGCGCCTATAATAACTACTGGTAAAGTTTGACCCTCTGGTACTGAATCAAATATACCATTAACAAGACCACCTAATGTACTGTCCCCATTGAGTGTACTGTATATTCTTTCTTGTAATGCAAAACTATGTAAAGCCATATTAAATTATACCAAATCTTTTTTGTCCTTACTACTTTTTAATGGATGTCCAGATGGTAATAAATCCCTATCAAATCTACCACGTCTGTATCTACCAGTTCTTACTGCAAAAAGGAAAGCGTTTACACGTGCAATCGCCCACTGCTCTGGTCCCATAACAGTTCTTCTTACACTTTCTGGATTGGTTCTATAAGCGCCAATTCCTCTATTAAAAACTTTTTCAAGCATACCTCTTGTTACTCGTTTGCCTTTTGTTTTTCCGTACTTATCATTATGCTCTTTAACTTTTCCATTTATGGTTTCTTGCATTCGTGCAGAAAGTTTTTTTTCTTCCTTTGAATTTGTTACCCTTAGATAAACACCATGAGTTTCACAAGGCATATAAAAATTTCTCTCTGGTCCTCTTATGGTATGATGTCCACTACAGCCTAATTTATCTGCTCTTGCTCTTGCTTCTGCTACAGATCTAAAAACATCTCGCCCTTCTCCATATCGTGGGTCTTTTTGTTCAGTATTATTAAGATGAAATTCGTCATACTTTTCTTCTGCAACTAAATTATCAATAACTAAATTTACATTTTGTTTATCAATTTTAATTGTTTCTTTGTGAATTTTTTCATTTAATTTTTGAATACTTTGAATTAATTCATCTTTTAATTTTAAATCTTTCATTATATGCCTTTCTTTACTGCTTGTTTAAACATAGCTTTATACTTGGCTTTACCTCTTTCTAATGCTGGTTGTAAAAAAGGTCTTGCCACCATATCTTTTGTCCCAAACTCTAGGAACTCTGAATATTTTGCTCTGCTCTCCACAGAAGCGCCTAATTTATCTGCATCTATTACCAAATGTATGTTTCCTGCCAGAAAGCCAGTATCACTTGCTGGTGGGTCGCCTTCTTTTGATATTTTTATTGTTCTTTTTGGATTGTATCTTGTAACTGTTTCACCACTTCTTGGATTCTGTACGATACTTTCAACTGCAACATTTCTTACTTCATTAGAAGCAACTCTTACAACTTTCTTTAGATTTTTTAGAACATTTTCGTTTTTTAAATCCAATTTTTTATCAAAATTTCTTTTATTTATAATTTTAAAATTAACTGTCATCTACAGCACCTTCAGAACATCTAAATACAAGGTATCTATCTCTTTCTCCAACATCAATAACAGATTTAACAGATAAAGTTCTTGTTGTACCACTGTCATTCCACGATATTCTCATCTTACCACCACCACTAGCAAAGTTGATATCAGAATAATACCTCGTATAAACTAAATGTGTGATTGGATTTTCAATTCTTCCTGCTTCAAAATCTTCATTACCAAGTTTTGGCTCAACTTTAGCAAAAAGAGTTCTTGTATCTGCAAAGGAAGATGTAAAACCTCCACCAGTATCTGTACTTCTATTTCTTGTTTGCAGTACTACAGAGTGTCTTAAATCGCCAATAGAAGGGTATGCAGGCATTAACCTAATCCTACTCCAAATCTAATATTTCTAAATGGTTTCCATAAAGAATTTACCAATGTTGGAATTACGGATATATTTTGACCTTTTATAACCATTTCTGGATTCTCAAAGAAATGAGATGCCAAAACAATAATTCCTTGCCTTATTCCTGCAGGAACACTTGTTGCTACACTTCCATATCCTGCAACATATGTTATTTCTATGGCATTAGCAACTCTTAGCATATCGTCCCAAGTTTCGCCAGTTCTTAAAACAACTCTGCCATAATCACTAGCAGTATCAACAAAATAGCGACTTGATGCCATTGTTGTAGCATTATCACTATCATCAAATGTTTTTACATGAGTAACACTTACAAGTGGACTAAATGGCAGATTTACACTTCTTTGCCTATATTCAAGAAAGGGTCCAGTTGTAATACCCTCTGTATTTGGCAAAACACTGTCAGAAAAAGGTATATTATCCAAAGATAATTTTAATGTTCTTTGCATCAAGGATTTTTGCAAATATTCTTTTGCTACACTTATTGAAGCATCTCTGCAAATTTCAATTTGTGTATCATGTGTAGAATCACTACTTGATATTCTTAAATTGGATTTTATTTGTGCTGTTGTTACAACATCAACAGATTCGCCAGTAACAATAGTAACTCCAGACATGGCTTACTCACTTTGTTTTTTTAGATGTTTTCTTTGGCGCTTGTCCGCCTTCCCATGCTTCATTTACATCTTCTGTAGCAGGGTCATCACCTTTTAAAGTCCCATCATCATTTCTTGCTCTTTTTGTTTCTGTGGGAGCATCAACTTTCATTTCTTTCTTACCACCAACTTCTTGCGCCCAACCTTGTTGTATAAATGTATTCGCAACAACTTTTTGCCAGTCTTCCATCATTGTGTAAGTTTCACCTTCCACATAATCCATTGTTTTATTACCTAATGCAGTTGCACTTCCTATTGATGTTTTTAACATTTTTATTTGCATTTTAAATTCTCCAGTAAAGAAAACCCCCCTTTTTCAAGAGGGGTCTTTTATATTAACCAGTAGCTGTTCCATCATCAGAACCACTTGCAGGCATATGAATTGGCATTGTCAATCCAGTTGCTCCTAGAGGTGTTCCATTTGAATGAGTACCAGTTTTAGTACAAGCGACTCTAAAGTATCTATTTGGTCCATGATATCCAATTGGATAGGAAGCATCATCTTCAGATGCCGCATCAATAGTTGCATATATTCCACTACTATCAACACTTGCAAAAGAAACAAACTTATTGTCTGTCACTGCTGAAAATGAACTATTGTCTGAACTATCTTGTAGAATCAAATCCCACTTGACAGAACTTGACAAAGTGTCCCCACTCTCTCCAACTAAAACATTTATCATTGCACCATTTGTTCCTGCGGTATCAACACCACTTGTATTAACTGTTGCAGTAGATGTAGCAGGATCAAGGACTTGAGTTACTGCGATATTATTCGCCATATCTTTTCTTGGCATAATCAAATCTCCCTTTATGCTGATATTGTTTGAGTTCTAATTGCTTCAGCCATAACAACTTGACCACCTAATCTTCTTCTTGCAACGTAACGAATAGTACCGCTTGTTGCTTGTGTAAATGGATCACGAAGTATTGCTAATGCAACTCTGTCTACAATCATATAAGCCCTATTGAAATCACCAAATGCAACTGGCTTTGCAGAACTACCTACATCTGGCATATCTGGAGCTTCTATATATGGTTGTCCTAAAATAGTGTTTGGCACACCTACTTGTAAACTAAACCCTGCTTGGAATACATAAGAACCATTTGAATCAACTAATTGTCTTATTTTACCAAGTGTTGCTCTGTTAAATACAAATGTTCCATTTCTTGCATAATCAGTTTTTACTGCTGAATATAAATCAATGAGTCCATTTGCAGTTAATGCCGCACCTGCGCCAGAGTTTGTTGTTCCAACTGAAGAGTTTGTCATAAAACCTTCTGGTTGACCTGCTGATGTACCATTTACAAATGCTGTGCCTTCTGCTTTAGCAAATTGCATAGCAAACTCGCCAGATAATTCAGACTCCATATTGAATGCTGAATCCTCTACATCTTGCTCTGATATATCTACAAGTGCATATAACTCATGTGCAGTTATTTCTTCCATTCCATAAGTTAAACCAGTTGTTTCTGACCTTGTGCCAGTTTCAGCAACAAAAGTTGCAGAAAATGTACCAGTTCTTGTTGGCACTTGAACTGAACGGTTTGAAGTTTGTCTTACTCTTGCAATATTTCTAATAGGTGACATTTCTGTTACCTTCTTCATTATTTCTTCCACATACTCTGGTGGAGCAAGATAACCCCCTCCAGTATCATTTGATACTGTCAGCACTTTGTGTTCCATTTCATCTAATGAGTCTTTACCTTTTCTTAGGTATTTATCATATGCTTTCATTGTAACATCAATTTGCTTTGTTCCAAAACCAACTTCTGGTCTTTTCATCTCAGTTTCAATAGTGTCCATTCTTTCGTGAATTTTTTTGGACTCCATCATTTCTTTTGTGAACTTTTGGTTCACATCCTCAAGCGCATCTAATTTTGATTCAATTTTTGAGAACTTTTCCTCTGTAATTGGATCAGTTGCACCCTTGGATTCTAATTGCTCAAGTCGCTCATTATTGGCATTCTTAAAATCTTCAAAAGTTTTACCAAATTCCTCAATGACCCCTTTAAGCTCGTTTGAATCAGCCATGCTGACCTCCTTAGGTTAAAGTTATTTAAATTTTGCCATTAACCCTTTCATAGAATCAATAGCATCCCTTATTTCTAGGTCATCTCCAGCATCTCGCTGTTTTGAGATTGTATCTACTACTGCTTTTGCAGAAACCTTGCTTAATGAACGGCTCAAACCACAAACCTCTCGCAGGTGGTCTTCCCAGTCACGAATAGTCCCAGTAATGGCATCTTTTCCATTAAGTCCTTTAACTGCTGAAACCCTTGCCTTGGGATTCATTGGAAAAGTTACTAGGCTAATTTCCATCAGATCAACTTCTTTCAACATTCGTCTTCGTCGTCTCTCATCATAATCTTGTTTTTTTGGGTCTGCTTTGTAACCAATAGACAATCCATCTAAAGCGCCCATTTTTAATAATTCGTATGCTTCTTTACCTTGCTGTGTACCAAGAGCAAGACTTCCTTTTACCCTTAAGCCATCTCCATCTTCTTTTATAGATTCAAAGACACCTATTGGCATATCTTGTTTATGTTGCCAAAGAAGTTTAACACCTTTTGCTTTTTTTCCTCTTAAACTTTTGGAAAAAGCGCCTTCCATAACAACATCATTTCCTAAATCTTTATTGCCAAATATTGAACCATATCCCTCAAACTTGCCATAAGGCTTTTTGTCATCATCATCATCGTCGTCATGATATGCTTTTATGTCACATGGAATATAAAAACTTCCGTTGTAATCTTCATCAAGTTCAAATTTTTCATCAATATCCATTGAGTTTTCCTTTCCTGCATATTGTGTTGAACAAACTGCAAGCCTTTGGCTACTTTCTGGAAATTCAGAACGCATTTTGTCGTCTCGCATACACCTGCTCATAAAATCTGGTCGTTTTTCACCACTATTTGGTTTTATAAGGGGCATACCACATAATATATGCTTAAAAATAGATTGTAAATATAAAAAACCACAAAAAAATATCGTTATGACCATAAAAAACTACAAAAAAGAGTTTACTTATGGATTAAAACAGTATAAACTAAAAGTATAAATATACTTTTTAAGGAGACAAAATGAAAGTTAAAGATAAAAAATCAAAAGTCCACTCAACAAGCAGAGGGTGGGAAAAGGCTCTTAAAAAAAGAGGTAATAAAAAGCAAAGACAGTTTGATAAAAAATTAGCAAAGGGAGGATATTAAAATGTTTTATAATAAATCAGAAATGTCACATCAAGATTGGAAAGATTTAAAAGATGCAGAAGATGCGCAGAAATCAGAAGATATTATGGATAGTTTACAACCAGATATGTGTGAAGTCCAAGCAATAAATCATGTGATTTCAGTTATTGAATCAAGAGGTTTGGAAAAGTGTTCAGATAAAACAAAAGATGCTTATAAAGTTCTTAAAGATTTATCTGAAAAGTTATCAACAGACCATGTCATTTATAGACCATAGGAGGAAAAAATGAACTATATTCAAACACTACATTTTTTAAATGATAAGTTATCATACTACAAGTCTAGGCTAAATATGATGACAAAATCAGATAGAACTTTTTCCCAAAAAGATTGGATTATAACAATTAATAAAATTGATAAAATGGAAAAATTATTTCCAAAAGTTGGAAAAAAAGTAACACAACAATTAACCAATAGGAGCAAATATGAAAAAATTTGGTAAACCATTAACATTACAACAAAGAAGGTTACTTTGTAAAACTTGTGCCACAGCTGATGGGGTATTAGATGATTATTTTAAATTATGGAGAAAAGGTAGAGAATTGTTTCCTACTTCTTCAGATAAAGATGAATTGGGATTGACCAGATACATAGAAAAAGGTCTGGTTCCAATTCTTTACCAAGCATATAAACAGAAATTTAAAGAAAGAAAGGAGGCAAATAAATGACCAGTTTTTATATGGATTATGCTTTTCATCAAGGAAAGTATACAGAAAATCTGCAAATACAAAATGATTTTCTAGTAAAAAATATTGCAGTTCCACAAATTATTTTGGAAAGGCAAAAGCAAATTGAAAAGACTTTGTCAAAATTAAAGGAGAAGAAAAATGAACAAAATAACCAAAGCTGAAGCTGAAAAGTTATGTCAAAAACAAGGGTATTCTTTAGATACCCTCGCTAAGATGGTAGAAATTCTGCCAAATCCTAGAAAATATAACTTTACAGTAGAACACGAAAGGCAAAATGCAATTAAAGTTTTAAATGTAATTTCAAATTTAAATCAAAGAGAAAGGGAAAGAGTGTTGCAAAGAGCATTAAAACTTAATAAAATATAATTACATTTACGCAAAATGTATCCTTGTAATATGCCCCTATCATTAATTTGGTAGGGGTTTTAATATACTCTTCCCTCAACATTATTAATCATTTCTAAAATATTATCTGTGGATAATTTTCTTTTTTGTCTTAAAGAAGTTTTTAGAATGTTGGTAAAACTAGATATAACATCATTATTACTAAAATCAACATTAATTGGTAATAACTCAATAGCATTTTTATGTATCTTATTGTATTCGTTTAAAAGTGTATTTAAACTTTTATCATCTACAAAGTCTGCATTTAAATAAAAATCTGGATTAGTTGCCATCTGCTTTTCTCCTTAAAAATTCTGCCAATTTATCAGTATCATTTGAAGCCAAATATCCAAACATTTCATCAAATGATTTTGTCATATTTGGAGCAAACTGTTTCATTAACTTTTTAAAAATTTCTGCCCTTTTACCTCCAATAAGCGCTGAATAGTTTGCCATAGCTTCAGTTGTATGACCTACAGTAACAGCTCTTCCCAATCTGTAAAAGTCTCCATAGTAAGATTTACCATGTCCAAAACCAATTCTAGCATTTGATATTGCTTCTAAATAATCAGCAAAGTATAACATATCATAGTTAAATAATCTCATGGTTCGCATTTCAGTTAAAAATGATTTTATATCTCCATTTCTTAATTGTATTGCCATATTTTTAAGTTTTATTTGATTTGCATAAAAACTATTGCCATCTATATCTCTATAGATTACACCGCCTTTCATTCTTTCCAGTAATTCTCCATCAGCTAATTCATTTAAATCATCAAAAGTTAAACCACTTCCTTTGAACTCTTTGTTAATTATTGCTTTTGTTGACATATCATAATCTGATTTTTTTAAATCCTTTGGACTTACAAATTCAATTTTACCTTTTTTATTTCTTTTAATGCCATTCAATCCAAATCTTTCTGTATCTTTATTGACTTTTTTACGAACATCTTCAGATGTAAATTTTCTTTGATGCTTTCTGTCTTTAAATATATCATTTACAAGAAAGCCAGATATATAATCAACACCTTTTAATTTGTCGTTTTCTATATCAAAGTATATACCTTTTTCTTGCATTAATCTTCTAATCTCAGTGCTTTTATCAGTATCCATAACATGCCCATACTCATGTCTCCATGTGCCTTTTCTATCTTCATTAGCCATGTGTTCTTTAATATCTGAATATTTATTACTTCTTGCGCTCACAGCAATAAGACCATAATCAGCATATGCTCTTTTTTCACCATAAAGTACTTTTATTTTACCGTAGTGTTTTATTGCTTTATATGGGTCTGATTTTGTATTCCAATCTGCATTCTCTTGAAATATTAATTCATCTTTTGCTGTTTCCCCAAATGGCGAAACTGGTTCTGCTCTTGTTGTTTGTGCAGTTTGCTCGTCTTGTATTACATCATCATCTTCTAAATAAACTACTACACATCTACAATTAATAACTTCAGATGCTCCACCTGCAGGGTCTCCTGCATATTGCATTTCTTTTCCACCAACTATAAAATTATCATCTATACCTACAGTTTGACCACTTGCTTGTCTATGACTTGCTCTGGTTCTTAAATCAGTACTTGATACCCATCTTTTTTGCATAGATGGTTCTTCAAAGTTTTTTGCTTGTGCATGAATAGCAAAAGCAGATGTTGTATGTGTTTCAGTTCTTGCAATGGTATTTGCCCTAGATCTGCTAAACCGTGGACTCATTTTCTCATTTATAGCATTAGCAATATTAGAAACACCTTCATCTCTATTGGCGAGTATTGTATTAGCAATTATTTCTCTAGTTGTTTCTGAAATCCCACTTATTCTAAAGCCACCAAGTGTTTTCATATATTGCGAGTAAATGAGGTCGTAATCCTGCGTCGCTTTCTGTGCCATCTTCTCAACGAACAATCTCTTGGCAAATGTTTTGATGCAGTCCAAATAAAATGGTTCCAAAACGGAGCGAATATTAGGCAATATCCTTCCAGAATAGACTTGAAAGCCTTGTAAACCACCAATAGTATAAGCATTACTGGCATCAGAGCCAATTTGTGAAAAAGTGCGAATTAACCTAAAATTAAGTGACCTTTCATAACCTTTTCTGATTCTGTTGATTTCTCTGTATTCCTTGCGAACAGAGATTTTTCTTTTGGTCTGTTTGTAAATTAAATTTGTTTTCATCTCTTGCTTTCATAATCTGATCTCGCTTTCTTTTTGAGAATGCAAAACCTTCATCTCCACCCCATAAATCCCAAGCGATTCTCCCATTACTTGGAAAACCTTTTTCTCCTTGTCTAAAGCCTTCTGCTCTTTTATCTACTTCGTGTCTTGAAAAGAAGGAATACATTCTTAGTATTGTTGTTTCTGATAATTCTTGTCTGTTTGCTAATTGTCTTGCTCTTGCTAATCCAACTGCAGTACCACCTCTTTTAAATTCTTTTCGCCATTCTAAAGCTCTTTTGGCATTATCCATCATAGCAGATGTTGGTTTAAATGTTAAAGCCTTATCTTCTTTTGGCATTTCTAAGGGTTTACCAACCATTCTTTCATATTCTGAATGGCTTTCGCAAGGCATATACACAGTTCTCCCATCACTATCATGTGCATGATAACCTCTACAACCAATCTCTTGTGCCCTGCTTGTTGCTTCTTCTATTGTAGAAAATACATCTTCTGCTATTTCTTCTTTTCCATAGGCTTCTTCAAAAAGATTTTTTGCAACATCATCATTATCTGGTTGTGTTGGCTTTGGAACTTCGCTACCAAGAGGAAATAAATTTGCACCAATATACACATCATCTCCACCACTAATTGGCTCTAAGCCTAATCGTTCTCTTGCTTCGTTTCTTGTAATTATACCTTTATCTACTGCAGAAATAACATTATCGTAAATCATTCTCCGTCTTTCTGTAATAGCAGGGATAGAATCAATATCATATTTTAAATCTAAATCATCTCCATACATTGGGACTAACCATTCATTTAAATCAGATTCAATATGTTTTAATAATGGAATAATAGTTTCTTCATATAGTGCTAATCTTGCTTCTTGCATATTAGAATAAGTATTTGCATCTGGGATGCCAACTAATTGACTTGGAACTCCAAAACATAAAGCAATATCTCTTGCACTAAAATTTTTCATTCCAGTGAAGTCCATATCCTTAGGTGTTAAACCCATTTCCTTATAATCAAAATCGCCTTCAAGAACCATAGTTCTGCCACTATTTGAACTTCCTTCAAATCTTTTTGCCAAATCATTTCTTAGCATTTCTCTTTGAGTATCAGTAAGCATGGTCATATTTCCTGCTTCATCTTTTGGCTTATATATAACTGCTCCACTAGGTCTTGCGCCATTCATCAAAAGCATAACATTATGTTTATTGGATAAATTATGTTGGTCAATATCTGCTGATGCCGCTTTTAATGGACTCAACCCATAATAATCATCTAAAGGATTAAAAAGTTTTATTTGCTTTATATCGCTTTTTCCAGTTGACCCATCTACTGAATAAGATGCACTTACTTGACCATTAACAACGTATTCAAATGCTTCTGGTATCATTCTCTGACTTGGCACAATTCTCATTCTGTCTGGTCTTAATGTATAAAGTTCTTGTGGTTCTCTTTCTTCTGGTCCAGTTTTAAGTATATAAGAATTACCACTTAATAATAAATATGAATAAACAATTTGAAAGAATTCAGATTGACTACACATTGGATTTGGTCGCATCATTAAATCCAATAATGGGTGGTCTTCAATAGGTTGCTCACCTCTCATTAAATTAAATTTAACTGAAGATGCTCCGTTTGCTATTTCATTAACACATCTAAAAACGATTGCATTTTCTTGATAGCCTTCTTTTGCCAAATCACTATATGTCATCTTTGGCTGTGTTTGTGTACCTACATTTGAGTAGGCAATCATTGGTGCTTGTTTAACTTGATTGTCAAACAATGCTTTCCATGCTTCTTTAAATCCCATTTAGGTCTCCTATGTAACTCTCCATATCGCTTGACCAGACGATTTGCTGAGTTCAGTCAACCCCCATACTAGGGCATCAAGCCTATCTGGTGAACTTCTACTATCTAAAGTATAAGAACACATTTGGTCTTCAAGCTTGGCAAAATAACCAATATGGCTTACTTTACCTTGCTCATATAATGCAGAGATTGGTTCTGCTCTCACAAGTTTGCCCTTACTTGCTCGTACTGCTGTATACGGTATAGATGCATCAACAGTTCTTAACAATCTTTCAACCAAATCGCCACCATTATTCACTTCTGCAATTACTCTGTCTGCTTCATACTTATAAAAAGCATTTACTACAGTACTTGCCCAAGTATCTGCACTCATTCTAGCAGATAAATCTTCTAAAATATAGTATCTATTATCAAAACCTTTACCACAAACAATAATACCAGTTTCGTCTGAGCCTTCGTTATTGGTTACTGCAGGGTCAACACTAATTACAATTCTTTTCATTTTATCTGGTATTGTTTTTAATCTTTTTGGTTCAATTATATTTATATTCCATAAAGCGCCTTCTACTTCAGTTAATACTTCAGCAAATAACTCCTGTCTACCTAGTGTAGTGCCTTCATATTTATCTTTTAATTGTTGTAATGCACTTTCTGCTAAATTTTCTTTATTATCAAATGTACTTCCAGTTTGTACAAATACATCTTTATCTTTTCTTGATATTAAGTCTATGATCAGCTTGGTTGGTCTTGGAGTGGTTGTAATAACAAGTTTTGGGTTATTTCCTAATCTTAAACCAAACATCATCTGGTCAAAGGATTCTGCGTACCTCCAAGCCGCCATTTCATCTGCCCATATTCTATGAAACTGTGGTCCTCTCAATCTATCTGGCTCAATAGCGGCATAACCTTGTATTATTGAACCATTCCATAATCTTAATTCCATAGCACTTCTGTTATAAGCTTTTCCAGTATCAATTAAACATTCTTTTGGTACTAATTTTAAAAGTCCAGAGGGACCCTCAAAACAAACTCGTCTAAGGTCACCACTTGTTGGCGCTACAACTCCACATATTGAATTTGGTCTTTGCATTGCATAAGTTAAAATATTTTCAGCACCAGTTCTAGTCTTTCCCCAACCTCTTCCTGCAAGAATAAGCCAAATTGACCACTCTCCTCTTGGTTCTATCTGTGTTGCTCTTGCTTGCTTTGTCCATAAAGTTCTATTATAAAATGCAGTTGCTTCTTGTTCAGCAAAGCCACTTGCTAGTTGCTCCAGATATTTATAATCAATTTTTTCTGCAAGTTGTGTCATTTATTTTTATTTCGTGCCATTTCTTGTATTATCTCTAGTGCTTCACTTAACTTTGTTTCGCCTTTATCTTCAGTTACAATGTCGTGTTTATCTCTCTGCCCTAATAATTGCTTACCTAACCATATAGCCATTGTAGCATTATTAGTTTCGTCCATAATCTGTAATTGCTTTCTTCTTACAGATAATTTTCCTTTATTTCTACCATTTTCTATTGCAGTTCTTACATCTGTGTCATTTTTAAATCTATCTTCTAAAGTTCTCAGTGGCATATTAAAGAAAGATGCAATTTCTGGCATGGTGCAGTTTAATGTGCAAAGTTTCTGCAATTCTTCTAGGTTTATTTCTGTTTTTGGTCTGCCAACTTTTTTAACTTGTTTTTTCATCTTTTTTTATATACCACGAAAATTATGCTTTTTTCAATCTCCAAAACCATTTGTCTTGTTTTAATTCACCTTTAAAGTAGTTTATTGTTTTTAACAAACCTTGGTCAAGTTCTATCTGTGGTTTCCAATCAATTTGTATATCTATGTTTTCAATATCTGGCTTTCTTTGTTTTGGGTCATCAAGTGGTAAATCTTTGTATATTATTTTACTTTTTGATTGTGTTAAATGTAATACTTTCTCTGCCAAATCTTTTATTGTAAACTCATTAGGGTTTCCAATATTCAAAGGCTCATTATATTTCTCTGGATTATTCATTACACCATGTAATCCATTTATTAAATCACTAACATAACAGAAACTTCTTGTTTGGCTTCCATCCCCATATATTGTTATGTCATTACCTTTTAATGCTTGTACTATAAAATTAGATACTACTCTGCCATCATTCATATCCATATTTTCGCCATAAGTATTAAATATTCTCACAATTTTCACATCTAAATTATATTGCCTTATATAGTCCATACATAAAGTTTCTGCACATCTTTTGCCCTCGTCATAACAAGCTCTTTCTCCAATTGGATTTACATTACCCCAATAATCTTCTGTTTGTGGGTGTTGTTTTGGGTCTCCATATATTTCACTTGTAGATGCCTGCAATATCTTTGCTTTTGTTCGCTTTGCTAATCCAAGCATATTTATAGTACCCATAACACAAGTTTTTGTTGTCTGAACTGGATTTCTTTGATAATGAACTGGACTTGCAGGACAAGCCAAATGATATATTTCATCTACCTCTAAATACAAAGGAAAAGTAACATCGTGTAAAATGAAAGTAAAATTTGGTTTATCTAAAAAAGTATAAATATTCTTTTTATTACCAGTAAATAGATTATCAACACAAATAATTTCATTATCTTCATTAATTAATTTATTGATTAAATTACTTCCAATAAATCCTGCGCCACCAGTGACAAGAATTTTATTCATACATTTTTCCTTCTTAGAGTAAAATCAACAGTTTCTGGTATTTTGTTTTTTGGATATTTTCTTACAAGTTTATTTTTTTCAAATACTTTATAATCCACATGATGATGCCATCTATTATATTTTCTCGTTAACTTTGCATATTGTGGGTACTCCCTTACAAGCATATTAGATTTTTCAAGCATACTTTTACTATAAGTGCCTTGTGTATATAATTCTTCATTTCCACCTTTAACTGTCATCGTTGTCATTTTTTCTTGTAAAAACATATTAAATAATATCGTGCAGTAACCCTTATGTAATATATCAAGAGATAAAATTGTGTCTTCATTATATCTACCTCTCCATCTAAATGGAATATCATTCTTTATTAAATTACATGAATATATACGAGAATTAAGAAAAAATGGTGGTTTCGCAATTCTTGCAGGGTGAAAAAATGTATAATGAGGTCCAGCCATATAAACATTTTTATATCTCAATACAAAATCTTCCATAGCAGTAAATATCTTGCCATTTTTACAAATTACTTTTTCATTATGATTTAATATTTTAAAAGTTCTTATGTTATCGTCCATAATCCAATGGTAATCGTAACCCATATCTATTGAAGTCTGCCAAATAAAATTTCTTGCTGGTCCACCGCCAGTTGATTTTGTTAAGCCATAATTATCACAATATTCATAGTTATCCTTACAAGACATATCTAAAACAATAAGTCTTTTTTTATCTAAATTTTCTGCATACAAATCAAACTCTTGTGGCTCAACAACAACATAAAAATCCATACCCATTGCTTCCAAACAATTCGCTGTCATATTTGTTTTAAATCTACCTTTACTTGGTATAAATATTGGAAATCTTTGGTTACTCATAAACTTTATTCTTTGTGTCCATTTGCTCTTGTGGTGGGAACCAAAGAGTTTTTGTCTTTTCAGTTATATTTTGACCTAGTAACTTAGCAAAATCTTGTCTGTCTTTATCATTTGTAAAATGAACATAAATTGTACTATCTGGAGTTGCATCATCTTGATTAAAATCTGGCATATTTTCCCACTCGCCTAATGTGTCTGAAACCGTATTGCTATCAAGCATTGGCAAAAGTTCTGCATTATCAAATCCAAGAACATCTAAATCAAAGCCAAGTCCATTTAATTCCTGCACTTGATTCCAAAGTGTTTCCATATCCCAAGTTGAATTTAAGGTAATTTTATTATCAGCAATAACAAATGCTTTTTTCTGTAATGGAGTTAAATCTTTGTGTTGAATACAAGGCATTTCAGTAAATCCAAGTGATTCTGCCGCTTTAAATCTGCCATGCCCTGCTAAAATGGTATTTGTTTCATCTATAGCAATAGGTATCCTAAATCCAAATTCTTTAATTGAATTAGCAATTTGTTTGATTTGCTCCTTACTATGCAATCTTGGATTATCTTTGAAAGGTTTAATATCTTCTTTTTTTAGATAAAATATATTTAATTTATTTTCCATTTTTTCTCCATGTATGTGTAAATATTCTTTTCTAAGTAAGCAATCCAGAGGTAAATCATTTAAAGTCCATGATTTTTTCTCTGTACCTTTTTGAAATGCACTTTCAAAGAAATGCTGTATAATATAACTTTTGCTCATTATTTCATTTACTGAAGGTAATTTATGACCAAATAATTCTGTTTTTCCATTTAGTCTTGTTGGACTTTCAATAGAATAACATTTATTTGCAGATAACCATGCAGGCAAAGGACACATATATATTGGTTTAAATACAACACCATTTACATCTCTGTTTGCAATTTCTTTTACTGTCCACAAAACTGAATTCCATTCATTAGAAGTCTCTTTTGGATTTGTTTTTAAAAGTTTAAATATATTTTCTGCCAGTTGATTAAATTGTTCTTTAGTTGAATTTCCAATTTTAATTGGAAAAGCAGTTAATTCTTTTCCATCCCAAGAACCATCATGTACTTTCATTGGTGGTTTTGATTCACCCCATTTTGGTGCAAATCCACCAGTTTTTTTACAAGGCATTGTGGAGTACCAAGTTTCATGCTCTGGAAATTTTTTTATTGGAACTGCATCTGAGTCTAAAACGATGCCATTTACCTCTGATGCTCTTTTAATTCTAATAGCATCTGATATATGTGCAATAGAATGACCTTTCTGCAAAGCGTCAAATGCCTTTCTGTAATCTAGTATGTCATGAGCATCTTTTATAATTATACTTTTAAAATTAACATCAAGTCTCTGGTAAGTGTATAATTCTACTTGATTTGCTAGTTTTTCGTGTCCTTGAAATGCCAACTTATGCAATTCTGTTGGAATAAATGTGTGATTTCTCCATTTTTCTACATCTGTAAAAGTATTATTATACTCTGTCCAAAATAATATAATCTTACTCATATTTACTTAACCTTTTACAATTACATTTTGATTTAAAAATATATCCCCAAAATGGAAACCAGACATACTCATTACATTTTTTACATTGAAGTGATTTGTTATATGGAGGTTTAATATTTACAGTATATTTAATTACACTACTCATAGCATCTCGTTCTATAATTAAAAGCAAAATCCACTTGACCAATTTCGCCATATACACCTTGTTCTCGTATTTTTCTTGTAATTATTTTGGTTGAATTTTCTTCAAAATCTCTATGTATTACAATTCCTGCATCTGCCATATTTGCCCAATGAGCAGAGCCACTAACTTGATATAAATCTGGTGGGGGTATAACTCCTGCATCATTTCTGTGTAATTTATGTGGATGTGCTACCATAACAACCCAAACTTGATGATTTCTTGCGAACTGTTGACATTTTGCAATAATATCTCTTATGTGTTCATCTTCTCGTTTATTGCCCTCTCTGTCTGCTGATATTTGATTAAATGGGTCAATAATAAGTCCATTAATACCAAATCTTAACTTTGCAACTTTTGCTTTTGATAAAATATAATCAATAGTTGGTATATTTTCATTACTTTCTATAAACTTAAAATGAACATCTAAAAAATCCATGGCAGTATTTAATTCTTCTTGATTAATTCTTTCATAGACACCTATATCAAAAGGTTTTCTACATCTTTTTTCCAATAATCTTCTTAAATGATTTGGTGTACTATGCTCTGGACTATAAATAATAAATTTCCAATTTTGATTTTCTGCCAAATTCATTAATATTTGGTCAAGAAAATTACTTTTTCCATGATTTGGAATACCAGTAATAAGATTAAATGTACTTGGCATAATCTTATAAATATCATCTAATTTTTCAAAACCAGTTGATAAAGATTTTTGCACATTTCCATCATATATGTTTTGTACTGTTGATTTATATTCAGATGCAGAATGAACATCTTGTATTGGAAACTCTTGAGCATTTGATATTGCTTTTATTAATTCATCTTGCCCTAAATAAAGCAAACAATCATTTGCATCTTTTATTGGTTTATCGTTATAATTACCAAAATGGACAACTTTGCATATATCCCTGCCAAATCTATGGATAATTTCAAGTTTAAGGGCTTGTCCTGCTTGATCAGTATCAGTGGCTATGATTACTTCTTCTGCTTGAAATATCCACTCACTTTGCTGAAAAGCAGAAAATCTCTTATCGTCAGAATTAAACTTGGCTTCTTTAGGTGCACCATCTGGTAAAGAAACAACATTTTCAAAACCACATTGATATACTGCCAAGGCATCCATTTCACCTTCAACAAATATAATTTGTTTTTTCTCTCGTTCTTTCCAACTTTTTTCAACATTATCAATATTGTATAAAGTTCTAAGTGCATTTGCTTCTTGTCTAAATTGTTTATTTGAACTTCTATATTTTATATTTACTATTTCGTTATTATAGAAATACGGAAAACAAAGACTGCCATTATGTGTATATAAACCAAAATCTTCTGCAGTTTTAACAGTAATTTTTCTTGAATTTAACCAATCTATAGCATTACTTGAAATTTTATTTGCTGGGGGTTTTATTGGAACAACTGGTGCTTTTTTATAATTAATATTTTCTTTTCTATCTGTAAAAGCTGAACCCTCCCATTCGCAATGATGGCATTTCCAAAGTGCTTTTTCTTCATCTATACTTACACTTAAGCAAGGTTCTGTTTTATTACTTCTTGTATGAGAGCATTTTGGACAAATAACTTTTTGTTGTTCTCTTGAATAATTTACTCTTATGCCTTCCTCTAATAATTTATCATAAACTTCCATTTTTACCCCACTAATTGATTTAAATTAACTTTTTTGATATTCGCTTCTTCTATTGTTTCCCATCTACGACCATTTAGCCAAGTTGTAGCATGAGGAATAAATTTTATATCTGTATCTTTTATAGATTGTTTGTATTTCACTGTAAACGAATACAACTGTTGGATATCTAATTCTTTATCCACTATTTTTGACCAGATTTGAAAGGCTTTTGTTTTGGAACCTGCTTTTCTTGGATATAAATTCCACCATTCATTAAAATCTTCTGTATATATTGGTTTTTTATTATTGGTTATATGGGGTTTCTCTGTAATACTAGGTAGGGTTTCTTTATGATACCCACTAGTTTCATACTGATACCCTATGTTTAAAGTATACAAATTGCTTGTCTGTCTTTTACTTTCATTAATATCTGTAAATCTTTCTTCTATTTTTATAAAACCACCTCTTTTTAAATCTTTTAGGCATCTTATAACAGTAGATTTACTTAACTCTGTTATTTTGCATATTGTTTTTAAACTTGGAAAACATACGTCATTTTCATCTGCAAAAGATGATAATACCATTAAAACCCATTTATTACTTGCAGAACCAGTTTTTTGTTCTATCGCCCAACCTTGAGCTTTCCAACTCATAATATCTCCTTTATAAGTATTGGTGGATTATATGTAGATAATATTTTTTTTCTAAGCATATAATCTCTTGTTTTTGTAATTTTACTTTTAACATCTTCAATTATAACTTCGCCTTCTTTGTTTTTATACTTAAAATCTGCTGTATATCTTCCAATTTTAATACCATTTACAATGAGTGGTATTACTGGGTGCAATTCCAAGTCAAAAATATATTTATTCTTTTCCATACTTTCTAAAATTAAATATCTTGTTAATTCTTTTTTTGAATCAAACTTATTGCCCTTGTAAATTTGCTTTTTGGCGTTGTATTTGTTCTTCATATAAATCTGTTCCAGTAACTTCATTATTTGTAATTAAAAATATTTTTTCTGCATCTTTACTTCTTGGCAATCTTTGTCCTCTCGCCCACATTTCAACATTTCTATGTGATGTATCAATTAATTTTGCGAATGAACGATAATTATAATTATTAGATTTTATCCATTTTTTTAATCGCATTACTTTTCTCCTACTTTATTTTTAATATGAAAATAATTGAAAGTAAATAAAAAAACTACAAAAAAGAGCAAGAAAGTTGTTTACTTACAAGATTTGTCAATATAAACTGATAATGTAAATATATTTTTTATGGAGAGAAAAATGCAAACAAGACAAGAATATGACAACTGGTTATTACAATCTACAACTGGCTATTGTGTTACAAGATGGCTTGGAAGAGGTAAATATAAAAGAAAATTATTTTCATCTTTTCAAGATGCAATAGATTTCAAAAACAGAATGCAAAAAAGAAATAAAAATGTTGGTGCTATTGTTTATGCGATAACAGAGCCAAAAGAAAGATTATATCCAGTAGAAGTGCCAATAGCATGAATATATTTTATTTACATAAAGACCCAAAAATATGTGCGCATATGCACTGTGATAAACACGTTTGTAAAATGATCATAGAATATGCGCAGATGCTTTCTACTGCTCATCGTGTTTTGGACGAAAAACCTATATCAGAAAGATTTTATAAACTTGCACATATAAATCATCCATCAACAATATGGACAAGAACAGTATCTGCAAATTATCAATGGTTATATTCACTTTGGTCATTCTTATGTGGCGAGTATACAGAAAGATATGGCAAAGAACATCTTACAGAAATCAAATTACGAGATATACTTTGGCAAACACCCAAAAATATTCCTTTTTCAAAATATACAACAGAAATACCCCAATGTATGCCAGATGATGTCAAAACTAATAATCCACTAGATGCTTACCATAATTTTTATAGAAAATATAAAACTTTTGCAAAATGGAAATACACAGAAACACCAAGATTTATGGAGATATAAATGAAAAGTAATAATCCATTTCAAACACATAATATTGGTCATTTATCACCAAGTAGTATTAATTCTTTTATTGCTGACCCATGTTTATGGGTAATGAGGTATTTATTTAATATCAGAGAAAAAAGTGGAGTTGGCGCAATTAGAGGAACTTCATTGGAGTATGTCCAAAATGAAAAATTTAAAAATGGTTTTTTTGATTACGATTTACTTGACCAACATTTTACAAAATTGTGTGTAGAACAAGATATTGATTTATTAGATGACAAAACTGCAAAAGAACAACAATCTTTAATTAAGTATGCAAGTATTATTGATACAAGTTTTAATTATTCCAATTTAGAAGATTATCAAGAAAAAGTAGAATTATCTTTTGACGATTTACCAATACCAATACTTGGATATATTGATTACAAGTTTCCAGAGGTAATTGTTGACCTTAAAACTACTAATAGAATGCCTAGCAAACCAACGAATGGACAACAAAGACAAATGGCATTTTACTCTATGGCATATCCAGCAAAACAAGTTCAATTATTTTTTGTATCCCCTAGAGAACATAAGGTATTTACTTTAAGTAAGAACGATTTAAAATATTCTAGTAAAACACTTTTACAAGGTGCTTTTACAATACAGAGATTCCTATCATTATCAAATGATAAGAATGAGTTGGCTAGTTTTATTTATCCAAACTTTGATAAATGGGAGTGGTCAGAATTAATGAAGAATGAAGCAAAAAATATATGGAGAATATAATGAAAGAAGAAATGCTTAAAAAAGACCAAACAATTATTGATGAAGATATTAATAATGTTACGAACATTGGTAATGCTACAAAACCAAAAACCTTAAGGGAAGCACTATCAAAATTTCAAGAGTTAAATATATCAGCACTTAAAGAAACAAGTAATGATTATTTTAAATCAAAATATGCTGACCTCACTGCAGTTATTAATGCTGTAAATCATGGGGCACAGTTTGGCTTGTCTTTTGACCAAGCAGTAAACTATGAAAACATTCATGTTAATGTAAAAACAACAAGAACTGATAAACAAGGTAATTCAGTAGAAACTATGACAACTACAATAATAAGAGATACTTATGTCATTACTACTATTGCTCACGATATTGATAAGGAAACTTTAACTTGTCGTGTACCAGTTCTTATAAACTCTAATGATAAAGATAATCCACATAAATTAGGAAGTGGGATTACCTATGCAAAAAGATATGGATTGCAATCTTTATATGGCTTGGCATCAGATGATGATGGAAACGAAGCATCTAAAGATAATAATGGCAAAGTACCAAATGCCAAAGTAAATCCAGCAATTAATTCTATTGACGGAGGTGCTTTCTAATGGATTATAAAGCAAAAAAATATGACGAAACCAATCAAGGCAGATTATTTAAAAATACTGATGGTTGGAAAATTACACATCAAGGTAAAATTAACTTTGATGGCGAAGAGCATAGAATAATTGGAGTTGCAAGATTAAATAAAGATAAGCAACCAATAACTGAACTTTACAAAGCAATGGGTACTCTCAAAGAAAAAGAAAAAACAAAAGAGGATAGTCCAGATGCAGGTGGAGTTGTGAATGTTATTAAAGATGTTGATACAAGATTTATTTCTGCTTGGAAAAAAACAACTCAAGGTAACTATGGTCAAGATGAAAATCAATATATAAATCTAGCGGTAAATTCTTTTGATTCCAAAAAAGTAGAGGAAAATAAAACAGAAGAAAATAATGAGCAAGACCAAGAGACACTTGAAGATATAAAGAGTGTTCTTGATATTGATTGATATATAAGTTTTAATGCTATGGTAATTAATTTTACCATAGTGTTAGGAGGTTTTATGACTTCTTGTTGTGATAAATGCAAAGTATGGCATTACCTTAGAATTAAGGTTAAAAATAAATTTTTATGTATATCGTGCCATTTGCCAAATTTTAAATGCAAAGATAGGTACGAGAAACGAAGATTATGGCTTTGTCTAAAAAAAGAAAATCCAAAAGATTACAAGATAAAAAACATTTAATCTATGTAACTGAAATAAAATGTTGTTTAAGCGATATTTCAAAAGAATTTTGCAAAGGTATGGTTCAAGCACATCATTTATTGAAACCTTATGATGGCTCAAGAGGAATGAGTTTAAAGGCAGGGGATAATAATGTTGTTCCATTATGTCAATACCATCATTCTTTATTGCACGATAAGTATGGAAATGAAGATAAATTTTGGACAATATTTGGATTAAATGAAGATTTTGGCAGAGAATTAGCAAAAAAATTATGGGAAAATAAAGATGAATAAAAATATAATTATAGAAAAAGATGTTGAAGATGCGATTAATTGGTTAAAAAACAATGAAAAAAAGTGTGCAGAGCATAGAGCGAATAGACGATACTTGGAAGAATATTCAAAATCCTTAAAAGCAATTCTTATGAAAAAATTTACAGATTTGCCAATTTCAGCGCAAGAACGAGAAGCACTTTCACATGAAAGCTATCTTGAACATATTAAATCAGTAAGACAAGCTGTTTTTCTTGACGAAAAATATAGATTTAAAGCCAAGACACAAGAGACAATTATTGAAGCATGGCGAACTCAAGAAGCAAATTTAAGGGCAATAAAGATATAGCATTTAAAAGCTATTTTAAGCTCGTACAGAAGACAAAAGGGTTCCTTATATAATAATATATATAATTCTTTTTGTTCATTTTCTAATTCCACTTTTATCTGCAAAATAGTGCAAAAAAACTCTAAAAAAGAGTTTACTTTTATAAAAATCAGTTTATTCTGAAAGAGTAAATATATTTTTAAAGGAGAAACAAATGAATGATATTTTACACGATATAAAAAAACTTCAAGAAATTAAATCCTTATGTTATGGGTTTTCAAGAGGTACAATTGAATCTCATATTCAAGATATGATAGATGAGAAACAAAAGCAAGTTGCAGATTTTGAAAAAACTGCACCTACTGATATTCAAGATTTATGCAAAAAAATCAGAGGAGAATTATAATGGGTGGACAAAATTACAAAAATTTTCTTGAAAATCAATTTTTAAAAAAAGTTGATGAAATTGTAAAAGATTCAGAAACAGTAGAGGAAGCCATAGAAAGAGCAGAAGAGGTATGCACCAAAAAATATGGCTGGAATACTGCAGGACTTGATTATCTTATTGAAGATAATTGGAATGAAGTTCATGGAGGTAATCATGGTTAAAGTTATATTTGAATTAATATTATTTTTTATATTTTGTGTAATGATTTATTATGCTTTTTGGTTTGGTTGCCTTATTGATGATGTTTGTTTTTCACAAAACTTTACGGAGATATTATAATGTTTAAAGCAATGGCATTAATATGTGCAGTATGGATTGCAGATGGTAGGGCAAAACAAGAATGTTTTTATCATATGTTTGCTTGGAAAGCCAAAACAAAAAAAGAATGCCAACTTAGATTGATGCAATACCAAATCCATAAAATGCCAAGCTATCATAAATTAATTTTAAGCGAATGTATTTTAGTAGAAAAATCTTAGGAGAAATATATGTTAAATGTAACTGTAAAAAAAATGTGGCTTGGTAAATATGTTTCAATTAGAGAACCACAACTGAAAAAGGCAATATTAAATGGTGGATTAGTAATTAATTATGAAGATAAACATATGGTATTATCAAAATTAGAATTACAATCCCTTTCTGCTAATGTAAGAGAATTCAAAAGCAAGTTTGGTAATAAACCTTACAGATTAGTGGACATTACTTGGAAGCCAAGCGATATACCTCTTAACCAATTTAATTTACTGTAATATCAATAACTTAATTTGAAAAAACTACAAAAAAGAGCAAAAAACTTGTTTACTTTTAAAAAAGTATAATTATACTGTTAAAGTATAAATATATTTTTAAGGAGATTATATGAAGATAATAATAACAACACAAAACCTAGAAGCAAGAGGTTCAAGATTTAAATATGCTGGTGGCGATACTTACGTTATCAGAGATTTATGCAAAGAGGAACTAGAAACTTACGATAGTGTATATTTTAAAGAGTATATACATAATCAGTTAGGTTCTTCTTATACTGGAAACCCACCAACTTCAGAGTACGAAATGCAAACTTATGTCAAAGATATAAAAATTGCAGAAGATGACGAAGAAGAGTGCGAAGAGTGGAAAGTGCCATGGACAATGCTTATAAGAAATTGTAGCACAAATAGCAAAGATGGCAAACTTACCAAAGAAATATTTGTCCATAGATTTAATCCAAGAGAGGATTTTTGGTCAGATGACCCAAAATATGCAGATATTATTGGTTATGTAGAGCAACATTATATTTCACCACAAGATGAATTAAAAGAATATAGAAAAGAATACATCAAAAAAGGTGAAACACACAAATGTGTTGGAGATTTCATACATAGAGATTTTTCAAGACAGCCTTATGACCCATATAAAGAATATTATGAAGAGGAAGCATCTTAATGATGCTTCCCTTAGTTTTTGGAGGAAAAGAAAATGAAACTTAAAATAATCCCAATATTATTAATATTAACTTCATGTTCTTCAACTTCTAATTATATCATTGACCCTAGGGCGAGTAAAGAACCAAAGGAAATAATAAGAGATAAATTAGAATGTAGAGAACTAGCAAAGCCTTATCTTGAAGCAAAACATCAAAGGCTTTTAGGAGTAATACCATTTTGCACTTCAGCAGAATGTATGGCGTGGGGTCAACCCAATTTTGACCCATTTAAAAAATGTCTCGTTAATCGTGGACACAGTATAATTAACTAAAGGAGGAAAAAATGTTAAATACTGCAATACAACAAAAAATAGAGGAAAGTTTAAAAGAAATAAATTTTCCAATAGCAATAACAGATATACCAACAATCCCATCAGAAATGTGCAGGAAGTTGGTAAGAACTGACAATGGTCAACCTCTTGGTTTAATAAAATCAAGATATAAGCCAATAAAACATTATGATGCATTTGGTGGCGCTTTAAAATCAATGGCAGAAGGTGGTCTTGATTTAACAGATGCACAAATTAAAGTTAATTCTTATGAATTTGGTGCTATGGCTAAAATGGAAGTTATAATGCCAAATCTTACAGAAAAAGTTGGTACACATGATTTACAACTAAAATATATCGCAAGAAATAGTTACAATGGCATGTGGAAGTTTCAATCTTTTTTTGGTTGGCTTAATACAGTTTGCTTTAATACACAAGTTTCTGGACAGCAACTTGCATATTCTTCAAGTAAGCATACAAATTTATTTGATATAAAAGCATCTAATGAAAAAATATATACTGCAGTAGAAGCAGTAAAAGGTGAAGCACAATCATATAAAGATTGGTGGTATACTAAAGTTGAAGATGAGCAAGTAGCAGATATGTTTCAAAAGACCATCTGTAAAAAGAAATCAAACATTTCTAAGTTTGTTTCAGAAGATACAGAAACAAATAAAAAGAGATTATCTCAACTTATGGATTTATATACCAAAGAAAAAGTTCAGATACATGGAAATGGCGAATATACCCAAGATAAAGAAAAAGTTAAGGGTTCATTATGGTGTGCTTTTCAAGCATCTACATATTGGTCAACTCATGTAGAAAAAACTATGAGTAAAAAGGAATATAAATCATATATTATTCAGAGAGACAGACAAGAATGTATTAGAAAAATGCTCAATTCTAATTCTTGGAAAAATCTTGAAAGTGGCTTTGTGCCAGACCAAATATCTGCATAATAAAAAAAGGGGTAGTCAACCAAAACCAAAAACTACCCCTACTTTTTTTAACCAAGCGAATATCATAAATTTGGAGACTTATGATATTTGATATTGTAGAAATTTATAAAAAAAAAGCAACATAAATAAAAAAAAGCCATATTTTCCCTTTTTATACTCTTTAAAGTAGTATATTCTAAACAAGTAAATATATTTTTAAGGAGAAATAAATGATTAATTTTACAACAAAAAAAGAATACCAAGGCACAAACTTTGATCAACTTTTAGGTAAAGGTAAAGAGTTTTGTACTTTTAGACAAGCAGTACAATATTTTAACCTTACTGGCAAAGAGTTAAAAGGTGCAAAATCATGTGCCAGATTAATGAAAATTGTTGATAAAGAAGTTTTTTGTAAAATTTCAAATAAAAAAATTACAAAACATGTTCCAAATTACTTTAATGTTTTTGAAAAAAATCATCTTATTGAAACAATGAAAAATAATGGACATGATTTTAAGGAGAGGGCATAAGCCCTCTCTGAAAGGAGCAAAAAAAATGAAACCTTTATTAGCAAGTCAATTAATATCAGCACTATCTATTCCAAAAAAAGGTATTGCAAGATATATAGATGGTAAATATGCAAGGTCAATGACAAGAGAAATGCAGATCAAGTTAATAGATGCACATAAATTTGTCATATCAGATGAATTACTTATTCAAGCAACAAAATTAAGTTATCTTTCACCAAAAGAATTGTTGGCTCAGATAGAATATGTAAAGCCACCTTTTGAGAATGTTTGGTTTGAGTGGAATGAGCATACAAGAATAAAAACCAATAGAGATGAACTTTTAAAATTTTCAGATAAAGTTCAACCTTTAGATTTTACAGATAGTCCAGAAAGAATTGGTTATCATGTTCAGAAAGTATATGACGAGTTTCTTTATACTTGTTATTTCAAAAACCAAAATGACAACACTGGCAGATTTGTTTCTCCAGAAATGGGATTTACAATTCACGACCATGAGTATAATTGGGAAGATTATAAAACACAATTTAAGAAACATAATCCAGATACTGAAACTTATCTTGACGAAAAAGTATATAATCAATCAATAGTTCAAAACGGAGTTGTAATGCTGGGGGAACCATATTGTAATATTTATCAAGACCATTTTCCATATATTACAAATTTAATGAGATATTTATCCCCAACACAAACTGCTTCAACACACTGGTCAAGAACTTCAGAAGATTTTGAAAAGCCAATAACACAGAAAGATGCAGATGAACATTTTATACATCTCAATATGCTTACTGGAGATGGTAGGTTTATTATAGCTTTATTATCCCTTTTAAATGCTCAAATAACGACTGCTGAGAGGGTTATACCTAATCCAAAGATAATTCATACTCAATTTCTTAAAAGAGTGCCTAGAAATGAATATAAAGTGCTTAGCATTAATTTATCTGAAAAGCATATCAGAAAAGTTTACAAATCAAGAAGTACTAATATAAAACAAAAGCAACATCATAGACGAGGACATTGGAGACATTACAAGAGTGGTAAAAAAACTTGGATAAATAATTATTTAGCAGGTGACCCAAATCTTGGAAAGATTGTAAAAGATTATAACTTTAAAATGGAAATCAAAAATGGAGAGTAATATGATGCCAATAATAAATAGAAAAACAACTATTATGGATTTATTATGGAATTCCATGATAAAAGAGGAACCAAAAATGTTTTATAATATTTTTTATTTATGTGTAAAAGCAACTACAAATAATTATGTTATTTCATATGACCTTATGGAGAGATGTTTTTATAATAAATATAATCCAGATTTATTTGACACAAGGTCACATAAATTATTTAGAAAATCACTTGCTAAATTTTTAAAGAAAGGTAAATTATAATTTAATAAAATATAACACAATACTTATATTAAGATTTGTTATATCTTGTTAAGATAAAATTGGTCTGATGAGAAATATATTTACAAACTGTCTTCTTTCCAATAGGTACACTGAAACATCAGATAGGTGTACCACTTTTTCTAAGGATTAATCTATGACAATAGCTATCCCACCAAAAATAAACGAAACAGAGCATGGTGTAATGCTTGATTATGTTGACCAACAATTTTGTAAAAATATAATGAAATTAAAAAATCAATTAAGGTCATTTGATGGCAAAGTTCAGACACAAGGTCAAAGTAAAACTAAAAAAGTTGTAGATATAAGAAATGTTGAAGTTTTTCCAATACATGAACAATACACTTGGGTTGACGAATATATATTAAATTTAATTATAAACTATAATAAAGAATATAATTATGATTTAACTGGTATCTTTGAAAGACCACAATTATTAAGATATAAAGCACCATCTGTTGGCTACGATTGGCACGTAGATTTAGGAAATGGCGATGCTTCTACAAGAAAATTAGGATTTTCTATATTACTTAATGAAGATTTTGAAGGAGGCGAGTTTCAAGTTTTTAATAATGGTATACAGACAGTGGATTTAAGAAAAAATCAAATTCTAGTATTTCCAAGTTTTTTACCACACAAAGTAGAAAAAATAACATCTGGCGAGAGGTGGTCACTAGTTTGCTGGATACATGGTAGATGTTTTAGATAAAAAGCCACAAAAAATCATAAAAAGACGATATTTTTTAATATAATTCCATTTTTTCCCTTTTATTACTACTTAAAAGAGTATATACTGTTTAAGTAAATATATTTTTTAAGGAGAATCAAATGTTAAAATTTACTAAAGAAAAAAAGAGGTATTTTGATAAATTTACTTCAACAAATGCTGTAAGTGGCAAGGTCATAATCTTAGATGATGGAAAAGATTTTTGCCAAGCAGGTGTTTATCATGACAATGGTAACTTTACTATTCAAGTTATGGATAATTTTGAAGTTGCAAAAAACTGGGCAGAAACTCAGATCTGTCAAGTTGTTAAATTAAAAATTAATAAAATTAAAAAATCTGCATAAATATAAAAATGCAGGATATAAATAAGGGAGGTTTTTACTTCCCTTTTTTTATGTTGTTAACACCTTATAACCAAGCAAATATTCGCATTTTTCCCTTAATGATACTATCCCTCTTGGTTTTTGTTTTTCTTTCAAAACATAATAGTCAATCAGATAAATTGTAAGTTTTAACTGATTCTCATTAAGTTTCATTCTTTTTAAATCTTCTAAAGATATTAAAATTGATCTTGTATCAACCAAAAAAGAAACCCCCTAAAAAACTGCAAGTCCATATTGTAATTGTTATGTAAATAAAATTTTTCATTTGTTTTTCATCTGTTGCCTTAAACTTTCTAAAACGTCATTAATATTTGGTTCTGGTGAATTTGGATTGTGCAGGCACTTGTACTGCTTTGGACAACCAATATGAGTATCAGTAAATTCCAGTTCATATGTTTTGTTTGCGCCCTCATAAATACAAGCCAATCTTTTTTTATATATCTTTTGATATTTCAATCTGCAAGTAACATAGATTTTTTTTTCTGATCTAATTTCTTTTTGATTTCTTGACCAGTTGGGTTCTTTTTTATATTTGTACTCTTTCCCACCAGATTGTATTGAGGAAGAATATAATATGCAAAAAAGTATCCAAACAAATTTACCCACCATATTTTTTCTTCCACAAATATGCTAATAAGATTACAAAACCTATAATAGTAATACATAAAAAAATAATTGCAGAAATATTAATTATTTGTTCTTTGAATTTTTGTCTTTCATAAATTGCTTTTTGTCTGTCTTTACGAATCTGACCTTCCATTGCAAGAAGATCGTTCCATGCTTTTGGACCATAAGTAAGACTTAAAAATTGTTTTAATTCATATCTTTGTTCTTCAAGTTTCTTTTTTGCAGTAAATGCTTCTAGTGCTTCTTGTTCTACAGAACTTGCATAAAGAAGTTTTTTGAACAAAGGAGGATTTTTTGCTCTCTTTTCAGCATTATCTACATCTGAAACTGCAGACATCCATTTGCCCAAAGTTCCTGCCATCTGTTGCAAATCTTGTCCAACTGCAAATCCCTGCTTGATAGTATTGAAGGCTTTTGTAGCAACTCCTATTGCTCCTGCTATGGTTAACGGGTCTATGGCATACCTCCACTATTTCAAAAAACTTGTTAGCCAAAATGCAATTACACTTGCAATAATTAACCAAGTCAATCTGTCCCATTTTGTTGAGTGACTTTTTATATGTTGCTTCATATCATTTATTGAGGATTTCGTTTCTCCCCATCGCATAGCACATTCTTTTTCATGCTCTGCGATTTTCTCTAATGCTTTAACTGCTAACTGATGTGCTGATTCCCTTGCCAATTAATTCTTCCTTATTTCCACTTAATATTAATAATCTTTCCATTTCTTTTCTACCTTTTTCTGTAATCACAAAATTTTCATCCTTAAATTCCACAAATTTGTGACTCATCATTTCCCTTAACATATTTTTAAATAATTTGGGAGTATAAGTATCATTTAATTGGCACAATATTAGAAATCGTTGAACTTGAGGTCTAGTTAACCTTTTTGTTTGCACGTCTTACCCTTTCACAATGTTTCATATAAAAGAAATTACCTATTTTGTTGAAAATGCGAGATAAATGTAAATAAAAATCAGCCATTATTTTGTTAAACCTTTTTGCTTCTCATACGTTCTGAGTGTGCCAATTCCAAGCATGCCCCCTAGAACAGTAAGAAGTGTGGACATATCAAAACTTGGCAAATCTGGCAATTCTAATCCTGCAACTCCACATATAAACATTATCAAATCTTTCAAGATAAAGTGATAACCAAAAGCAATCGCACAAATCCACCCTACTGCAGGGCGCCAACCACCTTTAAATAAAGAACCAGATTGTGCCTCTGCCTTATTTATCTCTAACTGACCAAGTAATGCTTCTTGAGCATGTTTTTCTGACATAGTTGCTATTTCATGTGCAAGTTTAGCCTTTTGGTCTTTATCTTCTATAAATTTGTCTAATAATCCAGTTACTGGACCAATAAGTGCTTGTAACATTACCATAACCTCATTTCTTCATTAACTTTTACTAATTTACAATAACATTCATATTTTTTTGTTTCTTCTCCAATTTTGATAGTTTGGTTTGTAAGAAACTTTTTAAAATAATCACAATTATTTACATTTCTAAAGTGCAACATTCCCTCTGGGTTTCCTGCAAGATAACAGAGCAAAACAAATGCTGGTTTCATTTTCCATTCCTATTCATAAATGCAGATGCACCCATATAGGCACCAACAATACCAGCACCAGAAATATAAAAAAGATTAGATACATCTGACAAGGCTTTAACTCTTTCAATATCCACCAAGAAGAGAGCAAAAGTAAAAATACCCATAGCAACCAAACTGGCAGTTGCCATTCTTCTTTGCGCTCTTTGTTTTCGTAAGTCATGTTCTAACTTCTTAATTTCTGCAACATGACTTAACTCTTCATCACTTACAATTCCATCTCCATCTTCATCATATTCAGCATAAATGGACTGTCTTTGAAGTTTTTTCTGTGTCATTTTACTAATCCACTATTCCAATCTTTTCCATTAAATGTAAGAAGTTGTTTTCTATTTTCTTCTGCAAAAGATACATGAACCCAACCACTTGATGGTTCTCCATTGTAAAATTCAAGTATCAATTGATCAAAATCTAAATTATTTCTTATCCATTGTGCCAACTGATAATTATCAATGGATGGAATCTCAATATCTACTGCCTGACCTTTCAGATGTTGTGATTTGTGAGAACTTCCTACTGCATTATTTAATTTTGGGCTTCGATATGCAGAATTAGGACTAAATGGTATTCCATAATTTTCTCTTATTGGTTCCAATATATTTTCGCAAATTTTTTTTAAATTTGTAATTACATTTTTATCTTTTGCAAGATTGTTAATTCCAAGTCTTGTTGCAGTTTGACTTTTGCATAATTCTTCTAAAGAAAAATGTTTGCTAAGTTTCATTAGAGTTCCTCTGGAAAATCATAAATTGGTGCATTGCCAGTTGGATTCAAATCTTTATCAGTTGGTATATCAAATAATTTTTTAAATTCTGATAATGATTTACAATCATTTATAGATTTTTCAATTTTATCACAAGCACTCCTAACTGCATCTCTATATGTTGCTACATTGCTATCT
>VTLG01002248.1_pt1 | contig 46080 bp, 70 predicted proteins | sample 4694571 | NCBI WGS metagenome assembly VTLG01 (sample SAMN12604809, study PRJNA352737) | marine metagenome | biome: ENVO:00000447; feature: ENVO:00000209|ENVO:00000569|ENVO:01000036; material: ENVO:00002151; isolation source: viral sequences binned using virsorter ...
TGTAATAGTTTTCGTTCCAATCGTCCTTACGTTCTTTAGTTGATGTTTTAAAATCTATAACTGACGGCACACCATTGTACTCTGACACACAATCAACTCTACCTGCCACCTTATATTTATCACTATAAAGTCCTGCCTCTTGTGCATAGATATCATCTATATTTTGCAACACCTTTTCTTGTAACTGGGTAAACAAACAATAAGGGAAAAAATCCTTTTTATGTTTTGCCCATTTTGAAGGAAATTTGATAGCCATATTATTGAGGTAATCCTCACACATATGGTGAACCTTAGTCCCTCTAGAAGCTGCCTTTCCAGAAACATAATTGGCAACTTCATCACCAACTCTCTTACGCCATTCATGCAGGCCTGCTTTATTACGAGAAGAAAGCACTGTCGTAATAGATGGATACTCTGCCCCCTCTGGAGTTATATAAAATCTTTTTTTATCTATTGACCTTGTTTGGAGTGGTGGTAAACTCACTGGTACATGATTAAATTCTACTTTTGTCATACACTTCTCATTCTCACTACTAATCGATCTGCTCTATTGGTTACTTGATTGTACCATTGGCTATCGACCATTTCATCTGCGGCTGCTTCCCAATTTCTTGCGTCCACACCACGTTTCATTCCTTTGAATTTACTCAATCGAGTATAGCCCATATTGAACATCATATTCGCCACGATTAATTTGACTTCTTCGGGCAAATGTTCAAACTGGACATATAATCGCTCGCAGTCTGACACAACTGATTCGATATCGGAATCGAAGGCTTCTTGAACTCGATCACTACTGACTTCTGTACCAACGGAGGCTCCACACTCAGGATCATCATCAGTAATAAGATGACCGATACCAAAGGTAGGATAACCAAGATGATCCAAATATACTTCGTACTTACAACCTTCATCATTTGCTAACTCTTCTCTTAGTTGATACATATCCATTATTCTACTCCAATACCTAGTTTCATTTTATTGATAATATAACTACGTACAAAACCAGAACGTACTATGTCACCAATAGTAAATTCTAAGCAATTAAATTCTTCCATCTCACCTAAAATTCTAAGAAAATCATGAAGTCCATTTCTCTCGTTTTGTCTAACCAAATCTGTTTGATCAAAATCTCCACAAAAAACTATCTTGGAATCTTGCCCTATCCTCGTAATAATAGTGTCCAATTCATGAAAATTAAGGTTTTGACATTCATCTACTATAATGATTGAATTGTCAAATGTCAACCCCCTTAAAAACGATGTAGACAAGAAAAACAAGCTCCCTTGTCCTTTTAGTCGATCATACAGAGTATTAAACTGTTGTTCATTTGGCATTTGAAACATGAATTGAACCATGTTCATGTATGGCACTTGATACAATGCAGCCTTATCTTCCTCATCTCCAGGCAGAAAACCGATCTCTCTGGTAGGAATAAGTGATCTCACCAATACCACCTTATTAAAAGGCTTCTTCAGATCCATTACATCCTTTAATGCCAGATATAATGAGATAAAGGTTTTACCTGTACCAGCTGCTCCAAAAAGAAACTGGCATTTACCTTTTTTCCATGTATCAAAGACAATCTTTTGATTGTCAGTTATATGCTTAATAGCAACTAAGCTACTTGCATTAATTTCTTTGTTCTTCTTACTGGCCATTCAAGTTCCTCAGTTCTTTCATATGAATCACATACGAATTTTATAAAGTGAGAGCCGGCCGGCCGGCTCTCTGGTACAAATGCGGAGGGACTTCCCAGCTTTCTTGGATGCTGTGCATCGGTGCTGAAGTTTGATTTCTCGCATGTACCTATTCTATTTATATTTTTTAATGACATTTTTCGCCTTAATCTGTGCGTTAGACTTACCACTTCCATATCTATCTGCAAGAGGAGAATTTGGATGAGCAGCTGCTATTCTAGACATATTCTCTTTAAACCCTTCATCTGGTTTAGGGCCAACGCCCATAAGATGATCACCTGTAAGTGCTATAGGTTTAAAAACTTGTCTGATTTGGATATTTTCTTTTAAGAACTTTTCTTTTTGTGCAATAGATAAAGACTCATCCCATTCTATTCCAGAAGCTTCATCATAAAATGTATAAGTCGGCATTACAAGTCCATTTCAAGTTGTTTCAAATCATTTTCCTTTTTGTTGATATATTGTTTGAGATCATCTTCCAATTCTAAAAGTTGCTTTCTCATTGTTATTATTTTATCGGATATAGTATCCATTGTTGCTGCATTTTTTTCTAGGTATTCAGAAGGGTTTATCAAATCTGTCATGTCTGTCTCTCGTAATCTACGGGCCATATAGTCCCAATAAGGTTCCCTATCTTGCACCAAACCACTCCGGCATTACTCTTCGTTTCCATGTAGCAAAGTTTGACTTCTCTAATATATAGTAAGTTTGATATGCTGACACAGCATCGCCACCCTTACATGTATCAGGCATACATTGTGGAGGATCAGTAAATTCGGAATCATGATCAATGTAGTTTGGACATTTGTATAGCGGCCACCGTAACCGTTCTGTCTTATGTTGTTTACCGTACCGATAGGTATATTCACTCATCAGGGCATCAAAATGATTCCACAACCATACATAATTCTCACCATTGGTACGGGCCCAGATCGCACTGGGATGGTTCTTATGAGTAGACTTGTACAAGCCATATTTGTTTGCATAACCATCTCCATCTAGAACACGATGCGCTGTGGATAACATCTGTGCAGACTCAAGTATCATTTTAACAACATGCTTGTCACACATCATCTGTGCAGCAATCTCAGGGTTACGATCTAGATAGAATATATTCAAAACTTTTTTCCAATTTCCCAACGATAAAAAATATGATTACCAATTCTGGTAGTACGTCTTTTAGTTTTTGCCCAGCCTGGCGTTACATAGTCTGCATGATAAAATAAAGCTCCATCAGTAATATCTATAAAGGGAATATTCTTATCAATCATTGCTCGAGCAATTCTTAAAAATTTAGAATATACTTCTATCTCTTTAGGTATATCACTTCTGCCATCACAAAACCAAGAAAATTGGCATCTATGTCTGATAGGATAAAATTCACCGTTCTTCTTCCAACTTTCTCTGGTTGGCCCTTGTTCTATTACCTCACAGATTGTATTGGGGAATCGTTTATCTTTAACTCGATTGAATACAACAGCAGTTACACCAAGTAGACCAGCTGTCCCTTGACCTCTGGCCTCATGATACATGTTGAGTGCAAGACATTCTACTGAACCGTCATCTGGTTGTGCAGCATGAGCAGGAGTGAACAATAACATTCCTGCTACTAATATATCAGTAGGTGACATTAAAATATTATGAAGCCGAGTACCAACCCGACAAGTATCCATTCTATTGGTGACATTAAAATACTACCATACAAAACCATCCTGCCCCAAATAAGGACAGAACAAATATTGTATCGACTAATAAAGAAATTCTAGTCTTTTCACTCATTATGCAACCTCCTTCAAATCTTCACGGTCTGTAAGACCATCTTCTTCACACCAACGGATGAACAATCCTTCCTGACGGCCAAAGGCCTCAATTTCCCAAGGATAGTCATAGTAGCTTATGTCATTCATGTCATAAACTTTCTTCATAAATCTAACTTTATTAGGAGAAGCATACTCATACATCTCACCCCTTACCCACTGTTTCACATGGACAAATTCATGAGCAAGATTGATAAGTAAGTTTCTCAAACTAATACTAGAATCCAATTCAATGGTATAACCTCTAGGAGTCTTTGCAGTCGCCCAATCATCCCAAATACAAGTACCTTCGCAATCCATCTTCTCAGTATAGTTGCGAATAAGATTGATATTGATTTCAAGAGTCTTGGCTAATCTCATACCCATTAGCTTCTCAGCATAAAACCATGCTGCAGTTTCAACTAATTCTCTAGTCTTTTTGGTAGAACCTTTGATATTTACAATCATCAATTTTTCTCTATTGTAACTATAGTATACATGACTAAGCAAGGTTTGTCAAGTAAAATCGTAAAATCTAACCCCTTGATTCTAAACGATTCTGTAAAAAAGTTCGATAATCTGTCCAACCATCTGAAGTCTGAAACCCCCAAGTTCTCTGTCTAGCCCCATGCCAAAATAAAGTCCAACAGGGCGTATCCTTCTTTAATTCCAACCAATGAAGATCAGTAGCTTTTTTGGTTCTCCAAGAACCAGGCCTTCTCCAAAAAGTACCTTCTGGTGTATGTTCATAGTATCCCCCACTGATAATAAATGTGCCCCAATCCCAAGGATGATCATGTAATATAGGCTCATCAGATAGAAGTATTTTATGCAAATATGCGTTAAACGGAACTCTTACATTGTCTTCTAAATGATCCGACTTTTCTCTAAAAATCAAATGATATCGAATCATATATGGATTGTCACCAGTTCGATCTACTATTACTCGTTTTCTTGTTAAAGACACTATTCATATACTCTGTTATGGGTACTATTAACTCTAACAAATGTAGCACATTTTGTCAAGTCCTTTAGACGTTCTGCACCCACATATGTACAAGCAGATCGAACACCACTAAGAATATCTACAACGGTATCTCTTACAGCTCCACGATAGGGAACCGTAACAGTTTTACCTTCTTCACCTCTATACTCTCTATTGGGATGTCCATGTCTGTCCATAGCAGTTTTGGATGCCATACCGTAAAAACTCATACCTACTGGATCTGGATGATCATCTTTAAATATCAACTCACCATCACACTCATCGTGTCCGGCAAGCATACCACCTATCATAACAAAATCAGCACCAGCTGCAAAAGCCTTTACTATGTCACCAGAAGAGTTACATCCACCATCTGCAATGATGTGCCCTCCTACTCCATGAGCAGCGTCAGCACACTCAATTACAGCACTCAATTGAGGATAACCTATTCCTGTTTTGATCCGAGTCGTACATACAGACCCAGGCCCAACTCCTACTTTAACAATATCCACACCAGCAAGGATAAGTTCTGCTGTCATATCTGCTGTTGATACATTCCCTGCTATGATTGTTGCGTTTGGAAGCAGTGACCTTAACTGCTTTACTGATTCTACAAAATTGATGGTATACCCATTTGCAACGTCAAGACCAACAAATGATACATCAGAATATGTATTGGCAACGCCCACTAATTCAAGTATCTCTTTGTCTGATATACCAGACATTACACAAAGCTTGTTTCTCCGTTCTGCTAAGTGCCAAGACATACCGTCTTTGTTATGGTGCCTAGCAATGCAAGTCACCATGCCATGATGACTCAATTCTTCATGCATCTCAAATGTACCAACAGTATCCATATTACTAGTCATAATAGGAACGCCAGTCCATTCTTTTTTACTGTGATAAAAGGTATAAGTTCTTTCCAGCTCAACATCAAATCTGGATGTGAGAGTCGATCTCTTGGGGCGAATTAATACATCGGAATAGTCTAGTTTGACATCATCCTCTATAAGCATTAGTCTTCCATCTCCATAAACATTTCTTTCTCTGCACCACAATCAGGGCAATACCAATCATCTGGAATATCTTCCCATCTTGTGCCAGGTTCAAATCCTTCTTCTTTGTCACCAAGTTCTTCATCATAGATATAGTCACATGCCATGCACTGCCACTTTCTATAAGGAGCATTAGCCATTTGCAGCGCCAGGCGCTTGTGGATACGTACCATGTTCAATTAACATATAATCATCATCCCAATCAAATGCTTCTTTTACTACATTTGCAGAAAGACCCTTATATTTCTGATGCAACTGTTTATCTTTAGCAGCAACAAGAATGTCAGCTTCATCTGGATGTAATCCTTCTAACATTTGAACAAACATCGCCTCACGTTTATTCTGTGAAAGTGAAGGATTGCCCCCTTCAATAAAATGATAGAGCTTCCTTGCTTCATAGGATAGATTATTATGTTCTGTTCCTTCTGGAGCTTCATTAATTATATACGGCACTTCACCAGACGGTAATTGCCATTTTATTTTGGGATCAAAGGAAGATTTGATTATATGTCTGAGAGAATCAGTATTGTGTTCTTTCAAATAATAAACCTTATCCTTCTTGGATTTAATTTTTCCTAATTTAGTTAAAATTTCAGAAAATAGTGGGGTGTAAGTGTCAAATGCCATTAAAAATCTCCTATAGATTCAGTAAGGTTCTTCAACCTTTTTTGTATAAAATAATTTAATAATTTACTACGATCCCCTAATGGGGCATCACGATATGTTTCTAAAATCTCATCACATATCTCAGGTGGTGTGTATGTTAGATCAATCAATTTTTGATTCCGTTGAAAGTTTCTTTTCACTTCATCATTTGGTGCAACATCCTCAAAATCATGATCCATCCAAGCAGCAATTTTTTTCTTTGCTAAAGGATGTTGTCTAAGGCCATCCGTGAATGTGTTATCAGGCGAAAGTACATTAGGTACTCCATCACTTGAATCGCCTCTAAACACATGTTCTTTAAGATATCCGACAGGGTTAGCACCATTAACCATTTTCTTAGTAATAGGGCTATATTGTTTCACGTTAGGAAATCTTTGTAGTTGTATGAAATCTTTGTCACCAGATAAAATCATAATTTCTTCTGCATATTCGGAACATAATGTAGCAATTATATCATCAGCCTCAGCACCATATACCTCTAAAAATTTATATGGCATATTGGTTCTGATTTCTTCCTTAATGGTATTTAGACATTCAAAAATAGCGTCCCAATCTTTGTCAGATTCTTTCCTATCCTTCCTACGATTAGCTTTATACTCTGGAAAATAATCTCTTCTCCAATAATGTTTGGAGTCATAACACAATACCAGTTCTCCAAACTCTGAAGAAAATCTTGTACGATACATACGTAAAGAATTAAGAATCATATGACGTACCATATTATCATCTGGTACTGTATTTTTACTCATATGCAAATGCATCATTACACTTGCAACTGATATTTGATTCATATCTACTAAAATCATTGTGGTACATACATATGAGCGTTAAAACTCATACTCCTTCTTTCACCTTCACTAGTAAAGGGATATACAAAGTGCTTCAACCATGATGGAAACATTAACAACTTACCAACTTCTGGTTTAAATTTCAAATTGTCACTTCTAAATCCCTGATTCTCACCAAACATAAACTCTATAAGTCCACTGGCTGGATAGTGATCTTTCCATTCATTTTCTATCTCTTCATTCATCTTTGGCGGTAGTTTGAGATAGATAACAGCAGAGAAATCTCCACTGTGATGATGCCAAGGATTATACTCGCCTGCATATTGACTAACTACCCAACTATGAGCCATATGTATGTTGTCCATAGTAGGCACAGCATCACCAGCAATCTTTTTCCACCCATATGCTGTATTGCTCTTTATACATTCCTTTAGATAGTCTACACAGGCCCCTTTCATAGTAGAAAACAAAAGTTCCCTGTTAGTTTTATCTCTGACAGGTATTTGAACTTCTTTACTTACTTTACCAACTAACTTATGTGACCAATCCCATTCCATACTTGCTGTTTCACTATTAAGAACTTTATCAGCAGTATCATTAACAATATTAACAAACTTATCTGGAACAGTAGATTCCATAATCATGGGACTAAATGGTCTATGATACTTTGGGGGGATCATCATCCTCTTTCAAAATTTCAGCAATATCATCAAGTTTTTCAATATCTACTTCACTGTACATAGTTTCATCTGGAGCAACTGTTACCTGAGACAAAGTATTCATAATTCGAACCATTGGATGATTTAAGGACATCTCTTTATATATACTTGCCTTTACTGTTTCTATTACAAATCCCATACTTTGTACAAAAGACATATCATTTACACGAAAACCATTTTCATGCATAGTGTGAATCAATTGCACCATTAAACTCTCAGTAAGGTCATCAGCAAAAGCAAGTTTTTCCTGTATCTCAATAGCATCTTCTTCAGGCAACTTTACTTTTCTTTTTGCCTTTGGCCACGGCCCTTGAATTATTTGAGCGCTTTCTTTTTTTTCGTTCTTTTTTGACATCTGCAATTCCCTTAACTTCCTCTGTATAAACCATTCCCATGTCTGGATAATAAGTTCCAGGCTTCCGTTTGGGATTATCATTTTCGTCATACGCCATGGCAACACACCTCCATTGTACTCTTTTCTCTTGATGTTCACCATAAAAATTATCTACCCAATCACCGTCCCTTAAATACTTTTGACAATTACGAATATATCCCTCATGATTGGCAAGTCTTGCAACTGCTCCCTTTATCCCCTGTCTTACTCCAACACGTTCAGCACTTGCAAGTTCTTTCTGAGTCTTAATCCACTGTTTAACTTTTTTAGGATGAGCATGATGCTCATCAGGTAAATTTTGTAGTGCGAAATGTATTCCACTTTGTCCATAATTTGGATTTTTTTCTGCACGTTTTGCCCTTGCCTTCTCCAGACGTTTTGCAGCAGCTGCACGTTGTTCCTCAGACATAGGTTTACGTTTCTTCCTAGTCTTAGGAGCCTGCCAATTGGAGTTATCAGTCTCTACTTTTACCATCGTTCTATTTATCCTATCACTTTAACAAAATACATAACCATACCATTTATGAATATCGCACAAGCAACTGCATTGACTACAATTAATGCACGATCATTCCAGACAATCGCAACCCACAACCAACCAGCAACACCAACAAACTGTAAAAACATATTCCAAGGATATAAATCATTAGTAGTTGCAATCATAGCAAATACTATAATAATTGATGCTATCCACTTTATCCACCAAGTAGGTGGATGATGTTCTTTCTTAGGGGTGCTTGTTTTAGTTGTGTGTTCGTGATCTTTCATTATATTAACCTAAAATGGAAGACTAGCCATCATGAAAATATATGCCACAAAAGCTGCAACACCTAATACTAATATTAATATCGGTATTGCCCATGCCAGTATCTTAAGCCATTTCATTATTGTATACCTTTCATTCTAATGCTCGTAACCTCAACTCTTCAGCAGAAAATGTAAATCCATCTCCCCATAATCCATTATTCCAGAGAAAAACTTCTTCTTGTGCTTCCTCTTTTATTTGAAACTCATCCCAGACCTCTGGTTCACCTTCAAAATGGTTTATAATAACTTGCCAATTTTTATAATCTGGTGTTATCCGAATTTGTGCTAAACCGTCATTCTTTGCCATTAGAAACCAAATTCTTTAAGTCGTTTTTCTTGTTCTTTTCTAGCTCGGATTTTCCCTGCAGCTCGAGCCCTTCTTTCTTTTTCACCCTTCGATTGAAAAAACTCTCTATTTCTCAATTCATTAAATAACCCATCTTCTTGTAGTTTCTTCTTTAAAACTCGTAGAGCTTGATCTACATTATTGTTACGAACATCTACTTTCATTTGTACAACTCTTTCAATTCCCATACTCCATTATGTTTACAGGCTGTCCCTCTCATCTTTCTCATTTTATTACTCACTTGAACATCTGTTATAAATTCTCGACAAGTTCCATTTGTTGCTATTGGGGTATTAGTCACAACAACATCCTTATTTGGATTTTTCCATGTAGATGAAACACCATCTGGATTATGATTAAGAGATTGTTTTATCAACATTGTTCCATATATATGATCAACCTTGTCAAAATGATCTCCAACAGTATGTCCAAGAACCATACCTACTACAGCATATCCAGCACTGGTAAGAGGATCACCACCACCCAAATATGCACCAGCAGCTGCACCACCCAATGCACCAATAGTTGCTTTTTTACCAAACATTGGTTTTGGTGCCCAAACACCTTTGCCGGGAAGGTAATAATCCTTCGATTGACAACCAGTTATAGGACTACATCCTAGAGTGGGGTTAATGCCAGAAGGCATCAAACACCCACCTAGAGAGAGAACTAAAACAGAACTAAGTAGAAGGCGTTTCATTAGTCACTTCATCGTTCTTCTGGATTAACTTTTCCAGATTTTTTAGTGACTTACCTTCGTCCTTCTTTTCAGACTTTTCAACTTCTCTTTCAAGTTCTTTCCAAGCCTGTGTAGAACGAAGCCTCGAATATACCATACGATCCTTACGGAGTCGATTCATGATAATCTTCGATGCTTCTTTGTCTGAATATTTCAACAGAACAAAAGCACGATACTGTGTACCAGCAGCAAAAACTTCAGTTTCAACTGGGTTATAACCAGCAACATCGACGTTTGCAATAACATTCTTTGCAACCTTTTCGATCTCTGTCATAACTCTAGAATCAACATCCGATTGACCAAACTTTGCGATCCATGATTTGGTCATTGCCTTGAGTTTACCGTTAATACGATCTGCAAGAACAACCTTACCATTCAAGGTAGCAATATCAACTGCCAATTGTAAGTCTGGAGCAGTAGCTGATCCTACGGTAAAGATAGCACCCTTTTCATCAGGCATCGTCTTATACCACTTAGGAATCATAGATACAGCAGCTTTTACTTTAGCAGTTTTATACCTAATTTCGGGAGTATCAACCACAGATTTTGGTTGTTTGGCGCCACAAGCACCAAGGGTTAAAGCAAGGACGGATATCCCTGCCACTAGTTTTGCGTTCATCATTTAATTCCTTTCAATGTTTCAACCGCAATATCTCTAGCACCGCTGTCTAGAAATAAATTTTTGACATATGGTACAATGTCAGGGTAAAATACCGTGACCATTACACCAACTGCAATTCCAATGAGAAATTTAAACATTATTTAGATGTCTTCTTCTCAACAACCTTCTCTGTAGGCTCTTCGTTCTGCCATGCAGTAACTTTATCCCCTACTTGAGTAATGTCTTTACCAACACCACTGATGGTGTTTCCACAACCACCAAGAAAAACAATCATAAATGACGCAACAACCATTGCTACTCCATAGATATATACTTCACTCTTTTTCACAACTTTTCATCCTTATACGTTGTTTACCAAAATCTGTCATTACGACATTCATGTATACAATACTACATGAATTCTTTACATTTGTCAAGGAACATTTGAGATTTTTTTCACTTTTTAGTGTTTCGGGTATAACCTCCCTCATTACCTTGACCTTGGCCCTGTTTTCTGCAAGTCCACAAGCATCCTCTTGTGACATATCAGGGCCAAACATATATTCTCCCTTTGATGGATGCCATATGCCCTTAACACGAGCTTCAATAGAAACTACGCACTTTAATACATCTTTTACTTTCGGATTAGATTGTATTTTCTTGTTGATAAGTCGGACAGACTCTATCTTACCCTCATATATAACTTTATCTTTACTACTAAAATTACAAGGAGCATCTGCCAGGGCAGATGTTGTCAAAAGGGTACTAAGAAATGTAGTTAGAATTTTATTTTGTGTTGAAAGCATCTCTCGTTGCTTTTGCAATAATTTCAGAAATAGGAATAAGGTCTTTCTCGCCGTCCTTATCTTTTTTTACAGCAATAAAACCATCATGTTCTAATTTTTCCAACATTTTAGATGCAATTTCATCGAAAAGACTTCTGTGCGTGAGAAATTTTCCTAAATGATAGGCACCAAAAAGAGCTCCAACTGCGATTATCGTATGTAATGTGGGATCCATAATAATATTTATCCATTTAAATTGACTATATTACTATAATAGAGGAAAGGAGAGGTTTTGTCAATTCCCTTTTAAAATAAATTATTTATCTTTTCCACCAAGAAATTTTGGTTGTGGTTCTCCTTCGAGCCACTTATCTAACCGTTTAATCCATCTTTTAATGGTGGAGAACATATCCGTATTTATTATTAATTTACTCTAAGACCATTAAATTCAAACAGTGATTCAAACTGTTTTTTATGTAAAGGAACATATCTAATCTCTGGCACTTGTTGTATCAGTTCTAATATAAATTGTTTGCTATATTCTTTTCTTGCGAGTTTTTTATCTGGATAAATCATAGTGACACCTTCACTCTCCTTTGATAAAATTGTAACGCCCACTGTATTTTCTATTACTAATTGACCGATATGACCTTCGGGGTCTTTAACCAATATGACCCAATTTTCTGATCCTTTGGGACTTGCCTTACCAACAAGACCTGTCCCTCTAATACCAATCGTTGCAACTGGTATCTTGAGTTGCATCAGGTCTGGGCCTAACTTTGCAATAGACCCACTAACTATACGAAAAGCACCGACAGTGACTTCAAGATCCATGAATCCATCTTTCTTGATAGGATCATAAACCAGCTCTTTTATAAACATGTCAGCCAGTTCACCCAAGTTAATGAATGAACCATCTAACATCTTTAATTCTATTGCTGAGTCTCGGCCGGTTGTTAGTTGATCTGCTTTATAAAGGGTTTCCCCCCTAGTAACAGGGAGGCCATTACCTTCACGAATAACAGTAACTACCCCCTCAACTCCTATAACACTAGCAACTCTTTCAGCCATAACAGGAGTGCTAATAAAGAAAAGAAGTACAAAGGGCAAAAGTTTTTTCATAAGATTTTACTTAGTATAGGTTTCCACCGTAATAAAACATGACAGTTATAAAACCCGCAAGAATTATTAAACCTATACCCAGTTTTATAAATTCTTTAGTTTCCATATAATTATTTAGACTTTTCCCATTATGTACATCAGAATATAAACTATTCCACTACCAATTATTCCTAAAATCATAAAATTCATGGTTTCCTTTAGGATTTTCTTATGCAGAGCCTGTTTTTTTATGAGTCTTTCTTCTTCCAGTACTTTTTCTTTTTCTTTTCTCTTCTTTAGTTCCTCTATTCTCTGCTGACGCATTATCAAAATATCAGCCCATGTAGTCGGCCCGAACTTTTTGTTAATAAGTATCTGCATTGCTCGTATTTGTTTTTCTGTCTCTTTCTTTTCAATTACCTCTGCAGCGACTTCTTGAATAGACGTACCATCTCCTGTATCTTCTACATTTTGAAACTTTAATTTCAGAAATTTCTGCCATTGACCAGCCTTACCCTTTTTATGTTGTGCAAGTTTATTTCTCTTTTCTACCTGTTCAGCACCATCTAATAAATCTTCTAAAGAACCAGCAATATCCCTTATGTCTTTTGCAGTATCTATACTAGATTTTATTCCTTTGACAGCACTACTTACTAGAGCAATCCCTGCTAATACTTCCGCAACCATAATCCATCTCCTATCTAAACATAATGATCGCAGTTTATAATATATAATATAATTATATTTATCTAATATTGACTTAAAAACCACTCCAGATACAACTCTTCAAATAATATCTCATAACTATTGCAGTTACCATACGTTTTGATATGTGTATATACAGGTTTAGGTGTATAGGTTTCGACCATCTTTTTCCAGAAAGCAATCGGTTCTACGGTACAGTGTGCATTTTCCCCACTAGGAAGTACTGCAATAGCTGGTTTAGTACATATTGCAAGAAACACAAACCTCTCTGCTCTACTAAAAATCTCCATAATAGTTTTGGGTATATCTTCCTTCGGAATATGTTCTAACACATCAGTAGAATAGACACCATGAAAAGGGCCATCAGGTAGGTTCTCATGTTCTGGAACAGCAGGGTCATACAATGCAGGCATGACACCTAACTCTTCATGATGTTTCCACTTCGTATATTGTAGTCCCTTACCGCAACCATAGTCCAGAAGTGTCTCAGCATTAGTGTCCTGTACCAAGTCCTTAATATGATGCAGTTGAGGTTTTAAGTTATTGCCGGGGTAATTAGTATTCTTCTCAGCATGATATTGTTTATATTGTTCAATCCACCAATTTGTCATTGTGTAACCCCACAAAATAATCTGCATCAATCAAAACTAGAGGTTTTGTGTTGTTGCGTTTAAGAACCACTATTGGTTCGTAATCTCCAGAATTTTCTTGGGCTTGGTCATACGCATCCCAGATATTAACTTTTTCTTGATTCTTACATTCGATAGAATATGGGAATTTCTTTCTTGCTGCACGAGCCATAATTAAGTCTTCCCCACCAGCACCCATTGAGCGACTTTCTATATCCTCTGGATGTACTTCTAATTTTTCTATGAGTAAATCCCGAATCCATTGTTGGAGGCGTCTGCCTTTTGCTTTTGCTGATTGTGTCCTCATTCTAGATACATCTCATACAGAATATACATAACCCATATCCCTAAAGGTATCCCTATTATAATTAGTTTTAACAGGTTTTCTTTAGCTTCTTCCTTTTGTTTTATAAGTTCTTTTTTAAGTTCGACTTTCCAATGCGTCCACGAATAGAGTTTTTTCCACTCATTCGGGTCTGTCCATAGTCTTTTTTGTTCTTTCCAGTATTCTTTCATATTTCAACCGTGTTTCTTTCTCTGGCCCTTCTTTCTCTAGCCTTTATAAAATCTAAAGAAGAAAAAGAAGCAACTTCTTTTATCATTTCTTGTTCTGGACTTCTTAATTTAAATAATTTAAAATTATGTTCTACAATATCCCTACAAGATTCTATCATCTCTTTAAAGTCTTTTCTTTTTGAGAGAGAGACAACCAAATCTACAATAGAGTGCATCCTAAGTCTTTCATCTAATATATTATCATAATCCTCATTCCATAAAGTGTGAAATGTTTTATACCCAAACTCCCTAAGTCTTTTTAACCCAAATGGTTGTCCTATAATTATAAAGGGCATTTTTAATGCTATAGGTTTCCAAGTCTTTTCACTCACATCTCTTGTCATACCGTTATCTCTAAATGGTACGCAATAATTAAAAATACTCTCTGTAACAATATATAGAAGATTATCTTCTGCATGAAATTTAGGAAGAGAAAAATAAGGGCCCTTTACATTCATATTAATATGATGACTTGCCTCCTGTTGTTCTTCTTTTTCTAATGTATAAGGAGACTTGAGAGCAAAATCTTCTATATCTTCATTCCAAGGCCAAGGAAATTTACCATCATGGAAATCGTCTTTACCTTTAGTATCCCCCATATAAAGACTAAAATTGAACTGATCTAATATATTATTTTTGTACATTTCATACATAAAATGTAATCTTTCTGCCTTTGGAAATAAATTAAGACAAAGGAACTTTTTTGCATTTACACTTTTCTTTATCTCAAAATCTTCAATAAATTCTGAAGTAAGACTTTCATTAAACCCCCAATGGACTAATTTAAAAGGAAGTTCATTGTACAAATAATTTCCGCTGCCTGTAATAACCGTCACCTTATCAGGTTTTATCATACTGCTTCTTAAATTCGCAGTAAACTTATCTATAGTTCTCCTAGAAAAGTAAGTTGATTCCATTGCATCGTTGATGACTAAACTACATTGTCCTGAGTTAATAGCTGATATAAGTTCTATACTAAAAGAATTAAAATTAACATGTTCAAACCATTTAACTTGTTCGTGTGTCACAAGAGTAAAATAGTATACAAAGTTCTCATCCGTCTTTAGTATCTCGTCTAATTTAACTATATTCGTTTCTAGTCCATTCTTACGAAACCAATAAGGTAACGAACAAACATCATAAGAATCAGGAAGAGTTTTGAGTGGCGGCTCTGTTGAAGCAATATTGAGAGTGCTCTGAGCATCCTCATAACTTAATGAAAAAAAAGAAAAATACCCTACATTTGTAAGGAATTTTCGTAGTCCACACATTATCATTAACCATTCATTGTTTTGAGGAAAGACGGGCCCAACTGCAATAGGCCAACCTTTATCTTTAAAATCCGCCGGTGTTAACGTATTATGTGGATATGGATGTTCAACATCTTGAAAAGCAAAATTAACCATCTCTTTTTAAATCCAATGTAACACAATGAAATCCTCCAGCAAGTAATCTATCATGTCTAAGTTCTAATGGTAAAATCTCCATATTATGCTTCTCCAACTTCTCTATCAATTGTTTCTGTTTCTGATCAACTATAACAAGATTCGGATTTATACTTAATAAATTTAAGCCTATCCATTCACTTGCCCCCCACGGCAAATTCGTCCATAATTTAGTACTATGACATTCATCTATCCATATCTTGTCCCAAGATTTAAATAATTCTGGTTCATTATCTTCTGTAACTCTACTTGCATTATACAGAACCAATCCCTCTCGTAATGGTATAATCGTACTGTCTAAATGAGCATATGAATACAAGTTCTTACATAAATGAACCTTGTACTTATCTCCTAGAACAGACTGTAACCACCTTGCTCCTTTTTCATTACCAGTGTTACTTACTTGATAGAGAATGTCATCATTAACACGAATACAATTTGCAGCCTCAAATAAAATTTCCTCGTTATTTAAAGAAGGTACTCCCGTTATCTCTTCCTTAAAATTCTTATCGAATAATATAGGAGTGGGTGCTTTAATCCACTTATAACCACTTTCCCACATGCGGTTAAATATTTTCCTATATCCCCATGTCTCATATTGTCTGTTAATAATTGGTGAAGGGGTTTCTATAATTGTATCTCCAACAATTAAAGTACAGTCTCTTGGTGAATAATAATGCCAGTTATCATGCTGATCTGCATATGTTGTATCTGGTCTATAAACTACAACCCCTAAAGACCGTAATACCTTTACAAGAGTTTCGAGGTCTGATTCTTGATCACTTATAATCCAAGGTGGGTATGGGCCTACAGGAATATCTTTCTCATCATATTCTGGAAACTGGCAACTCTTAAAACTTTTTGTCAATGTTGGCGTTCTATAACCTTTTGCAGTACCTACAATAATTTCTCGTAGTGGGGCCCAATCATTATTACAACTCATCTGATCTACCGTCCCATATTCTAGAAAAACATAATCTATTTGTATCATTGCCTCTATTATATTCTGGAAATTTATTTTGTGTATCTATGCCAAAATAAACACAAGGCGAAGGTTCAAGGTCATGATGATCACAAAGTATAGTCTGAGGTTCCTTATATTTCTTATAGATATAATCTGCTGGATATTTTTGCATTAAAGATGTACCTAGAAATGCACTGAGTAAATTAATATAATTATATCCTTTCTCATTGATTACATAAATCTGATCTTCAAACATCTTTCTTTGTAATCGAATTCCTATTCTATGATGTTCTACAGGAAATACTTTTGATAGAGAAGAAACTACATACTCAATACATGGATGCTCTAAATTTATCTCTTGGTCAATAGCTAAATTTATATATGCTAAATCAATCATAACAGGAACTTTATGTTCATCACAAGAGTTTAAAATATCTTCTAGGTCAGGAGGTACAGCACCAGTATCAGAAAATGGTACACTTATTAATAATAAATCTCCAGGCCTTATTTCATCCTCATCTAACCAACAAAAACTGCCCAAATAATGACCATCCGGCTGGTTATACCACATTCTTTGCATCATTTGATGATAGAAATATTCTCCCTTTTTAAGTCTAAGTCTTTTATGAGTTTTATATCGAATATAAAATTGAGCAAAAGATTCCGTTGTTCCTTGAGTAAAACAGGCAGCAGAAAACTTCTCAATACCAACAAGATTATGAGTTGAAGCCATCCATTCTCTATATGTGGAAATAAATTCTTCTTTTATTAAATCGGGGTCAAGCGGTTTATAGACATATTCTTGAATTGTAAAATCCCTAAATTTACACGTTTCCCAATCGTGAACACTATAAGCACCACCAAAAATTTTGTCTTTATTGTCTGGGAGATTCGTGTATCTTATCATTATAAAATCCTGATACCTGTAAGGTATACTTATCTTCAAGGCCTGCGTTTGCAGAGAGGTGTATCACATCTTGGTTTATAACAAACCCTTCATTCGCTTTCCAATGAGTATAGGGTTTTTCATCAAATTCTAGATAATGGCCAGACTTCCAATCCTCTAGAAATATATTTGCTCTTACCATTTCACTCTTTACGTCTGGATATTTCTCTTTAATTTTAAAAAACATATCTCTATGTTTTGGTATAATATTGCCTGGCTCTTGTTTAATCACCGAAACAGATACGACATCAATCCCTGTCTGTTTTCCTAATTCTTCGTAGTCCACATCATGACTATCAAAAAATTTCTGATGAATTGCTGTATTGTCTAATACCAAAGATTTTGGCATACCATTATTAGGGTGTAAATCTGATTGTTCAGTCTTTTGGTGCTGAATACAAGAACCACGATAATCTTCCCACTTGACGTTGAAAAATACCTCTGTATTCATATCTATTTTTATTGGTTCTAAAATTCTAGACATTTCCTTATATAATCCAATCCTTCTCTGGAATCCAACAGAAAATTTTCATCACAGAATAATACATGTATATCTTTATCCATGCATAATTCAAAAAGTTCCATTCTCCTATTTATTGAACTACTCAGACCATGAAAACTTAATAATACAATACCTTGAACTTCTGTATCATTTATAAAAAATTCTAGATGTGGATTCCAATCTGTAAAAGTATACTCATTATGCCAACCCACAGGATTGATTCCTAATTTATCAGCATAATTTTCTATGAAAGTTCTTGCAATGTAGAAAGGCATTGTTCCCATATATTCAGACGCAGCTGGGTCATTAAAAACGATCCACCGTCTAGATGTTTCTATACCTTGAGGTAAATCTACAACAGTTCCCCTAAACCTAAAATACGAGCCAGGATTCCTAAAACCATAATCAGTTCCTTTTGTCATAGCTCTACAATCAAGACTAACTCTTGAAATTCCAGTTGTGTTATTTATGTTACCATGCCAATGTCCCTGATTAAATAACCAAGCTTGGCCAGGCCTTGTCTCACCAAATTCTATTTCAACTGGAGAAGACTTTTTTTCACATCGTCTTTGTATTTCTGCTAACGAAAGTTTATCTCGAAGCATATAAAAGGTTATTTTTTTAGACTCTTCCCATGATACAATTTGCATGGAGTTTGAACCATATACAGGAGATAGAGGAGTCCATATGGTATACATACCATTATTATATGCCGTGAGATGTCCTGTATGAAATGTTAATAAACTACCCTGTCTTTGTTGATCGGGGAGAACAAAGTTAAGAGTCGGGGTGGCTTGTATAAGATATTCCCCTAAACTATCTCCGATTATAGAATCAAAATACTCATCTATCCACTGAGAAAATTCTTTACTTCTAACGTATTTTTCGATCTTTTTTCTGAGGGGAACAATTTCTGTTCTGCCAAAATGTTCATGTAGATATTCAAGTTTATCGCAATGTGGTCTAATTTCTTGGACTACCGAAAGAATTCTTTCTGTCCAAGGAAACTTTTCTAAGTCATAATTTACAACTTTATGATCCCACTGAGGCTCAAGAAACTTATCATCATATCTAGTGTTTAGTTCATATATATTCTTCGTCATTCCATTCCATATCATCTTCTAATTCTTCTGTTAAACTCACACCGCAAAAGACACAATAAGTCACTCTATAAAAATCTTCATGTAGAGTATGTTTTATCTGAAATTCTGCTTCACATGATTCACAAGCAATTATCTTCATTGAATTTCACAAAATCCAGCACTACAGGCGAGCTCTTGTGATGCAATAGTCATATCTGTTTTTTCATAATCTGATAATTTACTCCACTTTACATCTTTAGGCATTTTACTAAGAAGAACTTCATATTCCTCTTTCTCACAATCTTGATACGGTGCTTGCTTATATGTATGCTCCGAAAATGGAAGGAAGCTAACACCACTCATATAATCAAAATGTTCGTATACCCATGCTCCTACGTCTAACCATTCATTTTCTTTTACAGAAACAGTTATAGAAGGTTTATGTTCACACCAATATTCTTGATAAACTTTCCAAAGTTCTAACTGTTTAATAGCACCTATATCACTACGAAAAACCGCACTCTCATCTACTTTTATAGGAAAAGAAAATACAGAAGTATGACTTGGATTTGTTGTATCATCCTCTACAGGAAACCCTGCATCTCTCATCATTTTTGTGAGAGGGTCTTTCTTATCTCCACGTACTGTACGAATATAGTAAGGGTTATGTCGTGCATGAATACCAGAGGCTGCATCTACCAATTGACTGACTGTACCAGAAGGTTTAACACACGTTACAGCAACAGATTGATTTATACCAACCTTCTTTGCAAATTCTTCGTTAGTCTTTATTGCAACATTTCTTAGGTCTTGTAAAATTGTTGGTAGAGCATGAGCTCGTCTTCGATTAAAATATTCCTTACCATTTGTAATAGGACAATCCATAATACCTGTAAGGGATACCCCTAAAAGACGTTCCTCTTCACAGTTCTTTTTCCATGAAGAGGATACATACTTGAAATTGACAAGTGTGGATTGGAATGTACCAAGGATTGTAGCAAGACGCACTTTTCTTGTAAGGGTATCCCTAGTATCTGATGCACGAACTACAACTTCAGACAGATTACACAACTCTCGATTTCTTAGGATAATCTCAGAACAAGGATTTGTACCAAATTGATAATCTTCTGTATTACGTCTACCGTTTTTGGATGCCATCTTAACTGCACTCTCACGATTAAAGATACCTCGTTCACCAGATTTAGACTCGTATAGTGCCTTCCATTCATCCATGAATACACCTATATCTGGTTTCTCTGTATAACATGCAGAATTGTTTGCAAGGGCTCGTTGTGGTTCTGTAGTCCACCACTGGCCATGTTTAGCAGCTCTCATACGATCATCAGACACATTTGACAGACTAATCAATGCAGACCTACGAACTCCCCCGACAACCACAATCTCTGCAATTTTACATACGATATCATGTGCCTCAACAGAAGATAGTTTCCGTCCAGCTGCAGACTTAAATGTATTGACTGAAAAATTAAACAAATTCTCTAAAGGTTCTGGGCCAGACGCTCTACCTCCAAAAGTTTTGAGTGGAGCTCCAGCAGGACGAACCTTTGACATATCCCAACAAGGAATTTGTCCCACATATAACATACCAATGAGTTCTTTAAATGCTTTGGCCCATCCAAGCTTACTATCTGCAACTACAATGGTAGTATCACTCTCATGAAACTCTTCTGCAATATCAGGTAATAGAGAGATATATTGCCTTTCCACACTAAATCCAACACCTGTACCATTCATCAATACATAAAGAATTTCATCAAATGCTTGAGGACGATCTACTGCAACATAAGAACAATTATATCCTGCTATATTCTCACGTTTAAGAGCTTCTCCCGCTGTCATAAGGCATCTCATGGACGGCATAATTTCTTGCGATAGAACTGCTTCTTCTAACTCATCTCTAAGAGATTTTGTCAATTTGTAATTATGCATATCCTTTAAATGTTCTTTAAAGAAATCAAAATACCGTTTTACTGTTTCGTCCCATGTTTCTCTTCGTTCCTTGTCTGGCAACCACCTTGAATATCTCGATAAGTGAATAAATTCTTGGTATGATGTTGGAAGGTAGTTGTTAGGCATTTATTTTTCTCCATTCTGCGAACTTTAATTGAGCGGCTGCACCACAAAAGGTGTTATCTGTTATAACTTCTTGTATTTGAGATTTTGTATAACCATGAATAATCATGTCATTTATATCTTTCCAATTCATTTGATCGGGCCACAATACAACACTGTGTCCCTTTTTAATTTCTTTATCTATCTGTTTTAACAACTCTTTATTTCTAGGTTCATTATCAAAAATTACTGTAAAATCACAATCCAACTGAGGGACATCTGCTCCTGCAATTGCAATACAATTATCTATAAACAAACTGTCAAGTGGCCCTTCGACCACATAAACATGTTTACCCTTATCAACCCGATCCAAACCAAAAATCTTATCTCGTTCTTCTAATTTAATGGTTATGTATTTGGGGGTTTCCTTTCCGAAAGCTCTTCCCTGATATGCAAACACTTCTCCTTGTTCATCCCGAAACGGTATCAGCAACCTTGGATGATCTCCGTCCAAGGAAGGGAATTTATTTGGTATTAATGTATTTGTGAATTGGTAAAATGACTCACATAGATATAAATCGGAGAATGACTCGAATGGAATAAATCTTTCTTCAACAATCTTTCTTGCCGGGTGATCTGTGGATAAGTCTGAAATAGACTTGAGATTTTTGAGGACACCCTTTTTACGAAAGATTGGTTCATCGAACTTAAACTCCGGCTCAGGGTTATTAATTTTAGACCCTTTTTTATATCGTTCAAATATATAGTCATTGTAAGTTTTTGAGTCTAGATGCTCAATCAATTTTCCCAGAGTCGTGCCTACCCCACAATTATGACACTTATAGAATAGATCATTCTTCTTACGATAAACAAACCCCCTTGCCTTTGTACGAGACTTCTGTGAATCTCCACAATAAGGACAACGAAAATTCCATAGAAAATCCCCTTTCTTCTTGAATTGCTGAAGAAATGGGGATATAATATTGACATACTTAATGTCTATATACGAATCCATTAAACTATAATATACTAGTTAAGTCGAAATGTCAAGATACTATCATGAATTTATGTAATAAAAATCCAACAACAATTGATCCACCAATGATTAACCATCTCCATTTTTCAAGTACACCTACCCTAATAGTAAGGTCATTTCGTAATTTCTGAATATCATCAGTATGTTCTTTATGTTGAGCAGTCGCAGCAGACATGATTTCTTTGGTATTGGTTGTAATTCTAGAATGAAGATCATCTATTTGTTTTGAGATTTCTATCCGTCGAGCTTCTATTAACTCTTCTGCTTCTATAATTGCATCCTCTTGTCTTGTTATTTTTTCCTCATGCACAGCAAGCATACGATTAATGCAGTTGGAAACATCAGTCAACTTCTCAATTGCGATATCCAATCTCTGAAAAACTCCTTTTCGATCATGCATTTCTTTTTCGAGAAGTTTGACCTTTGTTTCCAACTCAGTCATTAATTAGCCCTTCTTTAAAATAGACCAGACACCCCATGCAAGGGCACCCCAAAGAATGACTTTAGTTAAAGGAACGGCAAAGAACAATACTGCAACAGCGGCTGCAACAACGATTGCGCCCTGATGACTCGTTCCCTCTTGTATTCGTTCTGAAATCCAACTAGCTATCATATTTTTCTCCTTCTATTTTGTTGATTCTGGCTTCTAATTCGTCAATTTTCTTAGATACATTAGGATATTTCACTTTCCAATTCTTCTCATCCTCTAATACCTTCAAACCCAGTTTCTTAGAAGCCCATGTCGAAACATTGTCAACTTTCTTATAGAACCATATTCCCAGTTTGGTATCAGCAAACCAGCTGTCAGCAGCATTACCTAAAATTGCTCCTGCGATACTAGTTATTATCCAAAACCACATCTTTATACTCTTTTTGCAATTTTCCGTAAGGCAATACCTGTAACATATATAACTGATCGTACATAGGTTTTTTTACACCAAATAATCTATGACAGGCCCTTACTGCTCTTTCCATTTTTTTGTGTTTATAATAACCCAAATCTCTTGCATATAATATACGATCAAATGCATAAGGTAGTACCATATTATCCTCCCAAGACTGCAAAATATTGTATGAATGTAGCACATCCAGACAAACATGCTGTTGCACCAAACAAAAACATCATTTTTAGTAGTTTATTTTTCATCAACTTCTCCCTAAAATAACCATTTCATACCGTGCATTTATTTTATCGATTCTTTCTTGAGCTTTCTTTATATATTCTGAAAAAATGAGGTCAAATAATGGAGGAAAGATTCCATGTATAAACATGACTAAACTTATGCCTAATGCTAGAATACTTTCCTTCCATGTAAATTTTAAATGACCATAATAGTTAAACCCCACATCTTTCGGGTGATTAAAATTAAATATCTTCATGGGCCGGGTGCCTGATGGTCTTCACAACATTCGCACGGATTTTCTTTCGTACAATCACAAGGATCACATGTACAATGGGGATTTTGACACTCCACATTATTGCAATCTATGCCTACCATTTTACTCCTCCTTTGGTTAGTGTTAACTACCCATAATCAGGTGCAGTACATTTTCCACACCTACAGTGTTTACACACTTCTATTTGTTCCATTTCTCTATGGCCATCGTTATATTCACTTCTCTGTTCAATAGATTTCCATAAAGGATTACCACAATGAGAAGAATGACCGCAATTTCTACATTTATCCATCATTCTCTCTTGGAATTATAGACCAACGACCAAATAGATCAACAGCAGTATATGCTGCATATATTTTCCAAGAAGGTACTTTTGGGTCAGAATCCTTCATCGCCATTAAAAATACATTGTCTGCAGCTGCCTTTGCAGCCTTGTAATTACTAGCTACTGTTTCTCTCTCAGGATTGTCAGGTTTATCCTCTTTTGCTCGATACTGTCTAATACTTTTATAAAGAAAATCGTGTATAATTGCAGCTCTTGCTACATCCCAAGGTGCAATAAAATTCCAACAAATTCGGGGAACAGATGCTAAATCTGTTACAAATCCTTTCTTGCAAGTAATCCTACTTGCTGGACATTTAATACCTATAGATTGTAATGCTGATTCTTCCATCTCTTCATTTTGGTAAGATAAAGCTCGAGATAACTCCCACTTTTTGGGGGGAGTAAATTCTGCTTCAACTTTGTTATTGAAGTGTCCCATTACTTTTTATCCTTTTCAGATTCTTTTTCTTGTGGAGCCACTGCTTTTTCATAGTAGATAATAATTTGTTTCTGTTGTTCTATATACCTTTTTATTTCTGCCATATTTACTGCAAGATTTTCATAATCTCTTACACTCAATGCATAAAATAAAAATTCACCATTTGCTTTAGTATATCTTTTTTTAAACTCTTCAAAATTTTCTGATGTAACAACAAACCAAGTAATGTCACTCATATTGAGAGCTCTTGGTCTATTTTGAGTCGGAATGACTCTATCAACTTCTACCGTTTGTACTTCTACCTTTGTGATCTTATCCCATGTAGAACAACTACTTATCAATAGGCCTAGCAGTAATAGACTCGAAACTTTTAAATAATTTTTTAGTACCATTGTTAATCTTCTTTTCCACCAGACCTGGCTTCTGTTGACTTAATCGTGTCAGGTCATGTTTTCTCAATTTTGCAATTAAATTATTCTTATAATCATTTGCATGTTCCAGTTTACTATTTAGTTCTTTGTTTAACTCTTGGTACTTTTTTGCGTCTGCTACTAATGTGTTTATAGTTTGTTTTTGAGTCGATGCTGCAATTTCCAACTTTGCACTATTCTCTGTAAGAGTTTGAATACGTTCTTGTGTATCCTTGTAGTAATACCATCCTCCATAGACAACACCACCTACAAGGCCCAAAACAATTATCAACATATAAATTTTGAGCATGATTTTTCCTCAGATAGCGCCTGCTGAAAATCCTGCGATTGATTTCTTTATTTTTCCGTCCGAACCCACAATGTTTATAACTTCTCTTTGCATACCTGTATGGAGAAATACTTCATCCTCACCTATGATATCATCACCATCGTTAGCCGAAGTGTCTTGAACTATATTATCCCCAGCATCAGTTGAACTGGCGTCTGTTCCATTTAAAACTATGAATACATCTTCACCTCTTCTTACCAAAGGTGCATCATGTGTTGAGGTTATTTCAAGACCTTGGTTATGATTATGGGTTAATTTAATTTCTTGGTCATCTCCAAATTGAATTACAGCTGCATCTGAATCTAAAATAAGATCATCACCAAGAGTAAGATCCGTTGTACCAGTAATAGCACCAGTAACAGCAAGAGTAGAACCATCAAAAGTAAGATTACCCTCCCCTGCTAATGCATTTGAACCAGTAACAGTAGCAACTGTATTGTTCGTACTTCCACTAAGAGATACGCCACCACTAGCAGCTGCCCAAGAAGGAGCTCCAGAAGCAAGAGTTAATATTTCATCATCACTTCCCCTGGCCAGACGAACATAATCTGTACCATTATAATACATAATATCACCAGCTGCATCCGAACCCAAAGCTATCATAGTACCAGTTACACCATTTGCAGATACAGATGCAGCAACATCAGGAATAAGACCAGAAAGATCAACAGTTACCGTATCATCTTCACTGTCTGTAAGTGTCAATGTCGGAGTACTTATTGAAAGAGAAGACACAGTTGTATTTGTTGTTGCTCCTGCTGCCATTCTGGTATTATTTTCTTGTTGTATACTACCGCCTTCATCAGCACCACCTGATGTAGTGGCGTTTAAAATAATTTCATCACCAGAATCATCTTCATTTGAAATACCAGCATCTAAATCGGGATCAGCAAACTCATATTTTTTAGTAACATCATTGTACATAAGAATAGTTTTATGGCCACGATTGGAGATATCAACATCATCCAAATCTCCTACAATTCCAGCACCACCACCGCCAGAACTAGCAAACCCCATCTTACGCATATGTTCATTAATTTTCTTTTTAAATTCTGAAAGTTCTCTATTTAATGCTGGTTCCTCTTCAAAAGGTTCTGGATAAGAAGTTATTGCCTCAGGGATATATGTTTTTGAAAGCTCATTTATTGCAGCTTCACGCCATGTGGTTGAATCAACTTTTTTACCTAATGTAAAAGGATTAGCCAATTTATTTTGTATCTGTTCACTTCTTGAAATTTCAAGACGTTCACTTTCTTCATTTAACCTTTTTTCTTCTTCTTCAGCTTCTCGCATTTTTGTTGCTTTCTCAGCAAGCATTTTCAATTCGAATTCATGTCGTTCTTTAACAGATAAAATTTGTTCTTTTTCTAAAACATCTTCTTTAACATCTTCTTCTATTTGAATAGAAGTTTTAGTTACTCGTTCAACACCAACATCTCTTAAAAGTCTCTGAATATTATTATTGGGTTCTATTGGTTTTATAGTAGGTTTTTTATCTCTTGCTTCAGTAAGAAGTCTTTTTTGTCGTTTTTCTTGTTCAAGACGTTGTTCTTTATTTTCTTCTTTAAATTGAAAAGGTGCCGGGCTCTCTGGAACTTCCGTACCAAAATCTAGGCCAACATCTTTTAAAAGTTTATTGACAGTGCTGCTCATTTTATTTCTCCACCGATTTTTTAGGAAAGTCTGGCATTTTTGTTTTAGGAAAGTCTGGCATTTCCTTCTTACGATGTTTTTTTAATGGGACTTCTTTTTTGCCAAAATTTGCACTCCTCGCCTGAACATTAGCTAATACATCACCACCTGTACCCGGCGGGCCTTCTAATTGTATGTCCAAAGCTCTTTCCTTAATACTCGCAATAAATTTACTAGACTTATTACCATTGCGTTTTTCTCTCATTGCTTCTAATTTTTTACGATGTTCCCGATAAAATTTTGTCCGAGCATCAATTTTAGTTCCTTCACGGGCTTGAATTTCTTTTTTCTTTTTCTTATGATATACTGCATCTGGAGGCATAGAAACACCACCACCGGCAACAGAATTAACTGGAGCATCTTCTTCCATTCCAGTATAAGGGGATACTTCTTTCCAAAATTTCATGTTATCTCCTTGAGATTCTTTTCATCAAAGATACAAATGCCAATTGCAACATCATCACTTACCGCCCCATCATATTTTTTATCTTTTAACATCATTGTCAACATTCCGGCAAACATTGGGTCATCACTAAATTGATGTCTTGCAAATCCCATCTCTGCTTTTACTTCTGCAAAATCTTTGTCCGCTTCAGCATCAACTATTTTTAATCCTCTTTTGAGTTTATATTCTTTTACCTCACCTCCAGCACCTTGCCGTTTTGCATATGCTTGTGCCATTCCACGATCCCAAGTAATATAAACTCCCTTTCCTAATGCACCTAATCCAGTTCCTTTACCACTCCTACCGACACCCCTGTAGAACTCACCTTTATTCTTCCTGTAAATCCAATCCCACATGGATTGGGCTTCGCTAACAACTTGATATAATTCTTTAAATATCATTTTAAATCATCCAACCCAACATAGATTACAGACTTTGTTTTAGCATGTACGACAGGAAAAATTTCAACTCCCAAAATAGTATCAACTGGGGGTTCATCTTCATATACTTCTACTTTGTCTCCCTTTTTAGCTGTAAGTTCCTCTTCTTCTTTATTTAGAATATCATTAACTAAATTATACTCCCCTTTAGGCAATACTTCTCCAAACCCTATAATATTTTCAGATATGCTGTCATCGATTTCATATCCTTCCTCTTTAAGATATTTCATAAATTCTTTCTCAAACATATCTGGATCATCTACGGATTCCTTAAATGTATCTTTAAGTAGAAATAGAGCTGCCGCATAAGTTCCTAACTTAGTTCTCAGGCCAGGTACTTTTGCAAATAATTTTTTAATATTGAAAATCAACTTATGGAGAATAGTATAAGCACTTTTTTCTTCTATGGTGCCTAATGGTTTTGGTTTTGTCTGTTTAACTCCAGACTTTGAAGGTGGGGGTAATATACGATTACCCCTTTTATCTATAATACCAAGTTTATAGGCGTCTTGTTGTTCAAATGGAGTTGCAAGCAACTTTATGAATCTGTATGTAACGAATAAATCTATCGCTCTTCCCATTACAGTTTCCTTATACAGCAGAGGTACTTAAAGCACCACCATTGGCAACAATAAGTCTGTATTCTGTACCATCAGGAGATGTTAGTATCACTCCTGCTGATTGTGATGTTCCTACTTTTGCATCGCCAGTAAAAGTAACTTTACCATCTGATCCGATACTCATTTGTTGATTACCACTAGTATGAAAAGAAATCGTATCAACAGAAGGAAATCTTATCTTTGTATTTGAATCTCCTGTATGATATATCGTATCAGAAATATCTAAGTTACCACTCACTGTCAAACCCTGTGAAACCGTAACTTGACCATCAGCGGCAATGGCCATGGCATCAGTATCACTTGAGCTACCAATATTACCTGTATCTGAAATAACTACGTTGCCTGTTACACTGACTCCAGTATTAGTAGTGGCAAATTTCTCATTACCATTATAAAACAATTTTACATCTTCATTAACATTAGCTTCAAGATACTTCTCAGTATCATCTGCTCTTTCAAGTGATATTATATCACCACGAATTCTAAGCTCACCAGTATTATTTTTCATAAAGGTATGAGTACCACCATGCCATATCTGAAAATCATCTCCAGTTCCTAATTTTAATCGAGAATTATCATCAAACTCTAAATCATTTGCGGAAGCATCCCATGTTAGATTACTAGTAGCACCTGTAAAAGTTACATCCTTTCCATTTGTATCTAAATTGCCGCCAAGCTGTGGAGATGGGTCATCTACTACATCACCAATACCACCGCCACCAATAGTTGCTATTTGTTGTTGAAGTCTAGTGATCATCGTTCTATAATGTTCAGCTAACTGATCAAATGTTACAAACTTTTGATCTAATGGAGCTAAAAGATCGCTATTATCTGTTGGTGGTGGTTCATCAAGAAGACCTTCATTTATAACATCCACCTTCCCTTCAAGTTTTTTAAAATTCTGTCCATGCTGTTCCTGTTGATAAGCAACCTCCCCAACCAGTTCTTCATACTTGTCGTACCAGTACTTTGCTAATAAATTTTCTTTCGCCTTTCTAATATTATCATCTATAGAACCAGTATTTGGACTTGGGGATAATCCCCAACCGCCTTCAGAGACAGGGGTTGATTTGACAGATTTCTCTTGTCTTGGTTTAACTTGCCTAACGAATCTTGACATTACAATTTCCCTAAAACATTTAGAACATCTTTGTTCTCTTCTATCTCACTTAATTCATCTTCTCTTATCATATTTAGGAATAATAAAAAAGACTTGAGTGTTTCCCAGTATTCTTTCTGTATCTTAAACAGAAGGAGGGTCACGCAAGCCTCTGGCCCAAACAAATTGTTCAATATAATGATATGATTAAGTAATAATCTTTCTTTAAGTACCTTTGTCTCTTTATATTTACGTAAAAGACGTTTAATATACTTAAATCGTTTCATATCATCATGAAATTCTTTTTCACTTTCACACTGGGGATTGTCATAATGCTTGATAGCAAACATTAGAACATTATCAGCCGTTATTTTTTCATACATTATTTAATTTCGGCATGAATCCAAGTGCAATTGTTCTCCATTGTTTCATAACGAAGTTCTAATGAAAGTCCACCTTCAACTTGATCTTGCAATCCATCATCATTAACAAACTCATCAGTTGGAGTTTCGGGCAATTTACCAAAACGTCCACCATACAAAGTTAGAGGCATAGAATGATTTCCACTCTCCTCAGACATTGGGGGAACTTCATCAAAAGTAAGTCCGATCTTAGATAAAGAACTACGAATCTGTCGAACAACAGGTTCTGAGTCAACCCAACCCTCATGTTTATCAGAGTTCGTCAATTTTCCCATAAGGGCATTAAGTTTCTTAATAACCATTGGATCACCAAATCCACCAGCTGAAAAATTCATTGAAGCATCATAACTGGGATGTTCAATCATAAATTTTTTAAATTTCTTCATCTTTTTCTTCCCTTGGTTCTACATCACTAGGTAGAGTATCCCTAATCTGTTCTTCCAACATTTTAGCTTGTTTCTTCTTACCTTTTAAAACTTTTGCGATAGGTTCTACAATTCTAATTGTCTCAGCTTTAAAGTTATCGGCAAAATTTACTTCTGACAAATTTCCTAAAGGCATACCTTACTCCTATAATCTTAGTGATGGAGGGGGGAGAAAACTCCCCCCAACACACGTATAACCAAAAACCAACTATTAGTCAGTTGAGGTTACTTCAACAACACCAGTATCGGCCGCTGCAGCATGTGAAGCAAGCGCATACCAGTGACTACCGTTCCACATTAATGTGGCAGTATCACCAACTGTTACAAAATCCATATCCACAAAACCTACAGGATCAGCAGGAGTACATTCAGAACTTCCGCCGTCCGTATCATGAACGATGATCTTGATCTGTCCGATTACCGTACCGTCAGCAAGCGTAGTTGCATTGGAACCAGCAGTCTGAAGTAGAGTCAGAGCGTGCGTAATCGAAAGAGCAGTCTGTGAACCATCCGAAATGTCTTCATAAGAGTTCGAAAACCCTATGAAAGAAGGAAGGTTATTGATAAAGTTAGTTACACTAACTTTTTTGTTAATCGGTGTACCCGTTGGGTCATCGATAACATGTAGAAGGTCAGCACCGGCCACACCTGTTGAAAGGTCTGTCAGAGCTGTAATCTTTTTATCAGCCATTTGGCATCTCCTATTAAACCCCTTAGCCTAATTGCTTCTGGGGAATGCTATTGTAGATATTAGCGAAAAAGATTTTCTGCTCCGCTATTCCCTACATCACTTGTTACATCATTTAGTCGTTTAAGAAAATCATCACATTGTTGTATAGCCCCTGTTAAGGCGTTTGCCAATGCTGTATCTTCTAATCTCTTTTTTTCCAACTCTGCTGATCTGGTTTGTACTACATTCAAATCTACCATCAGAGCTTCTTTACGTTCACGTATTTGTTGTTCGTCAATCATATTAGCCATAATTACCTCACTTTAATTAATTATCTCGTTTATTTATAACACTTATGATGCGGCAACTGTTACACCATTTAATACAGAAGCGGAACCAGTAGACGATCCAGCCTGTGAGTATACAACGATGTCACTAGTATAATCTTCAACATCAATTGGATCGTTTACATTTGCAGCAGTATCTTGGACAATTCTCCATCCATCACCACCGTCTGTATTAGTTTCCAGAGCGATATTAACATCAGCATCACCACCTGTCATTGTAAGGTCAGTAATGTCAGATGTTCCTATTGGGCCAGCAATCGTGAAGTCAACACCTTCCATGTGTATCTCATCACCCTCGTCAGTGTCAGCAGCTGATGCGTTTAGAATAATCTTGTCGCCATGCGTATCTCTTGTACCTGATTCTTGCATCAGTCCAAGAATTGAACCGCCATCTTCTTCTGCCATATCAGCAGTACCATGAAAGATGATTGCAGTCCTTCCTTCAGAAGCAGAATCACCTACACCAGCACCGTTAAATGCTAGAAATCCAGCAGCTGCGTTAGTCTGTACTGTTCCTCTGAAAGTAATTTTGTTAGTTCCAGAACCAGCGTAGTACATGCAAGCAACTGTACTGTCTTCAACCATGTCTGTGATACCCAACCGAGACATTAAAATATATGCCTTGTTAGTAACAGTCTGGTTTGCAGACCAAGCAGCAGATGTAATATCAATTGCTTCGTCAAATGTGATTGCAATATCAAATGTTCCAGTATCAGCAACTTCTGCTTCTGTAAATCCGATTGATATTGGTGTTGCAGAACCAAAAACTTCTACTAAGTTTCTAATACAAACCAAAACTTCTGGTTGTGCTGCTTTATTATCATTGCCCGAAGCTGCGATGCCGGGTGTTAATCCCCAACCACCAGAAACAGCAATGGCGTTTTCTCTTGCTCCACCTGATCCAGCAGCATTTGAATCTATTGGTAGATATTTGGGTCTGCTCTCGGCATCAGTGTCTTTCCCCCATAATGGCATTGTTTTTCTCCTTTATTCTTTACGAATATGTTTGTTTATTCTATTTATCTTATTTAAACCCTAAACTTTTAAGTTCACCAATGCTTTTTCCTACATTTGTATGATGGATACCAATTCCACCAGCTGCTTCCCATTCTTTTATATTTTTAATATAATCGTCTATTAATACATTAGGACTTTCATCCCTGTTCTTTGCAAAAGATTTTTTCTGAGCACGTAATACTAAATGTATATTAGCTCTTTTAAACTTGGCATTCTTCTTTAACCAAGTCATTTTACCACTCTTAGATGAAGGATCACGATCTGTATATGCAGATAATACGTGGGGATCATATTTTAAGATAAAATCGTATAATCTTTTAGCGTTTGGTTTCCATCCAAGATTTTTCCAGAACCCTTTGGTATTATTAATAATTGCCCACCGTTCTTTAGTGTCCATTCGAGCAAATTCACCACCTACAGCTGTATTAGCACTCCTCATAAAATCAACAAGGACTTCATCTAAATCACAGTATATGTCCGGCAAGTCCTCATCTTTGGCTGCCTCTTGCAATTGAGCTATGTTTTTCATAGATCACGGCTTTATCTTTGGTTCTAAATCAACCGCAGCGAGCTTTTTACCTGTAGCAGTTTGTCCCTTTTTAGAAGACTTCTCTTCCTCTTCTTCCTCACCACCATAGTGAACTTCAGTCTTGGGTTTCTTCGCTTCCTTTTTTTCCTGCTCTTCAGCACCAGCAGTCCAGACCTTTTCCAAAGCTTGACGCATAGAACTTACCTTAAATTCTTTCGCAAGTGCAAGTTTCTTTTCAGCCACCCAATCACCATGATCATTGACAGCGTTCAGAAGCTCTTCAGATTTTTCACCTTTATAGTTCTTATCCACATAATCATAGAATTTCTTCTTTTCCTCATCAGATTTGAGATCAGCAGGAGAAGAAATTTTAAATTTCTTCATAGCAGCATTAAAGAATTTCTGATATTCTTCCTTACTTCCTTCACTCATAAAACCTTCAGAAGCAATTTCTGACAATGTATAAGCTTCAGAAGCGACCATAGGTGCAGGCTTCTTTGCCTGTTTTATTTTCTGTGCAGTCCCTTCTGGTGACATACCCAACTCCTCACGTTCTTTAGGATCAACAGCAGCAGATGCAGCTTCTCTCCACATACGAACATGTGCAAGTTCCTCTGACATCAACCGTTGACCATGACCATATTCAAATCCAGGCACAACAGATTCCGCCGTTGCGCCGGATCCATTAGTCTTCTTCTTTTTTTCATCATCAGCCTTTGCTGGAACTGCCTGGGCATCACCATTGTTACCACCCTTATCGGCACCACCACCGCCACCTTGTCCTTCATCACCACCAGCAGCATCCTTACCATTATCAGGAGATGTTGCCACAGTGTCAGCTTTTCCTGTTTCAGCTGGAGGAGCATCAGATTTTGTGTCTGTTGAAGCAGGTTCAGACTTAGCCTTAGCAGGTTCATCTGTTCCTGCTGTATATCCATCATCCTTCGCTTTAGCTTTTGCATCTTTCTTAGCCTGTTTTGCATCTTTCTTAACCTGTTTCTTATCAGCCTTATGTTGCACTCGGGCTTGTTTTGCTTTTTTGATTTCGCCTTTAGCAGTATCAATATCCTTTATGGCTTGAGTTTTAGCCTTCGCCTTCTTTGCTTTCTTTTGCAAATGTCCTGCTCTCTTCGCTTTTCCACCAGGCCCTAGACCTGTTCTTTTCTGAATCCAAGACCCAATTCCTTCATCAAGAGCTATAATTTCTTCATCAGACATAGCTTCTAAAAGATTATCAAAATCTTCATCTGATAAATCCCACACCCAATCATACAAAAACTCTCGAGCTGACTCTCCCAACTGACCCGGCGTTATTAACTGGGTATATTCAGCATATCGATCTGTACCAATCTCGTAAGCACGTTCACCAGCGCCATGTTCTGTCTCAGGTTGTTCTGTTTTAACAGTACTCTTTTTATTCTCTCTACGAGTCCGTCTTGATTCTAACTTACCACGGTGGCTTCGATACTCTTTAGTACGTCCATCCATACCTTCAGTATGCATATCTGCGGCCTCTCGCCACACATCTAGAACAGATTGCTCGAGAGTGCCTTTTTTTGTCTCCATATAGAACTTCTTAACCATTTTTTCTCTCCTGTAACTTAATGGCAATTCTGTTTAGAATTGTGTTGTCTTCTTTAATTCCAAGTCGTTTCATAGCAGCTTTTATTGTAGGACGAACATCTTGATTTGGATCATCTTTTTCCAAATCAGCAAAATCGTCAAACAACTCATCATCACCAATATAAGGATCAATTGCATCTACAGCATCCTTAGCCTTAATAGGTTTCTTCATCAATTTTTTAAGCCCAGCTCTTCCTTTTGGGCCTGTAGGCATTTGCCAAGTTCCTTCATCAATCGATTCTTTTAAAGCACTCAACATGTCTTTATAAGATTTGGAAATTTTTATTTGAAATTTTTGTTTATCTATGGGCCTACGTAATGATTGATATTTGTCCCAAACAGCTTTTGCAATTTTAAGATCAACTTTTTCTTTTTTTCCACTTGAAAATTCAACAAATCCACTGCCTAGTCTTTTATCATATTGAGTTCCTAATGCCGCTATTTCTTTTTTCTTAGCAGGAGTTAACTTTAATTCTCCTGCCCTTCCCTTTAATTTTAGTACTTGTTGTAACTGAAACATTACATTCTTTGATGCGGCCTTTATATCAGCATCTGAAGCTGTATCATCAACTTCTTTTTCATCTCTTTTACCTAAAAGTGGATCGTTTCGCATTGCCTTTCTTGCATCGGAACGTGCAGATTCAGTTTGTTCATGGGGATGTTTGTGTGGTTTTTTTCCTTTATGTTCATTAAAGTCATCCATTAAGGCCTTGATAGTTTTAACATCAACTCCCATTTTCTTTGCAATCCATTCCGCTGACTTACCTTGCTCGATATAAGCATGAAGTTCTTTCATTCTACCTTCATCTAGAAGGTTTTCTATTATATCCTTCTGAAACCGAAAAACTTCTTCACCTACAAGTTGGGGCATAGTTTTTAACTTCAAATCTCGTAACAAATCTCTAGCTGTTTCCAATTTGCGTTGAGCGACATAAAGTTTACCTCCACTAAAATACCCACCTATTCTCTCTTTTTTCAGTGCAGATATAATATCTTTTTCAGTTGCTTCTTCAAGTTCAACTTCTTCTGGAACACAGTTAGGTACTTCCTTACCATCTTTTTCTTTCATACCAACTTGTTTATAACCATCCCAGCAAGGATCATCATCTTCGCCAATACCAAGTTTATCTCCACCCTTAACTGCCTTCATAACTGATTTAGCATCTTTTTTTAGAATCTTACTTCCCTTTTCAATAACACCCTGTATTCTCCAACCATCTTTTTCAAGCTCTTTAATTTTTTTAGCATTAGGCAGAACACTCTTAGTTACTCTACCCTTTCCCATAACAATGACATCGGAATTAGATCCTTCAACAAGTTCAACGTCTTCAATGATTTTCTTGTTCTTTGCCATCATTACAGCGCCGTCTACAGATATATGTGAACCCCAATCTTTAACCACTTTACCTTTCTTATCAACAATCACCATTTTGTAATCGTCTTGTTTACCTCGCATACCTTTGGTATCACGATCAATCACTTGAAAAGTATTTTTACCATCTTTAGTTGGTGCAGAATAACGAACTTTTTCATCAAGGTCTTCTTCAAGTTGAGGGAGATATTTTTTAATAAGAGCATCCCTTACCTTCTGATCCTTGGCAGAGATAGAACGATTTTTGTCGTGATCCTTTTGGATTTGTGCTACTTGTCTTTTCTCGTAATTATCACCAAACATTTTAACCAACTCTACAGCATTTTGTGTATGATCGTTGCCATCTTCATTACTCTTAAAATCCTTCATAGTAAATTTTTCTTCGAGGTCTTCCCCATCATGATCAAATTCATCACCAGACTTTACTTGTTTCATTGCAAAGGACTGTAATTTCAGCATTTGAGCGACAGTACCTTTATTAATGATCATTTCCATAGCTTTTTTATTCTTCGCATTAACCTTATCATAAACTTGCATAATACCAGAAGCAGAAAAAGAATCCATCTTTTGTTTACCGTCCTTGAATTTGATAGTTTGCATTGCACCATCTGCAGCCTTACGCATCAAGTCCATATTATCTTCATTAAGATCGACATCTTCTTTGTACATATTCAGTTCGTATCTCTTGTTGTCAAGATTTGCGACTTGAACTTGAATAGTACCCTTGTCACCTTTTAGTTGATATCTGTTTGTTTTACCAGCTGAGGGTTTACTGGGCCCAGTAGCAACTTTGTCATCAATCTCTGATGGCTTGACAGTAATACCATACATTTTCTTTGCAGCTTTGTATGCGTGTTGCATTGCATCAGAAAAAGTTTTATGATAGATATCATACTTTGTTGCTTCATCAACCGTTGAGAGTGGGCCATCACCGTCTTCCTTCTTGGCCTGTTTGGTTGCAACAGCCATTTTGACTTCTTTCCAACGATCTCCATATCTGGATTTAAAATCTGCATCATCCATATCCTGAGCAATTTCTTCTCGACGTTTCTTCTCAGTATCAGTGAGATCACGTTCAAGAATCCTATACTCACGCATAATATTCATGAATTCCAGTACTTCTGCCATTGTTTGTCTATAATTGGTCATGGTTTTTCCTCAATTCTATTTATTGTTAATACGATCTATAAAATCTCTAAAAGTCATAGTTTCTTCTATTTCATACTCTGCTTTCAATTCTTTTGGAAATATTCCTTTATCAACTAATTTATTAATATATACTGCTAATTGTCTGGGTTTAATTTTTTTAGTCTGCAATGCAATATCAGCAATAGCAAGACCAGGCTTACCCCTATATTCTCTTTCTCTCATTTTTGCAGCATATGCTTTTGCCATTTTTTCATATCCTGTTGGATGTTTCATTTGAGATATCTTAGCGATAAGTTCACTATACCAAGACATTTCATCTAAATTATCTTCTCTCAAACGTGGTTCTCTACGATTTTTGGAGGGAGTTTCATTCTTTAGATTTTTAGGATCATTATTAAGTGGATTATTATCTCTATGTCCCACATCCATTCCAAGTTTGGTCTTATCACCCATAACTCTACGAGCTTTATTCCTACTAGACCGTCTTGCAATCTGTTCTGGACGACCTTGATAATTGTCATATTCCTTACGATAGTTTCTTTCAGCGAGTACGTATCCCTTTTTCTCAAATTTACCGACTTGATCCATAGGAACATTCATAGTAGTCATTTGTCCTGATTTTTTCATACGAACAAATTCATTACCTTTTTTATCTGTGAAAATTGGAGATTTACCAGCCGCTGTTCTGGATTTATCAAATTTCTGTAATTTTTGTAAAGGAGTCATTATTTCACCAAGTTCTATGTCATGCAACCATGCTTTATGTACCTTACCATCCTCGGTTACAAACGACAGATAATTTGTACCTTTACGGACTACTTCTCCCTCCATACCATTTACAATTACTGCTTCTCCCACATTCCAAATCTTTCCTGTAAGATATGCATCTCGCATAGATTCAAAATCAGACATGACACCCATATCACGTTCTTCACGAATACCCATATGTTTACGAACATCTCTATAAAGTTTTTCTCCATCTTTAAAACCAGAAGGAACACCTTGTAGAAAGGAATCCTTATCACCCCCTACAGCTGCACCTCTCATCTTGGAAGCAGACATTCCTTCTACACCTTCTGCATCAGGGTCACGTTCTCCAGCAGAAACAACATCTATATCATCAAACTTATAATAACCATGACGTTTACCCTCTACACCATTATATTTGTTAAGGATACCGTCAAATTCTTTTACACGATCAGAACCCACAACCATAGTAAGATTTTTATACCCTTGATCATACAATTCAACAGCAATTTCTATTGCAGTTTTTGCCTTTGAAGCCATAATACTCTTGCTATATTTCTTAAACATTTTTCTCATATAGGCAATTTTTAATGCTTGAGGGAGAGGGTCTTTCTTGGGATTTTGTGTGTGAGAAGGATATACACGAAAAGGATTAGAGCCCGAAACAGACGCTACTTTCTTAATAAGTTTCTCATGTCCAGTAGTTGGAGGATTGAAACGACCAAATGTAAATACAATAGTTTCGTTAGCTTCTATTAATTCTCTAAAAGTTTTCATCGATCCCATGCCTTTATAGCAGTAAAATTGTTAAACGAGAACTCCATACGGTCTACGAGTTTAACAGCACCACCACTCACTCTGTCAATAGCAACAAATCCTTCGGGATTTGTCACTTTAAATCCATTTTTAGTTCTAACAAACGTATCTGTCAACTGCTTAACACTATTTAGTTTTTTAATAATTAGCATCTTTGCCTCGACAAGCAAATTCTGAAATTCAATAATCGTTTTTAAATTGTTAGAATGTGACGCAACTGCTCTTACATATTCTTTCTGTGTATTCTCATATTTTTTCTTTCCAGCTGGACTTTTTGCTTTATCAATCTGTGTTTGAATATGTTGTTGTACCCACTGAGGATATCCTTTTGCATGAACATTCGGGTTCTTAATTGTTTCTCCAGCACGAACCTTGCTATTATTATAGGTTTTAAGAGAAGCACCAGCCAAATTACCTGTCATACTCTCCTGCAAGGCAAGAAATTTTTTGAGTTTTTCTGCATTAATTCTCTGAAATGTCTTCCCAACTCGTGATAGTACGCTAGTGATTTTTTCTGTTTCTGCAGCAGTAAATGTAGATTTACCAGAAGTATCCTTATATGTTGCATCATCCATCCATACACTAGACGTTTTTTTAAGACCCGAAATATTAACACCAAAAGATGCCTTCATTGATTGCAATTCTTTACCTGTATATGTGGTGTGCCAGACTATTCCTATCTTTGATGTTCTTATTTTTCTACCAAAATCACTATCTACAGGTACAGCATAGACTATGGTATTCGGTTGAAATGTAAAATACTTAACATCATCAATGGTTTCCGTTTCAACATCATCTGTAAACATAAGATCGCCTTGAAGAACACCTTTAATACCCAATTTAGAAAATTCTTTAAGTGCAATCTTAAATTTAGAATTAAGAGGGCCGGATAATCCAGCTTCATCTATTTCCTTTTCTGTCTTATACAGTAATGGTTTGACATTAAATACAGACTTTTTTGCAACAAAGAATTGATCATCAGATGGATCAACCCCTGCAAAAATAGCCGGAGCTCCGTCCCATTTCACAGTCATGTTTATTGAGGATCGACTTGCACCAGCAAGCATGTCTCTTAGAGAACGTAGGAAGTTGAGGGCAGCACGGCCACCATCTACACCATAGTTGATGATTTCATCTTCTAGATGTTCAAGATGCAGATTTTTTCCACCCTTATCTTCTACTATTAATTCTCTGAAGCTTATCATTGTACTAGTTTAATTCCTGGCGATGTTATATACAACGCTTTACCAGACCATCCACCTGATGCTCTGGTTCTAGCAGTAATCGGCACATCTACTTTATAGTTACCTATCTTATATTTTAATGTCATATTAAATGATTGTTGTCCCTCTGTATAATTGAATACAATATTAGACAAATTAGATGCTTTTTCATTAAAAAGAAATTCTTTCATATCTTCATCACTAGAGACATCTTTTAACGTAGAACCTGTTTCAGAACCAATTAATAATTTATATGGACAAGGAGTAGCATCTACATCATCGAATGTATAATATCCTACGGTTCTTAAAAAGTAAATCATATTTGATGATTTTTTCAACCAATTTCCTAACATGTTAATAAAATTATTTCTGAATGGATAATATAAATCCTTACCATAAAATTCCAATCTATCTTTTTGAAATTCTTTTGCTAGTAATGCAAATTTTCTCTTAGAAGAAGATTCAGAAGCTTTCTCTCTAGAAATATCAAACTTCTGCAATGCCTTAACGGCATTTTTTGCTTCAGGCGGTAATTCAGATGCAGCACCATTCCATGCATTATCCAGCATTTTTAATACTTCTCTAGATTCTTTACCACCACCAAGTTTTTCAAAGTATGCTTTAACATTAGTATTGATCTTAGGAGTAACATCTTTACCAGAAGCTATCTTATTTGAAAATCCTATGTAATTATCATCACTAACATGAATAATAGTATCACTGGGATTTTTTGCACTAATTCCAGATGGTTTCTTTTTTGGAGTCCAATATAGTCTTATCCAACTAGAAACTTCTTTCTTAATTGCGAGGGAATTTTGATATCCTATATTGATATCTCTAATCGCTGTTTCATCTTTATCTAGTAATGCAACAAGTTCTTCATAAGTTACTTGTTTATCGTCACCTGTATAAACGTCTGTTCCACCAGATAATCCGGCAACATCTTGCATAAATGTCTGTGCATCTGTAAATTTTGAGTGGGCAAGAAAATACATGGATAGAAATTCGTTAACATCAGAAGATGCCGTAGCAGACTTCCTCGTTTTCATACCATAATGGCCGCTAACTGATTTCTTAGTAATCTTAATATATTGTGGAAGTTCTATTTCAGAATTGCCTCTTTTTATTACAAGCTGAAATTCAAACTTTCCTTTATCGCTATGAATTAATTCTCCAGAACCAGATTCTACTGATTTGAATAAAAGTTCATCATATTCTTTTTCTGATAATTTATCAACAATAGTACTAACTAAATCATCGTCCAAAACATAGAACGGATTAAAAGTTCCTTTTTGTTGATAGAAAGGAGAGATCGTCAATTCTCTTAAATGTTTTTGAATCTTATCTACATGAGGTACATAAGTTTCATCTCTAGGCCTCAATTGTCTTATGTATCCTTGTAACGGCATCGCCATCTCCATTTATAAAGTGTTGACTCTATTTATTACTTTTAAACCTTAAATCCTCCAAAGTCACTTTCCTCGAAAACTGGTTCTGCAAACATCTCCTCGGGCAGTTGACCAGAATCAACAAGATCAGTTTGTTCTGACAATTTCACATCAAACAAACGCATCTTAGCACGATCTATCCCCAAAACGAATCTTTTGTTAATTGTGGGATCATTATATCGGTTTTTGAGCTGTTTAATTGCAATCTGATTAAGTTCATCAAGTTCTTCGTTAGAAATGAGTGCAAACATAAGATCAGCAGTAGCAGGAAGCCCAAAACTCTCTGATGTATCTTCCAAACCAACATCTGAAGAGACAAATCCCGACCTTGTGGTTTGGGTAGCAGACATAATCGGTAGATTTGATTCGACTGCCAATCCCCTAAGCTCTTCTGCAATCGCCTTAATATACATATAAGAGTTAACATTTGTTGCCCCTTTAAATCTACTGGATGCACATATATTCAAATAATCTATGAATATGATATCTGGTTTGAATGTTTTCTTAATTGCAAGCTCTTTAAGAAGTCCTCTGAAATGAGCAGAATGAGCAGCTGCAGTTGGATATTCTTTAACAATCAACGTACCAGAAGTAGATTTTATAATCTTTGCAATCTTGTCATCAAACATCTGTTTTGGTAAATCGTGTAAATCTTCCATACTGATGTTCATCAAATTTGCATCAATACGTTCTGCGATACGTTCCTCTGCCATCTCTAATGTAATGTAAAGTACATTCTTACCCTGAGATAAACAGTTTGCAGCTACATGGCACATAAACAAAGACTTACCAACACCAGTGCCAGCAAGTGCAATGTTCAGTGTCTTGGGGGGCAGTCCTCCCTTGGTGATCTTATTGAAGAACTCCAGATCAAACGGAATCTTCTTTTCTACTGTGTGGTAATAGTCATATCGGGAATCACTATCCAACAGGTAATCATGACCAACAGCATTATCGAAACCCACAGCAAGGGCATCTGTGAGAATGCTCGGTATTGCAGATACATCTCTATTCTTATCTTTTCCATCAATGATTTGTATACCTTCAACAATCGCATTATACACCGCCTTATCTTTACAAAATTGCTCGGTTGTATCCACTAACCAATCAAAATCTACGTCCGTAGATTCAAGTGTCTTTATGACTTCAACTACTTTCTTGTAGTCACTTTCATTCAAATCTTTTCTACTCTGTACCTCAATTTCTAATGAAGTCTGAGTTGGTATTTTCTTATACTTGTCTACAAATTTTGTAATCTCTTCAAAAATAGTTTTTTCAGTTCGATCAGAAAAATAATCTCCCTTCATATGAGGGAGAACTTTACGAGCAAACTCCTCGTTATAAACGAGTTGGCTTAATGCTGTTCGTTCAATTGTCTGTGACATATTGTAACATACCTTTGTTCAATTGGTCATCTAAAATATTCACTAAAATATCTCCAATGAGTTTATCAAAATCATCACCAAAATATCCTTCTGGTAATCCATTAGTGTCTACTATATCATATACAAATTTTAAAGGCAAGTCCCCTTTGTAATTTTCTTCGGGAGGTTCTGGAATTGTGACCTTACCATATTTGTAGATTACCCCTTCATATCGTCCACCAACAATACCAATACACTGCCAATTTTCTTTCTTGTCTGTAACAAAGGCGTAACGATCTTTAATATTAGACATAATGCAAATAACTCCCTATAATATATTTCGGTTTATCTACAGGTTTTCTTCCAGCATGTAGCCAAGGCCAAAATGGTGGAAAAAATAAAACAGAACCTTTTCTACAGGGAATAGCTATGTTCTCTCCGTAAGTTCTCATTAAAGTATGTCCTGCTTCATTATCATCAAGATATATAAACATCACCAAAAATCGTTTACAATTTTCAAGACTTGTGACATCTACGTGTTCTGGAAATTCATCCGTTGTGTCTGGTAGATACCGTTTAAATTTTGGTGGTTCAAATCCATATTTCTTTGGCCACTGTTGATTTTCATTTTCTAATATATCGTTTTTATATCTCTCAACATTTTCTGAAAGAACCTTAAACAAAGGATTTACATCTTCAACAAAAGGTTGTTTACCTTCGGCATCATGACCCATCATATGAATAACTGTAAGTGTAGCACCATTTGCATTATCTTGAGTAAAATACATCTCAGGATGTGCTTCAAACTTATCTATAAGATGCGAACATGTATCTGCATCAAACACATCATCATATAAACGTACAAAATTATCCATCCTATTTATTTGATTGCTATTGCACCAACAAAAAGATGGTTCTGCCAGAATTGTTGTACAGTATTAAACCCTGCATTTTTACACATAATTTTTATCTCACCAAAGGTATTTGGTTTTAACATATGCCGAAGGGTACGTTCTTTAGTCATTATGTCATCATAGTCAAACTTGTTACGTTTGAAATCATAATAATTAAAAGTCATCATGTCCTGTATACGAGCATTTCTGCAATCAACCTTCTCTGCAAATATAAATGCCCCGCCGGGATTCAAGCCTTTGTAGATATTATCTATAATTTTTTGTCTGTCTTTTTTTGGCATAAACTGTAAAGTAAATATAGAAGTCACCAAAGAACAATCTTCAAATTCAAAATGACGTACATCATCCTTATAAAACGTAACGGATGCATCATATTTTTTCTCTATCTCTCTTTGTCGTTTATCCAGAGTCTCAAAAAATCCTTCAGCAATCTCTACTCCTTGCCAGTGAACATCCTTGGCAAAGTCGTTATTCATTTTGATCATACGTTCAGTCACTTTACCTGTAGAACAACCTATGTCAACAACATCACTTTCATTTTCTACAAAGTAACGTGAAAAGGTTACAACATCGTCCAACAGATCATTATAACCACGAATACTCCAATCAATATGTTCATCAAATCCTTCTTGCCTATGAGCAAAAGTAAAATCAGCCATTATATTTCTCCAATACATTTTCATATACAGATGATGCAATAGTTTTCATTAACAATGGTGGAACCATACGTCCACACCGTTCTGCTTTCTGATTCCATTTACCTGTTAGTTTAAAATCATCTGGTAAACTCATTATGCGTTTTAATTCGCCAAGAGTTAATTTTCTAGGTTCATTCCAATGAAATGCTCCAGCCGTTGTATCACCACTACCCATTGCAGTAATAGTTGGAGCTGGTTGATACTGCGACACTCTTTTAAGATTGAAATGATGTCCTTTAGGATGATAATCCATACCTGTTAGAACCTTCTTAGGATCATTTGGCATACGACTACCAGTATGTTTCCAATATGCAGTATTACTAAATTTATCCGTGAGATATTTTACTTCATCTTCATCATATTCAAGACCAACTAGAGCTTCTTTAAGAGTAATAACTTCTCTACTTTTTTGTGGAAAGATACTTTCTATATTCATAAAAGTAATTCCAATATCAGTTGTTACATCTTCTCTAACACCAATAAAGAACACCCTTGTTCTTGTTTGTGCAACTCCAAAATAACGGGAATCTAAAACCTTTGAGGAAACATCATATCCTATATTTCCAAATTGATTCGTAATTTTATTATAATATTCCTTAGCCTCACCTATAGTTAAACCTTTAACATTCTCTCCAATAATAACTTTCGGTTTAATTTCTTCTGCAATTCGTAAAAATTCAAAAAACAAATCTTCAATATTTTCTACCATTTTACCATCAGAATAATTTTTAGTCTGACCCCACCCATCAGAATGTTTACCTGTTACTTTTTTAATTGTAACATTACCGAACAAATCAACGTGTTCTTCTTCATGAACATTGTGAGATAATTTCCCTGCAACTGAAAATGCAGAACAGGGCGGTGAACCATCAAGTATATCTAGTTCGCCTACACTAACACCAGCAGCATCCATTAAGTCTTTACCTGTAAGTTCCTTAATATCATCTGGTAGTATTGGTGTAGTTGGATAATTTTCTTTATAGGTATTTCTTGCTTCCTCTACAAATTCATTTATGCATAATATTTTACCGCCCGCCAATCGATATCCAGTAGAAGAACCACCTCCACCAGCAAAGGTGGAGATGACTTTGAACTTCTCTTGATTAGACGCATCATGTACGTCTTTCATAGTGTACGGTTTATACAAATCCATCTTTCTCCATTGGTTCACCGCCCTTCAAAGAATTAGGAGTTTTATCTTGAGCAACATGACAAAATTCTATGTTATATCCAAATCTCGCAATATCAATAGGATCAGTTGGATCACCTTCGTTGGCCACAACTCGTTTGTTTATAACTGCAATTGCATCAATTTTCTCTTTAAGTTTTGTTTTTGCACTCTCTTTCTGTCTTGCTCTTTGATCATCCTTTTTATTCAAATTGATCTCAGGAACCCACATGGCAAAAGTCATAGATTCTGCGTAATTAGGATATTTGAGTATCATCTCATCAATCTTATCCCATTGAGCTCTTGCCCTTGGATTCTTAGTAATAACACCAATACCATGAGCTTTATTTAAATCACCGCCATAGGGCAGATCATATTTCTTTGAGTATAAGACAATAGAATTTTCACCTGTGTCATCTGAGTGAAAGGTTTGTGCTGGAGTTTTTGAAGGGCGTCTGGCCATATAATCCTTGTAACACTGTTTCTTTGTGTCTTCGGTTTTATCTCTTAAC
>VTLG01004030.1_pt1 | contig 46067 bp, 30 predicted proteins | sample 4694571 | NCBI WGS metagenome assembly VTLG01 (sample SAMN12604809, study PRJNA352737) | marine metagenome | biome: ENVO:00000447; feature: ENVO:00000209|ENVO:00000569|ENVO:01000036; material: ENVO:00002151; isolation source: viral sequences binned using virsorter ...
TATCTAAATCAAAACTACCTACATGCGAAAAATCACCACTCTTTATCTCTGGTGGTGCTGTTTCTTTGTTGTTATAAACAGTCAGGTCAATCTCTTTGCCAAATACTGTTATTTTTTGTGGCCCAAGAATGGGCAATTGTTCGTAAGTCATAAAACCTCGTTACTAAGTGTTGGGGTTTGTCCACGATGCAAAAGCGGTGTGAACATGATTATATAGTATCATAAAAAAAGGACCCCGAAGGGTCCTTGTAACAATATGTAATATGAATTACATGAGGTTCTTGACGGCAACGCGACGATAGTAGCGGTTGCTGTTAACGCGGAGACGACCGTATCCGGCAGTCTTACCTTCAGCGAATGGGTTAGAGACCATGCCGTAGCGGGTCTTAAAGCCAATCTTGGGCTGGAAGGTGTTCTCTCCGACCGCACGTACCATTTGTAGCGGAACGTATGGGCAGTAGAACAGTCCTGCGTCATAAGGAGAAGATCCTTTGTAACCGACAACATAGTACTGGTTACCATTCTGTGCGTTAGCAGCAGTTAGGTTAGCAGAATATGGGTCGATGTATACGCGGTACTTACCATTGATAGTTCCAGCAAATGTGTTGCCAGTGTCATCAACGTTAAGGTTAGCGTTAAGAGCAGGAGTGTAATCTAGTACACCAGCCATAGTGAGTGCAGAAGCAACATCAGCAGATGTAAGGATAATGTTACCCTTTCCGCGACGAGTTCTCTGTGCAACAGCGTTGGCGTCTCTTTCGATCTGGAATAGAAGTCCCTTGAACTTCTCAACTGACCACCTACCATTGGAGTCGATGTCTAGGTCGAAGATACCTGCAGTAGAGGTATTAGCGACAGCACCTTGCTCAGCAGTCTTGTAGATAGTACGAATAACTTCTCTGTTGATCTCAGCAAGAATCTCAGTAGAAAGAATGTTTGCCAACTCGGCTTCTGCATTCAATCCGTGGATTGCTTTGAGGTCTTGAGCGAGTTCTAGTGAGTACTCAGCTTTTAATGCACGTGACTTAGCAGTAACGGTGACCTTCTCGATCGAGAATGCCATCTCGTTGAACTGAGCGCCAGAAGCACCTAAGTTCTCAGAATCACCAGTAGGCATACCCTGACCAACGTTATAGTCGGTAGAAGTAGCAGTGGCGGTTGGGTTGAGAACAGATGGGTTAGTTCCGTTTTGAGTAACGGTACCAATACCAGCGTTAAGATCAGCGAAGTCTCTAGTCAGAGTAGCACCATCACTAGCATTGTTGCCAGAGAATGTAGTATCTACTTCGTCGTAGAAAGTCTCGGTTCCAGCCATTGTGCTGTAACGAGAGCGCATTGCAAAGATAAGTCCAGTAGGACCACTCATTGGTTGTACACCAGCGAGGTCGTATGCCACCAAATTAGGCATTGAACGACGGATCAAGCTGATAAGTACAGGGTCGAAACCAGCATTTCCTAATGCGTTGGTTCCAGCAGTACCAAAACCACCTTGTGCGCCAGCAACGTTAGCGTGGTTAGTTGGAACTGCTTCCATCAGGTTCTGTCCTGAATGGAATGCTTGCTCCTCTTTGAGGAATTTTTCTTGGTTCTCTAGTAGAACAGCGGTAACGCTTCTACGATGGGGATCTTCGATCCCACCATCATGGTCTAGAAGGGGCTTCCACTTTTCCACCAGATGTTCTGATTGGAACATTGGTAGTTTACCTATAAATGTTTAGTTTGATAATATCAAATTCACTTCATCTTACCTAACAGATTCATGTAAGACTCCATAGTAGGAGCTACAGATTCCTGGGGTGATTCGACACCTTCGGTTAGAGTATCTGCTGCAGATGATTGAGGAGCAACCTTTTTGTCAGAGAAATAAGATTCTCTCAGGGTGGTTAGCTTCTCTTTATAAGACTCTTCGCTTTCAAACTCAACACCTTCGGCAAGTGAAGCGAGCTTCTCTTTTTCTGTGTCTGCAAGACCTTCAGAAACGTCGGAAAGAATAACATCTGAAGTAGACTCAGAAAGTCTAGAGTTCAGAGCAACATTCTTCTCGATCTGCTCGTTGAGTTTAGTCTCCATGTCATCTAACTTCTCTACCATAGTAGAGACAACATCATATTTGTCTTCAGGGATTGATACATAATGATCTTCAAAGAGACCTTTCATTCCGGAGAGGAATGATTCAGTCATTTCTGTTTTAAGACCTGCTTCGACAGCGAGTTGGTTTTCCTTCAACCACTCATCTGCTACGTACTCCAGATACTGATCGTTGCGCTCTGTGAGTTCGGTCTTGTATGATGCTACTGCTTCTTCGATTGCAGTAGACTTTTCTTCTTCAAGCTTTTGCTTGATTTCAGAAACTTTTGCTGAAATAGCGGCTTCAAAGATAGTCTTTGCTTTCTCTTTGAACTCTTCGCTAAGTTCTTCTCCACCTAGTAGAGCATTGACATCATCTTCCATGTCATATGTTTCTACTACCTCTTCTTCAGGTGTTTCAGATGGTGCCTCGGCAACAACTTCTTGCTCGTCTTTAACTTCCACAGTATCACCCGCTTTAAGGTCTTTAGGTAGATCGCCAGACTTGGCGTTCTTAGTTATCACGTCGGAAACTTTCTTAACACCCTCTCCCGATGCTAACTTATTAGAGTTATCATCTGGCTTTGAGTTTTCAGGTGTAGGTCCACCTAGGTCCTGCCAAGTTTGTCCTTGTCCACCAGTTGTTAACTTCGGCATAGGATCGCCCTTTGCAGCATTAGCGTTAACAGCGGTTTGGGATTGCTCCTTGACTTCCATTTCTTGTAAATCTCCACGTGACATTTGAAGTGCTCCGAATTTTCCGGCTTGTAACTATATTTATTTAGAACTTTTACAGGTTTGAGAGGAAGTCGTTGAACAGATTAAGCTTCTGCTCATCAAGTTTCTTCTGATCTGTAAGAGTATTGATGGTTTTGTAGGTCTTGGTTGCAAGTCTTTCTCTAAGAATGCCACCATCCCATACCCAATCCTTTCCTTCCATGATACCTTCTACAAAAGCATCAGGAGCTGAAGGATCAGCAACGATATCAGCAGCAGTTGCGAGCATAAAATCTTCGCCAACTACATTGACACCTTCTCTTGTTTGCTTCAGTGATCCAATACCACGTGAAGAAACACCGAGTTTTACTCCTTCTTCAACAAGATTTTGTGCAATCTTGCCCATAGGAGTACCGAGTAACTTTGCTTTACCAACAAAGTTTGATCCACTCTCCTTAAGAGAGACGATCTTATGAGAAACCCTATCTAGATTGACAGTTGGTCCCTCTGGATGACCAAGTTCACCAAGCGCACGTCCTGATTGGATATGATTCTCATTGTACCTACCAACTTCCTTACGGAGAGTTTCCATAGGATATAAGCGTCCATTGCGATTTTGGATATTCCCCTGAAGGAAAACACCCTCAATATACATAGACTTCTTGCCGTTTTTGTTCTCGACTAGAAATTCTACAGATTCAATTTCTTCTCTAATGAGTTTCATCAGGCGTCCCCGCTTATTTGAATTTGTTGTGCGTATAATGATCCAGAACCACTAGCAGTTCTAGCAGCAAGTTGGAAAGTCTTTCTTAAAGTACCTTCATCACCTGCAGCGGAATCAGATTCAACCCATGTACCACTAAAGCCACTAGAATCAAAATCGACTTCGATCTTAGTTCTAGAATCTGATGCCCTTGGATCAGGGACAGATATTGCACTAATGGGATGATGTTGGAATGCCCAGCCACTCTTACTACCAGTTAGAGCAACTGTGTTTCCTACTTCAAAAGGAGCACCAACAACACCTTGAGGCATATAACAAGTTGTTGCTGCACCAGCAGCAGAACTCTTAATTACTTCTACGATTCTAGTAGAAGTTGGTTGGCCAAGATTAATATTGGCAGTGCCTCCTGAGGGTATAACATAGTTAGTTACTGCTGCAACTGGAGTTGATCCTATTGCAACGTGTGTAACCTGACTTAGAGCAACAATCCGTAAGGTGTCCGATTGTTGTGCAATCGAACTAGACTGAGCACTAGTGGCACTAGTACTAAATGTTACTACATCGCCGACTGGATTGTGTACCGCCATTACTCTTGATCCTCTGTATCAGTGGTTGCTTCAGGTTGTTCAATAGTTTCTTCTGGTTCTTCAACCTCAACTTCATTGTTGCCAAATAGGCTCGCTGCTATCTCTGGCTTTAAAGAGTCAACTTTATCTGCTGTTTTAGCATAAAGAAGATCTTTAATTGCATCACTCACTTTAGACGGTGAGTCATTTGCCACAATAGCATCCATTAAATCATCCATATCGATGGTCATAACTTGATCTATAGGTTATTTATATCTTCTCCAGATTTACTACTAAATCTCTCCACCCTTAGGTGTCTTCATTTTAGTGACTTGTGCATCTTTTTCTAGATCTGGTTCTAAAGGAACTCCTCCGAGTTCACCACCAAGTTCATTTTCAGGTCCACCTTGAACGCTGAAATCACCAACCATCTCTAGTTCTTTAGGATCTTGAATAATACCTTCTTCAATCTCCTTATCTATTAATGCATCTTGCTCCAATAAATCCTCATCAGTCTGACGAAGAATCTTACGACGGAGCCAATCTTGTGAGTAGTACTTACCTACGAACTGTTCTGCTTCCATTGCTAGAGAGAATCTTTCTCTTTGCAACTCAGCATCTTTAAGTTCTGAGAAGTGATTATCATATAAGAAGTCAAACTGAATATGTTCAGACATTATCTCCCAGTCTTCTGGGGTGCAAATGTTCTTCAGTAGGACCTGAGTTCTTAGCATATCTAAGAATAGAGCACTAAATCTCTTTCTTAGTCTGCCAACAAACTTACTAAACTTCAGTTCGTCTCTTAAGATCTCAGAAGATCTGCCCAGGTTAAACCCGCCATCTCCTTCAATTCTTGAGATTGGAACATTAAGTGACTTAAAGAGTTTCTTCTTAAAGTACTCGATGTCTGTGATTTCTCCGAGGTTTTGTCCACCTGGGAGTGTTGAGATTTCTGTTCCACGTCCACCTTCTCTTCTAGGTAACCAGAAGTCCTCCATCATGGACATAAACTTCTTATCATCTCTGATCTCACCAGTACCAGCATCGTAAACTAACTTGTTACGATACCTCATCATAACATCACGCAGGTATTGTTCTGCCTTAATCTTAGGTAGATTACCCACATCAATATAGAATATTCTTCTTTCAGGAGCACGTGATAATCTGTAGATAACAAGACTATCCTCAATCATTCTAAGTTGATTGAGTGATTTAATTGCTTTATGAAGGTATGAAAGAGTTGATCCCTTATTCCTATCTACAAGACCTGAAGTGCAATATGAAATAGAATCTTTTGCAAACTTAACTCCCTTGGTGTCTGTAAGTTCACTAGATGGGTTTAAGGCACCACCTGTAGTGTTCTTTGTACTGTATATGAAATACTCTTCGATCTTAGGGAATGCACTCTGTATACTAGTCAGATCTTTATGTCCCTGTATCGCTGCGATTCTTGCTGCTTGATCCTTTGGTTCCTTAACGGCATGACGTACATAACGCATTTTCATTGCGTCAATATAACGTAACTCCTGAATACCATCTTCAGGTTTCTTTAGATCAATTACTTTATGATAATATAAACGACCATCTACATACCAGTTACGCATAATTTCATGCGCTTTCTTATCAAAATCTAAGAGATCTTTAACAGTTTTAAACTCTTGTCTTATCTTTTCTTTAATACCTTCACTTGCATTTAACTTAGATAGTTCGATTTCTACAGGACTATCATTAGTATCACAAACAATAGCTTCTTGTATAACATCTTCAATAGCAGCATCACATTCTGGATGCAATGCCATCTCACGGTATCTACGAATAAGGTCAAACTCATTCTTATAAACACCTTCTAAGTCTACATAGTTACCAAAAAACCCCGAAGTCAGGTAGAAATCATTCTCGTCCTCTCGTGAAGGAGGTACGGGAGATACTACCGACTTAGGAGTCTTTTCATTATCCTCAATAGAGAATCCAAATAATTTAGCCATCTATACTAGACTATACCGTCATAGTATTTAGTATAGCACAGATATTACCTAATATCTACTGCTTCAGCGGATCCGAATGCTTCGAAGTACTGAACTTGTAGTTCTACAGTAAACTCTTCTATTGTATCACCAGTATCATAGGAAAGTGCAATCTCTGAAACGTTAGTTGGGAATATATCGATGAAACGATATGCTCTCAATACGTTTGCTGTATCGGTAGGACCAGCACCACTTATGTTATTGATGGGTTCTTCAGAAGCAATAGTTGCACCTCTACCTAACTGATAAACATATGCATCTTGCATATAAGAGGTAGGTGCAGTAGCTCCACTGTTATTGTCCAGTTTGGAAATACCATTCATCCATGCTTCAAAAGCAGTTCTTAGTTTAAAGTCCTCATCATTGATGATGGTCAGAGTCCATGGATCAAAAGTTCTGTCTCCAGCAACTTTTAAAATACGACCTCTGAAAGGAACGTCGATTGGAGCAACGTTGGATGCAGGAAGTGCTGCTGCCTTACACATGAATCTAAGAGTGCTCTTATCATCATTACTATAAGCAGCACCAACAAAATCTGGGAAGTTTGGTATTGCAACTTCAAACAGATTCGGGCGAGCGCCACCCCCTCTCAGTTTACTCTTAAACTGAGAGATATTCCTTAGGGATGGTGCGTTAGGGGCTTGTGCCATTTCTTTTAACTCCTAGGATTGATCAAACTCTACCAGCAACTTCCTCGAACGAGACACCAGTTCTGGTGGCAACGAATGTGAGGGAAACGAAGTTGATAGACTTAGCGGGCTTAAGGAAGATGTCAGCACGGAACTCATTGTTATCAATGACATCTGGTGTGTTGTTTGTCTCGTCGCAGATTACTAGGAAGTCATAGAGACCACGCTTACTTTGTACGTCACGTAGATATGGTTCTACGATGTTAACGAAGTTAGCGCGAGTAATCTCGTCGTTGAACTCAAAGAGCTGTGCTTGAGCACTACGCTCTAGGGCCTGCTCAACTGTTAGGAACAGTCTTCTTACGTTGATTCGATCAAACGCTGAGGCATAACCAAGGGCAGTCTTGTCTCCGAAGAGCATGATGCCGATACCTGGGCGGAATACAATCGGGTTGATCCGCTTAGTATACAGAGTATCTCTCTGTGCCTGCGTAGGATTGTAAGCAAGTTTTGTAGCGTTGTTAAGAACACCACGCTGTTGTCCTGCAGGTGAGAACCAAGGATAGAACTCTCTGTTAGTTCTAACCATGAGTCCACCAATGTCTCCGTTTGTTGGAACGTAACGGAATTCATTGTTGAACCTATCAAACATGTACTTGTAACCAGAATCCATGATTCCGTAGGAAGAAGAGTTAACTCCATCCAATGTGGCTACAATATTATCGGTCTGAGTACCAGAGTTCGTAACGTTAACTACGTCAGAACGCTTAGGTGAGCAGATTGCAACGCAATCCTTTCTGTTCTCAGCAATGTCAATAAGCTTGTTATACTTCGCCTGAGACTCAAATCTGTCAGGGAGTCCAGGTCCAGCAAGGATGTAATCTACTGCAATCTCATCCTTCGTTTGGAACTTGTTATAAGAAGTAATCAAGTTGCCAAGCGTTGCAGTAAATCCATTAGTGCTAGTGTAGTTGTTACCACCAGCAAGTTCGTAACAGGTGTTACCAATACCTGCGAAGTACTTAACATCAGCAGCATTTTGTCCCCACTGTGCATCAGCATTGCTGATAGCAGAGTATTCAGTATTACCGAAACCAGTATTTACTGGACCATTGTCAGGTCTAAAGGCATCAAATGCAATAGATGGGTTGTATCCAGCAAATGTCTTCTCTGAGAAATCTGCAAGATAGTTCTTGTACCAAATCTTTCTACCAGCACTTCCGGATGCTTCACAGTCTAATGCCTTAGATAGTGAAATGTGCTTCTCAAGGATATTACCCTTGATTCCGGTGATAGTACCAGCATCATCAACAACGCAAATATGCATTGCGTCATTCTTAGCATTTCTATCAAGTGCAAACTGGTTAGTCTGAGGTTTTTGTGCAATAGACTTCCAGTAGATAGTTGCGTTATCTAATCCAAGAGTCTGATTATCATACCAGTCAGCAACTGCGGTTGGAGTTAATCCACTAGAACCTAATGTACCAGCAGGAAGTCTTGTCCAAATGGTATCAGAAGTACTGAAAGCATTAGTACCACCTTCAGTATAAGTAACCTTAGTCTCAGTTGAACCACCACCAACTGTTTCTACACGAGAAACAATCTTAACGTCGATTGTGCTATTGCCACCAACAGCATCAGTAGATACGCCAGTAACGATACCCTTAAGATATCCGACAAAAGCAGAAGTTGTACCTGCGCCAGGGATAACAGTATCCAAAGCAGCAGTAACACCATAACCAACAGTTACACCAGAACCTGCTAAACTTGTAGAGGTAATAGTGAGAGTTTGGTCAGCAACGTCATCAATAAATGCAACTTTAAGTCCCTTGGCCCACTGACCAGGGTTCTTAGCAGCATAGTAGAAATCGGTAGCAGAAGTATAGTTAGACTGATAATCGTCGTAACTCTTGATCTTCAGAGTAGTAGTATTAGCAATACCAACACCAGCGTTAGCATTCTTAAGGTCAGTATCGTCAGTCCTACAGACTTTGATAATACCACCATAAGAAAGGAATGACGCTGCGGTCATCCAATATTCGTACTGTGCGTCAGTGCTCAGAGGCTTACCGAATGTGTTGATTAAGTCCTGTTCGGTCTCGATAGTTATTGGATCATCGATAGGTCCGATCTCGAACGGACCACTGATTGCACCAATATTATCAAGAATGTTATCCGCCCTTCCGACTGTTAGATCAACTTCCCTGATTAATACACCAGGAGATACTAACTGAATAGCCATGTTTTACTCCTCTGAGGTTCCCAATTACTCTAAGATTATTTAGAGTTTAGGGCATTTACGAAGGGGAAACGATGAATGAACAGTTAGGAAAGGTACTCCCACATGAATGATCTATCGCCATATTCATCTACTGTACTCCAAGTCTCTCCTTGTGCATCCATAAAAGTATCTTCTTCTAAACCATCAACCATAAACCCAAATGGTGCCATATCCTGTTCTATTTGGTTCTTTTGTTCATCATATAACCTCTGACGAACATCTTGATCTGTAAGTTCTTTGAAATAATCTTGTGCAACTAACCATGCATATATGACCAGACACATAGCTAAGTCATCGTTACATCCATCATCTGCTTCAAATGAGTTACTCTTTGAGATGAATGTAGTTAGTTCGGATATAATCTCATAATCATTGAATATAACTTTATCTGCCTCAACCATAGTCTTAAGGTTTAATGCACCAACCTTTTTGACAGTCTTAGACATCTTGACTCCCAACTGAGTCTTCTTACCAGAGAATCCCTGACCAATGACCTGTCCAGCACGACCTCTCATCGATGCCATTAATAAGTTAGGATATTCAAAATCATAGTTAAGGATCGATGCAACTTGATCACCAATATCATTTACTTCACATAAAATGAATGCATTATTATATGCTTTACATGTTTCCCATATAATATTGGGAAATAGCATTGGTTTTACTTCATTATTTCTATACTTACAAACTACCTTATGGGGGAATGAGGTTATATCTACAATTATAAATGCAGAATAATCCTCTCCTACACCACGAGCAACGTCAACTGTACAGACATAATCATGTTTTTCAATAGATGCTTCATATACATCCAATCCTTCATTTGATATTTGTGGTTTATCATATACAAGAGATTTAAGTTTTGCAGGAGCAATCAATGTATCAACAGATCCTAAGAACTCACATTCAAACTCAACCTTGAACTGAGATTCAGAAGTGTTTGCAATAGTCTGTGCTCTCCATGCAGCATCTCTACCAGGAACTTCTGACCAATGAACAGCAGTAGGAACATATTCATTATCACCATTCTCAGCATCATGCCACATCCTATAGAAATGATTCATACCCTTAGGGGTAGAAACAATAATAATCTTGGTAGATTGACCAGATGAAATAGTAGGATATACTGAACTAAAGAAGTCGTCAGCAATATGATTTGGTACGAATGCAAATTCGTCCAGGAATATGATGTTAAATGTCATACCCCTGACAGCAGCAGCAGATGTAGATGCTGCCATAATCTTGGAACCGTTCTCTAGTTCCAGACTACCTTTGTTCCATACAAGAATACCCTGTTGCATCCACTTGGGTAAGTTCTCATAAGCAGTCTGGAGTCTTGCTAACAAGTCTCTGGCAGTTGCTGCCTTGTTTGCAAGAATACCGATATTAACATTATCATTAAACAATGCATAATATAAAAGATACGACACAGACGTAGTGGACTTACCAGTCTGTCGTGGCATCATGCATATATTAAATCTATTCTCATGAAACCTTTTAATCAGTTTCTCCTGAAACTGCCACATTTTAAAAGGTACTAGACCTTCGTCAACGTTGACAATCTTAATATGTTCCCTAGCAAAATAAACTGGGTCTTGCTTACAACGGACAAACTCTTCAATATGTTCAGCAGTAAACTCAATCTTAGTGTTTGCTTTCTTAAGATTGGGATTACCGAGATATACTTCTTGACTCATACTTCGTCTAATCGACCCCCATCATATGGTTTTGTGGGTTTGAACTGCTTAGGAGTTTCCTTCTTATCTCTACCTTTAGTTGGTTTCATATGGCGGATAAGTGATTCCGCAATATTCTTTTGTTCTGGAAGTTTGATGATGGGTTGATCCCTCTCAAAAGGATGTTCATAATAAGTATTCACCTTACAACCAGGGTAAATCTTTTGTGCAGCATCTTGCACATCTTGTCTGGAAGGTTTCTTTAAACTAGGAAAGAAAAACTGTGGAGTATAATATCTACCGCGCCATATTAATGACACACATAGATTTAAACCATTCTGACGCTGCATAGTTTGAGCAGCTTCATAAGTAAACTTCTTACCCTTTACTTCACTATGTCCATACTCATTGGACCTACCTGCTCTAAACTTACCTGCTTTAATCCTCTTATCTTTACCTAATCCACCTTTTCTTGTTGCATGTAAAGTAGCACTTCCTTTTGGTTTCTTCTGTATGAGTACAGAATCTTGACCATAATCTTTACCTGCTTTCTTTACTTTCTTAGCAAACTTTCTTTTACCAAGTTTACCAGAAGTAACTACTCTAGAAGGTTCTGATACTGTTCTTTCTTTTCCTGTCTTATCATCCTTTTCAGTATACTTACCCTTAACTCTAGTAGATCCAGGGAAACGCTTACCTAACTTAGTATCACGCTTTTTATTCTCCTTCTTAGACTTATCACCTCTTGCAGCAGAAATGATTGCCATTCCACCTTTCGTAGACTTACTACGAATCCTATTAAGACTACTCTCTTTAACTTCTTCTTCACTTACTCTCTCAGAGCGTGGTCTTAATCTATGTAACTGAGATGCATACCTAGCTGACTTATTTTCCACCCCGTGCCTATTCTTACGAGGAATCCTTTCATCCTTCTCACCTCTATAGGATACTGATTTCTTAGGTTTAGACTTTTCAGCTGTTGGACCTCTATAACTAACCTTCTTACTGCTTGTACGTCCTTGAATTATTGAAGTACCTTCTTTTACCAACTCACCATCAGGAAGCACTTTATGACCAGCAGGAATGGGTTTACATTTCTGCTCATCATTACAATAATACTCGCCTTTCTTACAAGCCATTAAAATATAGCGTCTCCTATTATTTAGACGAAACCTCACCAATGACCCAAGATCTCATACCATGACCCCAGATCTTAATCCCAGTATCTACATATGAATCTTGAGGAATGATCAAACAGAAACCAATACCAAGATTAAACACTCTCCTCATTTCCTCTTCTGTTACATCATTTGCTTCTTGTATCACATTAAAGATTTCTGGTCTTTCCCATGAATCATAATCAACTTCCACCTTCAATCCTTCTGGTAAACATCTTGGTAAATTTTCTACAATACCACCACCAGTAATATTTGCCATTCCATGAATAGGTCTCTTCTTTCTGAGAAGATACATTATTAATGGAGAGTAAATGGTAGTTGGAGTAAGAAGTTCTGGATGATCCCTATAATAAATCTTCTGTCTCCATAACATATCATTGATCATACTATATCCATTACTATGCAATCCACTACTCTCTATACCAATAACCAGATGTCCTGGTTCTATCTTACTGCCATCTATTATCTTATCTTCTTCTACAATACCTGTACAAAATCCTGCAAGATCTATATCCCTAGCAAACCTACCATGTTCAGCAGTCTCACCACCCAGAAGATCCATTTTAGAGATCTCGCATCCTTTAAGGATACCTTCCACTATAAAATCTAATCTATCATTCAACTCCTCAGTTGAAATATAATCTAAAAAGTATAATGGTTTGGCACCACAACAGATCACATCGTTGACACACATAGCAACAAGATCAATACCAATGGTACTATAATCATCAAAGATCTTTGCTATGTTTAATTTTGTTCCCACACCATCAGTGCCGGATACTAAGACAGGATTCTTATACCTTGATGGGACTTTTATCATCCCATTAAAACCACCGATAGAAGATACTTTCTTTTTAATCTTCTCTACAAAAGCATTTCCTGCTTCTATATCAACTGGGTACTTCATACTCTTCACATGCATCACTAAAGTCCATTGCCATCTGACCGCCTATTTCCGCACCTTGCTCCATACCAAAGACGGTAGCAGCACCAGCAAGCACCCACCCAACATAAGGAATAGAGGCGATACCAGTAGTACCAACAGCGGCACCGACGCTACCGCCGACAATCTTTCCTGTTTGTTCTCCACCACCTGCCGCCTTGATACATTCGACTTGGGTGGCAGACATCTTTGACCCTGATCTATCCGATATGTGGAAAGACCCATCCATCGTGTATTCTTGTTTGGAATACATTTTGGATCTACCGAGACCGAGAAAGCCACCAGGACGGTTAACGTCCTTAGTTACCTCCATTACTTTAGGATCATTTGCACGATATTGAATACGGTATCCATCCTTACCTGCTTCTACTTGGTAAGATGTGTAATCACCGATAGGTAGATTAAGTTGGGGAAACTGATTGCGATTAGCAACCAGTCCTATTAATCCAATATGAGATAAGCCTAGGATACCTCCTAGGCTAAGGCCAATCCACTTGTTCATCCAACTCTTCCTCTATATCAGAGACTGGTTTGGAGCGACGTCGGCGCAGGTGCAGCAGGAGCCATACTAGGAGTACTACCGAGACTAGGCAAATCGTTGGCACCAGTAGGGAGTCCACCGCCGAGTCCACCAAGTGACCCAAGAGCTGCTTCAATAGCCTGTTGCTTGACGTTATCAATGATGCTATCTCTGTTGACAAATACAAATATGCCACTGCCAACAATGGCAATAGATACAACGCCAGACGCAAGAGCAATGATGTTAACAATTTTCTGCATGATACTTAATTCGTAGGTTTTTTGGGTTCTGGAACAGAAGGAGCAATAACTAAAGGAGCTTGCTCAAGTCTTATAGTCTGAGCAGGTGCAGATTGAGTTGCTTTCTCAATCAGTTTCTCCATATCTGCCTTTGATACAGATCCATTAGGACCACTACCACCACCTTCCATCTTCATAGTTCCATCACCTTTCTTAGATGCTGTCTGAATTCCGAAGCTAGCTAAAACTCCAGTAAAAACTGAAGCTATAAATGTCGGGTCGATCTTTTGTTGTGGTAGTCCAGGAATCGCCACATAATTTAATGTTAAAATTCCGCCGGACCAAACAAGTACACCAAGTCTCACAAAAGTAGATATGATTGCGGCTTGTTCCTCTTGATCAGGAAGAATAGCATCCTTTATTTTACCAAAGGCACCTTTCTTTTTTTCTTCTTCCTTGATGTCTTCCTTTACTTCGTCAGGCATCTATAGTTTTCCAAAGGCCCTGCTATTTAGCCTTTTATCCACCTAACGCTAATACCATGCCAATAGATGCCTTATCAGATAACTTAGCACCATCTGCTTGCTGTATAGTTCCTGCTGTTATTGTTCCACCTTCTCCTGTATCTGGGTCAAGGGTAATAGAACCAGTACCCACAGTTAATATACCCGTAATCCTTGCATCCCCAGTAACTGCTAATGGAGTATCACCCCATGTAACTCCTGTTCCAACAAGCAATCTTTGCCTTGCAGTAACAATACCAACAGAATCAATATTAGTTACATCTTCATAATACGTAGTTCCTGCACAAGATATATTACCAGTAACATGAAGACTCTTAGCAATACCAACACCACCAGATATAATCAATGCTCCAGTAGTACCTGATGTTGCATTGGTCGTATCACTAATTGTAGTAACACCTGTGATAACAGTACCAGTAGCAGTAACAATACCAACACTCATTCCAAGTGTTGATGAATTGCCTTGTGTTAACGTTTGATCGAGAGTCTCCGCAGCAGGACTAAGAGCAGTACTAGCAATACCAACCCAACCAGATCCATCGTAAATAAGTAACTTATTTGTGCCAGTGGTCTCGTCGAAACTAACGTCATCTAAATCTTTAATAAATCCGGCACCACCGCCACCCATAGTAGCAAGTTGAGTTTGGATACGATTAATGAATATTCTATAATGTTTTGATAAATCTTCTAACGTAGCAAACTTCTGATCCATTGGAGTTAATGGATCCTGTCCAGTTCCAACATTCTCTGCTTCATCAGGAGGTTCACTTAAAAGATAGTTCTCCTGTAAATCTTGTTGTTTTGTTTGTATATCATAAACAAGAGCCTTAAGTTCAGTTAGATTCTTAAGTTCGCTTCTTATCTTCTTAAGATCCTCCTCATAATATTTTGGTTTAGGTAAAGTCTTTATTCTTTCTTGAAGAGACTTAACCTCTTTATCCATATGCTCAGCAAGAGTGTCTGTGGATTCTACAAATGATTCTTGTAAATTCTCTACAGTTTTCTTTGTTACCTCACTGAACGCATCAAATCTTTCACCAACTTTTTCTTCAAATACTATCTCAAATTCTTTTTGGTTTGTTTTAAGTTTCTTCTGTAACTTCCAAATAACATCAGATTGTTCTTTTAGTTGATCAAATATATCTTTTCTTACAGTACTAACTCTTTCATGAATAGTCTTAAAATCAGTCTTTGTTTCAAACTGCTTGGTATCACCTTCTTCTTGTATCCTATCTAACTCATTTTCAACTCTTGCAGCTAGAGTAGAGATAGTATCTCTGACACCTCTGAAGTCTTCATCAATAACATTAAAAGATTTACCAACCCAAGCAAAATCAGGTACTTCATTTACTTTATGGATCCATAAAGGTAATGATGGTATAGAATCCTTAACTTTACCAATAGATTCTCGTAATGCTTGTAACTCATCTTCATAGTACCTTACCTCAGGAACTACTGGAATGGACTCTTTGACCTGCTCAATAGTAGCAGTTATCTCTTCTAACTCATTTGTATAATCTTTTATCTCAGGTATCTCTGGAATGCTCTCACGAACATTATTAACCATTCTAACCAGTTCACCCCATTCAGGTGCTTGGATAATATCTACAACTTCTAGTTTAGGATTACCTTCTGCATCTTCAAGAGTCTGAACTTCTTCTACTATCTCTTCCTTTTCTATAAACTGCTCAACAGAAGGAAGATTCTCAGGCTGTACAATATACTCGTCAATAGACGGTAGATCAGCAATAGAAGAGTTCTTTACCATATTTCTATTTATTTTTTGGTTTTTGTGCGTCTTTCAAAAGTTTTGATAAATCTGCAGTGGATCCAACAAATAATGCATTAGTTACATTAGTTGGTCCCTTAGCAGTTTCTTCCTCAACATCCTTAAGTTTCTTTTGAAGATCCATCAACTTATCAGTTGAATCCGCAACACTCTTTATTAACTGACCAGCAACTTCATAAGCACGTGGCATCTCACTCTCCTGAGCAAGTTCTAAAATGCCATTAATTGCCTCTTGTCCCTTTTCAATAATACTATAGAGATTACCTCTAGTATATTCATAATCAGTTCTTACTTCTGTTTTCTCTTCTGGTCTAGGTGGTTTCTGTATACCAACCTTTTTAGACTCTTGTACTACTTCAGCAGCAACATCAAAAGTCTTTTCTAACTCTGTAAAATCTGCCATGATTAAGCATCAACGTCAGCATTTTGAGATGGACTATAAACCTTCATATCCTGGAAGAATGAAGTAGTCTCATTGAATCCGAAGTCATCACCAATATCGATAAGTGCATTATCAGCAGCATCAATAAGATCTACAGTAGCTCCATCTCCATGCTCTGCAGCAGATGTTCCATCCTGAGCACGTTTCACTACAAGGTTGTTACCATCAATCTCACTAATCTTAATGGTCTCTGTATCAACATAGATTCTATCCCCAACAGAGAGATTAGAAGCATCTCCAACTGTAATCAGAGTCTCTTTTGCAGTGACATGTTCTGCAAGGTATGTGGTTCCATCATTAGTGTAATCCTTAACCGCACGAGGAGTAACACTGTAACGAACCTCTCTTCTGAAGTCCTTGCCCTTCCTGGTACTGTAATCGATAGTAGCCTTCTTGATAAGTCCAGTAGATGTAGTAGGAACAGGACCAAACAAGTATGTCTTAGCAGTAAACGTAAGTGTGTATATTAATGCTCTACGTTCTGAAAAATCTCCTTCATAATCATCAGTAAAAGATACATTGTCCATTACAATCGGTACATCTCTTTTCTCTCCTATGGAAGAGATCATGTTGATTGTAAGATTATAAGATGGTTGAAAATAAGGTAATATCTGTTCTACAATCTGTAATGCATCATCATTTAACTTAGCAAGAATATTCAACTCAAAACTCATATTATAAGGTACAGGCATGTATACCTTCTTAGCAGTATTCTTACTATCAGTAGGAGCACTGATAAAAGTCTGAGTTTGAGTTACTTTCCTTGTAGGGTCATAACTTAAACCATTAAACTCAAATGACATCCTAGGGAGCGTAATGGTTTGTGCTCCTTTAAGATCTGGTGTTTGTTCTAAACGTGCTAAAAACTTCTGGATAGGACCATATGCCAACGGCACCTTCATCACACTGACAGTTTTTGCATTACTATCAAGATGCTTGATTTGTATATTATTAAAGAGGGTACCAAAACCAATAACGGTTTTCCTCAGTATCTCATGATAGAAATATTCAAACACTGATTAGATCTCAACTACTTACTATTTAACAGATTCTCAGATCCACCTATATTACATGAGATATCAGAATCACAGTTCTCAGAACCACCTAAAGAAAATGGATTATATCTTGCTGTTGCCATTCTATACATCTTTTCATGCATAGTTTTCTCCTTCTCTATCTCATCACTATCGTCTGGATTCTCAGTAAACCAGTCAGCAACCTCTTCTTCTGGTCTAGGATTCTGTTCCAACTCTGCTCTCTTTTCTGGAGGAGCCCATCTATTATCCGTTGGTGGTTCATATTCTGATGGCGCTGTGTCTTCCCAATCATATGATTTATTAGTAGCAATAGGCATGCTATCTAAAGGATTTGGGAACCAATCATCATCAGGTGTAATAATCACTTGCATTAAACATCTCCAAATGGGTTTCTTTGTGTCCAGTCAGTAATACCAGAAACAACTACGCTATCACCAGCAGTTTGTATATTATCATTATCTGCAAATGGTGTCACTAGATCATCAGTAGTATCCACTGCAAGAGTATAAACTGCTGAGGATTCATCACCAGTGATCGACTCTCCTGGGTTAAATGTTCCTGTTGCAATACCGACCACAAGTGTTTTAGTCGTTGCGTCCCAGGATTTAACTCTTGCTTTAGTTCCTGTTGTTCCACCTGTAACCTCCTCATTGAAGTAAAAGTCTCCGGAACCAAGCAATCCTGGATTGCTAATAGTAACGGTTGGATTATCAGTGTATCCACAACCAGCATTAGACAGTCTAGCAGACCTTATAGTGCCTCCTATGGCAACTACATCACCAAGTGCTGTAACACCTGTTCCAGGGGATGTGAAGGTGATTGTAGGAGTGCTTCCGTAGTATCCAGAACCTGCATCAGTAATAGTTACTACACCAACAGTACCAGTAGTTGCAATACCAACAGTTACAGCAATACCAGTTCCTCCTCCACCAGTAAATGTAATAGTTGGTGGTGTTAGATATCCTTCACCAGGATCAGTAATCATTATGCTTTCAATAGCATAAGATGTGCTAAGTCCAGCCTTACTAGTTGTTATTGCTACAGCAGAAGCTGTAATGCCGCCAGTTGGAGCAGAAGAAATTGCAACTGTAGGGGTTGCCCTGTATCCAATTCCAGGATTAAGGAGATTAATGAACTGAACACCGCCGTTTCTAAATGAGGTGACAGCAGTAGCTGTTGTTCCGACACCAGTAAGTGTGAGAGTTTGTGAGTATCCAATCTCGGTGGTTTCGTCATCAATCTGACCAACCCCAGTATCAACTGTTTCGTCCTCATAACGGAAGACTTCACATTGTAGTTCGTAGACATAAAGTTCTTTCAGTTGATAGAATGGTTTAGCATGCTCAACAAACTTAATCTCATACAGTCTATCATCAAGTGGGAACCAAATCAAGTCTCCTTCCGAAGGTCTCGTGGATACCTTAATTCCCGTTTCATTTCTGATAAGAGGTTGGATGTATGTTTCGAACCTCTCTCTAGATATAACAAGGTTAATATCATCCTGCACCTCAACACCAAACTTCGACAGGATTCTACCATTCCCTTGATAGACATCATAGTTCTGAACGTATGCTTCTAGTGGATAAGCATCATCAAACTTTGACTGTACTACCTCTCTAATGATAGTATTAGTAGTCAAATATTTACGAGGAAGATAATAGCATTCAACACCATATATCTTAATCATCTCATTATTGAGAGATTGAAGAAGGTCTTGCTCGTTACGAGTTCCTTGAGTGAAGAATGGATTTAATGCCATTATGCTATCATGTCAAGTGGTGGCATTTCATATTCGTTGAACATCTCTTCTTTGATCTTATCGATCTCTAACTGAGCGTCATCATAGATTTGGCGACCATTTAACTCAATGCCGCCTGGAAGTTTAACTCCCTGAAACTTGATTAAATTTTGTCCCCACTGCCGTTTCATTATGGCAGTAAGATACCTTTTTAAGAACCTATCGTTCCAAACTTTTGTGAAATCGTTGGGATCTAAGAGTCTCCAACAATCAATAATAATATAATCATCCTCACTCATACTACCAAAATCAACGTCAAGATATAATCTATTCTGTCTAATATTAAATCTTATCTGCTTCTCAGTATTCAATAAGAAATCTATATCTTCTAACCTAGTCTTAGTCATTGCATATGTCAGAAGTTCCATTGAACCCCAGTAATATACATCATTTAAGAATAACTGATACTTCACACTAAACATGTTGTTTGTCATAGTGTTAGATCCATCAAATCGATAGATCTTATTAACACCAACTACTGACTTAGGAAGTTCAATATAGTTACTATTCTCTTCATAATCAAATGTAACTGCTGTACCATCTGTTGAAATACCAGAACTTGCAGGTGCGGTTGCAGTTGTTGTAACAATACCTATAGATTGACTATTACCTCTTGCCTGTCCTCTATCAATATCATCCTGAGTTATCTTATACTTAAGTGGCATCTGTACAACGCCATCATAATGCCTCTCATGCCACATCTGGAGGGCATCATCAAGAAGATCGCTGCATTGCTCATCGGCAACATTTACCTCGACTACTGGGTCTCCCAGTTGCCTCTTAGCATAAGCAATTATTTCGTCTCTGGAAGCAGGCTGAGCCATATTACCAAGTTTTTATCTATTTATCAAAGGGTGGATGATATACCACCTCTAACGAGAATTTGTCCTTCTACTATCCTGTTTACAGTTGTTCCAGTTTTTGCATTAACATCATAAAAATATCTTCCTTCTGACAACGCTGAAGTCTGAGTAGTAGTCAAACCAATATGAAACTTCCCGTCAAAAGCACTAGTGAACCCACATGTGAAAGTGCAAGTTGCAGCTGCTCCAACATGCTTTGCCATTTGTCCTGACAAGTGTGTATGATTTGTGAAGTCATATGCTGAACCTGCAGGAATATTGACAGTATATGTACAAGTAAAAGAAGCACCAACGTTTATCACCAAGTCTGATACTGGTGGATAATCGGATTGTGAATCAAATGTAAATGTTCTAGTTGCCATTTGATAAGTTCCTTAGCATTTCCTTGATTTCACGTATTTCATCCTTAAGAGTATCTAGTTCAGCACGATCAAGTTGTTTCTGTTTACGTGCCTGGACATATCTTTGATACTCATTCATATCAGTAGAAACAATCGCATTAGATTTCTCATCTCTATAAAGAGCATGAGCATCTTTAACAGGTGTTAACTTCGTCATGACAATGCAATCGCTCTAAACTCTCTCATCCTAGGAGCTTGTGCTTGATTAGTTCCTGTCATCATAACTTTAATCTTAAATCCTTCAAACTCTTTCAAACTATCAATGGTGAACTCATATTCACGGAAGTCATTTCTCTCCATTGAAGGTGCTACAAACCTATCAGGTAATCCAGAGTTGTTTGCTGGATTAATAACAAGTCCATTCTCATCACGATTATCATATCCAGGGAATAGTTCATAAACTACTTCATCTTGAGAACCATCTTCTCTATAAAGAGCATATGCGACTCTGATATCAGAAGTACTTGCTCTATGAGCAGAGAATAGAACCTTAATACCAGTTGCAGGTACTTTAAGACCTACATTCTTAGTTACATAAGTTGCTGAGTTAGGATCAGCACCAGACCTCTTAACATTAGCATTAGTTGCAAATACATCAACTTGATCATCAATCCTATTAGTTGTAAGAATAGCACTTACACGATCTATATCAATAACAGGTGATACATCAGGATCATTACTATTCAAATCACACTGTATGGTTAATGATTTGTTTCCAGGGAAACTATCCAACTTACTTGTTTCATTAACCTTCGAAGCAATCATACGAGGTGATTCAAAGAAGTTGGAATCATTGAGTTTTAGTGGTTGATAACCCTTATCAAGGAAAGATGTCTCAATACCACTTACACTTCTAGCACTTACTGTTCTTATTCTGGAGTTAATATCAGTTCCTTTAGGTGCTAAAGTTTGAACGTTAGGGGTTATGCACTCATACTGAATATTCTGAGATGCCTTAATCCTAGATTCTCCACCAGTCTTAGTCCTATTAAAGTAGAGACTCTTCCATCCATTTGCACTTCCAGATCTACTAGTACCTATTCCGACACTATCAGAAGAAGTAGCACCCATGTCAATACCAACAAAGTAACTATCCATATTAATTGGATGAGAACCTTGACTGGAGACTTCTGACATGTTATGAGTCTTATTGATCCTTCTTAGAGAAACACCATTAAACTCATACTTATAGACCAGTGAGTTAACTGGATGAGTGAAGGCAAGAGTACTATCTTGACCTCTTGTGATACCAGTTATAATACCAGCTGCAGTTGCACCAGTATACTTAATAATTTCATCACCAATCTTAAGATATCCTGGGTTAGTTGATCCAACACCTACTCCTTCAAAATCAGTAAATGCAACACCAGAACTAACATTAATATTACCAATACTATCTCTACCATAAGCAATGCTTAGAGATGTTGGAGCAGCATCACTTACAATACCTTCAATCTTAACAAGGTTATTGGATTCATGCATAGCATGATTTGGATGATTTACCTTGACAGTCTTTCCATCATAATATGGATCGTCAATAACACCACCAGATAGAATCGTTACATTAGAACCTGTTCCATTAACCTCAGATCTAATACCTGTGTTAGTGACATATGTTATGCTGGAACCAGCAGCAACAAAGTCTCCTTGAACATCATCAAGGAATACAGTATTAGTCCATCCTATTGCAACAACAGATAGTTGTGCTCCTGTACCAATACCATTACATGCAGCAGTTGGAATACCAACAACGTCTCCGACCTTATATCCCGTACCACCTTGTGTAATGCTGACAAATCCAACAGGACCATTCTTATTATTAGGATCCTGATAGATTGAACCAGCAACACCTACAAATATATCAACTTCCATTCCTGATCCAGTTCCACTGATAGTGAATGGTTGTACCCCAACAGTAGTGGCAACAGTATATCCAGAACCAGGATTAACTGATAAAAGTGAATCAGTAGAGATACCACTAGATTCCTTCAGAACTGAACCACCAATAGCAACAATACGTCCAACAGCACCAGATTCTCCTGCTCCTGTTTGAGCAATCGCAACACCTTGAGTAACAACAGCATTGCCTCCAATAGAAGATGTTAATCCAAGAGTAGTCTTCTTACTTAAGACAGTAATAGGATTAGGATTAAGTTCTATGAGTTCATTATTTCCAACATTAAGTTCTGGGTTAAAGAAGTTAACAGTTCCTGTAGTTCCAGCAGTGAATTCTGCTTTCTGTAGTGAGAACTTAAGATCTTCAAACTGAGAAGGTGTCCATGTAGAAGCGTTTTGAGACTTGAACAACGAACCCAAATAAGGTTGTTGTGTAATCAATACCTTCTGAGATTCTGCTAAACCTAATGTAGAAATATCCTCATCACCAAGTCTAGAGATCCAAACGTTATATTCTGTAGAAGGAGATACAACAACTAGAGCATACTCACTCATTGTCTCCAGATATATTGGAGAATCGAATGTAAATCTAGTAGCCGCAGTTGCGTCTGTAGAAGTTGTAATCTCACTAGGAGAAAGATCCTTTTGACTGAATGGAAGAATAGTACCAGTTGGAGTACCATTTTCTACAGTTCTAATCTGTACACCACAAGGTAAAGTATTATCTTTAGTGGAGAAGTAAAGATCTACACTAGTTAAGAAGAGACCGTTGGGAGTGGCAACGTCAAAAGATTGTGCAAGAGGGTCATAAAACTCAGTTCTTACTTGCTGAGCAACCATCTCAGTTCTGCGTCTTAATACAGCACCATCTCTTGTTGCTGTTTCTCTTTGTACGTCAGTAAGAACCCTATTATCTGTAAGATTCTCTGTTACAATATCAGCATTTCTTGTATTAATAATAGTCTCTTGAATAGTTTCAATAACACCAGAAGATTCATATTCCTTATCAACTGAAGTAGTAACAACTCCAGGAATAAGTGAGTTGACAGGTGAGGAAGTAAACCTAAGAGTCTTCTTACCTGCAGTGAATTCTGGGTTCTCATCAATAGTACTATCTGGAACATAGAAAGATCCAATCAAAGTACCAACATTATCACTAATCAAACGAGTTGTTGAAACAGTTGCTTGAGCACCACTAGTTTGACCTCTAAGAGTCATAGTTCCATTAATGAAACCAAAGTACTCACCTTGAGGTTGTAACTGTAAACTAAATGTGTCTGCATTCAGTATAGTGGAAGTTGAAGTATACAGTTCTGGTAAACCCTCTTCATCATCATATGGGTTTACAGTGTATACATCAGTTGGTGCATTATATGGACCATACTTGTGATTCTGAGTAGCAACTCTGAACTGAATATAAGGTGTTGTTGCTGCAGATACTCCTTGATCAAGGATTGTAGGTTCTGCAATAACAGTCTCACCAACCTGGAATGTACCATTTGTCATGGTAACTTCTAACAGTTTGGGGAAACAGAACTTCTGTACATCCTCACCTTCGAAGAATGGGAACAGTTGAGTTCTTGGTTTTACCCTTCTTATAATAAACTCAATATTACGTGACCTCATCAGAGGTATATTTTCACGATTAACAACACGATCTCCAAGAGATTCTGAATCGATTCTTTCAACTACTCTAGTAGCAAGTCCTGTTCTAGACTGATTAGTTGTTGTAGTAGTTGTAGTGGTTGTATCTATTACCTCAATATCTGATATTGTTGCCTGGACCATTTCACCATTTGTTGACCAAACAACCTGACCTCTTCTATGAGGGTTAGCAATTCTTTGACGTATTACAGGAGGTCTTCCAGTTACACGAGTTTCTTCTCTAGTAGTAGTGTCTACATTAACATCTACACCAACCCAATCAGTTTGCCATGAGTTCCAAACTGTAGATATTAATCCGGTGTTAGGATCAGCACCTTGTTCTCTCATGGTATCTTCGAAGTTACCTTCGATATTAACCACACGAGCATCAATTCTTCTGGTATCAACCCAAACATCAGAGGATGGATTTAACTCCATATTTCCTCTCCAGAAGATCACAGCAAATGGCTGTACATTTTCTGTTCTGGAAGCATATAGGTTAGCAAGATATGTGGTTTCAGTGTAATCAAGAGTAATAAGATCACCTGTTCTACGACATCCCTCACCAACAAGATCAGTTGCAAAACCAAAGTCTTGTGTAGCATCAGCAGTTTGTCCTATACCTATGATTGCATTAGTACCTAAAAGAAGGTCAACAGCAGTAGTATAGTGTGAAGGACGACATTCACCCCTGTCTCTATCAATCGAAGCATTATAATCAGGATCTTGTCTTGCCTGGGCAGTATCATTCTTAAAGTTATCTACTAAGAATCCACACTTAAATCTATCAAGACCATCGGCATCTTTAATAGCCATGTTCTTGGTATCAGTTTCAAGTAACGAAAGAGCAGTATAATACTCTAAGTTCTTAACTCTCTGATCAATCCTACCGATATCGGACATACGATATCTCTTATAAGAGTTAAGAATAGTTCTTACCTGAGATGCTTCGTAAGTATAAGCAGGAACGGATAAGGTACCAATATCTAAAGCACCACTAACACTATCAGGTGGTACTGGATTAACTGCTGGAGTACCAGTTTGAACCTGGAAAGATCCATTAGTTGTTAAGAACAATCTATCAATTCTAGGAAGATAATGAGTAAATGTTACGTTTATAGTCTCATCATCTGAAAGAATATTAGGAGGAGTTTGTCCAGACCCACTGAATACCCTTGCACCAAATTCAAAAGGTGCAACAGTAGCACTTGCAGGAACATAAGTTGAAACTCTAGGACGAATATCAATGAAATCACTTAATCTTTGAGTTAATGCTTGATCAAGATAAGGAATATCATAATCATAACGATCTGCATCATAACTATTAACTGAGAAGATATCTCCTTCATCTGTTGCAGGGACAACATAATGTTGATATACAATCTTTAATCTACCAGCAGGCACATCTTCACCTGCTCTCTTAACAATCCTACCATAATCATAGAAGGAAGCACGTTGACCATTATCCAAATCATACTTACGTTTGATATTCCTATCTCCAACTGTAAACGCTGTGACAGTTCCTTGAACACCAGAAGACTTAAATGTTACAACATCGGAAGTACTGAATGTTGATTGGTTGACATATACTATACCAATCTGAGTAGAACTAGTCTTCTCAACAAGTACAGCAACAGCTCCAGATTCTGATACCAGTTTTTCTCCTACAATAAGATCAGAAGTAGTTCCAGAAGGACTGGTTAAGGAAGAGAGAGTAATAGAAGGAAGATTTGGATCTCCAGTTCCATTAGACTCAAATACACCAAGAACCCTTACAACATCAGGAACATTCAAACAAATCTCATCATCTTCAACACGTGTACCATAGTAAGCATTATATGTCAATCCATTCTGCAAACTACTTACATCAGTACCAGACCCTTGCTTTCTTGATCTATTAATGATTGTGGCACTAGTAGTCCATCTCTTTTCTTTAGAAGATGGATTAGCTTTCTTAAGTGTTACATCTACTCTTGTTTGAGCATCTGCAGCTACTGAAAGATTTACAAACTTAAGAGTCTTACTTGTATTGCTAAGTTGTACTTGATCAGCAGTTAATGCTTCACGTCTTCCATCTCCATAGGTAACCATGTACCTTTGTGGAGTAAATGGTTCAAACGTATAATCGGCACCTGGAATAGCAACCTGAGATGCTGCTATTTCATTACCAGCAACAGTAATATTTCTATATTGTTTCTTAACAATCAAATATGAGTTAAGAATATCTAAATCATTAACGTTATCAGCAGGTAGTTTTGCAAGTAAATTATTTTCACCTTGTACTACATTTCTAACTGTTCTGATTGATAATGCATTTGTTGTTATCTCAGTTGTAGGAAGAGCACCATCTGCAACACCAACAACATTAGCAGTTGATACTACAGTTAGTTCATCACCAGCATCATTAATAGCACTAACTCTGTTATAAGTTTCTGTAGCAAAACCAGCAACTGCATAACCAATATAGTTACCTGTAGTTACAATACCAGAGAAGTTGTTTCCTGGACTTGATATAGTTGAAATACCTTGATTTTCTGCTGTAATAACAAATGTTGGAGAGTTGCCAATAAAACTCTTAGCAATCGGAGTAATGGACCTAGTTAACTTAAAGTCAGCATTAAATGTCTGTCCAATACCAAGATTACCTATTGCCTCTGAAGAGTGGATGGAATATATGTCATTTATTCCATAATCCCTAACAGTCTTAATGACTTGTCCTACATCATTACCATTAACTTTAAATGATTCATCTTTAACAAAACTACCAGTATTACAATAAACAGTAAGATCAGTTCCTGCAGTTACTGCACTTGTTAGATAACCCTCTGCACCACTAGAATCTCCAGTAATTCTAGCAGGAAGAGAAATAGTAATATCTGTACTTATACCAAGAGTAGTATATGTCTGTATATCAAATAAACGTAAATCCCACTCATTGGAATCTTGTGCATCCCAACTAAGATTTACTGATTCTGGGGTAAAGTCATATACCTTTGCTTTACCGATCTCATTACCTGCAACAGTGGTATGAACTCCACCAATTCTTGTATCTCTCAATGAGACAAAAGAGGTAGTTCCAAGACCTACATTTGGAGATCCAAATACTCTGTTTACAATAAACTGAGCGCCAGTATTATAATCTACACCAATATCTTCTATCTTCTTAGTAGTTCTTGCTTTAGGAACATCAACATTAGTGTTACTAATAGTCTCAACATCATAACCACGAACATATGCTTTACCAGGACTGATCTGGTAAACCATTAAATCATTAGCAGGGGTATTACCTTCTTGAGTAGTTTGTCCTGCAAGATAAAGACCTTTATTCCCTTCTCTATCGTTTAAAGATTCTTTTGCTTTAACATTGAATGGTTTGACATAATAGTTACCAGATTCATCAAAAGTTCTCTTTGCTAAGGCATCACGAATAGCAGAATATTGAGAATCCTCATGGAACCATTCCTTTTTACCATCAACTAATCTTAGAATTTCTACAAAGTTCTCATCATTTAGTTCATCAAGTTCTTTCTTAGCAAGAACTGCAGTAATCTTAAGTCTGTCTGCACCTGGTGCAGAGAAGTTATTGAAACCTTGAGCATTATCATATAATGAATCATCAGCACCTGCTGTGATAACATCTTCTACTACAGATAGACCAACTCTATAAGATGGCGTATTTGATAACTGATCAAGAATAAGAGTCTGCTCAGCAACTCTTACAAAGTTTCCTCTAAGATAATAAACACCTTCTGTGATATTAACAGCACTTCCTGTACCAGTTGCTCCTGCAGGAATGGCAGAAGCAAAACCTTCATTAGCAGATATAACAGTATTTGCGTATGTAATCGAAGACTCTAATAAAAGAGTTTCACCATCTTGGAATGTTTGTCCAGTAAAAGATGTAGATGATTTCTCATATTGGACATAAAATGTTAGATTACCAGTATCAGAACCACTTTCATCAATATAGTTAACTACCTTTGCTGTTACACCAGAAACTTCACCCTTAATCCTTTGTCCAACTATCTTATCTGCATAAAAATTAACCGGAATACCAAAAAATGCTGATTCAACCTGAACAGCATAATAAGAAGTTTGTACTGAAACTTGTCCAGGTATTACTTTAGATCCTTCCCTAAAGACATGATCACCAAACTGCTCAATCTGATTCTGCAGAATAGATTGCAGAGTCGTAAGTTCCCTAGCCTGAACTGGGTAGCTAGGCTTAAACAGTACCTTGTGAAAATCGTTAGTTACATCAAAATCGTCAAAATATGGACTAACGTTTAGATTCGTTTCTTGTGGCATCGTTTAGAACTCTACAATGATTTTGATGTCTTCCTTTTGGTTAGCAGATCTAGTTATAGATCCCCTATTATCAACGTATATGATCTCACCAGAGTATTTTTTAACTTCTGGAGGAGCAACTCCGGCACTAAAGGTTTGACCTAGGTTATACGTCTTATTATTTATTACAGTGGTTATACCTGTATAGTCCAGATCTATACTTAGATCTACAGATCCTCCACTAATAATAGTGGTACCACCTGTTGATACAGTAGCACTGAAATCATATGTCTCAAATCCATATTCTGGATTTGTTTTTGCAATACCTGCAGTAGTGAATCCAGCAACAGAACTATCTTGCCAATACTTCAATACTCTTGTATTTGCATCCCAAGAAACTACTTGACCAACAGCAGTAGAACCTACACCAACCTTTTGAGTGACTCTGGAGTCAGCAGTAAATGTAGCAGCAGTTACACCAGCACCTGTTAATCTTAATGCATATACGGCACTTGCTTGAGAAGTAGCAATAACGTCAGTAGAACCTGTTGCTTCTGGGTTTTTAATAAGACCGACACGAGCAAACTGGTTACCACTAACAAAATCAGGGTTAGATGAATCATTCTCAATACGAGAATAAACCAAGACACGACTAGCACCTAGTTCTCTATAGATATTAGCACCATGTCCACCTTGTGGGGGAATGATGACAGTAAATATAGCATCAGTACTACCTTCAGTGTTAGTAACACCACCCGATTCTAAGTCAACTGTACCATAGGTATAGTTGTCTCCACCATGAGTAACACTAACAGCAGAAATCTGTCCTGAAGAGTTTACAGTTACAGAACACTTACCACCAGTACCATTTCCATTAATAGGAACATTAGTATAAGTAGCAGCATTACCATATCCAGCACCTCTGTTATCAATAACAATCTGCTTCAGTAAGTTACCAGCAAGACCAGCATTACCTCTTACTGCAACGATGTTTGCATCTGTAGTAGATGTCCAATCGTCGGGAACTGGCATGAAATTAGTTGATTCAAACTTAACCAGATCTCCTGGATTAATAGTATAGAGATACTTCCAAAGATAACCGTCACCACTAGTACCAGCAGCCTTTGGTTCCAAATCTGTGTGAAGAGGTTCATCAAGAGACGGTTTACCTAGTAAGTTGTCTGGGTCAAAACCATTAGCAATACAGATGTAAACTCTGTAATCACTATTCATAACATAATAGTTCGCACCATATAGATTAGATGCACCAGTCTGCGAAGCGGTGTTATCTCTACTATAATCGTGTCTATAATAGTCGTATGTGGTACCAGAAGTCCACTGCAGTTTTCTTATAACTCTCTTTACATCTCCAGCATTAACCTTCTTTAATGCCAACATAGTATCCCAATACCTATCCTCTTCCCTAAAGGAATCCTTAGGATCGGGAGTATTAGTATCCCAGTCAGATTGTACGTCACTTGCGTTCGGTAAGTTAATAAAACTATAATAACTATTTGCAGTCGATTTGATGCTTGCCGAGAAAGTCTCAGCATTCAAGACACGCAATTGATCTGTGATAATCGCAGACATTTTTAGACTTTTTTCTTTATTTAGTACAGACGTTTAATGTTTTTCAATCTCCTTATGACAGGAGCAGTTGCAAGGCCAGTAATGCCATTTGTATTTACAATATTGAAAGCACCTGGATTGCTATCTCTAGTAACACCAGTCAACTTACCAAAACTATATCTACCGTAGAAACTATTCATTCCTGCAGTAATACTCTCGCTAGAAGAGACACTAACTGTGACTCTTTGAACCCCAGTTGTACCGACACCAACTACATCCCGAACAGCATATTCTACAACTTGTGCTCTGTAGATATTATCTATGAAGGTTGTACCAACGCCAACAGCACTTGTACCTTCTGCATCCTCATATGAAGTAACACCAGATCCAACAGTTGAATCATAGACGTAGAAGAAATCTCCTGCTTCTATTGGAGAAAGAGTTAATGCAGTACCAACTCTACTCGTATCTCTCATTAAAGTATCGGTGAAGAGTTCAAACACCAAACCAGTAACTGCTGTACCAACAGTTGTTGCAGCAATACCAGAGATAATACCAAAGTCTCCCTTCAGTACTGGTGTTCCTAATGTATCAGCAAGTCCAGTTGGTTGTCCAATAAGAACTTGAGGTACTGATGTATTAGTATATCCAGCACCAGGTCCGGTTAATGTTAATGCAGTAACAGTTCCTGCAGCACTTACGGTTACAGTTGCAGTAGCAACAGAACTAACTCCAACAGAACTAATGGCAACTACTGGTGCTTGAGTATATCCTAGACCAGTTGCACCAAGAGTCAAACTAACTGTTCCTGTATCAGAAACAGTTGCAGTAGCAGCAGCGGCAACCTTAGGTGAATCTTCATCTACAATAACGAGATTAAGATCGTTACCAGTATATGCTTCAGTACTATCATCAAACAATGGTCTGATACTTTGTACAAATATAGTAGTTGATGCAATGCCAACGTTCTGAATAATCCTAGTAGCTGGAGTTATTGCAGATTCGTTAATAATTCTTGCCTTAGAAACATAAACACCATCAACAACAATATCATCCTTTTGCTTTGTCCATGTCATAGGACGTTCCAAAGCAGTATCAGTTGTGATACCTGGTCCAAAGTACTGAACAGTATTGAATGTATCAGATGTTGAAATACCACTTATAAGACGCTTATCCTGATCATACTTAAACGTATATTGCTTAGTGGCATCATCACGAAGACGTACCTGGTCTCCTGGTTTAAGTGTCTCGATAATATCAACAAATGTAGAGTCTGTTACAGATCCCTTAAAGTAGTAGATCTTTAATGTATCACCTGCTTTAGGTGCTTCGAAGAAGTCAACAACACTACCACCATTAAACTCATAAGAGACTCCAGGATCCTGCAAGATATCATTAATAAAGATTAATAGGTTATCTTGAATCCTTATTGGAGATCCTTTAGCAGCTCTAAGGGTTACATAGTTACCAGATTTTCTGATAGCAAAGGACTTCTTAACTCCATCAAAGAATGGACTAAAGTCATCAAGAACATCTAAGTTACCAAATGTCCAAGCAGCAAATGAATCATTATGAACTTCTTCAACAATAACCTGGAAGTCCTTGAAGTTTGCAGAAGTTCCTGTTGTTGGAATACCAGTAGTTCCACCAGATTGAACTGTTAATACATCTCCAATCTCGTAGTTTCTTCCGGTATTTTCAACAGTAAAGAGAGTTACACTATTTCCTAAACCAACCTTAACATCAGCAGTTGCATTAACTCCGTTTGTGGTAGATCCACCAGCAGCAACTAATGGAATATTCTCATATCCAGTAGGTTCGTCAATAAAGACTGTAGGTGGATTAGTGAAGGTATATCCAGCAGCAACACCATTTGTAACTCCGATACTTACGATATAACCATTCTCAATGATTGCAGTACCAATAGAAACAATGTTTGGATATCCGGTAGCACCAGATGTTCCTACACCTACAAATACTGTCTGAATACCGATGCGATAACCACTACCACTATTTCCTATTGAAATGGATGAGATAGTACCTAAACCAGAGACATTAGCAGTACCACCAGCACCGACTAATGGTTGATATCCCATTCCTTCGGAAGAACCAACAGTAACAATAACACCACCTCTTGGAAGAGTACCAACGTTGAGGTCTGCAGTTACAGAAGATGCAGTTCCAGTAAATGTGATTGATGATATACCACTAGGATCTTCACTTAAGGTATAATCACTAACAGGTCCTTGTAGAATCTCATTAATAAGGAATACGCCATTATTAGTGGAGAATCCAGTAACATTCGCTGCTGCTTCTGTTAATGTAAATGTCTTACCAATACCAGTAAAGTCCTTAGATATTGAATCGAATAGATGATTATCTTCATATGCTTCACTATCATCAGATTCTGCAGTTCTAACGAATACTCTTCCTTGGAAGGTAGAACGAGTTGTTAGTCCAGTATAACCTGCTTCACCATAAGGAGGTTCTACAAAGTTTAGAGAGTTACCTAAGATAGTATAATTTCCATTATACTTAGTAATAACAGAATCAGCAGCATGAATACCATTACTACTTCCTAACCATCCCCTATCGACTAATAACTGATCAGAAAGTCCACCATAACCAGTAGATTTAACTCTCATGAACTCATCATCAATCTTGATTATTTCGCCACCAACCATAGAAGCAATGCCAGTAATACGAGCATTGACCTGAGTTGCATTCATAATGCTGGTTAGACCAACTGTAACACCAGTGGAAACAATAGGTGATTGGATATTATTATCTAAAGCAATCAATGCCTTAGTACTTTGCTTATGTTGTGTAAGTTTATGTGAAACACCTGCTCCAACAGAAGTAAAGTCGAGAATTGTTGCAGGAGTTGCTAAAGCATCAGATGCAGTAGGTGCTAATCTAATAAGATCTTCACTAACTTTAACCGCATATACAGTGCTTGGAATAGCACCACCAGTAGTTTGAATACCAGTATCATCATTAGTGTAAGTTAGTTTCTCACCAGTTACTAAGAAATGGTCAGCAAGTTGAAGAGTGTTGGCAGAAGTGTCAACAACTGTTGTATCAGTAGTTGGATCCCATACTTTCTCAAATATTGGACGATTTCTGTGATTTAAGTTAAAGTTACGTTGTACAACAGCAAGAGTACCAGTATAAGTTCCTTCATTGGTCCTAACTTGACCAACTCCCATTGTACCTATTCCGATAGTCTGAATACCAACATCGGTTCTCTTATTCTCTACAGTTTGACCATATACTCTAACTTTAGTTGCAATGTTAGCATTTGGAGTGAAGTATAAGTTGAAATCTGTTCCGGAGAATCCAGCACCAACTGTTCCCAATCCAGTAACTATGGAACCAGTAGGAGAATCGTAGGAAAGGACTTGACCATATTCTACTTCATATACCTGAGAAACCAGGCCATCACTGGAATGTGAGACCATAAGTTCTTTCAATTCTGACTTACTATTGGTAGTATCTTCTATACTAACAAAGAAGTATGCTGCTTCATAATCAGTACTTGTAAACCCAGCAATATTGTTTTCTCCAGGAGTTGCAGAAGAAGAAATACTTGTATAGAAGGATTCTAAGCAAGATTCTACCATTGTGGTAGATCCTACTCCAGTGGCACCAGCATTAAGTTGATAATCAATAACTTTAATAGCACAGTTAGTATTAACACCAACAGCAGGGTAGAAGTTCAGATTAGTTAATCCTGCAGTTTGAACACCAAATGTTCCAATGAATCCACCAGTAGTTAATGTACCATATTCAACAACTCCAGTAGCAGCATCAGTGGAACCAGGTATAATATTAAGTTCTGTTAGTTGATGAGTACTAATACCCTCTGTGGTCTGCATGACCTCAACAATGAGTTTATTACCAGCAGAAGCAGAAGGTAAAGTTTGCCAAACAGTAGTACCAGCACCAATAGCAGTTGATGTAGTAAGACCACTAATAGTAACTAAATCTCCTACAGATGTTGATCCTGTAGAAACATTGAATCCTGTTTGGATTCCTGCCATAGCATTGAAATCATTAGATATGAAATCAATAACATAGTTGTTTAACTCATACTTGGTAGGATGGAAGTTAACGTTTACATATGCACCAGAGAATACGAAATCAAAAGATCCTAGGAATCCCTGAGAATCCATACTGTACTGGTTGATATATGCATAAGTACCATCTTGTACAATATTAAAGAATCCAGTCTGAGTCTCACCAGTATAACGAGTATCCTTTACATGATAGAAATATCTGTGACTTGTAAACTTCTGCTTTTCAATACTATCAAACTTCTCAAATGGGTCTGTTCTTGGAGTACTATTAAACAAATCTCCAATATCATCAATAGAAAGAACCCTGTTCGTTCTTGCTTCTTCATAATCTGTAAGAATCCTATTATCTAATACTATCTCTTTAGATATTGTTATTTGATTAGCAGTACTAATACCAGCAACTTGAACTGTAAGTTCACTAGCATTATCGAAGTCCATTAAGGTATCAGTACTAGTTTTGGAGATTAAATCTACCTTAACTGATACTTCCTGACTGCTTGCAGCATTAGCTAATACACCACCACCTTTACCTGGATTGGGGAATCCTGTTCCACCAGTTCCATAAGCACCAATACCCTGTTCATCTGCATCTGATGGTCTACCAGCAAATGACTCAAGTTGCATATCAGAGAACTTCTTAAATCCACTGGTATGAGTGATTTCTCCAACTACATCTTTCCAAGTAGTATATTGGATAGGTGACTTAATTGAGTAAGCAAATGCTTGATAATAATCATTATCATGGATCCTCTGCCTTGAATCATTAAGGAAACCTGTAACTTGCTGGAATCCTTTCTTCTGTTCAACAAGAGGTCCTATGTCAAATGTTGACCCAAATGACTCAATTGCTTGGACATTACCAGACTGATTAGATGATTGTCCTTCAATAGCAGTGCCAGTTTCAAACTCATCATTAGTTGAAACTCTTAATGTGTTATTATTCTGATTCCATCCAATAACCGTACCTTTCTTATCACCAGTAAGTGTCTTCTGGATGATTTGCTCTTTTATCTCAAAATGACCCTTCTTAGTAACCGGAATGAATCCAGGGAAATGTTTCTCTGGTATTACTCTACCAGCTGATCCATCTGGATTATATTCACCAGGATTGTCATTTTCTAATACAAAACTTACTGTAGGATTAGCACCACCTAACTTAGGATCAATAGCAGATAATGTAAAGAGATCATAGTTATACTCACTTGAGTTATAACCAAATCCAGTAGTAGCAATACCAACACCCTCAACCATCACCTTATCACCAACAGCGAATGGGAAGGTCATTCCAGTAGAGAAATCCTTATCAAGTGTTAAAGTAACTGTTGCACTTGTTGTTGTGAATCCAACAGTCTCAATACCAACGCCATTAGTATTATGAATAGGATATATGGTAGGATCTGGATCCTGAAGTCTTCCAGTATTCTTACGAATAATAACACTAGAGACACCTACAGAACCATCAACTTCAGTTATAATATCAACCTCATCAAGTATTGATCCACTTACCCTGTCTTTAACAATACATGCAGGAGCAGTAGAATAGTTTGATCCACCAGAACTTAATCCAATGTGATCTAGAGTTCTAAATCTATCAACTTTAAAGAGACTTGGAAGAGCACCAGTTGGACGTAAAGTTTGGTCATATGGGAACTCATATCCAGGGTTATCAATCTGAGTTGATCTAACGTTTCCAACAGTGTTACTTTCAACTCTTAAGATAGCACCATTTCCAAAACTACTAGAAGCAGTACCAACATATTTTCTAGTAACTGTTGTTATACCTGGAATAGTATAATATCCATATCCCTTATTAGTTACCTTAATATCAGAAATAGCACCTAATGCACCAGCAGAGTTAGTCTCATAAGACATCTTTGCATCAGTATCGCCATATAATACAGATTCTGGTTCGTTAGGTACATTAAAGGAGAAAGTTGTCTCACCAATACCAGAAATCTTATAATTTCCATTATAAAGTGATTCTGTGAGTTTAATAGTGCTGTAATCTGATACAGTCTTATCAACGATTATTTCTGATTGATCTGAAGTAATCCGATCAGGATTAATAGGTGTTAACTTATAATAAAGAGTTTCTGGAGTCTTATTATTCGTCTGTAAGAAGACCTTACCTCCACTAATACCAACACTACCACTACTTGTAACATCAAACTGATCTGCAGTAGCAGTCAAATAACTATGACGGAAGTTCTTATCTCTATAGAAGTTAACAGAGAAAGCAGAATATGTTGATCCACCAGAGACATTTGATAAGGAGGTGTCTGAAACATCTAACTCAAGTTTTTGACCCCTTACAATGCTAATAAGTGGGTTTACAGGAAGCAATGAGTGTAATACAGCACCACCAGTATTTGCTAGTGATATATGTTGTGGATACTGAATAGTTGCATTATAATAGTTTGTTGCTAACTTAATAACATCTTCGCTATCCTTAATAACAAAGTATACACCATTATTTGAAATGCCAGAAACTGCGCTGGTAGATTCGTATATAACCTTCTGACCAGTTTCAAATCCATGATTTACTATGCTAATAGTATTTTGATTAATATTAACATTGTCCTGTAAGAATGTTCCTAATCCTACAGTTAATTTTCTATTATAATCATTATATTTCAAACTAAATGAGGACGTAATACCTGGAGACGCATTAAAGAATACAGTATCTCCTAAACCTAATCCATGAGCAGTAGTTGCAGTAGCAGTAACTACTACTTTCTCTAAAATACCAGTAAGTTGTGTATCTACGGTAGTAAGAGAATGTGTTACTCCTGCACCGACGGTATGGAAGTAAAGTTGATAAGCAGTAGTACCAACACCAACAAAAGTTCCCTCAGAACCAAGTCCAACTGGTAATGTTGTCAATCCAACTAAGTTCTTACCAAGATTGATCGAAAATACTTCACTTGGAAGAGAGAATGTATTAATACCTTCATCTGATACAGTTGGAGCAGTTCCACTTCCATCAGAGTAAGATAACTTCTGACCAGTCTTAAATTGATGATCTGGGAGATATATTGATCTTGCGGGTATTGCTAGGTCAGTTAAAGCTAAACCAGGACCAGTAATAGTGATTGTACTAGTAATACCAACACCAGATGTTGTACCTAAACCTACAACTTCAGATGGATCAAAATAAACACTTCTCTGTAAGAGAATATCAGAATCTGTGTTTACTCCAACATTGACAGTCAAAGTACGTGGTTTTTCTTCAATAACTGTAGAAGCAGTATAAGAAGTACCTACAGTTCCATCATATTCCCTTAAAACCCTAACTCTTGAGTTTATTGCATCAGTATTCAGTACTAAGAGTTTCTCTGTCGATATTCCAAGAACATCATCTTCTTTAAGAATACTTACATCCCCATTAATAGGAATATACGTAACAATACCAGTTGCGGCGGTATTTCCAATAGCAGCAGTTGCTTTAAACTTAGATGTTGATACACCAATAGTATAAACACCATTTAGGTTAATAATCGACTGTGAGGATATTCCAGAGACTCCAATATAATCACCTGTTTTGAAATCATGTGGTTTTGGAGTTCTTGCCTGAATACTCTGTTTATCCCTTAAAATTTGGAATGTAACGTCTTCTTTCTTATCTACTGTTGAAGATACTCTAACTAAGTCCTTTCCTTTGATTTTAAAGACTTTTGCAGAAGCATTAACTCCACCAGTTCTTACATTGTCAAATACGACTCTATCATTGATTTTATACTCATGACCACCATCTTCTACCTTAACAGAATCGATTTGTCCAGAACCAGCATAAGTTACAGAAGCAAAATCGTCAATAACCTTATCTGGTCGTGAAACAAACTCATAATCGCTAGAAGAGAAGGAAAGTTTGTATGGATAGATGTTTCTTACATATCCACCACTTTGAAGGTCTATTTTGTCGGTATTTGAGTCAGCATTGAAATTAAATGCATCTGGCTTCGATTTGAAGGTTTCACCAACAACATATGGGAATACTGGAGTAAAATACTTGTCAAAAGTTGCATCAGTTTCGCTAGAACTGTCAATAGTCGCAAAATACGCATATGTGCCTTCTGGATAGTCTGGAGTCTTACAAAAACGTCCATTATGCCTATCTAAGTCACCTTTGTTATTAAATACGTAATCATTGGTAAATGAACCCAATGGCCAGTCACCAACGCTAGGTCCAAGTTGTCTAGTAGCGTTTAATGCATATCCAGGGACCATTCTACGAATAACTCCACCATCTACACGATCAAAACCATATGGTCCGTATATTGGGTTACCATCATAGGCAAATCCAAGGATTGGTGAATGATTTTCAGAAACTTCTTCTGCATTTTCATATTCTAGGTCATATGAACCAAAATCCTTTGCACCACTCAGTTTGAGTGATGGAAGCATCTTTCTTAACTGCCTAGGAGCATATAAGTGTGTAAACTGCGATCCATAAGCACCAGAACTCACTTCCATGAATCCATCATCAAGTTTGATGAGTGTCTTATAGCGATTTACGTTATCTAACTCCCATCTTGCAACATTTGGTTGCACAACTGCTTGTTTACCCTTTGCATTAACTGCAGTTTCTACAGTAAGGAAGGATCTATCAGTTACAAACCCAACACCACCATTAACAACAGTAACTGACTGAATAACTCCATTTTCAATGATTGGAGTCAATGTTGCAAAGGTACCAATACCAGATGTTACAATTTCTGGTTGTGAGTTGTATCCACTACCACCTCTGGTTACAATAACCTGATCAATCTTACCTTCTTTAACAATTGTACGAAGTTCAGCCCCTGACCCTGCTTGGAAGTCAACATTTGGTGCTCTGTTGTAACTAATGATTGCGGAGTTACCATAACCCGTTCCATTTTGGGTTAAATCGACTGAAGTGATTTCTCCTCTAACAACAGGGATTAAAGTTGCCTTATAATCACCCAAACCAGTGGAAATACCAAGTTCCCCTTCTATTGTGACCGATATTGGTTGATAATCGAAAATATGGGTTCCTACACCAACTCCAGTGAATCTTACATAAGTTCCATTATCATATGCTTCAGTAAGAGTACCTCCAACACCAGCAAGTGCTAATCTGAAGTTATTATTATCAATAACAAGTGCTTTATATTGAGCAGTAGTAACTAAACCACTTATTGCAGTTCCAGTAGTGTCATAAGTTAATATTTCTCCATCTTTATAACCATGACCCTTAATATTGATCGAATGGTTAGCAGTATTGATTCCTGTTGTAATAACAGTACGTTTTTTCTTCTCATAACCACTTCCTGGGTTAGTTACGTAAACCCTATCAACAACTTGCTTTTTAGCAACACTTTCAAAGTACTGAGTACCAGATCCTTTGTCAGAAAGTTCTATTGTACCGATTCCACTAATAGCATCCTTATAAGTGGAGTGTAATTGAATAGTTTCATTAGAAACTGGATTAACAAAGTAAATTCCACCATCACCAAGTCCAGTACTACCAGTAGATATTGTTACACCTTTGTTTTGACGGTAAAATACCCTCTCACCTTCTCTAAAGAAGTGATAAGTAGTAAATCCAATAATACTTGTCTCAGTATTAACTCCAGCACCAACGTCAAGGTATGATTTATGAGAAACAGAGCGCATTTTAGCTTCTGCTTTAGCACCTGTACCATTACCACCCGAAATATTGATTTGGGGAAGATCTAAGTAGTCAAATCCCGCATATTTTACTTCAATCTTGTCAAATGAACCTTTAACATTGACATATCCTGTTGCACCAACACCTGTGGCATCTGTAATATGCAATAATGGAGGAGTTATAACGTCATGACCACTTCCACCATTAAGAACATCAATACCAGTAAGTTCTCCGTAATAAATGCCGTCTCTAGACTTATAATTAGCAAGTTCAACACCATTTACGAACATACCTGATTTTTCACCAGGAACAGTAGTGTATTCCTCCTCAGATGAGTCAAAAACTGGATCAGTAAACCTTCTTAATAGTCTTTGAGAGTCAATGGGCTTATTTTTAAGGTTACTAGCAAAAGTATGTGTAGTAATACCAGCACTATTACCAGATATAGTAATAAACTTATCTGCATCAATATTTGCACGAGAATATGCTAACTTAAATGACTGATCATCAATTTTCTTAGCAAAATACGTTCCTTCTGTTAAAGGATCTAGTGTAAGAGTAGTAGTTGATGTAGAAACTACCCCATCAATCAATGTTGACGAATCAGTAGTACCTGGAACGTAATAAACCTCATCTCCAGTCCTAAAATCGTGTCTTCTGGAGGTTGATATCGTTTCACCAGCAAAAGTAGCAGCAACTCTAACGTCAATGCTCCTTAAATCAGCATTAAGTTGCTGATTGAAGTAATATGGGATTGATGGAGAAGCAACATAGGTCTGATGCTCTATTTCACCTTCAATAATGTCATGAGCAGCAACTGTATGCTCAGGACCAACCATCTTCTTACCATTATGAGTATGGTATGGACCAGCATAAGGACTACCACTAACAATTCCAACTACCTTTAAGTCATATGCGTTAGTAATGTTAGCACTGAACTTATAATCTGGTTGTTTAACGGCAGGTAGAACTTCTGCTCTAATAAGTTCTTTTCTAGCCTTGAATACTACATTTAAATCAATAGATCCCAATCCACTTAGGATTGCAACCTTATTAGAAGGTATATCAACAACAGTTCCTTGATGCTCTGATTGAGTTGTTTGATTAATGAGGGTTACTAAGTCACCACTAAACAATAAATGAACCTCTGGACATGTGATCTTAACGTTACCATTACCAATATCCTCAATAGTCTCTACATTGAATAGGTTCGAAACATTATATACCCATTCAGTAAAGGATTTCTCTGTATCCTTTAATGTACCAAGATTCTTTACATCAATATCATCACCAGATACCATCTGTTTTGTTGGTCCAGGTATTAAGAACCTAGAAACAACACCAGTTATTCTTACAAATATCTTATCCCCATTTTCATCATATCCATAAACTTGAGAACTTAAACGGACTAATGAATTCTTTGTAATAGTTGCACTATTACCTGATAATCCTAAAAACTGAGTTGTAGTTTTACTAGTATAAGTTACAGTATATTCCGTCTCATCAACAGTAACAATAAGAGTTCCTGTAGCAGGGAATCCTACTGTAGAATCAACATATATGGTATTGACATTTGCAACTTCTTGTGTTACAGTTCTAGTTGTGGGGGTAATCTCAAATTTACCGTAGATCGATCCCCTCTCAGTAATATCCTTATTGGCACCTACATCAATGCTGATCTGATAGTATGTGTCTCCACCACGAGTATATGATATTACATTATCAATAGAACCATATGCCCTGGTAAGAGTACCAGATACTTCATCTTGGTATAATGTTTGACCTTTTAACTCTCTAGGGTCACCATCGATTGCTACAACAACTAAATCTTCAGTAATGCGATAATCAGCATCTGAAGGTTTTAATGTTTGCTCAAATGGTTTAACGATAGATGCATTAGAACCATATAATGCTCTGAATAAGATTTCAAAAGAATCATCAGTTCCTTTAGTCTTATAGAGATCTTTTGCTTGCTTGGCAAATAATGCTTGGTCAAGACCTACTACAAAGGACCTATCTTCCAAACCTGGAACATATAATCCCTTATACTTCTTGAAGAACTCAGCAAGGAAAAGATTACTTAAGTTGGTAACAGTTGCATTATCAGAGTGACTTGCTGATGATGTTGATGTAAAAGTGACTCTATCTGCCTCTCCAGTAGTGAAGAGAGAAGTTATTGCACTAAAAGCACGAACACAACCAAAAAACTGTCTTTTATCTTTACTTGTATAAGATATTATCTCATCGTCTATTTTTAAATATCCATAACGATCGGGGAAACCTACTGTAGAATCTACAGCAATAGTTGTATCAAATGCAGTAATAGAACCATCTAATACAGTAGATGATATGAGATACTGCTGACGAAATGAATCATTTTTAATATATTGATCTATATTCTCAGCAAGATCAACAGGACCTCCCTGAAATTCTTGGGATTTATAGTATTGCTCTAAAAACTCGCCGAAAAGCGGAGATTCTGATTGAACGTATTCTGGAATCTGGCTAGCGACTACAGAATGGGTTTTGGCTCTAGTCTCTATCATTAGTTCGTGTAACCGCCGCTTGCTGTATTAGTTGTAACTTGTTGAGAGTTAAATGCTGTAGAAGTAGTATAAGTTGTCGCATACGACGTATCAATCTCCTGAACATTATAAGACTCAGATTCAGTAAGATCAGTGTAAACAGGAACTCCTCTTACAAGTGGTGATAAACGATCCTTTCTTCCGTTGGGGAAACTAGAACTAACAATATAGTTAGAACCAGATATATCTTCTCCAGATGAAATGGTGTCTGAAACCATTGTAACAAGGCTGTTACTAGTATCTAGTTGCAAATAAAGATCCTGTAATCCGATAACGTCGTAAGACTTAGGTGTACAACTAATCTGTACCATATTTTGATCACCACTTACCACTGTACTAGTAATAATCAAGGCATTAAGGAAAACTTCTCCTTTCTGATAATCAATAGTACCAATATTATTTCTAATAATAGCAACTTGGTTAGAAGAAAGAAGTTTGAAAAGAACAATCCTACCAGTTTTTCTATCAGAGTTTGGTATGTCTGAAAGGTAAACTGTGCCGGAAATACCACTAACTGTGAATCCAGAAGACTTAATATTGTAACCAGTTAATGAGTTGACATTGAAAGCATTACCATAACACAGTTCATAGGATGCAAGTGATCCTATTTGTGCTCTAAGGTCTCTTCTAATAGCACATCTGGTGATGTTAGAAGTGATTGCAGTGTTAGTTTGGTCAATCAATCTAAGTGCCTTAGAGTACTTAAATCGCGCCCCAAACGTGTTTAGTTCAGTAGACTTAGCATATGTGTTTAAAGTCTCTAGAACGCTGCTCTGAAGGGCATCTGTGGAGTTTGTAGAGTTGGCATTAAAGTACACACTACTGTCTGTTTCCACATATAGGTACTTAAGATCAACTATTTCAGAAAGTATACCAGCTACGGTGTACCTCTTAAGTTTATTCTTAAGTTCCATCTTCTCAATCTGAGAAAGATACTTACCATTCTTGGGTTTAATACTAATAAAAACCTTTCCAAACTGTGGTGGATCTGTATCTTCCCCACCATAGACAGAAACTGATTCTGTATTAGCGTAAATCTTAGTTACAATCGCTTTATAGTCATCAGAGGTTACTGCACGGTTTTGAGCAGAATAGACTAAAGGTGCATACTTTTTAATAGAAGAAACTGATTCAATATCATCTCCATATTGTGCTTTAGAGACAATACCGTCAATAACTGAAGGTTGTAAGTCGTCAATACCTTCTGTTACTGTTACACCAGCATTATCAACGATATTTCCAGTAAATGTAAAGGAATCTACACCATTTGCGTCTTTTCCACTCGTTGCAATGTAGTTTACAGTGATAAAGTTGGAATCTTCTAGTTTTTTACCAAACTTTCCGTCACCAAAGATGACTTCATACTTCTCATCAGCAACTTCTTGCAATAAGAAGATCAAAGAGTTGTTATTTACGTCAATTATGTTGTCAGTTAACTTATAAATCGTCTTTAAGTTGGTTGCAGTGCTATTTGGAGAGACTGAAACCTTAATTGTTGACGTATCAATGCTAGAATTGGGTAAAATGAACCTTTCTGTTGGAACACCGTCTCCACTTTCACGATAAGTGAAGGTTTTTGTTAAATATGTGCCTTCATAGATTGTAATATTTTCAAAAACTGCTAAATTATCAACTACAGGGACGGTAATATCGTCCATAATCGCAAAACTGTAGTTTTCACCGCCAAAAGTATTAGAAACTGCAACAATTCCCGCCTTTAAAGTCATCGTAAGCGGTTGTGTTGCATAAGAAGAGGTATCTACACCAAATGTTACCTTTGCAGATGCTGCTTTTTTCGATCTTGGGGTATATCCGACGTTTCGAGCGAGGGCGGCAACATTTTCTCTTAAAGTTGCGCTGTCAATGAACACCTCATTAGCAAGCATGTTGCTATTATAAGCAGTAATGTAGGAATTATATGCTAAAGTGTCGATGAGGATCGACATATTAGATCCTTCAAAGTCAAAATCAGTAAAATTACTATTAGATCTCAGATAATCCTTAATCTGAGTCTTGATTTGGTCAAAATCGAGATTCGTAAACTGTGTAAGAGGCATTTATCTAAGTGATTCTAATACAAAATTAAGTTGTTGCACCGGAAGTGCTATTCCGACGATTTCATAGACGATAGTTACGTCAAATGCGTTAGAATCAAAGTAAGGAACGACTTCTACGTCAACTAGATTGACTCTTGGCTCAAAATTATCAATAGTATTTCGTATTTCATCAGAAATAATAGCTGCTGAACCAGCATCCATTAGATCAAAAAGACTCCCGTTGATCCTAGAACCTAGATTTGGTTGAAAAGGACGTTCCTGGAGTTGTGTTAATACCAAATTCTTCACAGATCGAGAGATCGCACTCGCATTTTTGAGTGGAATTACGTCTTTAGTAACAGGATGGGACCTAAAAGATAGTGAAATATCTTTAAAAGACCTCGATACACGCTCGACGGGCATTTATACTTTAATTTTCTTTTATTTAGACGCGATTATCCGGATTCCACAGCTCCTTATCATCTTCTGATCGCTCATAAAGGTCAGTTTGACGCTTTAGATTTTTCTTTTTAGGGGTCAAATCGTCTTCCCAGATCTCTCTTAGCAACTTTTCGTGCTGAATTGCTCCTAAGTTGTCTAAAAAGTCGTTTTGTGCTTCCATTTTAGTCACTATTCCAACGGGGACCACGGTCCGAATCATTGATATTTAGGTTCCTATATTCACAATCGACAATCTTATTGTTTCGTTCGGGGACTCTAATCGTATTATAACGCTCAAAACCCACTTCTTGGAGAAAAGCCTCCAACTCTTCTCCCGTATTTCCACCTTCATAGTCTTCTGACTCGTCGTATTCAGCGTAAATGTACTTTACGTTCTTAATATGTTCACCTAAACTCCTCAAAACGTTTAAATCACGTCCTTGAGTATCTGTTTTAACAACATCTATTACCTTATTATATGCTAACTTATTACATAGGTCACTTAAAGGAAGGCACTCGACGGAATAAACCTGTTGAGTGGCACCTTCAAATCTTCCAATTGGCTTACAAAGAGAAGAAGTTCCTGGGTCGTTACCAGTTGCGGGTCCTCCCAGTCCATAGAAGTCCCGTTGAGTAGGCATTGCGACGTTATCAACAGCTGCTTCGATAAGGTAGCATCGATCCCCCGCATGGTGAGTCTCCAAGTGCGAGCAACAAGATTTAAAGTTATTAGGATGTGGTTCGATTCCAACAACGTAAACGTCCTCATCGTCATTTAACCATTTAATGGTATTTGGCATGTTCATCGATAGACCTACGTCAATGCGAAGTTTCATGCCTTTTAACAACTTCTCATTGATAGTCGTATAGTCTATCACTTTCCTTGACCACGCGAGCGTTTCCGTTTCCCATTACGAGACGAAGCGGCGAATTTCGAGTGTTTGCCCTGGCCTTGCCGAGTTTTCTTAGGGATTGACTCTACATAAGAACCACCCATTAAACTCTGTTTTACTCTTGCCATATCTTAGATAACCCTCGTCTTTTCATGTCCAACACGTATGCGTGGGTCACACCAGATATCTAGACCACCTTCGATAGCATCTAAACAGAAACTAACGTCTTCTCCACACATGTCTTGCACAGCACCAGATTCAAACTGTTGCATCTTAGGAGCAAACCAAGGATACTCAATAGCGTCTCCTTCAAAAACGCCCTTCTTAATCATAACCCAACCAAAACCAGTATAGTCTACGGTGAATGGCTTCTTACGCTTCGAAATAGATTCTACAGTTTCGTGATTCATCACGCCACCATTTTTGCGGAAATCTTCTTCATCTAACCAATGTGCAACACTAGTAGTACTTCCATCTTCCGTAGCATACCATCCAGAACAAATCTGCTTTTCTTCTCCTTCGGCTGGAACAGCTAGATCACATAGTTGCCAGAACTTGTTAGAATCAAAGACAATATCAGAATCTAT
>VTLG01005746.1_pt1 | contig 46062 bp, 77 predicted proteins | sample 4694571 | NCBI WGS metagenome assembly VTLG01 (sample SAMN12604809, study PRJNA352737) | marine metagenome | biome: ENVO:00000447; feature: ENVO:00000209|ENVO:00000569|ENVO:01000036; material: ENVO:00002151; isolation source: viral sequences binned using virsorter ...
ATGTCGTACCATCATTTCTTTGTGTCAATGTCATTGTATTAGTATTACCATCAATGTCAAGCCATATTCTATGGTCACCAACATCTGTAGCATAATCACCTTGAGAAATATTAAGTGTGTTTGTATTACCAGTTACATCTAAAGCAAGACCATTGTTACCACTATTACCACTTGTTGTTACATTACCTTGGTCAATATTAATTGTATTACTCGCACCTGTAATTTCAGAAGCACTTGACCAGTCTGTGCCTATGATAAAATTATCTTCACCTTCTTGTTCTATATTTACAGTATTATTATCACCAGTTATATTCATAGTAACACCATTACCTGTTCGTGCTTTATCGGTTGTCATTGTGCTACTTTGACTTGTTGTAATTGTAATGTTGGTTGTGCTTCTTGTATTTACAGTAGAAACAAAAACATCAGTAATCATAGAATCTATCCATGCTTGGTCACCATTAGTATAATAACTTGAATGAGAAGCATAGTTTATATCTAACACCACTACAACTTTACCATTTGCATAACTACTCATAGCGTCACCGTCCCACATAGCACCTATAATTTTATTTGAATCACTTGGGTCTTTTAATAACCATTTACCATTTGTTCCTATATTACTAAAATAACCAGAAGCTACAACTGTCATATCATCACTAGCAGAATAATTTGTAAGTATATCTCTATTCTCATTCATTGAATATTTGACACCACTACCACAACATGAATTACCTGAATGAGCAATATTATTATCACCAGTAACCTCTTGTAAAAATGTTACGATGGAATCATTTCTAGCGTCAAAGTTACCATTTTCACCTACTAGATAAACTGTACCACCATTTGATAATACTGTTTTAAACCTATCTTTATCTGCTGTAGAAAAAGTGTAACTATACCTTATGTCGTAAACTTGTTCATAATCACCTGCTGTATAAGAATATGAGGAACTACCTGAATTATTCATGGTAACATTATGACTAGCATTTTCTAATCTATTCTTATGTTTAGAATGAGTATTACCATAACCTTGGTGTATGATTAAAATATCTTCAGCATACAATGTTGATGAGAAAAATAGTATAAGTAAGAAACTAATTAATTTGCTGTATCGTAATAGCATTTTCTATTCCTCCTAATTCAAAATCATATTGTTCAAATTCACCTTGTATTATATTTAAAACATAACCATACTCTTTATCTAGTCTTAATTCTATGTATGAACCACTTGCATCCTCTCTTATCCAAACCCACTCTGGATCCTCATCTAATATTATAACACCAGTTTCAGGATGTTTACCTAGAAAAATACCATCTACTGATTTTTGTTTATCAAACTCTGACCTCATAGCCTTTGCTAATTCTTTGTTGATTTGTGCTAGAATATCTGCTAAAAAGTTTTGTTCTAAAAAATCTATATCAAGTCCTGTTGCAAATTGACTTTCATCTTCTTCAAGGTAATCTATCTCTAAATCATCAAACTGTAAAAAATCAATATCTAAAGCGTCTGCAACTTCATTTAATCCTTCTTCATTTTGCATTTGTTCTATTTGTGCTGGTTTAGATACGATTAGTAAATTACCAATCATTTCTTCATCTAAATCTAAAATTACTGGTGTCAATGGTTTACTTGAAACTGTATCAACAACTGTAGCTTGAAATGCTTGATTAAGTATAACTTGACCTGCATCCGATTCTACACTTATTTCACCAACAAAACAATTACCATTTGTATCGCAACTAGGTAATAATATAATTGTAGATGAACCTATTTCATCTATGGTCATTGTAAAATCAGTACCACGAACACCAATCGTTGCTGTTGGTGTTGTTATCTTTACCTCTGTGGCTGAATTTTTTGCAATTTGTCCTGAAGCATATCTTACTGTGCCTAGACTTGCTTTAAGTGAAAGTTTACCTGTTTTACTATTAGGATCATAAACAAATTCATCTATGATAAGTTTACTATGTTGAGTAACATCAACTCTAGTATCGTCTATAAATTCAATACCGACTTTACCATTTCCTGTTTTAACAGTATCATAAGAAAATACATCTAAATCTTTTTGAACTACAATACCTTGTTCGCCATCTTTTCTATCAATGACACCGTTACCCTCATGTAAAGTAACCTCACCAATTGAGGCAAAGCTACTTTTTAGAGGTAAAATCGTAAGGGTTAAGAGTATGCATCCAATTATAAAATTTGTAATTTGCATATACCACCATTCCCGTTAATAATATAATGTTTATTGTTCCTAAATCCATATTAATCTCTTTGTATAATATCAATATTATGGTTATCACCACTTGTTGTTAAAGTAATCATGTTATCATAGATACCAGATTGTGTTATATCCACATCAGCGATTGAACCTGTATGTGTGTGTATGTAGGTATGACCTGCACTATCACCATCACCGTCTATGTCTACCAAGAAATTATTTGTATCACCATTTACTGATAAAGTAAAGATAACACTAGTACCATCTATTGTTCCTGCGACTACATTTGAATCACTACCAGAAGCACCTGATATTGTTATATTTGCACCTGTAGCGTCTGCTGTTTCACCAACATCAATATCTAGGTCGTTTGAAGAACCTACCCATATGATTGAGGCAGTTACAGTAGCACATGAGCTGACTGTTCCACCACTATCACAATTGAAGTCTATGTTGTTACTATTACCAGTCGTACTAAATGTACCTGTGTAACTTGCACCATTGATATCAAAAGTTAGTACATTCGAATTACCAATTTGGTCAATGTTAAAGTTAGATGTAGCACCTGTAACCGTAGAGGCTGTAGTGCTATTACCGATTGTGTTATTTTGACCATCTTGTAACACATCTAAAGTTAATGTAGCACCTGATTGTGTTACATAGATATCATTTGCCATTACTGGCATTGTAATCATCATCAAAAACATAACTAATTTAGTTATACTTTTCATTTACTTTTTTTCCTTTTCTAAATGTATTTTGTTTACGCCCTTCATTTTCCATAATCCTTTATTTACACCTTCATAAATCATTTGAAGTACAGCGTGTTCTATTGTTGTTCGTATAGCATAATTAACTGGTTCATTTGTGGCATTTCCTGATTCAAACTCTAATGCTTTTGTGCCCATATCTAAAAATCTAAATACATCACCACCTTGACTATAACTCGCAATAGTCTTTGTTGCTGAAACAGATAATAATATTTCACCTGTTTGTACTGCAACAATTCTTAAAGAAACTGTTACTTGGTCAGTACGATATTGTTCTTTAATACCAATACCAAAGTATCTCGCACCAATACCACCACTTGTAACATTACTATCATAGCCTACTATACCACCTTCAACTATTAATCCTGCAAAAACTAATGGTTTTAAAACATTACCTGTGTCTGTTTCACCATCATACAATTCTCTTGTTGACCTAATTAATTGTCTTTCTTTAACTAGATTACCTAAACCTTTTCTTTCTACAACTTTAAACCAATCACCATCACTAACTGCTTTTAAAGCAGATATAACCCATACATCAGGACCTTGGGTTACAGCTGTTGATAACTGCGAAAAGTTAGGATTAGGTTTTCTTTGTCCTGTCTGGTCTGTAAACTGATAAACTGCAATCGTAATCATTGGTTGATTATCTAAATCAGGTATCTCTCTCAATGTTTGTAATGTTGTAGTTCCTTCAATAAAAGGTTCTGCACCATGTTTAATATTATGTTGATTATTGCTAGCACAACCTGATAGCAGACAGACTAATCCCATCACTTTAATAATTTTGTATATATTCATAATTTTAAAATTCGAAGTCGCCTAAAGGTACTGACATAGTGGTAACATTACCATTAGGGTCTGTAATTGTTAATGTAATAATTTCTGTTGATGTATCTTTTACCCAATAGATTGTAGAACCTTCTACTTCAGCTGTACCACTAGTAGGACAAGTGCCTGTACAAGTAGTGCCAAACATATTGTCAACTAACTGTTTTGATAAGTTAGCATAAATTCTACTCTCTACATTTTTTATAAATTTTGCAATTGTAGTGTTGTTTTGAGCTCTTGTCGCAGCTGCAGCTGCTGATTTAGCGTCATCTTTTACCTCATTTTTTCTATTGTGTTGTAATTGTTCAACAGATAAAACATGGCTAGAGTATCCACTACCACTAAAGGATGGATTACTAAATTGATGTACAATTTCGCTTGCTGTAAGAGTGTTAGGACCCACCACCAACACATAAAAAATTGAGACTAACACTACTTTTTGTAGTGTTTTCATACTACTATTTATACAAACCAGTCTATGATGGTTAAGAATCCTACAGTAAATATTGTGGTCAATATCATCACACCAAGCAAAATACCTGCTTGATGTATGCCTTTAAGGTATTCAATTTGATTTTCTACGCTTGCTATTCTTGTCTCTTTTTTCATTTTCTTGTATCTCCAATACTGTATTTAATTTTGACCTTAACCTGATAAGGTCATTGTCGAGCATTCTTATTCTATCTAATAGACCAATTAATGCTGTGTTGGCTTCGCCTAATTTCTTTTTAAGATTTTCTGTGGTGAACCTATATATGAAATATATAAACCAACCCATGGCGATTGCTGCCAGAGTAGCAAACCCATACTGGTTCAATATCTCTATTATTGACATTAATCTTTCCTAGCGTCAGTCTTTCCATCGGCTCTAGATATTCTATCTTCATCTGGTTTTAATTTTAAAGCGTGAGATATTAACAAGTCAAGTTTTATCATGTCATTGTTCATTGTCTTTATTCTATTATCTAATGCCATAATGATACCATGAATACCACTAACTTGTCCGACAACAGATTCAAGAATATACTTTAGAATCATGTATATAAAGATACCCATAACAACTGCTGAAGCTACAGGTAAGCCAAATTCAACTAATATTTCAAAAAATAAATTCATGTGCTCTATTTATACGCTAAAAAAAAGGGGTGCCGAAACACCCCTTAATGTCTAATATATTAATAATCTATTTTTTAGTGTATATTGAGTATAAAACCCAAACAGCAACTAAACCAACTAAACCTTGAGCACTAAACCCAGCGATAATTGATTGTACATTACCTATAACACTAATGTTAGGCCAGAATGGCACATTTTGTCCACTAAATAAAACTTCAAGTACGATACCTAAAGCAATAAGTGAAACACCTACATCTGCCAAAGCTGCCGCCCAACTTTTTATTTTAGTAATAATTTCCATATAATCTCCTTTATATGATTTGATATCTCAAACTATACATGATATGATAGTATTATTTATATTAAAAAGGGGTTAGGACACTATATCCCAACCCCAATATAAAGAAACAGGTGGAGAGATTAATCCTCTTCTGCTAATTTTGAGAAGTAATCTAGTGTATCATCACCATCATCTTCATCATTAGCAACCGAAGTAGAAGTATCTGCTGTTTCGTTTACAACTGGTTTACTAACTGTTGGTGTTGTAGGTGGGTCCATAACATCTTCAGCAGTACCAGTATTTCTAACACCACTTAAAACTTTATCAAGTTTGCTTTTCAGCTCATCATATGATTTAAAGTTTTCAGCTGCCAGAAATGGTTTTAGTGGATACTGTTTGTTCCACAATTCTTCTATAGCTTCATCATTGTCCTTTACAGGTGATGAACTATCGAACTCTGATTTATCGTAATTCCAGTAACCATCAACTTTTCTGATTTTTAGTTTAAAGTTTGCACCTTCCCAGAAATCAAATGGGTTGATAGGTTTCTCATCTTCAAATTCAGGTTTCATCGCTTCAGTAATCTTATCAAAGATTTTCTTACCAAACTTAAATAGTTTTACTTGACCTTCATTTTCAGGATGTTTTGAATCACTAACAACTAGAACATTTGCAATATAAGATAGTTTTCTTTTTCTCTTTCTTGCAATCTCTTTGTCTGCCTCAACGCCAGAGTTCCAGAGTAAACTGTTAGATTCACTAACTGGATCTTTTTTGTTAAGTGTTGTTAAACTGTTTTCAATATACCAGCCACCAGGACCTTGAAATGCATGAGACCATAATCTTGCCCATGGTAAATCTTCGTCTTTAACTGCTGGTAAAAATCTCAATACGGCATAACCATTACCAGATTTATCTAGTTCTGGTTTCCAGAATCTATCATCTTGATATGAGTTTTTTTGTTTTTGAGGTTCGGCAACTTTAGATAGTTCGCCTATTAGTGTGTCTAGATTAGACTTTGACCTTTTTAAGGCCGCAATACTTGTATTCATATTTGTATCTCCTTGTATGTATAATTGTATTCGTATGTGTCTGTATTAATCGACATTATTATTTATATGCGAAATAGGTGGGACTATGGATTTACCCACAAGCAACGGACCGGATACCATTTCCTAAACCGCCACAACCTTTTTTACTCTGCCGAGTATGTGATTCATAATTGGTAAGATTACAAACCTGGGTGCAACCCCTAAAAAGTCAAGTTCGAGACTCTGGTGAATCCCTCTTCCTTGCACTATAAAAAGAAAGTAATTAATTTTCTTTTGCATATGTTTTATTATAACAGATTTCTTGACCATTGTCAAGCCCCTCTGCTATAAAATTCTTACAAACTTCTATCATTATCGGTAAACCGTCACCATCGGTAAACTCTTTCCAAAGTGGACCGTCATGTTGTTCATGACCACAGTTTTGGCACATTGGCATTATCCTAATCTTCGTTTTCTACCAATTGGCAACTTGACAAATCTTCTTATCTCTTTACCTCTTTTGGTAATATACTCTATAATGACCCATTTATCTTTTATTTTATTCTGAATTGATTTTACCGCTTTCTTAAAACTAGTTTCAGTAACCGTTTCAACACCCTCTATTGGCTCATCATGTTCATTTGTAAATTTAAACTCTCTCATTTTTCCCATGTTTTTTCCTTTATTTTGTTTTTACCATTACTTTAGGTAGTATATCACAATTATATGATAATGTTCTTCTCACTTGGTCTGTATCATAGAATGGATAAACACCATGTACCAATGTGTATGGGAAGATAAAGAAATCACCAACTTTAGGACTTAATCTAATTTGCGACATTGATAGCGAGTGTTGAGCACCACCTATAAATTCTAAATGACCATTTGAAGGACTATCATGATTTACTATTTCTTTACCATAACTGTCAGGTGTTTTTAAAAATAAAACTGATGATAGGCCTACTAAACTATTTTTGCTAGCATGAAAGTGGCAAGGATTATATTCAGTAGCATACATATCATTTATCCAAGCATTATCTAAAACTAATTGATGTGTTTTTGATAATACTGATCCACACCTTTGCATATATTCTTGAAAACACATTTGAAAAGTGCCTTTCATCTGGTCACTTAATAAATGATTTACTAATTTTTCTTTCTTAATTTTACCTGCAAGTTGAGTACTCCAGTCTACCGTTGTTGCTTCTTTTTCATCAAAGACATTATTAATATCATCAATAAATTGTTCAGGCATTTCAAACTTAACAACTATTTCACCTAATGTAAGGACTTCAATTTTCACTTGTTTGTCTTGTTCGTTATTTTGTTTTGTTTCTTCTACCTCTCCTGTCTCAATATCTACAATTTTAACTTCTTCGCTCATTATTTACTCCTTTTCATTTTGTCTATTATAGTTGCTTTAGTTTCTGCAACGCCAAGATGATGAAACCAACCTGTGATAATATATTTTTCATGTTGCGAAATAATACCTCTATGAGTGTGTGTAAAATCAGTAGGCCATAATAAACTTAAACCTTTTTTTGCTTTTATTTTTAACTCTGGATAATATGCAAATTCTGTTCCTCCGCCATCAGGCACATCATTTAAATATGTCATAAAAACTAATGCCCTTTGATTTATTTGATACTCGCCTCTTTCATTATGCCATTTTTTATATCCTTGACCAGGACCATAATGTTGTATATTAAAGCCCTCTTGAATACATAACTCAGGATTAAAGTATTCATACTTTTGACTATATGCTTTTAACCCATTTGTAAGGTAGTTTATGTAAGTTTTAACAAGTTCATTGGTAGAAGAATTGTATATAGTAACATCGGTTGATGATTTAGATTCTTCGCTGTGTGTAGTTTCTTCACTTTTATATTTGTACTCGTTATTGTTCTTATGATAGTCAATAAGACCATCTAATAACTTATCATTATCTATTTGAAAAGCTAATATAAAATTTTCTTTATCCATTATATCTCCTTTAGTTTATCTCTTAAAGATATTTTAAATTTTGTAATATTATATGACAAAAAAGGTTTATATCTTTTCATTCTATCAAACAGTTTAGGCCACAATACCTTTTCTGTTATATCTTTATTTAATTTCTTTGTAAACTTTAATATATCATCAAGTATTATTAAAGTTTCAAAGTTTATCTTTTTTGATAAAAACATTTTTACAATAGTTGGGTGTTGACCATCTACTGATAAAAATAAATCATTAAACTTTATATCTTTTGTATTCATTCTATCTATAATATAATCAATGTCTTGTTCATAATAATAATGTAAAGACTCTACTTTTTTTGACCATTGTTTGTAAGTATCGTCACCAGTTTTACCAATGATGTCACCAACCCATATATTAGTATTAGAAACAAAATTGCTAAGGAAGTAATCAACAATAGACTTATCGTTATAAGATTTACTAAGCTTATGAAAGAAATAGCGATCCCTTCTTTTAGTAAAAGTCGCCAATCTTGCAGTTGTTCTACCGTTGTGTTTATGAAAGTCGTAAGATTGGTTTTTACTTGTGAAGTGGAGTTTGATTGCCAGATAGATTTTATATACTTCAAAACCATTCACTTATTTTGCCATATTAAAATACTCTAACATGGAATCAGGATCTGAAACTTCATATGGATCACTATCTAATCCTAAATTATTTAATCCTGGCTCTTCGTTAAAGTGTACTATTTGTTTGTTATCAATTAAAGCAGAATATCGCCAACTTCTCATACCAAAACCTTGAACAGGTTTATTTACTAACATACCTAAACTTCTAGTAAATGCACCATTACCATCAGGTATCATTTTAACTTTTTCTATACCTAGGTCTCTAGCCCATGCGTTCATAACAAAGGCGTCATTTACTGATATACAATAAATATCATCTACACCATTTGATATAAACTCATCATACCTTTCCTCATATTTAGGCAATTGTTCACCTGAACAAGTTGGTGTAAAAGCACCTGGTAAACCAAACATTACAATTTTTTTATCTTTAAATAGGTCGTCTGTGGTTTTATCAACCCACGAACCACCTATGAATGTGCAACCACCTTTCTCATCGGTGTCGCCTGTTCTAAATTTAAATATATTATCGTATAGTTTATTCACTCAATACTCCTACGATCCATAGTGTTGCGAACACTACTAATGCTATTTCGCCTCCTGTCATATTATATCCTTTCTATATTGGCAGCTTTGCTGTTTTTTCTTTTAACATATTAAGACTTTGTGCCTCATATGCTATCTTTTCTTTAAGATTCTTATTAATCATAGACTTTGTTGTTGATGGATCTATCCCATTTTCTGTACAATATTCAACAACAGCGTCTATGTAACTAATTTTTTTCTTCTTTACTATATCTTCAACAATCATAGCAAATTTATTTGGTGTAATTATGCTCATGTGTAATGTAAATAACTTCCTATCATGTATTTAGGTTTCTTAATTGGTTTCATACCTGCATGAACCCAAGGCCATAAAGGTGGAAACATTAACATAGAACCTTGTCTGCATGGTGAAGCTAAACCTAATTGAGGAAAGTTAGTTTCACCTCTTTCATTATCATCTAGATATATAAAAAATACTAGAAATCTTTTAGCAGATTCTACATTAATTGAATCTACATGAGGTGCAAATTCATCCTTATCATTTGCTAAATATCTTTTTAATCTTATTTGTTCAAAGGCATATTGTTGAGGCCATTGTGTCTTATGTATGGCACAATCTTTTCTATACTTATTTACATATTTACTGTAAAGATTAGATAATTGTGCTACATCTTCTTGATATTCTAAATGTTGATTGAAATTAATTTGTGCGAAAGACATAGGTCCTTGGTCATGTGTCTCATGGTGTTCTTCATTTTGTTCAAACCTATGAATTAAATCTTTACAATAACTAGGGTCTAAAACATCTTTGTAAATCTGTATATAATTATTCATATCTCTATTATACTATATCTTTCATCCCTTGTCAAGCAGGTATGGGGGCCAGGCAGGTTACGCTGCCTGTATCGTAACTTAACCCCCTATGGTACGGTCTACTGGATTTGAACCAGTAAAGCTTACTCAGCCAGAATTATACATCCTCGTGTCTACCATTCCACCAAGACCGCATATGGTGCCAGTTTCTGTTGCAAGGTACTGGCAAACCCCTAACAGCCTAAGCTGCTAATGCAAAGTTATTATAGTTTGCTTTTATTTAAATTTAAAGTCTTCCGACTATCCTCTCCAGTACGATTTCTAACAACGGTCGATCCTAGTTCGCCCCCCTCATAAACACACTAACGATACTCTACTAATATTAGCGATACTCTATTAGTGTGTTTATGGTGGAGGCGTAGGGTACTGCCCCCTAGTCCCTATTGCCTACTCTCATTACCTTCACAGAGAATCTCCTCTTATAACTTCACTACCATCATATTCAAAAAACTTCCAGTTTAAACCATAACCTAAAATACAAGTCATACTTTCATTGTTTGGTCCTATACCTGGTATTGTCATAAAAAAAGTACCGCTTCCTCTTTCAATACTATGCCCAAAAGATAAAATACCTATAAGGTCGCCAGAAGGCATTCCGCCTCTTCTAACTTCACCTATTAATATTTGCGTTTCCATCATCACATTTGCTGATGTATCATATATAAAACCTGTTTCACCACAATACACAGGTATTTGTTGTTGTACTAATTTATTTAAATTATACTGAAATGGATACTCTGGTTCTGTTTTTGATCCAGGACCAGTTTTTGGTTGTAATTCACTATTAGGTATCGCTGTAGCATGATTATAAGTTAATGTTATCCCAAACACAAAGACTAGTGTTATGAATATTGCAGGTAAATTATCTAATATTTTATTTTTGATTTTTGTTAAATGTTTCATTAAATTCCTTTATTGCAGGACCTAGTAAAGGCAGATAATCGTTTTTGTTTTTAGTAAAAGTTTGTACAGCACCATCTTCAGTAACTATGAGGATTACAACTTGCTCAATAGGTTCGTTAAATCTTTCTTCATACATTTCACAATAAGCTGAACCTTGAATGAAATAATTTTCTATCCATTCCTCTTTTTTTTCTTTTGTAGAGGTTTTAAAGTCTATTACAGATAGTTTGCCTTTATATTCTGCTATGCAATCAACTCGCCCAGCAACTCCCCACTTGTCGCTGTATAGGCCGCCTTCTTGCATCCTAATACTATTTATATTATCTAACTCAGGTTTTAGTAAGGTAAATAATGCGACAGGTAGCACATCTTGTTTTGATAGTTCTTCATTGTTTAAATAATTTTCAACTAGAGTATGTACAGCAGTTCCTCTTTTAGCTGCACCTCTCATAATATTATTTGCAACTTCACTACCTACTGATTCACGCCATCTAATTATACCTTCGTTGTTTCTTCCTGATAAAACTGTGGTAATTGAGGGATACTTTTCACCCTCTGGTGTGATATAAAAGCGTTTACCTTTTATAGTTTCGGTTAATATTTCTGGTAATTTTGTTGACAAGTCAACATGGTCAAATGACTTCATGTCGTACCTATCTTGTAAAAAAGCATTCATCTGGTTCATAATATAACTATTATAACAGGTTTTTTAGATTAAGTCAAGCGCTAACTTGGTAGTTTCATCAACTCGTCTTGTCCAGCCTTTACCAAAAGTAGCAAAAGTAGATAGACTTTCATAATACTTTTGTCTCATTTCTTGGTACTTTTTCACAGCTTCATGTTCACCGTTTTCTCTGATATATTCTTCTAGTTTTGCTAAAGTGTTTGGACCTATCCCACCGTCTGCGACTGTACCAATTTGTGTTTGTAAGTATTTGGCAGCACGACCTGGACCTGCATTTACGCCAAAGTCAAACACACATAGATCCAAACCACCAGGTAAATCGTCACCTTTCATTTTATCCCAATATCCCTTTTTGTATATTGGTGCCACATCTTCAACTGTTAATTCTTTCATATCTTTAGTGCCACCAAATTCTTCATATACTCTTTTAGTTACACCTAGATTTGTTTCACCACCTGGATCTTTAGGGTGATTTACATAACCACCTTCGTGGTGTAATATAGTCTCTAAACATTTATCATAATTTACTTTCATTATTTTCCCCTTGTAATTGCTATTATCTTTTTGACTTGAGCTTCAATAACTTGAGCTCTATTAGGCCAATGTATGTACGCCTCTGGCGATTTTGCTAATTTAATTAATAATGGTATGATAAGTTTTTCTAATTGAGTAAATTTTTCTTTCATATCTTTACCTAAATTATCTTTTCTTAAATCATATTCATCATCCATTTGTTTTTTAGCAATATCTAATTCTGTTTGATTCTTTTCATTTACTGCTGATTTAGTAGAATTAATTAGAGATAAAACTTTATCTAGTTTACTATCTAATCTATTTACAATATCGCTTGAGACTGCCTTGGCAGTACTATCTGCTGTTTGTTTTACTACTGTTTCTGTTTGTTTAGATTGTTCTTCGGATGGTTTCTCTTTTACTGAGGTAAAACCCCAATCACCATCAGCGTCAAATCCATCTAAAAAGTCAAAGTCTGCCATATTTTTCCTTTAGTTGGTGTAGCTACACACTCATTGGATACATTATCGGATTGACCACTCAGCTTCTTGACCATCGCCTGGCGTGCTGTAGTTTCTCGATAGTATCAGTTATATTTATCTTCCTCCGCCTTTTGAAAGACGGTTTCTATGTTTCTTTCTTACTCTCTCTATTTGTGATTGTTTCACACTCTTTCTACCATATCTCTCTGCAAGTGGACTATTTGGATGTGCTTCTGCAGCTTTAGATAATACTTCTTTAAAACCACTATCAGTTTTACTATCAATAGAACCTGTGGTAGATACTATATTTAATTGTGTTGGTGGTAATAAAGTTATATGTTTTTTCTTTATAAACTTTTCCATGTCTGAAATAGTCATATAATCTTCAAACTCTGTTTTTGTGTTCTTATTATAAAATCTATATGTTGGCATTCTCTCGCTGTCTCCATTGTTTTCTCATGTGTATATATTTAGGGTCGGTGGTGACACGGTTTCTAGCGTCTTTAAATAATTTTGCTGACTTTGCTTTATCACTCGTTGCCCAATCTTTTTCTTGTGGTCTTACCTTACCATTCTCATCATACTTTTTACCTGACTTATGATTTGCATATCTTCTTGACCTTGTAAAACCCATTTCTAAAAATTTTCTACACATATCCATACCTACAAAATCTTCTTTTTCTTTGTATAGATGATATTCAAATAATATTCTAGAAGCTGATATATACGCTTCCATAGGTGTTTTGAAACGCCAATGTTTACATATATCGTTTGTATAAGGTTTTACTAATAATACACCTTGCTCACCACGACCAATACGATATCTTTTATCGTTTGGTTTAAATATAAGATTTTTGTAATCTAAATTATAATCAAATTCTATCATGTGCCATCATGTTCTCTTGCTTTAAGCAAATAATACATGACTATAATTGAAAATGGTATACCTATAAAAAATAATCCTATCATTTTACACTTCTTTTTTGACTTTCAATATTGTTTACAAATACTCTAATTAATCTAGAAACATCTACTTGTTGTTCCTTTAATGTTTTTGGATTTGTAAAACTAACAACACAATCATTTACTTTTGCATATTTCATATTTTTGTTATCTAAAACTTTGGCGTTGTCTGTATGTTTACGCCAATCGTGTGATGAATAACCTAATACATCTTCACTCATGTTGTACTCCCTACAAACCACTCTGGTGTTTCTCTATTAGTCCATTTAGCAAAATATGCTTTTGCTTCATTATAATAGTTTTTGTATGATTGTATAGAATCACCTTTAACTATACATTGTGGATAATGAGACATGGCAGGTGGTGGTTCTTGCCAGCCATTGTCTTTTAAATTAGTTGGTGTATGTTTTAAAAGTTCTTTGAGCAGTTCAATTGTACTGTGGTCTTTTTTATATCTGTGGGTATATTCTTTCCCAAGTTCCCTGAACAGCGAGTACAGCCAGTCGTAGTGCTGACTAGAAGAACGAGCCCACACAGCACTAGGGTGGTGATAATGTACCGCTTTGTAAATCGTTGCTTCTTCATTTGGATTTTCTAGTTTATACCTTTGTACTTTTCTTCCTGTTTTTGATTTGGCTTCATACTTAACACCGTCAATCATTCTTTTTGCTGTTGATAATAATTGAGCATATTCAACAATCATTTTAACCACATGCTTATCAACATGAAGTTCAGCACACACTTTCGGATCATTATTTAAATAAAATATATTCATTATCCTCCACAAGTATTCATTAATATTAATATCAATAATATAATCACTGCTAATTTAAACATATCTCTATTATATCAGTTTAATTCTTTTTTGTCAACCCCTTTGATTCCCTGCATAAGGGCTTGTAATTTGTCCATCCATATTCTTTTGAAATCTGGATCTTCGGCAGCTTGATGTGCCTTCCATAAATTTGCAGCTCTTCGCCAAAATAAATTCATATTATAGTTCATATACACCTCTTAAATTATATTGTATTATTTCTTTTACTAGGTCAACATATGTTGGTTTACTAGCATATTGTGAAAGATAGTTTGCTAATATTAAAGCATCCGTCTCTCCGCTTGCTCTTGCCTCTCTTAATTCTTTGAAGGCATGAACATTGTTTAGTATATGTAAATAGTCAACAACACTTTCACATTTACTACTATACGCTTTTACACCCCACCCTGGCCATTTTGTCCACGGTACTGGTAATAAATGCGGTTCATCAATATCCCAAGTTCTAATACCAAATAGATTATTACCTTCATTGGCAAATCTAGATTTACCCCAACCAGTTTCTATAACTGCCTGAGCAATAATTAGTTCATTAGGTATTTGATGTTCTGGTTCTATACTTTGATACAAATAATTAATACAACCATTTAATGATTTCACAAATTTTTCGTTTGTTGATGTATCAATTTCTGGTAGGGCATATGTTTCGTGAACAATTTTGTGAACACCATACTCTAGATGAATTGTTTTAAAATTTACAGCCATTACAGCAGGATTCTCTACCCATTCTTCTATATCAAGGTTACCTCTAATATCATCTTCAGGTATCGGTATAACAATACTTTCATCACCGTCTTTGTTAAAATCTGAACAACCATCATCTGTACAATATTCTTCTCTATCAGCACAAGCATAAAGCCATAATCCAAATATACAAACAATGATTAAATAAAAATTTAGTTTTTTCATATTAATTTTTTTAACTCCCTTTTAGTAGCATAAGGTTTATGCAATCTACAAGTGAACCATCTAAACTGTGGTTCAGCAGTAGCAGGTCCTTCGAACATACCATTTGTTCCATGTTCGTTTGTTGTTTCTGCATAAATTAATTTTTTCATAAACAAAGAAAGAGCAGCGTCATACTCTTTACAAGGTTTATATCCTAAAGCCTTAGGCCTTTTAGGTGTTTCATAGATACCCCTACGGTTTTCTATGATTCCTTTAATAATCTTTTTTTCATATCTATTTAATTTTATCATGTAATCTTTCAGTTATTATTTATTGTCCATAATTCATCGGTACTGGTGCACCGTTGTGAGTATAAACCTTAACACCAGGTTTACCTTCTTCTTTTGTTAGTCTAGTTCTTGTTTTCATATGTTTGATATAACTAGAATTGACATCAAAATGCCAAGATAATTGTTCTTCTTGCATTGGAAATACATGGTCATTATCTCTTAATTCAGGTTTTAACATCATGTAATATTGAAAAGCAAGGTCTTCGGTTGCAAACCAAACAACACCTTGTATTTCTAAAATTTGTGGGTGGTCACCATGTGATTTGCCATCTTTGTCAGCAAATGAAACCATACAGTACATATTATCAGCAGGATTATTACTCATGTTATCTCCCATATACAGAAAATGTATCTGCACCGTACATATGACAAAATGATTGTGGTCTATTATACCATACATCATGGTTTTTGTTTACTTTCAGTAATTTTGAATTACCTCTGAATCTGTATCTAACTTTCATACCGTTACCAGAACCTGTGATTTCTTTGAAGTAAGGTAAATACTTCATCGGTATATTTTTTGCGATTGATGATTCAGGACCGTGTGGGTCTGTGAGATATTTTAACAATAGAGGGTTAACAACTCTCTCAAACACTTTTTTTCTTCTATTCATAATATAGCCTTTCAATTTATACTTATATAATACACTAAAATGACACAAATTGCAAGCATTATTCCACCTTAAAAACCCTTATTTTCTGCGAAAAACTGGAATAAATCGCTTAAAAAAACCCTTATAAATCAACAGTTTATAGTCGTCTTAAAGTATTGAAAAATAAGGGTTTTTATAGATAAAATTACTGTTTTTTCATGAAATTGTCGTTCCAATCAAACGCTTCTTTCACTAAATTGGCAGTAAAGCCTTTATATTTGTTGTTGACTTTTTTATTTACAACTGTCACCAAAAACTCTGCCTCTTCGCCAGATAGTCCTTCTAACATTTGTATGAATAAAGTTTCTCTTTTATTTTGTGATAAAGAATTATCGCCACCTTTTGTAAACAGATATAATCTTTTTGCTTCTTGTTGCAAAATAGTATGCTCTGTTCCTACAGGAGCGTCATTTACTTCGTATGGCACATCACCTTTCGGTAATAACCATTCAATGTTTGGATCAAAAGCACCTTTTAAAACTTGTCTTAAAGCAACCGAGTCATGGTCCTTTAATACTTTTAGTTTTCTAGGTTTGTCTTTTGCATTGTTTACTTTAGTAGCAATCTCACTCATTAGAGGTGGTACAGCTCTGCCAGCGTCTGCCATAGCTTGCATTCCTCTTTTTGTTGCCAATGCTGGATGTGATTGTGTTGGGACTTCTCCCTCTCGACTAGCGATTGAGCCGTCTGGGTTTCTTCTTATTATAACCATTTGTTTCTCCTTAACAGTTCTTTCAAGGTCTAAAACTCGTCAATGACCTCAATTAAAGTTTTAAGTTTCTTGTTTATAAAGTAGCCTAGTATTTTATCTCTAGTTGCCACTTTAACATCATTAAACTCATTATTAATTTTCGCCTCAAGTTCTTGAGGTATACAATTTAAATCAATCAGTTTTCGATTTCTATTGTAATTCTTTTCTTCTTCTTCAGTAAATGTAGGAAATACCTCATTTACCCAATTATTTAGTTTCTTTTTACTTAAAGGTTTTTGTCGTCTACCTTCAATAAAAACATTATCATCTGACAATACATTTGGTATACCATCACTTCGGTCACCTTTTAGTATATGCTCTCTAATATATATAATGGGATTCTCACCTTTACCGACAAATTTATTTAGTACTGGATTATATTGTTTTACCCATTCTTTGTGTAATTGTATAAAGTCTTTATCACCTGACAATATTAAAACTTTCTTTAGATGATTAGGACCAACTTGTCTATCTAATCGTCTTATTAATGTAGCAATTATATCATCTGCTTCAGCAGTTTCTAACTCTATAACTTTGTATGGTAAAAATGTTTTAATCTCATCTTTGATATTATGCAACATAGAAAAAATAGCATCCCAATCATGTTCAGATTTTGCTCGATTTGCTTTTCGACCTGCTTTGTAATTAGGAAAATGTTCTCGTCTCCATACATTTTTACTATCACAAGCGATAACCATTTCGCCGTATTCTTTTCTAAACTTTTTATTGTGGGCACGAAGTGAATTTAAGACCATATGTCTAACAAGGTCCTCGTTTAATTCTACTGCATTACGACCATTGATTTGAACCATTAGGTTCGATATCATTATTTGATTTAAGTCAACTATAATCATAGTATATAATTTAATATTCCTGTAACAAAGATAAAAGCAGCAATACTATTTAATAGAATTAATGCTCTATCGTGCCATAACATTCCTACAATTAACCATCCTGTAACTCCTATTAAATGTAATATAAGATTTAATGGTTCAAAGCCGCTAACAGATGTTAGTGCCATAGCAAGTAATAATATAATAGATGATGTCCATTTTATATACCAAGATAAATCATATTTAGGTGTAATCTTTTTAAACACCCTAGTAGAATTTAATTCTTTAATTTTATCATCTAGTTTTTTCGTATATTCTTCAATCATGGTATAATTATATCAGGTTATTAGCCTGGTGTCAAGCGTTAATCCAAATTGATATCTGGATCAAACTGTATATTTAATTCTTGTTGTCTATCTTCTTCTTGTTTTTTAGTTTCTTTTTGTTTTTTAGCAGTAAGATTACCGTAATTAATATCGGTTACTTTTCTGCCGTCTTTTAGATTATGTATTTTAGCAATAGAGTCAGAGATAGTCTGCATTGGATGTTTTCTACCAAAGTCTCTTTTCAATAAAGACTTAATAGACTCAATGACTATTGCTAAATCTCTTAAAAAGATATCAGTTTTTGTATCTACAACATTTTCTTGTAACACATGAATAATATCTAAAATTAAACTTTCAGTTATTTGCTCAACAAATTTATCTTCTTTTATTTGTCTAGCTTCTTCCTCTGTTAGGTCTGGACTTTTAGGATTATTATGCACTACTCTATGAGCAGGAAATTTAATTAATTTACCCATTTATTGGCTCTAACTCCTCTTGTAGTTTTTCTGATTCAGATTTTTCTAATCTTTCTTTTTTTGCTCTTCTTGATTCTTTAAGACCTATATTAAGCAACTCTTCCTCTTTGGCCTGTTCCTCGTGAAAGTATCTTATCTTTTTTTCTTTTGTAGTTCTCTTTTTATCCATGAGATTGCTTGATATGATGTAGGTTTTCTATTAATCATTCTTCTTATTGCTTTATATACAGACGGATTGACATCTTCAGCAGGTTTGTTATTGTCAACGATAATAAAATTACTTGAGCCAAATAGTCTTTGTAGTTTACCTATATTTTGTTGTACTTGTTTATGATTGTTTATTACAATAGCGTCTGGTATTCTTCTTGCTCTCATCTGATTTCTTTTAAGAGCAACTTCTAAACTTGTATTAACAAATATCATATGAACATCATAACCGATATGTTTCATTGTATTTGCTTCTGTTTCTATTCTTGAAACATCCCTTGCTGTACTGTCTAGTATGAGACCTAAACGACCTTCTAATGCAAGTTTTAACTGTACACCAGTTCTTGCTTTTGCTTTTGCTCTAATCTCATCACGCCTTGCGATTTCTTTAGCATCCTGTGTTGCCATATTCAATGACATTTTTTCTTTATTTAAAGCTAGGGCAAATGCATTATCACTATTGATAACTTTTAATCCGATACCTGATAATGTTCTTTCAGATACCCATGATTTACCTGAACCAGGACCACCTGCTAAAAAGAAAGCTTTGAATATGTTAGGATCATACACACCCTCGGTAATGTACTTTTGAAAATCTATCATATTACTATTTATGTTTTGTGCTAGACTTTTTCACCTTTATAGTTTATCTTACCTTCATTAATAAAGTGTTCTTTTAACTCGTTATAACCGCCTATATGTACATCATCTATTACAATTTGCGGTATAGTTCTAACTTGTTTTCCTAACGCTTTGTATAATTCATCAATAGATAAATCTTTGGTTACTATTTTTTCCTCATACTCTAAGCCAAGACTTTTCAATAAATACTTGGCTTTTTCGCAATAAGTACAGCTTGGTTTGCTGTAAACTGTTATCATCTATAAGACCTCCTCTATAGCCTTTTCTGCCAATTCATCTACATTGACATCTTTATTTGCATTTGCAGCTATATATTCAGCCAATCTGTTAGCGTCTCCGACACCCATTTTCAAACCAAGATAAACTCTATATTGATTATCAACTGTTTCATATACTGCCTTTTCCCATTGTTCATAACCTTGAACCATAGTTTTCTCAATTACATTAACAATAGTGCTCTCAATTTTTGAAGCAATTTCTTTGTTAGAATTTGTACCTATCTCTGTGGTATAAAGTTCAGTTCTCTTGTTCATTTCACCTTCTAATTGGTCAGCAAGATTTGCTTTTGCAATCATAAGTGCTTTTTCAAGAGCCAATTGTAAATCAGGACTTGTTCCTTGACCTACAGCATAGATATACTTGTCAGCATCCCTATTTAATATAAGACCATCTTCTATTTGAGCGTCAATATACCATTGTGGTACTTCGTTCAATAAACGATTATCTTTCATGTTTGCTTCTTGTTTAACTTTGTATGTTTGTGAACAATTTGCCAAAGTTATTGACATTAAAGCAATTAATATAACTTTCATCATGTATTTACTCCTTCACTTCCGTTATAAGATTATGACCTATTTCTAAAATTTTTGCTAAATCAATAATTTCAGTAAAGTCATTCCAATGAATTGTTAAAACAACTATACAAGTTATTATAACTAATAATTTAAACATTATTTTTTCACCTCCCAAACACCATTTTCACTTAAACAAATCATCCCTGGTGTTTTAAAGGGATGGTCTGGTCTCGCATACTGCCTACAATAAGCAGGAGTAGTTAAGTCTGCATAATAAAATTGTGCGAATAGTTCCCAATAATTAGGTCCATCATATCCATCTTGACATTTTAATACTTCTTCTTTAGTTATCTTTTTAATTAAACATTGGCTATCTTGACATTCTTCTTTAACTACAATTTTTATTACACACGGATTGTCATTTAACCATTTTGATTTTTCACCACCCCATGCATAATTACATATTAGTAAAAATGTTATCATTAATAACATTGAATATATCATTGGTCTCCAAGGGTCTTGCATTACGAATTTGTACTTTCTATTATTTTCCAACGACCGTCAGGTAATTGACACGCTGTTCCTGTTTCACTCTCTCTTGATATGCCATTCATAGGCCAAGAGTGTTCAATACTAATAACTGATTCATAGTCTCTACACCTAAAGTTATTATTTACATAAGTTCTATTGATTGTAATAGAACCCCAATTACCATTAGCAGAATTACCCCAATTTGTGTGGGATCTTTTACCTGGTGCTGTGTTTAGTGTATCAACAAAAACTGCTGTATGAACATTCATATCATTTTGATAAAATACTGTTGAACCCCACATGGCACCTATAACAGTACAGGCAGCTGTTAGTTCAACATTTGTATTTAATAAAGTTCTACAAGTAGCATATCCTGTAACTGCACCAACGCCAGTTCCCATATGCGTTGCAACCTGCTTTTGGCTACAACCAATTGTGAATAGTGTTAATAGTATTAATAAGTATCTCATCTGCCTATATCTTTCACATTGTCTTTAGTAATAACTTGATATGCACCTTTATTGTAAGCTGGTGCAACTGTAAACTTTTTACTTTCTTCTAATCGCCAATTCGATATTTTTCTGGTGCCGCCAGACGGAATCGAACCGCCGACCTGATGATTACAAATCAACTGCTCTACCTGCTGAGCTACGGCGGCAGTTTTACCTGTTTCCCACCAGTTAGGAATAACTCTAAAATTTCTTCTACTAATTTTTCTATCGGGATCAATACCTAAACTAATTAAGTATTTTCTATGATTTTTTCTTGCCTCTAATAATTCAGGCGTAAGAGGTAATTTGTTTCGCTTTTTCTTTTTAAATGATGTATAAATTAAACTCATAATATAGATTATATACTAAATTGATGTATTAGTCAAGCTCTTGCTAATTCTCTTTTTTTGTATTCCGCTTGTATTTGGTCTTGCGTCCAATCTTTACCGTACCATGTGTATGATTTATCAAAATCTTTTAATAACATGAATTGGCACTTTTGTCCGTAATCATTAAGGTAATCTTCTTCGACAGGTATTAATCCAGATGGTCCGTTATAAACATCGGCATATTCATCTTTGTAAGTTCTGAAATAGTCTTTATCATCTACAACATAAACTTCGGTATCGAAACATTGAGATTTATCGGCATTTGGATAATTTTTATTTTGATATTCATTATAAACTTCATCTGCATTTTTTAGTAAAGATGGAATTGCTTTTTGCATTTCTGATAATTTAGAATATGGAACATTTCTGTAAATAGTCCAAGTATTCGAAAATGACTCGTATAAACGACCATTATCTTCTCTATCGTGGTAATGTCTTGAATAAACTACATGAAACATATTATTGGCACTCCTTGTTTTTATAATCGTCTGATTGTAAAGCACATTTGTACTTTTTATCTGCATTTGCCCTTAATTGAGCAGATATACTATCTAATATAGATGGTAAATGTTTTTCAAAAGCAGATATCATTTCTAAAGAAAATGTATGAGCAATCTTTTGTATCTCTGCTTCTAACACAGAGGTATCAATTGAATTACCTTGTATCGTTTGAGTAATAACATGACCTGTAACAGCCTCGTTATAGTCATTTGCATTTGCAGCTGAAGAAAACCAGAAGAATAATCCCCATGCCCAAACACATATTATAATTAAAAAAGTTTTCATTAATAACCTCCTTTTAGTTCATATGAAGCCCAACCACACTCTGCCATATTCGAAAAGTAAACTTTCTGAATAGTAGCATTTGGTTTAATTTTTTCAAATTTACTAACTAAATTATCTAAACAATTTGATAACATTGTTTTTTCTGCTAAGTTGCCCCAAGTAGTTTTGTAGATTATTGTATATTCTCTCATTTTCATAATATATCCTTTTTCTTTCATTTATAGATATACTATATCAGAATTTAGGACATAATGCAAGCATTATTCCAAAAAAAATGGATTAAAAAAAAGGTAGTAAAATCAATGATTTATGGGGTAGAGACACTATTGGCGTGAAAAATGTTCTACTTTTGTTCTATTTTTGTTCTTTATGCCAATGACTCACTCTGCCTCGCAAGTAGTGTTTAGAAGGCTCATATCTATTAGATACATTATCATGCCACCACTTTGAAACAGCGTGAAGCATAGTTCTTACTTGTGCCATCTTCCACGCCTAGTGTTGTGAAGTTTGAGATATCAAATCAAATTTCGGATTTAAGTATTGGTTTTTACCTCTACTTATTCCTATTTAGACAAATTTAATTTTTGACAAATTTCTACAAACTTTTCAGCGTCTAATACGACTAATGCTTTGTGATTATTTTTTTTCATAACAACTAATGGTTCATACTCGTTGCCTGATAAACGACTTGGTGTTGAGTTCTCTTTTGCCTGATTGTATGCTTCCCAGACATTTAACTTCTCAACATTTTTACATTCTATACTAAATGGGAACTTTTCTCTTGCGGCTCTTGCCATGACAAGGTCTTCCCCACCTGCACCCATAGACCTGCTCTCTATATCTTCTGGATGTATATCTAATTTCTCTATAAGTAAGTCTCTAAATTGCTGTTGCAATCTACGACCTTTAGCTTTCGCTGATTGTGGTCTCATAATTAATCCCAGTTTTCATCAATATCTGTTATTGTTTCCTCAACTTCTTCGTGTTCTTCACCACAGAACGGACAAAATTGTTCAATATAATCTTCTGGCAAATCATGTTTTACTATGTATGTTGCCGAACAATTGTCGCATACTGTTTTTAGATTAGGGTTTTTCGTCATAGTTTAAATCCTTTAAATGTCTCTTTCTCCACATCTTGTTTAATACCACCGACAATATAACTTTCTATTTCTGTCTCTTGTGGTGCATTTTGTAAACCACGACTATTCAACCAATGAGTAGTCCAAGGTAGTGGATTATTGTTCGTAGGTTGGTCATAAGGACCTTTTAAACCAATTGCCTTCATTCTTTTATTTGCCATAAACTCTACATACTGATTAAGTAATGTATCATTTAGACCAATCATAGAACCTTTATTGAACAAATATTTTGCCCAATCTTTTTCTTGTTGAACAGCTATATCATACATATCATAAACTTCCTGTTCAGTTTCTTTAATTATCTTTAACATTTCTTTATCGTTCTCTTTATTACGGTAGTTATTTATGATGTTTTGTGATACTGCTAAATGTAAATTTTCGTCTCTAGCAATTAAAGATATAATTTTAGCAGAACCTTCCATAAGTTTTAACTCACCAAATGCAAATGAACAAGCAAAGGAAACATAAAATCTTATACCTTCAAGTATATTTACATTTACTAATGTTAGATATAAAAGTTTCTTTAACTCCTTTTGGTCACCTTTACCATATAAGTGATATTTATGAGCATAAGTTATAAACTTATCATACGCTTCAGTTACAGTTTTAGCTCTTGCCATAATCTCTGGTGTCTCAATAATAGTATCTAGAACAGCAGTAGGATCAGAATAAACATTTTTCATTATGTAAGTATATGAACGACTATGTATTGTTTCACTAAAGTCCCATGCAACTAACATAGATTCTAATTCAGGTAAACTACAAAAAGGTAAAAATGCTAAACAAGGACCACGCCCTTGTACACTATCTAATAATGTTTGATACTTTAAATTAGATGTAAATATATGTTTCTGTTCCTCTGATAATTGTAAATAATCGTTTCTGTCTTTTTGTAAAGATACTTCTTCTGGTCGCCAAAAGAAACCTAATTGTTGTTGATTTAGTTTTTCAAATACAGGATATTTTTGTTGGTCAAATCTTTGTGTATTAGGTTCTTCACCAAAAAACATAGGTTGTTTAAGCCAGTCAACTTGTTTTGTATTAAATGTTTTCATTATATAGTACACGCCTCACATTCTTCTTCGGACATATTGTCTGCAACAACTGGTAATTCAACTGTTTCTTTTACACCATCATGCCACCCAACTGGATGTACAGGTTCTTCTACATCAGCTTTAGCGTCATATGTATTTTGATAGTAAGATGTTTTCCATCCAAGTTTGTATGTAGTCAATAGGTCATTTGCCATTACTGAAACAGGCACCTCGCCGTCAGTATAATTTTCTGGATTATAACTCCAGTTCCCACTTATTGCTTGGTCAAAGTATTTCTGCATAACAGAAATAGCATTAATGTAACCTTCGTTACTTTTCATGTCCCATAATAGTGTGTAGAAATTTTTTAATCTATTGTAGTCAGGAACTATTTGTTTGAGTGTTCCTTTTTTACTTTTTTTAATCGAAAGAAAATCACGAGGCGGTTCAACACCGTTCGTGGCATTTGAAACAACCGATGAACTCTCTGACGGCATTTGGGCTGATAAGGTTGAGTGCCTAAGCCCGCTGCTCTTGATATCGTTTCGTAAACTAGCCCAATCATAACTTAACTTTCTTTTGACTATATCGTCAACATCTTTTTTGTAAGAATCTATTGGCAAAATGCCATCGCTATATTTAGTTTTATCAAAGTATTCACAAGCACCTCTTTCTTTTGCTAAAGTATTACTTGCTTTCAATAGATAATATTGAAATGCTTCTGTGATTTCATCAACTAATTTCCATGCTTTTTTATCATCATATTTTACTTTGTTCTTTGCAAGATAATGAGCAAGACCAATATAACCTATACCTAAACTTCTTCTTGCAAGTGTAGATTTCTTAGCAGCTTCTACTGGATATTCTTGATAGTCTATTATTTCTTCTAATGCTCTTACAGACAAATCACATAAATCTTTTAATTCATCTTTCTCTTTAATTAAACCTAGATTGATAGCAGATAAAATACATAAAGCAATCTCACCATTAGGATCGTCTATGTGTTGAACTGGTTTAGTAGGTAATGTAATCTCTTGACATAGATTAGACATATAAACTTTATCTTTAAAAGAGGAGTGAGTATTACAATGGTCAATGTTCATAATATAGATACGACCTGTCTCTGCTCTTTCTTTGAGTAAGTCCATGAATAAAGTTTGAGCTCTTACTTTTGTTTTATCAATAGATGTTTTTCTTTCATACTTTTCATATAATTCATCAAACTCTGGCATACCAAATGCTTCATATAAACCAGGTACTTCATGTGGTGAAAATAAAGTTATATCTTCATCTTTAATAAATCTCTCATAAAATAATTTAGATACTTGTATAGAGTAATCTAATTTTCTGACACGATTATCCTCTGTGCCTTTATTGTTTTTTAAAACTAATATATCTTCTATTTCTTGGTGCCAGATTGGGAAGTGAACTGTTGCTGATCCTCCTCTAACTCCGTTTTGTGTACAACACCTAACCGTTGCTTCAAATTTTTTAAGGAAAGGAATGACACCAGTATGTTGTATCTCACCACCACGAATTTTTGAATTGATTCCTCTAATTCGGCCTGCATTGATACCGATGCCTGCCCTTTGGGCAACATAACGGCCAATAGCCATATCGGAAGAAAAGATACTAGGTAAAGTGTCATCGCTATCAACCAGTACACAACTCGCAAACTGCCGAAGAGGAGTACGAACACCAGCCATAACAGGCGTGGGAATATTAATTTTAAATCTACTGATGGCGTCATAGTATTTTTTGACATATTGTAATCTACTTTCTGTTGGATATTTGGCAAATAATGTGGCAGAAATCATCATGTACATAAACTGTGGTGTTTCAAATATCTCACCTGTGCTTCTATCTTGAACTAGGTATTTGTCCATGACTTGTCTTAAACCTGCATAGGTAAAATTGTAATCTCTTTCATGGTCAATCCACATACCCATTCTATCAATTTCTGCTTCGGTATAGTTTTCTAGTATACCTTTATCGTATAAGCCCAAATCAATAAGTTTCTTAATATGTTCTATGAACTTTGGGTGTTCCCATAATCTATGAAATAAATTTTTACGAAGGGAAAATAATAATAATCTTGCGGCTACAAACTGGTAATTAGGATTTTCTAAACTAATTAAATCATTAGCAGACTTAATTAATATTTGTTGTATGTCCTCTGTGGTGATACCATCAAAAAATTGTATACCACTATTCATTTCAACATGAGAGGCACTAACGCCTGTTATACCTTCGGTTGCAAAACCAACCATTGAATGAATCTTATCTATATTTAAGGACTCTTTGCCCCTACCGTTTCTTTTTGTTACTAATATTTGTTCGTTAGAGACCATGTCTTAAATACCTTTCCAGTTATTAATGTGTTGTAGTGCTGTTAATCCGCAATATGTATTGCTACTTATAATAGTTTCAATCTCTGCTGAGGTCTTTCCTGCAATTATCATGTCATTAATATCTTTATATTTCAATGATTTTGGCCATACAACCAAATTAAAATTTTTATCAACAGCTTTTAACATACGGTTCACTATTTGTTCGTTTCTTGGTTCATTATCAAATATCATTGTGCATTGTTGATGTTGTAAATTAACAACAGCGTCAGCACCACCAAGTGCGACAGCATTACTCAAAAATAAACTATCAATAGGTCCTTCAGTAATCTTAACAGGTTTATTTAAATCTAATCTATCGAGGCCATATATTTTAGGTCTATCTTCTTCAAATTTTATTGTTATGTATTTAGGTTGTTCTTTACCAAATGCACGACCTTGAAAAGCAAAAAAACTTCCATCTCTAGCAAAAAAAGGTATTACAACTCTAGGGTGGTCGTCTCTTAAACTAGGAAATTTATTAGGAACAATTGCATTGGTCCATTCAAAAAATTTAGGACAAAAATAAAACTTATCCCAATGCTCTTTAGGTATTAATCTTTTATATACAAATTGTTTTGCAGGATGTGTTGTAACTAATTTATCAAATCTAACTAACTCATCTAATGTTCTTTCATGAGCAGTTTTCTTTCTTAATTGTTTAGATGGTGTGAAATCAAAATCTGGTTTTTCTTCTTGTACTTTACCGTCTTTAAATCTTTCAAAGATATATTCTTTATGCATTGTAGGATCTAAAAACTTAATTAGATTACCTAATGTCTGACCCATGCCACAATTATGGCATTTGAAGAACATATCAGATTTTTTACGATAAACAAAACCTCTGGCCTTTGTAGATGATTTTTTAGAATCACCACAATGAGGACATCTAAAGTTATATAAAAAGTCTGATTTTCTCTTAAATTTTTCTAGTCTTGTAGATAAAAGATTAAGGAATTTTATATCAATATATGAGGACATGATGTAGTCATTATAACACTATGTAATGGTAAAGTCAAGCGACTAAAACATTTTCCAAAAAGAATTGTCAGGATTGGATAACATAAGTCCAATAATTATAGAAGCACCAATAATGACCCATCTCCACTTTTCTAATACGCCTACTCTTTCAGATAATTGAGTTCGGACCATTCGTATCTCATTAAGTAATTTATTTTCTAACTGATATTGTGTATCTCTTAACTCTCTACTGTTAGTGGTAATTCTAGAGTGTAATTCTTTGAGGTCATTATCCCACTCTTTTCTTCTAGATTCTAAAGTAATAAAAATATCATCATCTGTTTGCTCTGCTCGTTCTAGTTTTGTTTGTTGTTGAGCTAACATACCTTTCAATGATATGGTAATTTCAGTAAGTTTATCTACTGCAACTTCTAATCTTTGATGGATAAGTTCGCTAGTTTTAGCGTCTTTTTTTAATAATGCTATTTCGGTTTTAAGTTTTTCTATATCTGACATACTTATATTTATTCTTTCGGTTCATAATATTCCTGATAAGATAATATAATCTGTCTTTGTTCTGCTAATTTGTTTCTTATGTCAGCAAAATTTAATGCCAACTTTTCATAACCATTATCTGTTAGAGCAAACAAAGCATAATCACCATTCTTTTCATTTTTGATTTGTTCAAAAACTTCTTCAGCGTTATCTTTTGTAATAATAATCCAATCGACATCCTGTAATTCAAGAGGTTTAGGAGCGTTTAAATCTAAAGGCTCTCTTTTCTTTTCTATACTATAAGTTTGTAATGTTTTAACACCAGCAGCACAACTACTCAGCAGTATTGCTATCAGGCCAAAAACTAGGACATTCCCTATTAGGCGTACCATTTAACTCCTCCTCTGTTAGTGGACTACCAGACGCAATCTCCATACATCTAGCAGCACTATCACTTGCTTTGTTTATAATCTTTTCTACAAGACCAGGTTTGTTTTCAGCAAGATTACCAATATCATGCTTACCTAATCTTTTATTTAAACTGTCTCTATCTGCTTGTAGTCTAGCATTTACTTTTTCTATTTCTTCTAATGTGCTTCTTATTTTTTTTAAATCTTTTGTTTGTTGTTCAATAACACCCTTTTGATCCTCAACAGCAGTCTCTAATTTAATTGCATTTTCTTTTAATATAGCGTTGTCTTTTTGTAGTTTTGTAACATACAAATATCCACCACCTGCTCCCGCTAGCATGACCAATATCAAACCTATCTTTATACTACTAAACATTACTTATCCTTTAGCTGTTTGACTTCTAATTCTAGTTTCTCAATTCTTGCTGATAATATTGGAAACTTTTTTATTGCTTTTTCTTCTTTTGTAAGTATATCAATGTCATATCTTTTAGCTGCCCAATTATACCATGAGTCAACTTTTGCATAGAACCAAATACCAACTTTAGTTTTTCTAAACCATGCGTTTGTAGATTGCCCTATTATAGCACCTAACATACTCTTTATTAAAAAGAACCACATTATTTTTTATCCTTTTGTTTTTTACATAATTCATAATAAGTGCCCATAGAGTGGTCAGAAAAACCATCAATTTTAAATTTTAATAAACCTCTCCATGTGCCTTTTATCCATTGTGTAAACATATACCATCTACTGAAACCTTCTTTTAAATTGCCATCACAGTCAAAATATTTTAACTCTGTGCTTTTGTGAGAAAATCCCACAAGTTCAGGTGGTACTTTTGTTACGATATCGTTATTATTTCTAATACGATAACAATTGAAATCCATATTTTTAATTAATTCTTTGTTGCCGACTCGTGGTGAACCAAAAGTGTAACAAACAGATTTAGGGTCATCTATTCTATCAGTATAAAGGGTTGCAAGTGCAGCCCCTAAACTATGACCTGTAACAACTAATTGTTTGTCTTGACCATTTTGTTTATAATGATCCCATAGTGCTTCCCAAATGTCATTTAAAGCGTGTCGAAAGCCAGAGTGTATCAGACCTTTTGATCCTGTATGATTTTTATTAGGCAACCATTCTCTCTTTGATTTAATAAAGAAAGCGTCTGCCTTAATATCTTCCCAAGATGTAGGTTGAGTGCCTCTGAAAACAACAATATAATTTTTAGGACAAGATAGTATATAACATTCAGTACCGCCATTTGAAAGAAACGATATATCGTCCCAATCTTTTTCAAATGTTGCTCTGAACTCTTGCTCACCTTTGTAAGCATGATTACTTAATCTTGCACAAAATGTTGCTGTTTTCCATGAAAACATATTGTTCAACACACGAGCCATAATTATTCTTAGCCTTGTTTTTTAACCATTGAGATAATACCCCATATGATAGCGGCATATGCTGCCCACTTAACTATAGGACCACCTATTATTACTAGGAGACCAAGTGCAACTAGTGAAGCACCTGACCATGTTGATATCTCTTTTACTCTTCCTTTTAACCAATCCATTTGATTTTTCTCCTTTATTGAATTATCTTCCCAAGCTGCCATTTCAGCAGTTAGGTAAAGACTTCTTATTTCCTTCTCTTTTTGAGTTCCTTTATCCATTTCTCTCTCACTTTAACATTCTCTTTTTTTCGTAACGGATTAAGTGCTGCCATAGGTTTTAAATAACTCATAGAAGGAACTTGTAGTCCCATGGCATATTCTTTGACAAATTCTTTGTATGTTTTTGACATCTAAGCTTTAATGTATCCAGGTACAGTATGATTAAATGCTAAACCTTTAAATTTATTATCTGGTGTTGTAGTATCACCACCATCTTTTTTAGAATCTACTTTTTTAGCTTTTGCAAGCGATGATCCTTTAATTTTTGGTTCAGTAAGGTCTAACTTACCGCCACTATCCTTTGGCATATGTGGTGCTGGTTGAATTACTTTCTTACCTTGTAGTTCATCATCCCTATCGTAGTCTTCCTGATGTTGTCTAAACGATTTCACTATTTAGAACCTCGAACTTTTGCTGCTAAATCTTTATCAGCACCGCCCCATGTTCCTGAAGATTTAGTTACAAAACTATTTACTCTAGCAAGTGCCCATTGTTGTTGAGTAGCACCAGGTCTATGACCACCTTTCCATGCAGCCATACCTCTATTGTAAACTTGTTTTAATATAGAATAAGGCATGCCAGTTTTCTTTGCTTTGTTTTGTACTGCCTTAATAGTTTCATCTAAATTTTCCTCAGACTTCATCGCCATTGCTTTCATCATTCTAGCTTTTTCTTTTATTTCATCTTTTGGTTTTTCTAAAGTTGGAATAGTTTTGTCAATAGTTTCTTTAATTTTAAATCTTCTTAAAAGTCTATCTTTCATTTTTTCCTTATCTTTCTTTTTCTTCATAACAACAGTAGATGAATCATCACCTGTGCCTGCAACTGCTGTACCTGTAGCATTTGCTGGGGCATCTTCATTTACGCCAAGTTTTTTCTCTAACTCTGCTTTTCTTTTTTGTTCAGCAGGTGTTAAAGGTGTTCTTTTGTTCAATAGATTTGTTAGTTCTCTAGTATCAGCACTTTCACCATACATTTTCTTAAACTTCTTTGTAAATGTAGATGGTTTAGTTTTTGCCTTAGCGTCACCAGGTGCTGCTTTATAATCGTCATCATCATCTGATTTTTTATAAGAACCTGATTTCTTTTTAAAAAAAGCTGCTCTTTTTTTCTTTGTATCTTTGTCTAATGTTTTGTAGTATTTTTTAGGCTGAGTACCTTTTACTTTCTTAACATCTTTATCTTGTGGCTGAGCGTCTAAATCCTCTTGCGCTATTTTTATCTCTTTGTTAGACATATAAATCCTCTGTTGTTAAGTAAACATTTCTATACTTGAATACATCATAACCCATAATAGTGTCTGTATTGCCTTCAAATATTACTTCCTCATCTATATTTATGACTATATCACCTTCTAAATCTGTAATATCTCTCTTAACTCTGTAAGTGCCAGGTCGTAAGGGTTCCCCATAGTTTTCGTTTACATCAAACTCGAAACCATTTTCTACTAGATGTTTGTAAACTGTTTTTTCTATTTCTAGATTAGAACCATTTTCTTCTTTGAAAAATGCTAAAGCTGCAGCTGCAGAGGTTCCTAATGGTCCTCTGATACCTACTTTACTTAACAGTCTTTTGAGATTGAATACGAAGCGAATTAATAATGTGTATGCTTCTCTTTTTGGTCCTGAATTAGGAAGGTCTTTTGATTTGATTAGTACTTTACCTTTATCATCTATGATACCAAGTTTAAATGCTTTGGTTCTATTAAAAGGCGTTACTAAAAGTTTTAAAACTCTGTATGCGATTAAGGCGTCTATTACTCTTCCCATTTATATTTTTCCTAACTCTGCCATAACACTTTGATTAATTTTAATATCGGTCATATCATTTTCAGGCATATAGTGTAAGTAAACAAGAATGGTTTTAAGTATTGGCCAATGCTGTCTATCTATTTTAAAAAATAGTAAAGTTGTAGCAGCGTCAACGCCAAAAACATTTGCCAAGACAATTATATGATTAATAATTAATCTTGACTTTAATTCTTTTGATGTATCATACTTTCTAAATAATCTTTTCAGATATTTAAATCGTTTCATATCATCTAAAAATTCTTGTTCATCTACGCATGAAGGATTATCATAATGTTTGATAGCAAACATATTAATATTCTCTGGCGTTAGATGTTTAAAATCACTCATAATAAAACCAATCTGTACATATCAATATATATGTACTTAATTAAACTAAATTCGCAAATACTTTGTAAGTGTTATTAGGTTGTTTTTCCCAATTAAATTCTAGTTTTAAACCACCTTCTTTTCTATGAGATATGCCATCACCGTTTTCAATATCACCATCGCCAGATGTTGTATTGTCAGATGTTTTACCATATCTTCCACCAAACTGTGAAACTTCTACTACTTGTTTACCATTATTACCTTCAACTTTTGGTATAGTATAACTTAAACCGATAGTTCCTAGTTTCATCGCTAATTGGTGCATAGCAGCGTCTGGTTGTACATATTCTTGTTCAGCGATTGCACCTACGAAAGCATTAACTTTTTGTAATGATTCAGGATTTGCAACATCAAAGATACCCACATTATCATTTTCTACTGACTGGTGAGCAAATCTATCTGTGTATCCTGCCTCATTAAATTGTTTAAAGCTCTTCATCTTTATATTCCTTTTTCTTTTTAGGTTTTTCTTCTTTAACAACAACTTCGATATTAGGATTTTCAGTTGTTATTTCAGAAAGTACCGTATTAGAATCTTCGTGTGCTTTTCTCGCTCTTGGTGATAAAGCATTTAATTCTTCCTGTGTTAATTTTTCCATTAATCTTTTCTCCTAAGAGGTTGCAATATCAAGTGCCTGTTGTTTTTCAGCAGGCATTGGTGCGTCCTTTTCTGCAAGTTGTTTTAAAAACATATCGCATTGTTGTATAGCACCAGCTAAAGCATTCAAATTATTTCTCATACTATTAATCTTGACTTCACTATCCTCAATTTGTTGTTTCACCGTTTGAAAGTCTTTCTCTAAATCAGACTTTCTCGATTCAATTTGTTCTTTGTTTATTGACATAATATCTCCATTTTAATATTAAAGGAGGGCCCGAAGGCCCTCCCAAAGTTTTAAGTAACCAACTTACTCTAACTACGATTAAGCGTCAGAGAATGCTGGAGCAGTATTATCAGCAACGAATCCTGAAATGTAGTAGATAGTCGCTGAGTGTCCAACGATATCAAGTACATATGCTTGAGGATCTGTTAAAGTTAATATGCTGTTTGAGTTACCATCAGAGAACACAGCAGCAGATGTTTGACCAGTCTGGTTTGTGTCGTGGTGTACTAGAGCACCTTTAAAGAATAAAGTGTTACCAGTAGTTTTGATGATATGTGATTCAGCGTCTGCAGCCGCACCACCATAGATGAATCTAAAAGATAGACCAGCACTTGGTGTTGGTAGCGTTACAGTTGTTGCTTGTGAAACATCAGGAAATACATTTGTTCTTCCTGCGTTAGTAGCAGCAGTTGCTGTGATTGAAGCCGTATCAGCTAAAAGTACAGTTGCAGCTAGAGCATTTTCCATCTCAGCAACAGTTACTTTTTTGTTAATCGGTGTTCCAGAAGGATCGTCAACAACATGAAGTAAATCTTCTCTTGCTGTAGCAGTTCCTAATGAAGTTAAAGCGGTGATTTTTTTATCAGCCATTTTATTTCTCCCATTTATTTAACCCCTTATGTATTCGGGGAATGTTAGCCCATACATTGATGTTATCTCGTAAGGGATCAATTATATAGGGGAATAACTCCCCTATACAAATATTTATAAGACTTATTTACTACTATTATGTAGTAGTTACGCCTTTAAGTATGTTAGCACTTCCAGATGAAGAACCAGATTTTGTTTCTAGTACTAAACCATCAGCGTCAGTAGTGTATTCTTCAGCTTCAAAGCCGTTTGAACCACTAACTTCTGATTCGTTTATAATTTTACCAGAACCGTCCTCTAAATGTTCTACTTGTCCAACCTGTGTATCTACGCCAAAACCAGTTCTATAAGATGTGGTTCCAACTACACTTGTAGCACCATCAGCGCCTTCAAGTGCCATTGATACACTATTCATTTCAATACCTTCACCAGCGTCAGCAGAGAATAATAAGTTAATATCATTCGCAATTGTAACTGGTTCTGAAACTGTAAATGAAGTTTGAGAAGCAACCGCTGTGATTGTTAATGTATTGTCTGTACTAATTCCTGTATCACTATCCTCTGTAGCAGTAATTGAAGCAGCAGGTGTTGAACCAGCGCCGTTTACTGTTACTACTTGTCCAACAGCAATAGTTCCTGAAACGCCATCAACTGTAATTGTAGTTGAATCTGAAACAGCACCATTTGTTGTGCCTGAAGCACCAGATGAAGCGTCTAATATGATACTATTATCTGTTCCTTGAACAGAAGCTGTTTCTGATAAAATACCAGAAAAAGTTTCGCTGTCAGCTTGCATTGTAGCAGTACCATTAACATGGATATAATTATCTGCAAATCCAAGATAACCATTATCAGTAGTATTTAATCTACCTCTGAAAGTTAGTGTGTTTGTGCCTGAACCAGAGTAGTATTGAGCCATAACTTGACTATCTTCTACCATGTCTGTTGCACCTAGTTCACTTAAAATTATGTAAACTTTGTTAGTTATAGTGTTGTTGCTTGTCGCAGTTGCACTAGTAACTGTAATCGCCTCGTCAAAACTTAACACTATATCAAAATCAGCAGCGTCTGCATATGCACCATCTGTCCAGTCAATAGACAGTAAGTTCGCTGACCTCAATTGTGTACTCGATAAGTTTCTAATTGCTACCAAGATTTCTGGATCGGCACTTGAATTATCATTACCAGTAGCAGCACTTGCTGTACCAGGTTGAAAAACCCATCCTTTACTTGTTGCAGTTACAAACTCTCGGGAGTGTGGCGAGTTAGAATCGTTTGGCAAACTCTTAGGTCTTGCCTCAGTATCTACTGTTTTTCCCCATAAAGCCATTTTAATCTCTCCTTATTAATAAGTTTAATTTCTTTTGTTAATTAACACTACTATTTATCAAAAACCTAATCTCTTCAGCTGATTTATAGTAGATGTGGTACTAGTATGTTCGATACCTATACCCCCAGCAGCCCTAAATTGTCGAACATTCTTGGGATAATCGTCAATTAGAATTGCAGGTCTTTTACCTACATCACTACCTTTCATAGCAAAATCTTTCTTTTCTCTACGCCTCACTATGTTTATCATAAAATTTTGCGTATATCCTATCTCTTTTCGTAACCATCTCATCTTTCCTGGTTTACAGTTAGGATCTTCTGGACTAAATGCTGATAAAATATGAGGTTTAAACTTTTTTACATAAGACCAAAGTTGTTTACCATCTCTAGTCCAAGGCATATTTGCCCAAAAGTTTTTCGTATTTTTGATAGATTCCCAGTCTTGATTTGACCTTAAACCTACCCAATTTTGTCCTGTTGCCCTTTTAGCTGCAAGAACAAAATCACATAACACTCCGTCCATGTCAACATAGATACGAGGCATATCGCCTTTCGCTTCTCTATATAATTCTTTGTAATCTCTCATTAGAGATTGTCTCCTTAATGAAGATTGCCGCTAGGTGTTTGTTTACCTCCAGAGAATACTCCAATTTCTACATCAGGATTTATTTCTACTTTAGATTTACCTAAACTCATTTTCAATTTTTTCTTATCAAGACCTTTCATCTCTGGTTTGTTTTTATTATCCTTATCTAAAAGAGCATTTGCAAGACCAGTTCTTAATGGTATCTCTCCTGTATCAGGATTTGGTTCAACTTTAGGTGCATTTGCTGTTTGTTGCAAAGCTAATTCTAATTTTTGAATCTTATCTTCATAAGAACTAATCTTATCTTTAAGAGCCTTTACATCTTCACCACCACCATCGTCTTTGTCCATAGCTCTGATTTTAGCAATCTTAACGCCTGGGGCATTGTCTTTATCTATTGGTGGTATTTCTTTTGCTTCATTAGTAGAAGGAACTAAAAGATAGTCTCTTAATTTATTCATACTATTAGCAGCAATAGCAATTTTATTCATCCACCAACTTGGTAATGAATCTTCTGGACTCATACCTTGTAGTTTAGACAACATTTGAGAAGCATCCTCAATAGCAGTTTTACATTGTCTTACTGCCGATGCTACATCGGTATGACCATCTTCTCTAACTTGTTGTAGTGCTTCTCTAAATGTTTTATTATATTTCATATTAACCTTCTAATCTATTTTTAACTACAAATTCTTCTGCTTTGTAATTTGTTAAAAAGTGTGAATTGTAAGTAGAAATAAATTCTCTTACTTCTTTCATTTTGTACATAGACTTGATTACACCTTTTGCACCAAGTTTATGTGGTTTCATTTCAGATGGTTTCATGCCTTTTGCTAATGCAGGTGGAAGTTTTGAAATTGTTCCGCCTTTCTTTAAATAGTCAGCAATCATTTTGTCAAGTTCTTTTCCTTTAACATCTATTTGTTGTTCTTCAACTGATTGCATTTTAGCAACAGTATCTTGAATAGAACCCTCTTTTACAGGTAAGTATTTTTCTTTCTTGTACATAGCATTAATTTTTTTCATCGCTGCCATCATTTCAGGTTTATCTTTTACTTTTGACATATCATCGCCGCCACCATTTTTAACAGCTGCCCTTACATCTGATTTCATATAACCAGCAGCCATATCTTGTTTAGGGTCTTGCATAGTCATAGCATTCATTTTTTTAGGGTCTGTTATAGCATTCATTTTCATAGACGCCATTGGTTTCATATCATCATCGCCAGTTTTCATTTCTTTTTTTGCTTTCATGTACATAGCTCTGATAGGCATTTTCATAGCATTCATTTTCATCATCTCTTGAGGACTCATCATTTCTGATACTTCTTCTTTTTTCTTTTTGCCTTTTTCTTTGTAACCACTTGCAAATGCAGCTTTTCTTTGAGCGTCAGAAGCAAAACCTTCATCTTTTTTATCGTCTTGTTTCTTTGCAATTGCTTTTTGTAGTCCAGCAGGTAATTTCTTTTGTGCTGGTGTTAGTTCTTCATTCTTTGCTTTGTGCATTCCATCCACATGCTTAAAGAATTTCTTTTTTTCAGCGTCCGATTTCAGGTCGTCTAGGGAGTTGATCCCAAAGTCCTTCATGGCCGCATTAAACTTATCTTTGTAAGTTGCTTCGTTCATGTTTTCTCCCTTTTCTTTTTGTTCAGGTACAAATTCCTCTTCTTCTATACCTAGTTTCTTTTTAACTATGTTAGTAGCTGTTGCATATCTAACACTATCACCGTCTTTACCATATCGTTTAATAAAATCTTTTTTAGGCAAATCATCTGCCTTTTTGTGAACCATTTTAACTTGTGATTTAGACAAGTCTGCCTTGCCACCTTTTTGTTTAATATCATTAACAAATTTTTCAGCGTCTTTTTTGTTTGAAAATTCTTTTGTTTGTTTTTTATAGTTATAATCTTTATCATATAAAACTTTTATTGCCTCTTGTACATCTTCGCCTTGAGGACATTGACAACCATCGCCTTCACATATAGGACAAGTTGGATCAACACTCTCTTTTTGTTCGAATGTAGAACCAGCAAATTTAGATACATGATTAATTTTAGCTTGTTCTAACGCAGCTCTTGTTGGAGCGTCTAGATTCATAATCATTTGTTTTACACCTTGCGTTAAAGCAGAAGCAGGTTTGTTTTTCCAATCTTGTTTCATTCTCTCTAATTGAGCGTCCGTAAAAGAACCTCTTATATCATTTACTTCACCTAACATTTCTTTTACTACACTTTCTGGTACACAATTAGGTACCCTTCTATCGCCTTTCTTTTTAAAGCCGACTTGTTTGTAACCAGTCCAACATGCTTCACATTGTAATTCATCTGCTTCAGACATATCTAATGGTGTTTTAAAATCTGACCATTTCATTCCTCGTTTCATAACTAGTTGCGATTTAGCACTAGTTGCTAAAAAAGGTATATCTGTATTTGCTAATTTAATTAGCATATCTTTTGAATATCTACTTAACATAGAATCCATCTTACGAATTTGATCCATTGACATAGTTTTACCTTTCAATGGTTCATATTCTTTTTTAAGTCTTGCCAATTGAGTAGCAGTAAATTCAAATAATTCTGAATAATTTTTTTGTATCATTATAGTGCCTTTATAATTTCAGCGCCTTTTTGTCTACCATACTGGCCAATAATTTTAACTTTTAAAGCTGATTCTAATTTTTGTCTTACCATAACAGCACTATTACCAACATATCTATTATAGTTATCGTGTGCTAATCCTAATCCTTGATAAATGGTCATCATTTCTTTATCTCTCATTTGCTCAGCAATATAAAGTCTTGCACCAAAATGGTCGTTTCGTTGAGTCATTCCTTTAACAATGTTTATATTAATTGCTTCATTCAATTCTGTTTTTTCTTCAACTTGTTCTGGTTTTTGTCCATGTTTTAATTCAAAAGGAGTAATGAAATCACCACTTGCTTTTGCTTTGTCAATTGCTTTTGACATTAATTTACTTGTTGCAAATTTACCTAGATATCTTCTTTTACCTTGTTTGTCAAACCAACCTTGTTTGTTTGCATCCCATTTAACTTCTAATGCTTCTTCTAATTCTTCTTTTGTAGGATCTCCATATTTTTTAATATACTCATCTTTTGTCATGCCGTAAAATTCTTTGAATTGTTTGTCAGACATTCTTTGTAAATTTCCTTGTGCAAAAGCACCACCAACAGTTTTTGCTTCTTCTAATTCTGTTTCTTCTCTTTTTATTACTTTTAATTCTTTTTCTAGTTTAGCAATTCTTGCTTCAATTTCAGGTGTTTTGTTTTTTATTTGATATAGATTTATTAATTCGCTTGATTTATTTTCTAATATGTAATCACCATCTCTATGTTGTTTAACACCAGGCATATCTTTTAACATATCTTTTGTTAGAGTAACACCCATAGATTTTGCAGCCTTTGCTAAATCAGCGAAACCAGCAGCGCCACCTTCTTTAGATAATTTGTCTTGTACTGCACCTATAAGTCTTTTCATCATACCTTCAGGTATAAACTCATCTGTTATGCCTAGTTTTTTCTTTTCTTTTTCAATCTCTATATCAGTTAGTCTTTCGCCTTGTTTGTCGCCTGCTCTTTGCATACGACCTTTTTGAATAAGTAAATCTGAATATCTTAAATATTTACTTTTTTCTTCTAATTCTTCGTTTGCTCTTTTCAAAGCTCGTGCAACAGCAGGTCTATCTGCCAAACCTTTTTTGATTTTATTAATTGCTTTGTAAGCACCTGTATAATCGCCGCCCCTATATTTTGGGCTAAAAGCAATACCCTTTGCAGTTTTAGTTAAGTTTCTAGGTTTTTTGTGATTGTGAGCACCAGAACCTGGTCCGCCATCCGTAGGAGGTCCGCCTTCAGTAGTATCTTTAGTAGTATCTCTATATGCTCTTGCTTCTTCTAGAGCTTCTCTCATTGATTTTCTATACATTATAGTTGTTCCTTCATTCTTTCAACTGCCTTGTCAAGTTCGACTTTCCAGTTTTCTTTAAACCTTTTCTTATATTTATCTATTGTTCCACCTTCATTCTTGAATTTATCTAGGTCTTTGTCGGTTATTTTGTCTGTTGACTTTCTAAAATTTTGTATTGGTTGACCTGGCGTCATCTTCATAGTATGCTGAGCGTAACTATCTGTGCCAATTTCATTGTATTCGTTCATGTCCATTTCTTTTTCAAGTGTATCTAATAAACTTTCTTTCTTCATTTGTTTAGTTTTTTCTTTCATTTGATTGATAAATTTACGATACACAGCTGCTTCAGCAGTTTTACCCATAACTCTTGCTCTTTGTTCCATTGCGATTGCAGCCTGTATTTTATGTGCATGAGCTTTACCAGAATTTTTAATCTTACTTACACTTGCCTTTGCAGTTTCAACATCTTTAAATCCAAGACCTTTGATAGTGCCTTTTGGATTTTCGTCTGTATATAAATCAGAGTGTTTATCTGAACCTGCAGGTTGACCTTTCTTTCTAGGTATTCTTGGTTCTTCTTCTAATGTTTGTATATCATACAACCATGCTTTCTTAATAAGACCATCGTCAGTTTCCATTGAAACATAATTCGAACCTCGTCTTACAATCATACCCATTGTACCGTCCATATGTTCAACCATATCACCAATATTAAATATTCTTTCTTGATGATATTCTTCTCTTAAATCATTGTTTAAAAAATTAGTAAAACTTTCTATACCTTCTCTTATGCCCATGCCTTTTTTAACAGCATTAAATAATTGTCTAGTTTCTGAATCTGAAAGACCTGTAACACCTGATTTAAAATTTCTATAATCATTGTTCTTTGCCATTTCTCTCATTTTAGAAGCTGACATTCCTGAAACTCCCTCAGCGTCTGGATCTCTTTCACCTGAAGATATTAGTTTGATTGATTTGTAATTATAATCACGGCCATTATATTTGTCAGCAAGTTTTTGAAACTCGTTTACTCTATCACTACCTGCAATCATAATTATATTGCCATACATCTTATCAAAAAACTTTAGTATCTCCATAAATGTTCTTTGATTACCACCAGCTGCTTTGATGTTATTTTGTGGGAACATCTTTTTCATAAATTTAACTTTTGTATTTACATCTAGCGGATTACTTCGTCTGTCGGTTGAGGCACTAGCATAAACAATGTGATTAGCATTGTTCTTTCTAGCTTGTGTAATCACCTCTTTCATTAGTTTAGCATGGCCAATAGTAGGAGGGTTGAACCTACCAAAAGCAAAAATCAATTTGTTTGCCTTATCTAATGCCTCTCCGACCACCCTCGCTTCGCTTTGGGCGTCATCAACACTTTTTAGTGAGTCTATTTCATCATCTGATACTTCACCGTCATCTAAAATCTTTTTACATTTCTTTAAAAATTTAAGATAGTGATATTTCTCTAACATTTTGTAAACTACATTTTTAGGTAATCTATTTTTAATACTGTAAGTTTTAATTTCATCTGGTGTCATATCTTTATCAAACGCAGCTCTTCTTTCAGCGTCAACTTTATCACCAATGTCTGTTAGGTCTTGTATATCTTTTTCTATCTCGCCTAGTTTATTGTTAATTCTTTTTTCTAAATCTTTTATCTCGCCAGGTTTTAATTCTGTTAATTCATCATAATCTATAATATCTCTTTTCAATTCACCCTTTAACATATCTATTTTATCAACTTGTTTTTGAAAGTCTTTTAAGTATAAGTTAGGATTAAATTCAAATTCTTCTGGTCTCTTTATAAACTTTTGACCTTTAATACTATACACAGCATCCGCTTTTTCATTTTGGTCATCATAAGTTTTTCTATCTGTAATAAAATAATAGTTTACAGGATGTTTAGTGCCTGGTATTAATTTACCTTGTATATTATCAGGATTTTTAGCAGATAAAAACTGTTTAGATAATCGTAGTCTTTCTTCTTCTCTTTTTTCTTCTGGTACATCAAACAATACATTAATATCTAAATCAGCGTCATTACGATATCTCTTTGTAAGAATAGAGCCTATTAATGAATAATCTAATATAGGATATTCTTTTTCAAATTCTTCAAATTGTGCTGTAATCATATTCAACACACTAATTTTTATCTTTGGATCCTCTGTATCATTATTATCAAATACACCAGGAGCATATACTTGTCTAGGTATATCAATAATTGATTCTTTAAATTGTTTAAAACTTTTCATTTATTATTCCAGTATAAGTTTTTTAATATGCACAGTACCTAATTTATCTACTTCTAATTCTGCTTTAGATTTTAGACATTTGTACTGAACTCTACCACTATTATTTAATTGCCTTTCAGCTATTCTTTTTCCTTTTAAACAATCTGACATGGCAGGCTGTATTCTATGCTCCTTAATTTCATGGTCTACAATCATCAATAAAGCAACTACCGTTTCTACTATCATTTTCTGTTATTGTGTTTCTCCGTTTTTATACACAATCTCCCTATTAGCATCCTTTAATTTCTCAATATCTTCTAACATCTTTTCTACTTGTTTTTGTAGAAACTCAATGTTCACTTTGTTTGTCATATTCTGTTCAAGGTTTTGTTCTATTTTCTCCACGCTGCCGTAGAGGTCCTCAATTAGCATAAATTGCTCAGAGTCAGCAGGCAAACTTCCCATTTCGCCTCTTGGCCATTTTATCCTAAATTCTGAATTACTTTCTACCTCAACTTCTAGTCTTTGCACATTTTGGTCCATATCTTTTTCTAATAGAACACTTTTAGTTTCTAGCATTGTAATTCGTTCTAGCACCCCAAAGTAAGCCCAAACGCCTACTGAAACTGTTGCTATTATAGCCAATAAATTTCTCATTGGCATACTGATGGAAGTATTATCACTTACATCAAATCTATCTTTACTCATTGTTTATCCTTTCACCCAATCTTTGGCCATGTTAAAGTTTGCTCGACTAAATTCTAATCTGTCAACTAACTTAACAGCACCACCTTTTTGAATTGCTACATATCCTTCAGGATTTGTAACTTTATATCCATTCTTTGTTCTTAAAAATGAACCGATACTTTGTATCGTATTTAATCTTCTTAACAATACAGCTTTTGCTGATTGAAATGTTATGTATGTTGCAATTGCAAAATATAAACTATCTCTATTTGGTCTTAATATTTTCATACCTGCTTCTAGTATTTCTTCATATTTTTGTTTTGCAGCTGCTGTTTTTTTACTTGCAATTTCTTTTTTAATTCTATCTCTAAAAAATACTTCAAAATTATTTGCTAACTTTTTTGTATTTGTAATTGCTGTTCCTTGTCTTATGTAAGTGTTAAAAAATGTTTTCATTTGAACACCTAGTGATAATGGTCCTTGGTCTTTTTTTATCTTATCAATAAATGCACCAGCTTTGTAAGCAGAACCCTCTGCCATTCTAATTATATTATCAAATGCCTTTTCTTCAGCAGGACTAAAAGAAGCACCGTCTGCTCTTTTATATGTAGCGTCATCAAAGAATACATTTTTATTTTTCTTTAGACCTGTAACATTAGCACCAAAACCTGCTTTCAATGTTGCCATTGTTTTACCTGAATAAGATGTGTGAAATATAATACCAACTTTTGCTTTATTGATACTATCATATAGAGAACTACCAAACAGACCTGATTTAACAACAGGTACAGCATATGTGATAGTGTTAGGAGTGAATACGATTGATTTTTTACCTGCTACAGTAGCAGTCTTTTTATCGCCACTTGTAAATAGTAAATCACCTTGTAAAATTCCAGAGATGCCTAGAGATGGTAAAAACTTTAAACACTCTCTTAATTTATCAGCTAGAGCACCGCCATGGTTTCTACTGATATCAGCATTTGTATAATTTATTTTAGGTGTTTTGTTGAAGATAGATTTAGTACCGACAAAGAACTTTCCGTTCTCTGGATTTGTACCACAAAAGACAGCAGGTGCACCGTCCCATTTTACTGAAACTGTGGATCCGCCTGACCCTCCTTGTAACATCTCTTTGATAGACTTTAAAAATTCAATTGCTGTTTTAGCACCTTTACTTCCATTATTAATTATTTCGTCTTCCAGATGTTCAAGATGTGTATTCTTATCTTCTACAAGATAATCTTGAAATTTCTGCATTTAGCACTCTCTCCATTAGTATATTATATCATTATTATTTATAATAGTCAAGCAGTTTGTTTACTTATACCCTCTATATAACAGTTTTAACCCCAAGTAAGCCCCCAATTTACCTTTTTGTTTTGCTTCTCTATATTCGCTATCACTTCTAATGGTCATTAATAAGGTAAGTTTTTCTCTACCAGCAAATACATCTATAAACCACTCTTGAACTGACGCATTATTTAAATATGCTCTTACTTTATTAATTTTTGGATATAGTTTTGCCAATTTATCACCTTGTTCATCAGCTTTAATTCCTACAGCTTTTACTAAAGTTAAAGGTACTTTGTCTGAACTACCTGGTGTTTGTAATCTAAACTCTTGACCTATCCATTTTTTTGTAGCATTTAAGTCTTTGTTAATTAAATCACACATATGTTGACGACAAACTTTATTTTGTATTTGATATAATTCATCAAACTTTTTTTCACTTCTTTTAAATTGCCTTAAAGCAGCTTTGACAACTTCAGGATTTGGTTTTTGATTTTTACCACCTATATCAATCCAGTTATTTTGATTAACAGATTTAGGTATACCTGGTAATTTAGAATAACATTGTTTCCATAATTTTTCTTTTAATTTTTTTTCAGATTGTGAATCTGATTTTACCCACATATCTTTTTTTATTGTAGTACGAACATAACTATTCATCTTAGGTTCTGCTGATTTAGCAGTTCCTGCTTTTAAACTTATACCTGAAATTTTAGGAGAACCTGATTTAAAGATTATAAAAATATCACCTGCATGATTACCAGGAACACCTTGAGGTTTTGCTCTATATCCCCATATCACTTTATCTATGGGTCTAGTTTTATTTAACTCGTAAAGATATTTTAATATGCCTACTGCATTACTTAATTTTTCTTGTCGCATATCAGGTCTAATTCTAAAAATATCCTGAATAAAAACATATGCTGAATTTACATCACCATTATCTACAAATGCTTTTCTACTTGGACCACCATTTAAAGATTTTTTCTCTGCTAAACTGACGATATAATCGCTCATATCCTCAGGCCTATTAATTAACTTTTTATTATTAAACGCTAGAGCGGGAAATAATTCAGTAATAGTAGAATTTATAGTGGTTTGTCTACCACCTGTTAAAAATTGTTCTGCCATACTGCTATTTATATACTAGCAGTACCGATTTGTCAAGCGTTATTTTTCAGATTCGGTAAGTTTTCTACACTTAAATACTAGTGAAACTCTAAACTTATCACTCTCTACTGCTCTTGCAACATGAGGTATTCTAGCGTCAAATACTACAACACGACCTGCTCTAGGCCAATATGATTTGACAATATTAGGAACAGGACTTCCTGAGAAACCATATGGTGTATTAACTGCCATCGCTCTCATTTCGTCTGTAAGATTAGGTGTCCAGAACTCTATCGAACCACCATCATCTGGTGTCCAGTCTGGTGTAAGATAAACGATAACTGTATATTGGTCGCCAGTCCATCCATCAATATGAATACCA
>VTLG01011014.1_pt1 | contig 46010 bp, 48 predicted proteins | sample 4694571 | NCBI WGS metagenome assembly VTLG01 (sample SAMN12604809, study PRJNA352737) | marine metagenome | biome: ENVO:00000447; feature: ENVO:00000209|ENVO:00000569|ENVO:01000036; material: ENVO:00002151; isolation source: viral sequences binned using virsorter ...
TGACCGATCAAAAGCATATTAGCCGTACAAGAAAGGTCTACGAAGCCACAGGCTATCCATCAAATTACTACATCTACAACGAAAGAAGTTTTGAGGACCGCAGTCTGGAATACTTTCATAAGTTTTGCACAACCTTAACAGAAGACGAAATGAGAAAAAACGGTGCTTTTACTTTCCCGTATGTTAGTGAAGCACGTTCTAAAAAAGCAGCTTATCGTATTAAAAAGAGATGAGCCTTGAAGACCGATATAACAAAATATTGGTAACAAGGAAGTTATCTACCAAAGAAAAAATGTCTGGTCCCTACATTCGTGAAGGCGATAAGATTTACCTCTGTGTTCCTAAACCAGAGTACAAAGACCCAGATCTTCCTGTAAAACCAAAAAACAAAAAATCCCCCAAAAACTAAGGGGTTCGTGTCCGATCGGTTCGTGTCCGATCGGTTCGTGTCCTTACACACTCCGTCGAACTTTTTTCGAGGGGTAAAAGGGGGAGCTAGGTTTTTTGGGCATGCCAGAGTAAGCATGGGTAAGCATTCATGTGCTAAGATATGCACTCGTACTTGAAGTGTTACATTATGATCGAAAAACGAGGGGTAGATGAAAAAATGGCTTAACTGTGCGGGTTTAGAGCGGATCTCTACATAAGCTGTTAAAACTGGTTCTAAATCGATTGGCGGAGAGAGCGGGATTCGACCTAGCCGTAAACGGCTGTATTTTAGACCATTTTTTATGGCTCGAGGGGTAAAAGGGGAAGATAACAAAATCCCCCCGCCCTGATAAGCACTCAAAAGCTTTGATAAGCATTGAGTTTACCCCCCGAAAAGGGTAATTTATATCGTGTTTTTTGCCCATGATGTACACTTCAAGAATGTTGGCAAACATTCTTGGAGGTTGTAATGGCATCAATTACAAAAACAAAAGCTGGACGTTATCGAGTTCAGCTGTCTATAGGTAACAAAAGAAGAAGTAGGAATTTTGATACAGAATCTCAAGCCAAGCAATGGGCGTATCAAGAAGAGCATTTTGCTTTAGAAAACAAAGCTCGATTAGTTGTCGATGAAGCAAATAATATTACGGCTCATTATTTGTTCGAGAGATTTAAGACAGAAGTTTGCCCTAGAAGAAATCGGGGCGGAAAGTGGGAAAACTACAAGATAAATTATTGGTTGACATTACCTGATTTTGGAGAGTTGGTTTCTACAGACCCAGAGAAGTACAAGAAAATTATCCGAGCGTATGCGGAACAAAGAATCAAAGATGGTAAAACAGGCAATACTGTTTGTCGTGAGCTAACACTCATGTCTACTATTTTTAGCTATGCTCAAAAGTATTGGGATATTGGCATAAAGGATAATCCAGTTCGACTCGTTCCTCGACCAGAAGCTGATAATAAACCCCGCAAAGAACGATGGTCTGACCATCAAGTTCAACAGATCTATGCAGCTGCTAATTTTAAATACGGAAGTACGCCAGATCTTTTGACAGAGAAAATGTGTTATGCGTTGAGTTTGGCAGTTGAAACCGCTATGAGATTGGGAGAGATCTGTTCTTTGAAAAAGAAAGATTATGGGTTCGAGGAAACGGAAAAGGGAAAACAATATTATGTGTATTTAGCCACGACCAAAAATGGGGAAGAACGCTACGTTCCGTTGTCAAGTAAAGCAAAAGAGATTGTAGATATTTTAGTTTGTAATCTCGAACCCGATGATTTTTTGATGGGTGGTTCATCAGCTGATACCGCAAGCACAATTTTTCGTAAATTAAAAAGAAAGGCTGGATTAACACACAAACATTTTCACGATGCCAGGCACGAAGCGATCACTCGCCTTGCGAAGCGTATTCCGAATGTAATGGTTTTATCGGCAATTTCTGGACACAAAGAGTTGAGAAACTTGAAAAGGTATTACAACCCGACTGTATCTGAGTCTGGGTCTTATTTGTCGTGATAATCTTTAGGCTGGTCGTGCCTTGATTGTAATCTTTGCTCGAGTAAAGCTTTGAACTGAAGCCAGCGTTTATTCTGTTCTTCATGTATCATCTGCTTTATTCGAGCTATTGTTGCTACCCATGCTTCTTGAATCTTCACTTTTTCTCCTCCATAGCTTTTACTCGATCTACTAAGCCATTCATAATTTCTTTCATTTTTTCTTCTAATTCCTTTATTCGTTCTGGATTTGCGGTTTCTACGCCTATAGCGGATTTCCTGACAATATTAATTTTTTCGCGTTTATATTTAAGCAGCCGTCTATGATCTTTTGCAGCTTTCTTTCGTAGATTAACTAAAGGGTTCTTTTCTTTAAATGCTGTAGTGCTAAGACCATCTTCTCTCATGTTTTTTTCTTGCATGGCGAGAGCTTGTATCTTGTTCAAATTCTGATAATATTTTCCAGCCATCGAAGCATTTGCTTCTGCATCGCCAAAGAACCTACCAGCTAAAGGAATTTTGTATGGCGGTATTTCATCGCCAACGTATAACGCTCCGAGAGCATTCACAGTTTTACTTACTTCTCTGCCAGCTCCTCCAAATACCTGACCGAAAACATAGTCTATTTGATCTGGTGTTGGACTAAAAAAGCCTTCTTTATAAGGATCGCCCCATGACGTAGCGTAGTTTATATAATACGCAACAGTCGTAAATAACGAGCTTGAACCCTCCTGAGAACGAATCCAACCTGGGGTTTGCTGACTAAACATATCCTCTCTGTAGATCGGTCTGCCATTCCAATCTTTGTTTTCGTGCAGAGCTGCTACAGGATCTAAACCAGTTGGAGAGATTGTTTGCAATATAGAGTGAGAAGAACCGATTGGGTTAAAGGTATCAAGCAGAGCTTCAAAGATCTGCACAACATGTTTTCCAGTATTTTTACCGCCTGATAGCATCCATTCAGTAACATGCCTTGAGGTGTTTGGAATTGTGTTATACCCCAATGGCATTGGTATAGTAATGTATTTCTTACCAACCCCTGTAGGAATCACTAAGTTCTTCTCTTTTACAAACAACGGAACATCGTCTTCATCGAAGCCAGCTGCATGGAGCAAGAATGCTTGTGCTGCTCCAATTGCTAATCCACCCCTAATAATAAGTTTGCCGTATGGTCGCATAGACCAGCTGCCTGTCCTGGGATCTCGAGAAAATAAAACCTGACCCATTCGAGCTGTTCCGCTGACGGCTGCTCCGAAGAAAGCATACCAAGCCCCCATTTCAGCTGTGTATCTTCCTTTTTTGTTGAAGTTTACCGTTACGTTTTTTGCAATGACAGCTGACTCTTGTGTAGATAAGCCCTCTTCTTTACCAGTTTGATAGACCGCCAGACGTACTCCATTTTCTAACGTATCGTTAAAATCAGATAACCACTCGAATGCAGCAAATCCAGCTTTTTTTAGTGGTCCTCTTTTGCCAGCATCCATTTGCTTTTGCAAGGCTTTGGCACGATCTTCGATATTTGTGAAGGTATCACGATAGGCTGTTTTACCGCCTTTTAATCGGAACTCAAAATACTCACGTTCCATTTCATTGTAATCGCCCAATGATCTGTTGATTTCTTTTGTTTCATCTCGCTCTACGTTATAAATTGCAAGAATGGCTTTACCAATTTTGGATAATACTTTCTTTCGTTTTCCAGCAAGAGGTGTAGTACCGAGCTGTATCATCGCTCCCTGTACATCCCTTGTAAAGTTTACTCCGCCAAAAACAGGATTGTATTGTGTATTCCAGGCAGCAAACCATCTTGTAACTGGAGCCATGTGGATCGAAGTAGATCCTAGTGCTTCTCCATCAATATTTTTTAAAGCAACTCCTAGCTTTTTTGCTCGTTCGTTTCTAGGGTTAAATAAGATATATTTGTTTTTTCCGTCAATGCGAACAGCAATAGCATTATCAACTCCGTCTAGTTTTGGCATGTAGCTTTTGACCAGACCAGTTTTTTTGTCAACCGTAGCTTTGGTTGGAGGTCGGAATATATTTAGAGCTAACTCTGGTTCTACTCCAAATGCTTCTAATTCAGCAGCTGCTCTTTCTGGATTCCTTGCATTTCTAGGATCTATTGCTAACCACATATCTGAATTTGGGTATTTTACTGCTAGACCAAACAAAGCTTGTCCGACTAAATTCTTTTCTGAACGTACAATTGCTCGTTCTCTTTGAGCCATGATATTTACAAGAATGTTCTCAATCGGTTTACCCGAACCAATTGCTCGTTTAGAAAAGTTACCACCAACCGAGAAACCAGCTCCAGTTCCCATACCTTGATTCTGATCCATGTAATCAGCATCATCTAAGTTTCTAAATAGCGGAACATAAGTTGGGTACTTCTCTTCCCATGCATCAATAGTGTCTTGAGTTTCTAATCCGCTATCGACTAAGATTGTTCGAGTTTGTTTTAAGATTCTTTGAACCCTGTCGCTAAGACGTTCTAACTTTTCTAATTTGTCAGCTGGTAATTCACGCAGATAAGTATCTGCATCAGCCGAGTTCATCCCAGACCCGCCATCAGGAAATAAAGGATTAATTTTAGCTATCTCTTCATTTCTTTGTCTGGCGTGTTTCGCATGCAAAAACTTATTAAGCTCATCATCGGTAACACCCAGCTGCTCCATTGATTTCAACAAAGGCAGCGTTTCTCTTCTGACAAATAATTTTACACGTTCCGCAGATCTTCCATGATAAGTGGTTTCTCTGTCATACGCATTAAATTGGTCATCGATTCTACCAGCTTCTAACTCGATTCGTTCTTGTACTCTTTTTAAGCCTAAAAATTTGTCTTGCTGGTTGTATCGAATATTACCTAACTGAAACATCTCTGGCAGCTTATTGGTCAATCGCATTTCATCTTGATGAGGATCTGACCACATTGGGTTGGTATTCAGTAGATCGTCTTGACTGTTTACGTCTACACCAGCAATGTTTCTAGGAATAGAAAACAAAGGCAAGCCATCATCAACAACGGCATTACGGATTTTATCGGTAATCTTTATACTAAATCTGCCAGCACCTTTAAACGTATCAGTAGCAATCGGTGAAAACGTAGGGAACTGAACATTTACATCTTGCTTTGCTGGGTTTGTTTCGCCTACAGCTGACGGATCAATTTTCTTAACGACACTATTCATTACCTTTGGAATAATTTCGTTATAAAACTTTACATTTCCTTTTTTTCCGCTTCGTTCTTCAACAACTTGCCCAGGCACAAACGATAGATAATCGTAATTTCCAACAACAGCTTTTGTTAATAACACTTTGGATGCCAATTTGACCCACTTGTTCGTGTCATCAACAAAAGGTGCTAAAGGTATTGGGTTATTTATAGTCGCTAACCTGTATGTTTCGAACTCTAAAGTTTTTAATTTTTCAGCAAGAGCCGTAGCTTCTTCAGAATTAGAATCAAGGATTTTGCCATCTTTTGTTATTCGATTACCAGTTAAAAAAGTATTAAATAGATCGAACATCTTTACAGTATTTAATTGAGATACCGTATCAATATCGTCTTCTATGTATTGCTCAACTTCTTTTTTGTCTACAGTCGGAGCAGCAATAGCTCCTATGTTTCTTCCATTTCTTTCATAGAGCATGGTAACTAGGTAATTAAATAAAGGAGCTTTGTAATACTTGCCGAACTCTGGCTTCGAGGGATCTGTATACTCCTCCATCGTTGCTTCAAAATATGGTTGCTTTGCATCTCTTTCAAAAGGAAAATCGGTTACGCTTAAATTAACATCATAGTCTTTGAGCAGATCAAAAGCGTTTCGCATTGCAATACCCCGCTCTTTTTGCAATTCTGGTATTGCTGCTATTGGTGGTTTAAAGCTGTATTGTCTACCTTCTTGCCCCCAATCGCTTTGCAGCTCGTCAACGTATAAGGTTCTATACTCTCTTTGTTCGTCTTTAACTTTTGCTTTTCTGTCTGTCATTCTCGTATGGAACAACATATTAGTTTCGTTAAAATGGCTGTTTCGTACAGGCTTATCAAAGAATGGATTTTTTCTTAACGAAATCCGCATTTCTTGATAGTTCACATACGGTATTTTATCGCCTTGTTCTACTAGTTTTTTAGTCAAAAACTTTGGTTGTTCTATATTAGAAAACTGTATGTTGTTTTTTTCTTGCAACATTACTTGATTTTCAATCAGATAATCTTCAATGTCCTCTGGAGTAATTTGTTTATCGCCTTGTTGCTTGAAGTATCGATCGAGCTGAGTTGCACGAATTTCATCCATTGTTACATTAGGATATTTGAGCAATTGGTTCTGATAACTCGCACCAGTACCTTTTTTCTGCTTTAGCAGCTGCGTAGCATCAAGTAGTTTGCTCATTAAGCGGAAATTTCTATTTCCTTGACGTTCTATTTCGACACCTTTTGCTTGTATATATTGATCTTCAGTAAAGGCTACATACACTTTTGATTGGTTTATATCTGAAGTAATCTCTTGAATGCTGTCTAAAAATTTAGTTTGTGGCTGTTTGGTAATTGCTTCGTGTTCGGACGAATACGGAATAATTACGCCATCATAACCCCCAGATTGTATAATTCTTTTTAATCTGTCAGGATCGTTCTCAAGCATTTTTGATAGCTTTGAAAATTTGGCTTGACGAAAATCAATCAAAGCTTCTCTGATATTAGCTACTAAACTATCTGGTCTACCTCCTTGTGCTGTTTTTACTCCTCGTAAACTTAAATCCCCTTTAAATAGTTCGTTAAATTCGGTTTCTAAAACTTGTTTGGCTGTAACTCTTTTTAGAACATAGGGCAGCTTAAATCTTTTATCTTTTTTCAGCTGCTCTGCAAAAACATTGAATTGCTTAACTGGGTCAAGACCTGAGTCTCCGATTTCATCTCCAGCTGTTTGTATGCGATACGCATAATCGTTATCTGCTAGTTTTTCTACAATTTCGATATAAGCCATGCGAATCATACCTGGCTCGATCTGTTTTATCAGCTCTTGCTTTACAGCCATTCCCATATTTCTATCTAAATCCATACCATACATATAGAACGGCTTCTTTATGTTTAGATAAAAAGGCAAGGTTCTTGTCAGCTGTCCATTTTCTTGTGCATCTGTGGTTGAGTGCAGCTGGGCAAAAGTTGGATTATCAAAGAAATAATACCCATTAGGCAAAAAGTAATTATTGTTGAAGTTCGTAAATACATTCTTTGTAGGTTCAAAACGGCTATAGCCTAGCTTTGGATAGATATTTGGCTCGTACTCGAAGCCATCCCCATACACATTACTGGCGTATACTCTTTTTGGAACATACACTTTTTGACCTTCTAACACCGATGGCGGAACTCTGTTAGGGCGATAAAACACTCTTCCATCAAACGCTTTACGAAGAACAGGTTCATCTGGGATTTCAGGTAAGTTATTAACAGCAAGCTCTTGCACTTTACTATTTTTAAAAAACCTTTGAAATTCCATAGAGTCCAGGTCAATGTTCCCATCAGTTTTATAGCCGTCAGGAATACTGAACATAATATCGGGATCTTCTTTATCAAAGAATTTTGCATGTTTTGATTTGATAGAATTAAAGTTTCCTGGTAAAACTTTTACATGATATGTCTGGTCAGGCTTAAATAAAGGTTTTCTTCTTGTATTAAAATCCCCCTCGATTTGTCCAGGCGTTGTCTTTTTTACATAGTTTGGAGGTATGTTGTATCGATACCCTCTAAAACTTTGTCCTTTTAAGGTTTGTTGCGATCTATGCTCCTCAACGGGATTAAAGACAATAGAATCGAACCCCAATTCCTCGAGCAACCGATCAAAAAGCTGCTCTTTGTTCATCTCCTGAACACGGAACTTTGATTTAATTTTTTTCTGTGTAAAAGATTTAGCATAGAATTTATCAAAAAAGAATTTACCGTTTACTTCTTTTCCGTTTGTGTTTCTATATGTTTGATCGCTTTTAAGAGATGAAAAAAACTGGTCTACCTCTGTCTTTCTAAAATTGTAATACATCTCATTTTTAAATCTCCGCATAGCATCGCCCTCTACACCAGGACGTATTTTTCCAGCATATCCTTCTTCATATTCCTTATCAGTAAGGGGAGGTGCTACTTTTAAAGATATGGTAGATAAAGGCTGGTTTTTAAATACGCTTTCTTTAAAATCAAATTTTTGTTTTTGTTTGGGATCTTTGTTTATTTTTTTTAAATCTAATTTGACAGCAATGTTAAATGGTTTTTTAAGTGCTGCATAAACTGGGTAAGTAACATTTTTTGCATCGCCTGTTATTAGTTTTGAAGCTAAATCAAATAGAGCTTCATCAGTAAAAAAGCCAGTTTCTGCAAAAAGTTTTTTATTTACATCGCCATGTCTATCAAAAAAATCATCCCTAGATTTGTAAACATCAGCTGTAACAAGAACATCGATGTATTTTAGAAGAACGCTATCGTGTAAGCCGTCTAAATCCTGCATTTTTCTTTTTATTCTTTGAGACTCTTTTATAAAATTTAAAGAAGCATCAATAGGATTATTAGTAAAAAATACACCTGTCTCAAACCTCGAACGCCCAGAACCAAAGCTAAAGCGTTCCTCCATTTTTAGCATTTGATCTTTTAGGTTTGCCCGAACCATTTCTTTAGGGTCAACAGCCCCCTTTAGCTCTTCATTAAATTCTGAAATATTATAAGTTGACCCATGATACAAAGTGATTGGATTTCCGTTATCGTCTAAAAAAGCACTATCTTGCAAAAACGATTTTAAGTATTCATCTCTGGTCGTATCTTTATTTTGTAGTTCTGCAAGCATCCTCTCTTTATATTGAGTGCTTGATTCAACAAACGGATTTTCTTCTTTTTGGTATAAGCCACCTTTGTCTAAATAAGTATCTAATACTTCAAGGTCATACGAAACAAACTTGTTAGACCTTTCTCTTCTTTTATATGTTTTTAAATCAGCTTTTAGTTTTTCTAAAGTTTTGTTATACCGTTCATCAAATTCTTTTTTTGCTTGTTCTTCAGCTGTAACCTCTTCGTTTTGCTCTACTGCTAAAGTTGGGTCTTGTTCCTGTTCTGTTGGGTCTTGCTTCTGCCTATCTTCAGATTCAGCTGGAGTAAACCTTTCTATATATTCTTGTATTGGTTTACCAGCTATAGGAATAAGAAACCCTTGCGTGTTAGCACGTTCTTCTTCTGGTACAACAAACTTCCCGCCAGCATCGCCAGCCATATACCTTAATTCCTCTAAGATCGGATCAAATTTTTCATAAAATATTTTTAAATAAGCATCCTCTTGTGCAGCATCTTCTAATTTTTTTAATCCTCGATATGAGAACCAATTAGATTGAGGTTGATAAGAATCTACTAACATCTTAATAGCCGTATATTCAAAGTTTTCAAGATCCGTAGAATGAGTAATAGGTTGCTTTTGAAAATCTCTTCCTTTGCTTTTTTCGTCTGAAAATTCATCGACCATACTTTTTTTATGTACTACAAGATCTGGTCTTCCTCGTTTTTTATTCAATACCATTAAGTAGCGTATCTTGACGAGTTCTAACGGAACAGCAAAAAAATCTTTAAAAGCATTGACAAAATTAGCGTAATAAAGAAAATCATTAACATTGTTATACTCTGTATAAGCTTGTTTCATCTTGGCTAACGCATCATCTAATAAAGACCTGTTAGCAATCCATACAAAAGAATTAGCATTTTCATTTAATTCTCCGAAAGGAGCTTTATCAAAGGGTACTTCAAGCTCATAAGCACCTGATTGAGTTTCTTGCACTAAATTACCCCAAAGACCTGGCAATTCATTCGCTCTGTGAAACCACAAATCTATTAAATTTGGAAGAATTGTGTCGTGGTATCTTATGTCATACGGATCAAATTTTACAGATTCTCCTCTTCTTAGAGTTTTTTGTTTGTCTGCAAATTCTTTGAGTTCTCTTTCGTCAATTAAAAAATCGACTTTCTCAAACAAAGTAGCGGTGTCTTTTGGTTCTTCGTCAGGATTAGGCATTTCTCCGGTTTCTAACCCCTGTTCCCCATAACGCTTCATGCTTGCAAAGCTTTGTTTTTTTATTTCATCAGGTACTCTTTGTCGGTACTGCATCATAAAATCTGAAAAAGAACCTGTTTCAAATGTGTTCCTTAGTTCAGTTCTGTCATCAAATTCTTTATTAGCAGTTAGCGTTTCATAACTGATATCTTTTGATGTTGCTTTTGGTTTGTCTTTAACTATTTTATCAATAGCAGCAATTTGTTCTTTCTTTCGTTTTTCTTTAGCAAGTTTCTTTTTATTTTCTCCAATTGTAGTTTGAGCTGGATCTCTGTCATAAAAAGTTTTTTCTTTATTTATTTGAGCTGTAAATTTTCTACTTAATGCGTTTGAAATTTCTCGTTTTGTTTTGTTTAAGAAATTGGTTCTTTTCCTTTGCGTATCTATATTTTCTATAGCATGATTTACAGCCTTTTGTAGCTGTTCACGAATAAACTCTCCCTCGCTTTTTACAAAATCATTGTATTCTTTTACTGCACCTGGCTCTGTAAATTCTTTAATTCCTTCCTCTACAGAAATTGTAGGAAGTATTCCGCTTGTAGGTTGTTCTTGTGGTGCTGTATCTTCTTGAGGTCCAACCTTAAATGTTCTGCCACCTCTTGATACGACAATTGATTTTTGACCTTCTTGAGTTTCTTGAACTTCTTGAGTTTCTTGAGTTTCTTGAACTTCTTGAGTTTCTTGTTCAGCTTTTATCTCTTTACTTTGTTCTTCAGTAGTCAATCCATTTTTAGTAAGTTTTCCCTCCTCGAACATTTTTTGAGCAAGCTCAATCAAATTAACTTGATCTACAACGCCACCATCAAAATCAGCCATGTCGATCTGTTGTGCATATTCTGCTCCAGCTTTTATCAATTCATCCTTAGTAAAGTCATACTGCCCCCCAAATTCTTCGAGCAACTGACCAAATGGCTCTTCTTTGTTCCTCTCCTCTGGTGGAACACGGTTCTTTAGCATATCGTCAATCATTGCACCAATTGTGTCATCGAACTCTTTGTTGCCAGCATCTATTTTTGCTTCTAATTCCTTGAACTCTTGATCTTCGCTATCAGTTTCTTCTTTTGTTTCTGGTTTTGGTTGTGTTTCTTCAACTACTTCTTGACCTTGTTCAGCTGCTAACTCTGCTTGGATGTCTACTTGTTCTTGTTCTGTCAGCTCTTGTGCAGCAGTTTTTTCTATATTTAACTGTTCAGCTGCTTTCATTTCAGCTCGATCAAATTCTGATGCTTTGAGTCTTTGGCTGCCGATATAATCTTTGATTGCTGATCTGATTGCTGTTTTTACATCAACTAAATTTACAATCATCTGATCATTTTCAAATGTTTGCTTCGTTCCAGCCAGCACACCTAGCAAAGCATTAATTGCTTTACGGATAGCTGCACTAAGTTTTTGTATGATTGTTTTTTGGTTTTCTGGATTGGCTGCTTCGATTTCTGCAAAAACATCTTTCCAAAAAGATTGTTCAACAAATCGATTGCCTACAAGATCAGCTGCAATTTCTTCAAGAATAATAGGTGCTACATCTATATCTGTGCCTTTAGGTAATGCTCCAGCTGCTAACCGTTTGCCAGCTTCTGCTCTCAAAGAACCTTCTTTTAAGTTTTTTGATACGACTTTTTCTATTGCATCGTAAGCTGCTGGGTTATCTATTTTTATTAAATGAAATAATTCATGCCCAAATGCTGCTAATGGGTTTGTTTGTGCATCTGCATTGATGTATATCGTTTTTGTATCTTTGTCTCTTAACACAAAACCATCAGGATTAAAATTCCCTCTTGGTCTAAACACCGCTATTCGTTTCCCAAATATTCTGGCAATTTCTCGCATAACTTTTATAGAATTGCCTAATTCACTCGGGTCTACGATTTCTACTGATCGTCCTTCTTTAAGGAAAACGATCTCTCCAGGTATCGGAGCTTTTAGATTAGCTGGGGCATCTTGTAATAAAATGCCAGGTTGAATTTCTGTACTTGGTTCAGCATCTGTTATTTTAGCATCTGTTATTTCAGCAGCTGGTGCTTCATCTGACTCTCCAGCTTCTTGCGTTTCGATTATGCCTAATTCAAGTTTTATTTGTTGAATAAGCTTTGGATTTGTATGCCATGTGTCAAGCTCTTGAATTATTTTGACTAATTCATCTTTTCGTTTTTTTAACGCAACCGGATTTTCTGCATAAATATTTTCTTCAGCTGCTATAGATGTGTTTTTATCAACGCCATTGATAACTCTTAAACGTAATTTGGCATCCTGTTGTCTTCTTGTTACTTCCTTAGCAATAGCTATAGCGTTTTTTTCTGCTTGAACGGAGGTGTCAACACGCCCAAACAGATCCTGTATACCCTGTTCTTGCAATTGTGGGTCAAACGCTACTGCTTTTATTAAATTTACAGTAACAGGTAAGGAGTTATTTTTTAAAGCTCGTAAGCCGTATAATTGTGCTTGCTCGTTATTAGGAGCTGTTATCGATATTTGTTCCGCTTCAATGTCGGAGATTTGATTGTTTCGTAAGGAGGTAATAATTTCCTCTCCTCCTTGAGTTGCGATGGAGTAACCCCTTTGCCCTTTTCTTCGAGAAAGAAGTCCCCTAGACTCTGCTTCTTCTTGGCTAATTTCTGCGTATTTGAAGTAATCGACATAATCTATGACCTCGCCTTTTTCATCTTTTATGTTTAATTCTGCATCAAGTGCAGCTGCTTGTCTTTTGTTAAAACCATCTGCTTCTCTATACCGTTGAATACTAATGGTTTTTACACCTCGTCTTTTTGCTAAATCTAGCCTGTGTCTGCCAGAAATAACCTCTAAATCCCCATTTTTTCGCTCCCAGACCTGTAATGCCCCCATGTCTCGAGTGTCAAATTCGCCCTGTAATTTTTCGACAACCCCTTTCGCATCAGCTCCTCTTTTGAACTGAGGAACGTCCTCTGAGAGTTTTAATTTGCTTACGGCTACTTCTTCGATCGGAATATTTTTTGAGCTGGCACGAGTAGTTTCTTCTGGTTCTATCTCGTCTGTTTGAACATCTGCTAATTCATTTTGGGCTTCAATAGTTTTTTGTTCAGCTTCTTGAGCTTCTTGTTCAGCTCTTTGCTTTTCTATTTCTTCTGGAGTGGGAGCTGGCGTAGTTTCTAAATACTCATCTACTGCCCCTCTTAATTCTTGACTAGCTTGAGTTATGCCTGGAGCATCTACCAACGTGCTTTGTAAATCAACATCACTTGCTCTGTTAAAATTTGTAATAGCTTCGTCAACCGTATTCGAGTTCCCTAAATCAGTTTGTGCTTGATCTCGTTCCTGTTCTCTAGCTTGTTTATTAGCATAATAGGTTTCTGGCAAACTTGTTAATCCGCCAGCTCCAGCACCTAAAAAAGTACCAAATGTCGCTGCTGCCCCAACCCCTTTAGTTGGATCAAATGTAGGATCAATTTCTGTTGCTGGTTTTTGACCAAAATATGCAGTCGCTCCCTCTTCAATACCTTCTGTAACCCCCTCGACTAATAACTGACCTAGAAAGTTTTTCAGATAAGAAGTACCAGGTCTAAACAATAAACCTTGTTGATTTAAGGCAAATGCTCGTTCTGCACCGACTAAACCACCAGCTGCACCTATAATTCCTGGAATATACCCTATTGTTCCCGCAGCTTCTTGTGCAAGCTCTTCTCTGGCTTGATCGCTTGTTCTGCCTTTTGCAATTAATTCTTGATAAGCAGCTGATGCTTCTAGTTTTGCAATCGGTAAATTCATTACCGTTTCATACGCTGTTCCAGCTGCATCTCCTTGAGCCATCACATAACCCAAACCAGAACCACCGAGAACCAAACCAGTATCGGCTTTTATTTTTTTATTTGTAAAAGGTATTCTGCCTAGCGAAATACTTTCTGGCACGTTCACACCAACTCTTGATAATCCTTTAATTCCTAGTTGCGTTCCTTTTATGGCAAAGCCAGGAAGAACCACATTTCCAATACCTTGAGCTGCTGCTACAGCTGGATTGCGAAACATATAATTTGCTACAGCTGACACTTCATCTCCGAAACTTTGAGCTTTAGATAAATTCCATCCCAGTAAAGCATCTTCAAATTTAAGTTGATCGCTCCTGTAACTGTCTAACCATTCTCTGCCAGAGCTTAGTCTATTGCTTAATTCATTGTTTGGATCAAAAACAAAATCACTTATTGCTTGACCCGAACCTAATACAGAATTTAAACCCGAAAGAATCATATCCGCACCGAGTCGAAATGCCGATCTGTCTCCAGTTTCTAAACCATTTTTAAAACTTGCTAGTTCTTGAACGGTGTACGTTTGGTATTCGTCTGGGTATAGTTTGGAAAGCAGCTGCGGATTTTCAGCTATTAATTCATTTAATGTAAAGCTTTCTCGCATTACTCAAGTCCTCTAAGCGGATTTCGCTTTGCGGTAAAAGTTCCATCAGACCCTCTAAGATAATCGCTTGGATCTATTTTCTTTCCATCCAAAGTTAAATCAGTATTTTTCAGAGCCTTAATAATATCTTCATCAGCTAAAGTTCCTCCAGGTAACGCTCCATTAATAAGCCCACCAGAATTTTTATTCTTCCCCATAGGATCAAGTAAACCCTTTATACGATTTCTATACGATTCAACAGCTTCTCTTGCAGCTTGTCTTGCATCAGTAGAAGCATCTGTATCTGTTGCAATTCTTTGTTCAGCAGTTACAAGTTTTGTTAATGTGGCAACCAACTCAGCTCTTGCGTTTGGATTTGCTAAGTTATACCGAGCATTGATTCTATTCATAATTCTTGTTGCTTGTTCTGTGTTACCAGCTAAAATTGCTTTTTCGTAGTTTGTCATTTCTGTATCAAACTTCTTAGCAGTCTGATAATTAAGTTCATCTACTTTTCGTTTTGCTTTAGCAGCCGCAATTTCTTCGGTAGCTGCATCTCTTTGTACTGCACTAGTTTTTAATTGATCGTCAAATCCTTTTCTTTCAAGATCCATTGTTTGTTCTTTTGCAGCTAAATTTAATGCATAATCGTCAGAGCTTGTTCTAAGATCCTCATCAAATTGAGAAAGTTCTTTAGATCTTCGTAATTGCCTATCTCCAGTAATCTCCTCAATGCGGAGCTGTTTTTCCATTTCAATATCTGCCATTTCTTTAGCAATATCGAGTTTTAAATTTTTATCAATTTGCCCTTGAGCAATTGCTTTGACAGCTTCTGCTCCGCCTGTTACACCTCTACTGGTTGCATCAAGTATTGCGTTTAAAAAGCCCATTACATTCCTCCTGGCATCGGTTGTTGTCTAGCTGGCGGTGTGCCTTGCCCACCTTCTTGAGCTTGTTGTTGCCCAATCTGATCGAACAAAGAATACATTTTGTTTGTGTCTCCGCCATAGCTTTGTACGATCGCTTCTACAAATACCTGTATAGCTTGAGCCACTACATTATTGTTGATCTCTTCCATTTTTGTTTTTCGGATGTAATCAACAGCTTCGCCTAGTAAATTAACACCAGCTGGTATAATTACTGCGGGGGGCATTGTAGCTTGAGATTCGTTATAGAGCATAAGCATTAATGTTGCTATGCCTTTACCTAACCTAACGCCTAGAGGACCATCTCCTTGAATTACCTCTCGAACCTTTTGATGGCTTTTTTTATCAAACATGATTTTTTTGCCAGCCAACACAACTCTCTGATACGGCTCTTTTAGATCATCAGGAACTTGTATGTTTTGGTCAATAATTTCTGGCGTTATATCATCGCCATCAGGTTTGAGTTTGCTTAAATCAATCACGATTGCGTACCTCCTGTATTTCTTCTTGCTACTTGCGAATTAATTAAACCTCTATAACGATTTGGATCATTCAGAGCTGCTATACGTTCTTGTTCTCTAAGTAACTCTTCTCTTCTAAGATCTGCCATTGCTTGCTTGTATTGTGTGTCGGCTTTGAGAGCTGCAATTTGTGCATCAGATGCACCAGTTGCATAATCCGCAATAGCTCCGACAGCTGGTGCAAGAGTCGAAGCTCCAACCATTGCAACCCCAGGATATTTATTAATGTAGTCAATAAATCCAGTTGGGGGAGATGCTGCTATGTTTCCTATAGAAACCTGTGGAGCTGCCCCGCTTAATCCTGTTACTTCAGTTCCGAGCCTTGCGTTTGCAAAAGGATTGTTATACATATCTCCTATTCCTTGCGGTGCTGGAGTAACAAGATTAGTATTCAGGGCATTCACATTGTCAACTCCTAAACCTCCTGTAAACCCTGGTCCAGCTGCTACATTATATGTGTTAGCATCGCCAACTTGAGCAATATTCATATCTGTAGGAGCTGCAATTAAATCTCCCGTTCCTCCAACTGCTTGATTGCCTGATGCTAGGTTTCCAGCTGCTTGATTTCCAGCCGTTGATGATGATGCTTGTTTTATACCCGCTTCGCCACCTGGCGGTATGCCTAGCACTTCTCCATTAAACGTGTTGTTAAAGCCTTCAATGTTCATTGCTCCGCCAATACCGCCTACTAAAGCCACACCAGCTCCTATCTTCATAAGAGATTCATTGCCAGTAACATTACCTACTAAGCTGATTGCTCCGCCAGCAAACACCATTCCACTTGCTAACGTCCAGCCAACAGCGGTTGCGGTTGTGTATGCTCCCGCCATAGCCGAAACACTTAGAGCAGCTGACACAGGATCGTTGTATTGCCCATATCCATACGGATTACCAATCGGCTCATACAATGACATAGATCTGGTTTGTTCCCTAGTAAAGTAATGTAAATCTGCTCGTCTGGGATTCAAATATTTATTTCTCATTGTTCTCTTTCAAAAGGTAGTTTGGTCATCATGTAGTAATTGAAAATATCGTCTGCCCAAGTTTTTCTAAAACCTAGACGTTCTACGAATCTTTGCTTGTATAAATCTTTCAAAACAATGCGAGTTGTTAAAAAAGTCTTACGTTCTAACAGCGGTTGCAAATATTCTCTGGTTCTTTTTCGCTGTATAAGTTTTTTTCTAAATTCTTTTTTAATCCCAAAATGGATCTCGTTTCCCTTTAAAATCGCTGTACAAACATGTTTTTGATCTATATAGCCTGGTATAAGCTCCCATCCCTCAAAACTTGTGGGCAAGATATCTTTACAGTCATCATATAAAGGTGCTAAAAGCTCAATTCTTTCGATGTTTTTCACTCAGTAACAGCATCAATACCAGTTGTTATGCCTGTAAAATCTAAAAGATCTGCAATGTTTTCTATAACAGGATTAAAAGCATCGATCATAATTAAACCAGTACGCAAAGATTGTACTTCTCTATCAATTGCAGCATCTAATGCTGCTGCACTTAAATCTGGATTGTCTGAGTAATTTGCAATGTTTGCTAATGATTGTTGATATAGATCTGATGCACTAGATGTAGATTGCATTAATTGCTTATAGTTTGATTCGAGAGTTGCAAGGGTAGTTCTTGTTGTTGCATCGATTTGTTGCAAAGATAATTTTGTTTGGGCATCTGCACTAGCTATTCGAGCATCAAAAGCATTATCTATTAACTGCCTGGTCAACGTGTTCGCTTCTTGTGCTGCTTGCATATTTACTTCTTGTTTTTGCGTGGCATTAAATTTAGACATATCTATGCCTTCGCTAATTAGGAATTTGTAAAAATCTTGTTTTAAACCTAAATTAAATTCGCTGGCATTATTGAGAGCTGCCATATTTGCCAACCCTCCCTCTTGTTGCATTGCTTGCCCAAATTCTAAAGCTCTGTTTTTGGCTGCCTGATTTGCAAGTGCCATTGTGTTAGCGGTTTCTACATTCATCGCAGCTGCGTTTGCATAAATATTTGCATCAGCTTGAGCTATAGGAACAGCATAATCGTACAAAGCAGCTTGACCAGCTTGTTGTGCTATAGAGCTATTAAGTAACCCACGGTCGTTCATTTGACGTAAAGCCCTATTTTCTGCTTGTTGCAGTAAAGGGCTTTCTGCATCTATTAGTCCTTTCAATTGTCCTTGCGTGGTTTGATTGTTAGCTACGTTATAATCTACTCCAGTTACCGTTGCTGGCGTATAGCTTCCAGTAGTATCTATAGTTGATGCTGTATAAGCAGTTGGCTGTGTTTCAGCTGTTACAGCATCCCCAAAAAAACTGGTATCTGCTGTTTCTGCTCCAGCTGTTGTGGTAGCATCAAACGCTTCGCCAGCTAATAGATCAGTATCAACATCTGCATCAATATCAAAAGGATTATTATTTGTAGAATCTTGTGCCATAAGTCTATATTCCTATTTTAAAAATTAATAACTCCAGATCGTAGGACGCGAAATTCCTTTAGCTTGGTCGATATGGATAAATCGAGAGGTGTGTACCCCCCGCTGGGATATCCCTATCCCCGACCATATTTTTTGCTCGATGATAATATTCAAAAGATCGTATGCATCTTTACCTGAACATAAAATATCTACAGCCGTACCCTTTGAGTGTTGTCCAGCATTTCCACCCTTTGCAATTTTCTTTGCTTCTACTGGGTGTGTCGGGTGTCTGTACGCACTACTCAAAATAATAGGAGAACCCCATAACGCTCTTAGCTGATTAAGACCATCAACTACAGATTGTTCCATGAATACTTCTCCAGAATGACTGCAACGGAATTCATCTTCTATAAAAAACTTGCCGTAATTAATATTCATACCTTTGGCTCTTTCCTGTCCATAATCTCCTGTAGTTCCTTACTCTTTTCTTTTGAACCAGTAGAACTGCCGAAATAATAATTGATACATGACATCAATGCTCCTGAGAGCAAACCGAGGATGTACAATGCGATTTCATAACTCTTGCCTTCAGTAATGTCTAAAAACAAAATTGCTGTCATCATTCCAAAAGTAAGAAGAACGATAAGTATGGCGAGACACGGTACGATGATTTTATTTAGAAAAGGGGCAAAAGCCGATGTAACGACACGGACTTCTCTTTCCCTTGCCGATGCAGTATTTGCATGTTCGGCAGAAAGCTTTGCAAGTTCTCCTGATTGTTCCAGTTCCTTTAGCTGTTTAAGGGCGTTGGCTTTGGCTTGAGGATCAGGAATTAATTTATCTACTAGCTTTTCGCCTATAGGCAGTAGTGAACCGATTAAATTAAGCATTATTTAGCACTCTCCATAATAGCGTTATATAAGAACCAACATAGATAAAGCAGAATTAAAGATAAAACAGCAACAGCTGTCCCTAGCTTTGTGTTGTACAAAAATTGCTTACGTCTTCTTATTGCTGCGTATTCTTCTTTTATCTTCTTTGCTCTGATATCTTCACGCAACTTTCTAAATCTTATCCAGCCAGACCTACCACCCCAATCACTAGTCCAATTGGCACTAAAGAATTGGTACAACTCTTTTTCATGCTGACGTATTTTTTCCTCGAGAACGATAATATCAAACGCTTGTTCTGTGGCATTTTTTGTTTTTGCACTTTCTAATTTTCCATACAGATTTGGTTTTTTTTGACCGTACTGTTTGGCTAATCGTACATGCTCTCGAGCATCTTCAATTGCACCAGCGTACCTACTGAGTGTTTTAAAAATCGCTTCAGAATTATCAACACAGCTCTTGATCCCCTTGATACAAGTGGCTGCTACGGAAATTGCTGTAACTGGATCTAACATTTGTCTGTTCCATAATTATTCTTCTTCGGGTTCCTCTTCGGTTTCTTCGCCAGGTAATAAACTGGAACCATCCGAACTAACCAATCCTGTTTTATCTGCTGTTACAAAGGGAGGCATCTCCCATTGAAAGTTTTCGTTAAGTGTTGCACTAGGATGGGGTTTTTTTCTGACAAAGACTTGTTTGCCATTGTGATAGTAACCACCAATTTCAATAGGGTTGGCTCGAACACTTCCGTACTTACAGCCTAGTGCATAGTTTTGATGACCACTCGGGTCAATACTCTTTATATACGCAATTGCTTTTTCTTCAATAACATTTCCATTGTTATCGCAACACTCTGCACCGCCAACTTTTATAATGTCGATGACAATATTGTTTTCATCTAGTTTTGCTAAATATCTTGCCATGTCATTTTCCTATGGCTTGAAGGTTCCTGCACCATCGAAAATATAATATCGATAAGTTCCGATTGCAGTTTCATCATATGACCCAGTTACATGAGGACGAGTGTCAAAATTTGAATATTGCCCATTAGCCATTCTTATAATCACAATTCCATCTCCACCTGCATTGCCATCAAAAACAGAGTTAGCATCGTTGTTATTACTTCTTATTGAACCACCCCCTGCACCAGTTCCATTTACACCAGTTGCTGAATATGTAAATCCGTCCACTGTCGATGAGAAATTTTGTGCTTCAAATTTGCCTAACCCTCCACCACCTCGATTTGTAAATTGATTACTGTTAAAACCATTTCCACCAGCACCATAAAATCCTCTATTCCGTCTGTTAGTATCTGACTCATCACTACCCCCATCAATATTTCCCATATTCGTAATTTGAAAAGGAGTTCTATCCATCTGAGGAATTTTTGCACTTATACCTGGTGTTGCCCACTTAATATACTTGCCATTTCCGCCTATGCCTTGATTCCCCGTGTTACCAGCGTTACCAGCTGCACCAATTCCACCACCGCCATGAGCAACAGTTACAGGATTATTGGTTTGGATTCTAGTGATGTGTCCTTCTGAATAAAGGGTACGCAATGTATCGCCAGCCGATATTTGAAAACCACCACCAACATTTTCAAAAACATGAGCAAAGGTAGCAGAATAACTAATTACTGAAGTCGCTTGAGATGTATTACCAGTTCGACCCCCTGTACTTCCCCCGTTAAGTGCAGACATAGCTCCGGCAGTTCCACCTTGCAAACCCACATTTCCACCACCGCATCCACCTGCCAAGGCAGCAGAGAAAAAGTAGTGCGTTCCACCAGCTGTAGAAACAAATCCAGCATTTGCTCCACGACCGCCACCTCTTGCAGTTATTCCCATTACCGAACTATCGCCACCATTAGAATTAGCAGCTCCAGTTCCTACAGTAACTGTATAGGTTGACCCTGTATTACTTTTGTGTTCGTGTGCGTAAGATATAACCATTGCACCTCCCCCTCCTGCGCCACTTGAGCCTTGCCCAATTACTCGTCCTGAACTTGCCCCTGCCCCTTGCACTAAAATATCAAAATATTGAAATCCTGGAGGGTCGATAGTTTGATTGCTTGTGTGGCTATGAGAACAAATTACATTATTTGATTGGGTAGCCGAAGAAACTTTACCCGCTGAATTTTCTGTAAATACTCGTATCGAATAATTTCCGTCTTTCGGCATACCTACTAGACCAGTATTTCCTGTTCGATTTACTGGACCACTCGATACTTCATCTAAATTTATTAGAAAACTATTGTCTGAGTCTTCAAACGGAGTTCCAACTCTAGGTAAGTTGACAAAATTTTCATTTGCAAGTGTTCCATTATTAGAGAAAAACGTATTTGCAACTCCAGCTGTTAAAAATAAAGTGCCGAACGCACTCCTTGCTTCACTTGCTGAATAGGAACCAGATGTTGACATCGTAATTTCAACAGAATATCCAGTAATAGGTGCAAAACCATCAAACCCATCTTGTTCTAAAATTGTATTTGCTGAAAAAGCAGATCCTGTTCTTGGTTCATAATCTTGTGGACTTGCGATCCTTATTAATAAAGTTCCAGTTCGTAATGATACATCTGGAGACAAACCTTCTCCTGGTTGAGTAGTACTTTCGATATTTCCTCTTAACGTAGAAACAAACAAAGGTTTTTCAGGTGCTTCAACGTGCGGAGGAAACTTTGTAAGAATCTTTTTTTGTTGAGTCGCAGAAATACGAAATACTCCGGTCGCACTACTATCATTCGTTGCTATTGGATTTCCAATTACATTTCCATCTCGTCTTAGCATTATGATTTAAACCTTATCTCTCCGGCAACATCTCCTCGCCATATTAAAATTGTGTAATCTCCATCGGTTGTGCGTATAAAATCATCTGTGGTTGCTACTACCATGCCTTCTTGTTTACGAGGAAGACGTATTATCACAATGCCACTTCCGCCCTTACCACCAACTGCATAATCGCCAGGCGATAATGCTCCGTTGTTATTATTAAGTCTGTCAGCATACACAGCTCCGCCACCTCCTCCAGTTCCCGCAACAGCATCGGCACTATAAGTAATGTTTACTCCATTTGCCATTGATGTATTTTGACTTTCACTTTGAGTAGCATTGTTTCGTAAACGTCTGCCAATGCCACCACCACCTTTTCCTGGAGATTCCTGTCTTTCGCTAGAACCTGAACCGCCATAATATCCACGTTGCGTTTGATTTCTCGTGCCATTTCTATCGCCTATATGGTTGTCAACGAATTGGTTATAAAACGGAATGCCATCTAGTTGTGGAATTGTGAAACCAGAACCTGCTGTACTAACTGGAATAGGAGCGGACTTTGCACTTAGGAGTGCAACATCGGGTGTTGCCCAGCTTATATAAACCCCAGGGCAACCATCAAATGCGTGTTCGATACTCCCCCCATACGCTCCAGCCGCACCGCCAATCCCACCTGCATTTGAGTTTCCAAAATCTCCAGTTGCTTTTCGCCAAGCTGTTCCGTTATATCCAATATCATTCGCTATAACAGAATTTGCACTTGCAGCTTCAATACCTAAAGAGTTGGCATTGCTCTCATTAATAAAATCATTATGACCAGGTATGCGACCTCCAGGCTTTCCATGCAGCTCATACAAACCCCCAACGACTAAAGTTGCTGATGCAGAAATGGTTGATAGTCCGGCTCGTCCTGCAAACCTTCCATCAGCAGAAACTTCAAAAGCACTTACACTTCCGCCACCGCAAGCACCATTTCCTGCAGGGAGCATATTTACACCTGCACTATTTGTAATAAAGTCTATCCATGCACCATGACCACCGCCTGGAATAAAACACCCGATAGCACTTGAGCCTGTGCCATTCCAAATACCTGCCGATGCTCCTGTAGCATCGCCACCTTGTCCAACTGTAATTTCGTTGAGAATTGTTATATCTGGAACCGTAGGTACGTTATAGCCAATCAAAACACCTCCAGCTCCTCCAGACCCACAGCCAAATCGTCTATTGTTGAAAGAGCCAAGATTGTAAGTACGCCCACCGGCTCCACCTCCCGAAACTAACACTAAATCAACTTGACGTACATTGTTACTAATCATTGCGGAATTACTATAATTACTAGCGGTAGAATCTCCAACAAGAGGATCATTAGTTTTTCTTTCGCCAAGTTCGGCAGTCTTTGAAAACACTTGTGCCGTGTATGTTCCTGACAAACCGCTTCCTCCGGAAGCTGGATTAAAGGTTTGCAAAGAAATTTTTGCATGACCATCATCAAAAGTTAATGGACTTTCAAAACGTGGAAGAGTACTCGTATCGCTAGTTTGTAAAAAATCTCTACTCAAGACTGATGCAACTGTTGCCGTTACATGATATTCTTCGACTTGCCCAGTAGTGTGATTTGTGATGATCGCTGTGTAACCATTTTCTTCAAAATCGCTATTTGTTTCAGGAATGTTATTTCTTGCGTGTTCATTTGCCTGACTTTCGTTAGGATAATTATTAACCTTTTCAACATAGTCAGATCGAGGTATCCAGTTATCAGGAGCAGCGAATCGTAATAGTAAATCGCCAGTCGCATGGTACGTTCCGCCTGATAAAACAGAATAGGTGCAACCTAAAATACTTACTTGTCTTGGATTGTCTCCACGAGTTTGTTTTCTAGGAAAACTTGTATTGATGTTTCCTTGTTGCTGTGCTGTAATCCGAAAGCAACCTGATGCACTTGTAGATGTAGGTTCAACTGGAGTTCCGATTACGTTACCAATTCTTTTAACCATCGCCTAGGAAATCTCTTCGTATGAAACAATCGCTTTTAGTTTGTTTGCCACATCAGCTTCTATACCAATACTGCGGTCTTCTTCCAAATAAATTTGGTTTGTTTTATCAATCACTACTAATGTTGAGTCAGCTGGAACAGAACCAGTAGAAATCATTTCAAAATTTGTTCCGCCAATATTATCTTGATTGTTGAAATGAACTGTGACTGCAATATTGATTGATCCATCGATATTTGATATGACGAGTGAATTAATCTTGAAAACTTTGCCACTTGAAGCTGCATTACTAACTAACTCTGTATTGTTAGTCGTGGTCAAAGATATCGCATTTGTTTTTCCAATGATTGACGTTACGTTTACGATGTTTGGTGCTGACATGTATAACTCCTTTAAGTTTCGGGCGGTCTATCCAATCTAGTGATCTGTGTTTATTTAACTTGAATCTGTGTCCGCAGAATCAAAGTGCTATCGACTAAATTGAATAGACCATTTGTAAAGCGATGCCTTTTCGGTCAACGTACTCTTTTGTTGAAAGATTTGTTCCAGTTGTATTTGCAGTAACACTCGCTGCATTAATTACGTTGTGTGCAGATTGTAAATTTATATCTCCAGTTAAAGAGATTGAACCGACACTTCCCCCAGTTACATTTAAGTTCGCACTATTAACGGCATTTAACTCCGCTTGATTTACCGCATGGTGCGTAGCACTACTTGTTGCAAGATTTATGATTTTGTTTGAGTCAAGATTCAAATCTCCACTCATGGAATTTGTTCCCGCTAAATTTAATTTCGTAGATAAAACGCTTGCAGTCGTAGCTGCAAAATTTGGGTCATCGCCTAAAGCAGTTGATAACTCTCCTAGTGTGTTTAACAAAGCTGGAGCAGAGCTTACAAGACCAGCAATGGCATTATCAAGCTGGTTTTTATTAACTGCCATAAGTCCAGAACTTGCGCTACCTAAATTAGTAATCTGATTTGTTAATAAATTAATGTCTGCTGAGAAACTTACTTGATTAGTGAATAACGCTGTACCGCTAACAGTTCCTCCAGCCTTATCAAATTTATAGCTTAGTAATGCCGAGACTTGTCCAAGATTAGTCGCTCCGAGGGTGGTTGTCGCTGTATTTAATTCCGTAATTAATCCTGTATTAAAATCAATTACAAAATTAGGAGATGCTGAACCAGTAAATGTACGGAGATAGGTCATCTGCGCTGTTCTCTGTACATTTAATTCTGGAATATTGCACGCTGTACCGTTTGACTCAAGCACAACTTGATTTGGAGGAGATCCCAGTAGAAACTTAGCGGGAGAACTACCTTCAAAGAGATAAGCACCTAGACCCGTATCTCTAAATTGCCAATGTGTTGCAAAGGTCGCTGTTCGAGAAACAGTTGTTGTCGATGCTTGTATGTTACTTATATACGCACTCGTACCCTCTAAATTAGTTGCAAAAACATTTCCTGTGCTGCTATTTGCAGAACCAAAGTCTACATTTAGTAATTTACCTTTTGGACTTGCAGTTATGTGAAACGTCCCAGTAGCAGAAATATTACTTATTCCAACTGCTGACATTGATATATTACTTAACGTAGAATTTGTGATATCGGAACTGCTTATTGTAAAAGCACTTAATGCACTACTTGTCTCTATAGCTGTTCCACCAGAATTAACTTTTAGTACTAATCCAGAAACGCTTGATGTCAGCTGCGGAAACTTATCAAAGCCTTGCTCGATAGCATCCAGCTCATCTCGCATAGATTTAGACGTTCCAGCTGCATTTGGTACTGGAAAGGTGGTGTGGTCGTAAAAGCTATTTGCCATTATCTAATTCCTCTTCTTGGCGAAAAATGTAAAATAATCGTGTTGATAGTAAATGCTGGAAATTCATCAGAAGTTGAAGTTATAAAAATGCCCATGTTCTCGGCAGTTCCTGTTACCTCTATTTCTGTTGGAGAAACTTCGTTTGTGTCCCAAACAAATTGATCCCATACAAATTCATCCCAATAAGCTTTTCTAAGATCTGTTGTGTAAGTTATTGGATTTGGTTGATTGATTGCTTCTGATCGATAACCTAAGTCATACCCAAAATCAATTTCTGCATAACCCTCTCCTGTCATTTCTACAGAAGCTTTACGATACCGCTTACGGACTCTAGGAGATTTTGTATAGTTATAAACTAAGGCAAAATTTGCATCAATAGTCTGTCCATCAAAGGAAGTCCCTTTATCCATTTCAAAAACAAAACCATCGGTTGATCCAAAGAGTATTGTTGAAGAGCCGTCTGTCCGCTCCCCCTCAACGATATTCTTTACCTCGTGCAAAAATTCAATTGGCATTGTTCCTAACAATTTGCCATTTAAGATTGTCATGTACAGAGCCTTTTTATCACTAAAAAAAACTCGATACTGACCTTTTTCTCTGCTTACTGTAGAAGCTACTGCTAAAGTTGCTCTATCTTTTAAAAAAGGTCTTATATTCATAGTTAATGAACTGGGAATAAAGTTACCAAAATTAATGGTTGTACCTAAACTAACAATTCCTCGATCGTCAAGAACATAGGCTTGATCCATGTTTTGTGCCGTATAAGCAAACCCTCCAGTACCTGTATTGAATGTCGATAATGCAAAATTACTACTGCTTGTTCCATACAAAACAGAGGTATCGCTTTTTGTGTAAATTCCCAATGCTCCACTACTTTGATCGCCTGGTAAGGGAATCAAATTAGTTATCTCAGCGTTCATCGCTAACTCTCCAGCTCCTAAAATTACAGACCACTTGAATGGTTGTCCTAGTGAGCTAAATTGCAAGCTTGCACCAAAAGACAAAAACAAATGTGATTTGTGAGCTGATATATGTTTTGGTGTGTCAGATGCCATTCCTGTATTGATCGGCACAAAATTTGTACCATCGAACTCAAATGCCCTATTTACAGAATCGCATCCATATAAACGAAAACTGTTTGTTGCTCCACCAAAATTTGCTACAACTGTTTCAAATCTTCCGTTTGGAGATAAAGCTATTTGTACTTGTGTTCCTACAGCAACCGCTTTTGTTACGCCACCTACTTGTAAGTTTTCTGCGTTATTAAAACTCGTTCCGTTATCAGCAGATAATATTAGTCTGCCAGCTGCATCTCCTCCCGCATAAGTGCCACTTTCTAAAATTACTCTTGCTACTGTGCCAGATGCGGTTGAACCCGCTCCTGTCACCGTATCTCCGACTGAAATCGCTGCCGTACCAGTACTGAAATACAATTCTTTGCCGAAATTTACTTGCGACCATCCACTTGCGGTAGCTTTATACATAATCGCATTGCTACCTCCTCCATTGTTACGCCACGCATAAACTTCCCCATTTAATAAAGCAACGCCTAAAATTGAACCGCTGCCAGGGACGGCTTGAATATCATTACGGTACTCGTCAGCTGCTAGATTTTTAAAACGTGCATCGGTTGCACCATCTAACGAAACACCAGTTGTTTCTGTGGCAACCGCTACGTTTGTAACTCCATTATTTAAAACATCGTTAATAACAAAACCACTACCAGTAACCTTAGTAACAACAACAGTACTGCCTTCGACTGCAATTACTTTTCCTGTCGAACCACTTAAACTGCCAGTTAGCGTTACACCTAAAGCTACAAGTTCAGGCGTAGCAACTGTTAAGGCAACATAAGTTGCATCTGATGGTTTAACACGACCATCAAATCTTTCATACCCAGAAATTCTGGTATAGCCACCATTTATACTGCATTCAAAATTTAAAGCTCGTCTTACAACACCAGGCACTAAAGATAAATTTGGCGTTACTTGATCTAATCCGCCTACTAATTGAATATCGTCATAGCGGACTTCTGCTGCTTGCATCCTAATCATGCTAAAGGAGGACCACTCATAGTTGTTGGAAGTTCTTCTGCGTGAAGACGTTCCATAATTCTTCTAAACTCATATTCGCCCCTAGAAAAAACTTCTGGAGCAGATTCAAACCCTCCGTAGTACATCATAGCTTTATAAACAATAGCCATGTGATATCGATCAGAAAAACTAGGCTGATCGTCATCGCTAACAAATTCAACTGGTTTACGATAAAACTCGCCAATAAAACGATATGTTTTATCTGGTATTGGACCGAATCCGATAGCTTTTGAAGGATGAACTGCCACTACTGTTGGTCTGCTTTGCGTGGTTCGCATCGTTCCGTATTGATAAATATTACGCCATTCATCGTAGTCCATACATGGCAACAGTTGCTCTTCTGTAAAATCGTCTGCACCGACTTTTATAGAAAGACGAAAACTGTCTTTTTTCCAATTATCTAAAGTTGGTACAGTAGCAGCTGCGGTTATCGTTTGTACTCCAGGATTAATTTGCACATTAAACTGCCCACGCATAAAATTCCAATCATCTTTGGCTGATTGAACATCTACATAAGCGGTGCTAACCCAACTTGTAAACCTTGCATTTTCGCCTGTTTGATTTTGCGTTGTTGCCAACGCATTTCCAGAAACGCCACATTCAACTCTTGCTCTATTTACTAACTGTAAATAATTCATAATCGTTTACCATTTCACTTTGTCTGCCCAATACGCAGCTGAAGATTTACCCTTTGCTATGTTTTTGCTGTGTCTAGCTTTAAAACTTTTGCGTTTAGCTTTTGTAGCAGAACTTTCGCCTTTCTTTGGAGAACCAGCTGTTTTAGCTCCTTGTTCGCCAAAACGGATAATTTTCTCTTTACCATCAAAACATGCTTTGACAACATGCGATTTTTTAGGATGGCTTGGAGTGCGTTTGGGTTTGTTGCATGGCATTTTTGATTTGATTACTTTAACCGTTGCCATGATATTTTCTACGCTGGCTCGGCTAATATGTGGTCAAGCCATGCTTTACCTTTTGGATTTTTATCTTCTAGTAATTCAAACGGATAAGCAAGTCCATGTCTCGATACTAATTCACTTACATCAGGTGCAGATGGATTAGGAGTAACTTGTGTGTATCTTGTCTCTTTCATGCGAGCAAGGATCTCAACGTATTTGCGTTTTATTTCTGTAGCTATGCCACGCACTATAGGTTGATTAACACCGTTGCAATTAACAATTACATGAGGTGCTTGATTTTCATCGGTTGTTGCATGAATGCGAATTGTTACTGGTTCGTTCATAAACGCTTCATCAGCTACAAGCTGTTTGAAATCGGCATTGTTACCTACAGGTTCTACTTCTTGTTGGTCATCGCTAATTTCTATGCCTACCGTTTTTTTACTTTTTGCCATTGATTGACTCCTATGAAAAAAAAAAGGAGTGTGAAAAACACACCCCTTTTGCAAGACCCTTAACTTCCGTGCAAAGGAGACATCTTAAAAAGTTAAGGGATGTAAAACCTAACAATAAAAAGGCTAAAAATTATTGCTAGGCATTTTACTACAATCGAAATACGCATCAGTAACACCGCCAGCCCCTAGATCAGTAGACCCAGGTGTAAATGTTGTTGATGAGTTTGTAGTTACTTGAATTAAACCAACTAAGGTTAAATCCGCAGCTGGTGCTGTTGGAAACGGCTTCTGATCTCCGCTCGGAACAATTGCTCCTTGTGAAGTAGAAAGAGTTCCAGCTGCATCAATCCACACGCCAAAAAGACATGTAGATGACGCTGGCACAGCAGCATGTCCAGCTGTAAAGGCTACGTTGTTTGTAGCTGCTTTGCTTTTAAACACTCCATCAGAAGTGTAAACAAAAGTATTGGAAGTCTTCCAGGTATTTGCATTTGTACCCTCTGCGAGTCCAGCTGCTGAAAATCCCTCGAAACCGCCATTTGCGTTTTCTAAGTTATAAGACATCTATCTTCTCCTTAATCTTTAATTACGTTAGAGACAGTAGTTTCGTAATCTGTGTCAGTTACGCCACCGTCTGCATCAAGTTTTGCTGCAACAGCTTGCAAAGAATCTACGACCGCCCCTAGCAATCTTGCTAGTTCTTCGCCATCAGCTCCATTTGCAAGAGCATTGCAACGCTCTTTTACACTTTCAGCCATTTGATTTCTCCATATAAAAAAGCCCGACTGTTACATCGGGCGTATTAAATTAAAGTGCTGTTACACCAGCTTCTATGCGAGCCATGTACGCTTCGTTCAAACGTACAGCTGCAAAATAGGTTGATGCTCCAACATAACCAAATTGACCAAGTGGGTTAGCATGGTTGGTTTGTGATGCCTTCAAAGTAATAGGCTTGATAGCCGACATACCTTTAAGAGCAACTTGTCCCCAACATTCTTCGCCAATCACAATAAATGGGTAGACATCCACGTTACTAGAACCAATAGATAACATACCGTTAAGTGTTCCAGAGCCAGCTGCTTCAAAAGATTTTAACAACGGAGAAGAAATAAATCTAAAGTCCTCAACAGATCCAATTTCACGATCATGTACAGGCTTATGAGATCCGTATTCTTCAACTTTAATAAAACCAGTTAAGTTTCTTACATCGCTTACAGCATCTGTATGACAGAAAACAATATAAGCTGGTTGTACGGCTCTTGTACCAAAATTAACACCTGGAGCTAATCTACTTGTTATACGCCTAGCACGATTAGACTCTAGTGTTCTTGCTGCTTTACGCAAAGCGTTCAAACTGACAGCGGTATTAACAGCTGATCTTGAAGCTCCGTTGGCATACATTACTGTACTACCAGCTTTCATAACGCCATAGCGTATTTGCTCCATAACCTCTGCCATTGTTTCGCCACAGATCTTGACCATTTCCCCTGGTACATCGTCTTCATACAAGTTCTCGACTTTGCTGGAGTACTTGAACAATACACCGTATTGTTGCAACGTAACAGTTACGTCTTGAAAACTAATTGTATTCGAGGATGGTGTGCTTCCCTCTGCCAAAACAAAGTTATTTGCTTCAACAGCTGGTGTACCAACATAACGTGAAGAACCCTCAATTGTTGTTCCTGTTGTACTTGCACCAAAAGGTAAAGTACGTCTGAACACGAGAGTATCTGTTGCGTTTTGTGGCATCTCTTTTTGCGTACCAAAATCGCCCAACACCGTTATAGGTTGAGCATGCTCGAGCATACCTTGAGCAGCACGAATTAAGTTTCGTGATGCACTTGTGCCATAATTCTGAATTGCCATTTTTTATCTCCAAAAAATAAATTAAAATCCACGTTGCTCTCTAGTTTTTTCTAACTTTCGAGCTTCGTAGTTCCATACCTCTTCAGGAGTCATATCGTCTAAACTCTTTGGAGGTGGGGTTTGATTCCTTTTATCAGGACTTGCAGCTTGTGCTAATTTAGCTGTCCTTGTTTGCTTGATTTCATCAACTGGCTTTTTTTTCGTTGATTCATACATATCTAAAACTTTTATTGCATCTTTCGCTTTAAACGATGCGCCTAAACTACGAACCTCATTAGGTTGGTTGTTGTACCATGTTTGAAACTCTGAAGATGCAACAGTCGCTTGCCAATCTGCATGGCGATTTTCAATTTTAGACCGTTCAATATCTTTTTCTAAATCTTGTCGCAAAGCCTGTGTTTGATTGGCTATATACCCAGATAATGTTTTTTCATCGATTCCAGTAGGTTGAGCTTGAGAAACACTCTTTGCTTCAACGTACTCTTCGATTGCGGTTGCCCAATCAGGAAAGTCCTGTTTAAGATTTTCCCATTTCTCTGGATTCTTGCCAGCTGATTTAATTTGTTTTTGGGTGGGCGAATCATTTTTTTCTAACTCTTGTTTAACTCTTCGACCAACCTCCAACTCTCTTTGCATTGCAGCTACACGCCCCTCTGCGGTTTTTACATGATGCAGTAAATTCGCATTAGCCTTTTCGATATCATCGATCTTAGCTAATTTTGCTTTTACAGCATCAGGGAGTCCAGCAAACGGATCTTCAACTTCTTTAGTTTCAGTTTCAGTCTTCTCAGCTTCTAACGGTTGCTCTTGTGTTTCAGGTTCTGCAACAGCTTCAACTTCTTCTTTCGATTCTGTCTCTAACGGTTGCTCTTCTTTTTGTTCTGGTTCTGCATACATCTCAGGCGAATTATCTTCGGCTGATTTGTTTGCTTCTTCATCCCAAATTTTTTGAGCATCGTCTAAAGCTAATTGTTCTTGCTCTGGATTCTGTTCCATTTGCACTCCATAAAAATAACCGTAAAACGGTTTATTCACATACAGTATGTCGAGATTTAATTATCTGGAAATACCCCTACCTCTCGAGTTACCGATTCTGGTAAGTCAAGAATTCTTTTTAAAACTCTAATTTCTCCCCGTAAAGCAGCTGTATCTATTTCACTCATAGACACGGCATCGTTTTTTTCTCTGGCTTTTGATAATTGCTCTTCAGTCCATTTTCGCAAAACGTGCCATTGCGGAGAATTAAAATCAATCGTCATAGTGATCGCTCTTATCTTGCTTTCGTTCAAGCTTGTCAAAAATACGGTTCAACATATCTTCTAATTTGTCAAAGCGTACTTCCAGCTCATCTTTTTTTGCGTAGTTACTAGCAATCTCTACTTCTAGTTTGTGAATTTGGTTTTGTAATGATTTTGTATTTGACCAAATTTCATTACAAAGCCAACCTCCTAAACCTATTAATGTTCCTAATAAACCATTAATAATAATTTGCCAATCCACTATTTAACGCCCCTCGATGCTATAACATCTGAAATAATTCCTCTTTCAGCAGCTAATGGATCTGCTTCGTTTGCTAATCTTTTTGCTTGCGATACTGTCAAAGTTGGCATGTTCGGAGCTGTGCCTGTAAACTCATCTGGTTTTGCCTGATACACCGATTCAACATATTCAACATAAGGATCAGAACTTGAATACGGATTCTTGTTTGGGTCTAAAGTTCTACGTTCAAATTGTTCTAATGGTTTACCTTGCCGAACCAACAAGAATCTATTGCTATCAGGTAAAGCTGAATAATTAAAATCTTCTAGGTTCTTTCCTTCTGGTAAATTTGTTTGCACCAATTTTCCATCAACATCAACAGCAAAAATATCGTTATTAAATTTGTCTTTAACAATTGTTCTGCCTTCAGAATCAAAAGCTAATGTTTTGTTGTATTCATCAATCCTACGATTGTGGCTTTCTATTGCTCGATCGTATTTAGATAACGCATTCATGTAATCGTTATAAGAATATTTAAACGGATTAGCCACCGCCAAACATCCTTCTTAATGGGCTTGTGTCCGTTTGATTCGCAGCCTGTGCTTCTTGTACAAAAGAACGTCTGCCTGTGCCTGGCTCTCTGTTTATACTCCCGCCTTCTCGTATACCGCCAGTTGTAACAGGAAAATATGTAAAGTTAAAAACACCAGCTTGTATTGCAGCTGTAACAGATGGATACGCTGAACCATCAGGTCCGTATACCTGTCCTCCAACTGTTAAACCAGAAGTGTCAGCTAAAGGAGAGCTTTGAGAAATAATGTCTGGAATTAATCCTTGACCCCCTCCTCCCCCAAGTTGCCTTTGGCTTACGTTAGTTGATGTATTAGCTTGCTCCATTGCATTTTGCCCAGCTATTTGTTTTTCTAAAGCATCAAAACGACTCAATAGGTCATCATAATCAGCTTGTGTAACGTAACCAGCTAAAGGATCTTGATTTGTTCCTGCGGTATCTACATTATTGCCAGCGTTATTGTTATTGCCAGCGTTATTGTTATTGCCACCATTACTTTCGTCTATACTTTGATCTACTAATCCTTGTATTCTTTCTGTTTCTTTAGTACCTGGGTAAGAAATCTCTGAAGCACCTATAATTGCTTGTCCAAAATCTCCAGCAGGGTCAATATATGTACTACTTGTTCCAACGCCTGTGTCTGCTCTAGGAGTATCTGAAACCATAAGATCAAAAGTTGTGAAACCCTGACCATGCCCTGTTGGTGTGTACCTTGAGTTACTTGTCTCAACTTGGCTATCAGGAATAAAAACTGTATTAGTTCCATAACCGCCCATGCCAAGCGGTTTTGAATAATCAGTTACTTCAGCTTCATATCCTCCGTCAACTTTTCTTGTATTACTATAAGATGTTCTTGCCATTGCTGTATTTCCTGTATTTAAGTTTGTTTGCGAATTAGAAACCGCTGGAGCTGGGTCTGGAGTCGCTGGAGCGGGAGTTGGGTCTGGAGTCGCTGGAGCGGGAGTTGGATCTGGAGTCGCTGGAGCGGGAGTTGGATCTGGAGTCGCTGGAGCTGGATTTGTATTATTTGCTTGAGAATTAATTATCCCTACAGGTGCAAGTCCGATATCTTGCCGATATTGAACTTGCTCTTCTTGAGTCAATCGCTCATTAGTAGATGGGTCATTCCCTTTTGCTGCCTGTGCTGCTTGAAATCTTCTATAGGCTTCTAATGCTGACATAATTAAATCCCACTACCAGTTTGTAATTTCAATTCCTGTTCAGCTGCAAACAATTCTTTCTTCCCTCGTTCACGCATAGATGTTTCTGCCAGCTTTGCTTTGATCTGTTCTAAAGTCATCTTGTTCGCATTTGCCATCTTCATCAATTCAATTTCACGTTGCAGCTTTAACTCCATTATTTTGTTTTCTCTATTAACTTGAGCAGTTTGTGCTTTAAGCTGAAGCTCTGCCATATCGCCTTGATTCTGAGCTTGTATTTTCGCCATATCAGTTTCTGCTCTCATTTGAGCAACTTGTACTTTTGTATCTGGCGGTGCGGGTTGAGCTGCTTTTTTCTTCATATTTTCTTTAATGCGATCAATCTCAGCTTCAGATTTGAATACTTCTTTAGGGTCAATGTGCTGTGCTTGTAAAGCCCGTTCAAAAAGTTTTTGAGTGTCAAGATACATTCCATAAACAGGATTAGCACCAGCTGCTAATAAATTTAGTATGGATTGATTTTGTACATCTCTTACCAATAATGCACTTGACCCCCTAGCCAAAATAGCATAATCGCCTTTTATTTCTTCATTGTCGGTATACAACATGTTGTAGTCATAGTATCTGCGAATATGCGGTTTTGTTATTTGGTCATCAAATTGTTTTACTAACCTACGCAGTACCACATTTGTGTTGTTCATCAACAATTGCATACCGCCAACTGTATCAGGAGCTGAACCTTTTTCTCCTTGCATAAGCATCGGAACACCTGTCTCTTGATCTGCTAGTTCCGCTGCCATTTTAATAATTTGCGATAACTCGCCTTGATGGGAATTAAACTCAAACGATGTGAATGCTTTTCTAACATCATCAATATCATCTGTCGCAAACCATATTTTTCGAGATGACAATTGCCATTGTTTGTCAGCTGGCGTGATCGTTGACGGCTTCACAACAATCTGTGGACCACTACTCACACCAGCATTGTCCATCATCTGTCTCCATGCAGCATTTAATACTTTTTGTTGCGACCGCATGAGATATGGAATACCGTAGCCCCAACAAGAACCGCTAATCTTTTCCCATGTATAAAAATCATAAGGTAACTCTCCAGTATCTAAAGGGTTCAAGAAAACTTTTACAACCGTGCTGTTTATAAACACTACACAAGCTGCATAAGCTTCTAATGGATCGGCATCTTCTAAATCCATGCCCATCGTTTCTAAATCTTCTTTATCTACTTCGCCCCAATACTCCCATGCTTCGTAAGTATCATTCTGAAAATCACGATCTTCTTCATCGTTAAATTCTTCCATCGTTGCACTTGCTTGTGGACCTTCATCCAAAATTTTTCGCAACTGATCTTTCATGTACCCAGGTTGCTTTGCTAACTCACGAACCTGTTTAGGGGTCATTACTCTACGCTCAAAAATTCCTTTACCATCATGTATGCTTTCTCCGCACGATGGATCTGCCCACACGTTTCTAGGGTCAACCCGAAAACTTGATGGGTTCATCTCTTCTACAAATTCTATTTCGTGAACTGTTTGCCCAAAACTGTCGGTGTAAGGTTGCCATGCCTTGCGAACCTTGTTTGTAACAATCGGACCTTTTATTACGCCAGAACCTAATACAGCTGAATCATGTAGCACTTTTCTTATTTCATTTAGATAATCACACTCTACCAGCTGATCTGTAATAACAGTCTGCATAGCTTTTGCTTTTGTTTTTGCTTCCTCCATAATCTTACGAGCAACATCTTTATGCTTCATCGGTTGCTTAGTCATAGGGTCTTGCATAGGTTTGCCAGCTTGATCTAAAGCATCTATATCACTTTTTACCATACCCATCAACGATGGATCTGGCGTAGGATCAATACCCCAATTGCGATCATCAGTCGGCAACAAAATATCAGCTAATCTAGCTTCTGCCGCATTCGTTTTTTGCCTTGTCATACCGATAAATACTGTCGAACGATGCGGTTTAGAATGCTGAGTCGTAACAGGATAACCCTGTTCTACAGAGTTCATCATGTGTGAAGCTGTTCTGTTTAAATTATCTTTAGAGTTATATTGATCTTCGTCTTCCATCCAACGCTTATCAACACCCATGCTATACCGAGAGTTAATCCAATCATCTCTCATACGAGCTAAAGAATCGCCAAAAGAACTTAACTTTTCTTGTCGTTCTTCTTCTAACTCGTTTTTTTGCTCTTCAGTTAATTCAGTATTTAGCTCTTCAAGTTGTTTTGCCATCATTGTTATCCGAGTAAAGATTGTTAAAAACGTAATTAGGATCTTGATAGCTGGAATCTTCTTCCGCACAATGAACCTGTTGCGATGGACAGAAATCGGGTGCATGCTTCCCTAATTCCCACAATGCCGGACTAGAAACTCTAACCCTATTATTAGGAACAGCACACAAATTACCAAACCATTTACCTGGCTCAGTTACATACATCAAGTGAGATTGCTTATGTTGGTCTGGAGAATTTGCAATCTCACTTTCACAAAAATCAATTGTTGTAATATATTTTGTTTGATAAAACTTTCCATCAAGTTTTGCTAACCATGTAGACGGCTTACATCGATCAAACGATACAATCGAATGATGATAAGATGGACAATCCCAAGGTTGTGCAATATGCGTTTCCATTTTTTCTGGATGATCTTCGTAATCAAAACCATCAATACATAAAGCTGTTATAGGCATTCTCGCCCACATAGCACCGCCTAAAGCATTTGGCTCGTCAGTTCCATCTACTTCAGAACCTGTAAATACAATTTGAAAACTTAAACAACGATCTGGCATGGTCGTAACCGCAATGGCTAAACCATGCACAAATTCGCCTTCATACTTGTTATGGTTGTGAGTAAATTCTTTTCTTACCCAAACCTTAAAATACGGAATGTTACTTATTAAATACGCCAAAACTTACTTAGGCTTTTTTGGCATAGGTGGTTTTTTTCCTTTTGCGTAACCCTTTTTCTTTCCAATCATACTTACCTCCGGTAGTTAAAAAACTTTAGTACCCAGCAACCTCATCAAAAACCTCAAACTCTATATACGGTAAATGATTGCTGTTTGTAACAATAGAAGATGCTTCTTCTTGATTCTTTGCTTTTCTTCTCATCATTACTGCATATCGTGTTGCTGCCAAAAGGTCATCATTAAGTTTCACAATCAACCCGTTCTTGCGGTGGTACATGTGAAACTCTTCAAACCATTCCGTCAAATGAGAAAAAACTTTAAACCTACCTGTTTGCATTCTAGTAAGCATTTCGCTTATACCAGCTTCAACCCCACTTGAGCCATCTTCAAATCTAGCTCTTTCCGAGAGCATATTAATGCCCTGGTCTTTATATTGTTTCGCTAGTTGTTGACCACTTCCTTTATCATGCTGAAGCCCGTCATGCGGAAAACTTACTGGAATCCACTCTCCTTTTCCTCTCAATGCAGCTGCATGAACCGCAACCGATTCTTTACTTACCCTGTAAGTGTCATAAACATATATCGTGTCGGTATCTCTATCGAACGCAAGCCAAACTGCTGCTGTCGGATGATCCCAGCCAAAATCCAATCCGCAAATCCTAGACCAATGAGATGGCAGCGGAAATGCGTTTACCTTAATCATACTCTCAGCAACAGGGAAAACTTTTCCAGAGCCTAATGCTGGAATACCTTTTGCCCTAGCTTCTCTTTCATGTTCTGGATAGCTATCTATAATCTGTTGTCGTTGCTCATCGGTATAATGCTTCGCATCATCGATAGTCGCTTTAACTACTTTTGACCCCGAAACCTTATCAATAAGAAACCGCTTTACCACATTACTCATACCGAGCAAGGGGGTAAAGGTTATCCAAACGCAACCCTCTGTAGCATTCGTTCTGGTTAATCCCTCTGTATATATCTCTAGGGGAGGTTCTTCGTCAAACGCTACAAAATGTAATGTTTCTCCTTGCCACTTTTCTCTTCCACGCTCATACGATTTAAAAGAAAGTTGACTTAGACCACCGCCCTTATGCCTTACCATAACAGTATCTATAGAATCAGCTACCCCTCTGCCAGAAGTTATAGACTCAATTAATTTTGCTGGAATAGAACCAGTACCATGATGACCCGCCCTTCCTAACAATAATCTTTGCAAAGTATCTCTTGTAGACTCTGCGGTTACACCAGCTGCCCAACCGACTGTGGGGGCATCGAATTTTCGACCTTTCCACCAACTAGGATATAAACCTGTTAAATGGTACGCAATTTCATTAGAAGAACAAAAAGTCTTTCCAATCTGATTACCAGCCATAAACAATCTTTCACGGCTAGTACTATTATGAAACTTACGCTGTACTGGGTACGGCTGATATCGGTATAACTGTGTTTCGTCTAAACGCTTCTGTTTTATTTCTAATAATTCTAGTAACTCTTTTTTTTCTTCCGTACTTAAATTATTGGATAACTTCATTGGCTTTTCTCATAAGCTCTTTTAATCGTGCATCTACCTGATCGTCATTAAGCTCAACTTTATTTTTAACTTCTACTGCTTTTAACTTAGGTTGAGTGTATTGAAGTAACTCATTTAAAACTGAGGCTTGAGTTTTTGCATCAAGAGTTCCACTTCTAATAATCCGAATTAATTCAGAAGCTGGGTCTAGTCCTTCTTCAGTTAAAACTTCTGCAACAGCTCGTAAGTTTATCCTACCTTCTTTCTTGCTAGACCGTTTTTTTATGTATGTATCACCACTACGCAGACCGCCATTTTGGAGGTCGTGGGGGGTCGCTAATTTTGGCTCACTACTATTTATAGAATCGAGTCGTTTTGTGTCACGGCTCATTTTACACTTGCCCTGGTCGCAACCCACCAGAAAATCCAGCAATTGTTTTGGAGCTGGTCGCTGTTGTTCTGTTTGGTTTCTTGTTTGTTGTTCTTGTTCTTGTAGTTCTGGTTTTCATATCTGCATTTCTCGAAGAGTTTCGACCAGCTGGAACGCTATAGCTTTGCATCATTAACCCCTTTTTGATTGTGTTGTCGGATAGTTCGAGACACGAACCAGCGCAAACACCCCAGACCCGTGGCGGATCGCGCGAAATAGTTTGGCAGCCGAAGTGTAAAACTACCCATAAGACTCTGACATTCTACGATCGCTCGCCCTTTTTTCAGCTTCCTCATTCCAGCTGGCTTCCATATCCTCATCAGTCTCAGCTTCCATTGCTTCTGATTCGATCGAAGAGCCACCCAGCATGCTTGCGACCATTTCGCCCGCTTCAGCTGGTGTCTCAGCTGTAAAAGTTTCTGGCTCGGCTTCCTCGTTCGTCATCGATTGTATCGAATAGCCCTCGATCTCCGCCCCAGCTTCAATAATAATCTTCATTTTTTGCCCCCCGAATAAAAAAAGGGCGAACGCCCCCGCACATAATATAACCCCTCGAGCAAGGTAATTGTAATACTTGCGACCTGATTTTTAAGCTAACGCTTACGATCGGCAAAATAAGGCAGGGCAAGGCTTCGCAAAGCTTGTAAATTTTCACAGCTGAGAACCGAACCAAACACAAAAAGATATAAAAAAAGATAAAAAATTACTGTAACTGTCATACAAATAGTGTCATACTATCTGATGGCAAACATCAATTTTTTATTTTATAGGAGTATCAAAAGATGAACCAAACACAGACTAAACCAGAAACCGAAACACAGACCGAACCCCGAGAGTTGACTTGCGATGAGTTCGAGCAGCTGAAAGACTACCTGACTTATGAGGGAACAGTCGCAGATTTTGAGATCTTGTGCGGGAGAGTTGGAACCAGCTGTTCAGGTCTAGTTGAATCAATAGCCGAACAGACTGGAAACCGCCTAATTCGTGAGGGAAAAAGTATTGATGAGTTCCTCGAAGGATACAAGGACGGAAAATTACCGTTGTAACTGGACGGCAGCCTAACTGATGACGGGTCAGTCCCAGAAACAGCCCAGAACGTTGGGCTGTCTTAGGCAAATAAAAATAGGAGATCTAAAAATGGCATTATCAAATTTGAGTATTTTCCCACAAAGCTTAGACGCATACGTCGGCGGATCTATTGTCGGTAATTGGATCGATCCGTCAAACTTTGAAGAGTTCGAAGAGTTCGAAAAGGAGATTAAAAAAGTAACAAGGAACGCCGACGAAGTTATGATCGCCGACACGAACGGCGCAGACATCGGAGAGTATCCCAACCTCCCTGATTATTTTGAGTTCTGTAACGCTTGCGAAGCTTCAGACATCGACACGGATATTTTAATCGAATTTGCGAACGATAGGCACGAGTTTAATGCTGACATCGTAAAGCAAGCCGAGGACAGCTATATTGGAGAATACGACAGCTTCCGAGACTACGCCGACGAATCAGCCGACGAACAAATGGCATGCTGTGGAGAAGGTGTCCCACAATTTTTAACAAATTATTTTGATTATGAAAGCTATGCCCGTGATCTGGAATACGATTTTTTTGTTATTGAACGCATGGAAGGAGGAAATTATAAAGGCGTTGCAATTTTTTATAATCATTAGCCTAACCGATGACGGGTCAGTCCCAGAAACAGCCCAGAACGTTGGGCTGTCTTAGGCAAACAAATAGGAGATTTGAAGATGGAAACACCACAAAATAAAATAACAATCCCGCCAGAGTTATGGGTCGAGCTATACAGCTGTATAGCCAGTTATATCTTGAATGAGGTTTCACTTGATAATTTTGAGATGGAAAAAGACGAAAACGGGGATTTACGTTATCCCGAGGACAAACAGCTTGAGTTCGAGAGCTATTGCGAATATGTCGAGGAAATCTTAGAAGGCTTTTTTATAAAGGGGGAGAAATGAATCTATCACGCCGCCCAACGTGGGAATTAAAAAACATTATTACAGCTTTAAGCTTGCACAGCTGGCACAACACGCCAGCTGAAACAAAAAGGTTGAAGGCTGCCAAGCATGAAATACAGCGAAGAAAGAAAAAAAAGGGGGCGAAATGATGCCCCCGAAGCTGCAAAAATTTATGAACCAGAACCAGCTCTTTTCAGGCATGAACGATAATTACGAGCTATCTAAATTCGCTCGAGCAACGAAATATCTGCCGCTTGAAGGTGTAAACCAGTTCACAAAGGTACATTTAGTATCAGATGGAGTAAACCACCTTATGCAAAGCGGGGGGAGCTGGTTAATTACTGATTGCATTTTGTACCAACTTCATAACAGACCGCTGAAAGGCAAGCGTTTTCTGCGGTGTATTTTCCACAAATGCTCAGACAACTACGCACAAGATGGACAGCTCCAGATTCAGGACGAAAACGAGAATATTCTATTCGAGCATCAGTACGACCTATCAATCATCGAGGACGGAACATATTGCTTTTATATCGTGGAGCTGGACAAGTTCTATGTAATGTTACCGAGTGAATATCATGGCTGAACAAGTTTACTACGTTTATCCTATGCGCTTAAGTCAGGCAAACATGGCATATTATTGCCATCATCGTCATTTAAACAGAGTTCAGGGTCATCACATGAGCTTTTTGCTGACAGGAACGAAAGATTATTTTCCGAAAGATGATTGCATTGAAAGGATTGAAAAAGAGTGTCGTGACCCATTCACAGAAGAGCTGGCAAAGTATAAGAACATTGGCGTACTTACGATCGGTAGACCAGTTGGACGTTTTAAAAACAAGAACATCAGCGAAGTAACGCGAATTTGTTTTAATCCTACTTTTAAACCCAGAGGGCGAGCAAATTCATTAGAAAGAACGCTCCCCTCGAGGTTTGTAATGAAGGCTTTAGAAATATACAAAAGTTACTATCCCAATGTATCGGCAGTTGTTACATACATTGGAGCTGACGAAAATGGAATGTTTTTAAGGTACGCTGGGTTCGCCCTGGACAAAATTATTAAGCCACGGAACGGGTGGATAGTTCGAGGGGAAAAAAGAATGGAACAAACGGGTAACTTTTATGGCTGGGATAGCTATGAAATGAGAAAGGCGGATGAGCAACAAGAAATTCATCACGCCATGAACAAAGAGAAATTTCGTTTAATTAAAATTTTGTAGGAGGAAAAATGAACACGTTTAAATTTTTATGAACAGCCTAACTGACGAGTGGGTTTATCCCCGAAACCGCCCAGAACGAACGGGCGGTCTTAGGCAAACATTTTTAAAGGAGAAAAAATGCAAAACGAAGAGAATGCCCAATGGAAAGATGAAACTTTTTCTGAGGTACAAATTGGAGATAAAGTCTTTTGGCGTAACGAGCAAGGACACACTAAAAATGGCGTAGCCATAGTAGTAGGGAGCTGTAAGGCTCTAGTGGTCGAAAGTCGAACGGAACAAAATACAGTCGTTAATAATTTTGGGTTTGACAATATTTATCTCGGACACATTCCTCGAGAAAAGGAGGTCGCATAATGTTATTAGAATCACTCGAACGAAAAACTGCACCTCGCTGGGTTGAACAGCAACGACACATTTATGGGTTTCTAAACCAATACGATGTTCAAAGCTGGGAGGAAACAATGAAAACAAATCCGACCAGGGCAAACTATATTTTTAAATGTGCTTGCGAGAGCAATAATCCAAAATCTAAGATTGAAACGATTAACGAAGCGTTTAAAGTTTTAGATAGGCTACAGCTGGCAAACGCTATCGACCACAGAGTATCGCAAGTAATTCAAGACGAGCTTTGCATTCCTACGAAGCTCGAAGCTCAACATCTGGTGGTTATGTGGGAGCAAGAGAAGAAACGAAAGGAGGTTTAATGCTCAAAGATACAAAAATACTTCAGGAAGAATTTGGAATGTTTACTGAAGAGGGTAACTACCGTGTTAAAAGGTTAATCTGGCAAGCTCTCACACGAGGGCTTGACCAGCTGGCTGAAGATGTCAGGAAGTTTGAAATTATCGAATATGACAATGAAGAAGAAATAAATGATGCTATAGCCCACGGGGGATTAGATGATCATCATGTATACAGTAGGTTTATGTGGCTGTATTTCAAATTAGAATATTTGGCAAAGCAAACAAGGTATGAAGAAGCAAGTGATAAGGAAGTTATGGGCATTGCGGGCGGAACGCTGGCAACTATGTTAATCAAAAATGGTATCGATTGCGAGGGTTGGAAACATGTCAGGATATAAAGTCCAGGAAGTATCTGCCGCTGAGTTTTTATCACTAAAACTTAGTACAACTGTAAGAAATAAACTCAAGGCTATTTTTGAAGACTCTAACTATTATGGGGTTCTGGCGGTGAACGACAAAGGTAAAATCAAGGCAATCGCCCTCGAGGAAGAACCAGAGGAATACCCGGATAACACTATTGCCATTGCAAAAATCAGAGTAAAATCAAAGGCAATGTCCGCAAAATCTAAAACCGCAAAGGCTATCGACCTTATCGAAAATGGAATGACCCCTTATGCAGCTGCCAAAAAATTAGGCATAGGGCATTCGGCTGTTTACACCGCTCTTGCTCGCAGAAAGAACAAGAGAATCTGTCCATGCTGTAAACAAGTGGTCAGGGAAGGTTATCGAATTAATCGAAAAGTGTTAAAAGAGGAGTCGTAATATGAAATTTGATAATGAAGAGCTAAAAGAAATATACAGTTTAGTGCTTGTCGCAGAAGCAATAGCTCGAGGTAACGCACAACGAAAAGTCAGGAAAAACTCTTGGACAGAAGAAGATGCTAAAGACAATCTGAAGAGACATAATCTTCTAACTAAAATTAAAACCAAATTACAAACGGAGGATGTATGAGAGAAAAATGGGAGTTAGAACAATTAATAATGAAATATGAAGACGGAATATTACCGGATACAACAATTTTACACGCTCAGTTTGGTAGAGTGGTTTGGCTAATTGACCATCCGACAAATTCTGTATTTACACTCAATGGCGTAAGTCGTAAAAGATGTAAAGAAGAGATAGTTAAAAACATTATTAATGACAATAGAAATAATATTTTATTCGTGGCTCCCCTGGTTGAAACTCAAGAATTTGATACGCCAGAAAAGCGTGTTTACACGGACAGATCGAGCGGAAAAAGATACACATGGTTTGACGATGATCTTTCGCTCGTATCTGATTCTTGTGAATATTCCATCAAACAACGTCATAAATTAATAACTATGCAATTGCTTTATGAAGAGAACTTAGATGCAAGTTTAAAAAATGACCATGATGACAACATTATTTTTGCAAAGGAGGTCGTATGACAATGTATTTAGGAGAGCTAAATAAGAATGCTTTTCAAAAGGTTTTCGATTTAGACCAAAAACTTGTTGGAACGAATGCGTACTTAGGCATTTATTATTTTTGGGGGCATGAGTACAAGCATTATCTCAGGGATGCTACATATTGCCAAAGACGTAAAATCCACAATATTGCTCTTGAACAAGGTATTGACCCAATTAAAAAAAATGATGCAATGTGGAAGCTTGTTGGAAAAGTTCTAAAATTAAGTGATGAAGAAGTTAATAGCTGTATAAATAGTCCAGCTTATTACGATTAATCTTTAAGTTTCGCAAAGATCTTTTGAGCAACTACACGCTCCAGCTTGTCGATTTCATCCAATACTGTTTGAAAATCATTATCAGCTGGGGCGTTTGTTTTACCAGAGCCATTACAAATATGGCATGGCGTATCACTTAGCATTGGGCAGCCAACCAATTTCATGTACCCTAGCCCATCACAATTATCACAAATCGAATCTAACCAATGCTTTAAACAAGCTTTTACCAGCTGTATTGCATCAACTCTTTCTGATCGTAAGCCCTTCGATAGCGACCAGGTAATAAAATAATCGCTTATTAGTTTTAGCTCTCTTGTATCCTTTGCATATTTCAAACGCCACAAAGCCAGACCGATCGGGTTCTTCTTTGCAATCATCCCGCAAGCTCGAACGACATCTACATCAGCTAAATAATCATTCGCGTCAGCTTCGCTTAAATCCGAGCTTACCTGACTGCTGCTTATTTTTTCAGCTAATGGCATGGTTTACCCTTTTTAGATCTTTTACAACGAGTTTAATTGCTTCGAGCAATGACTTTTGACCAGCGTTCTTGTTGTTTAATACATCGAGGACCACTTCATCGAGAGTATTTTCTGCAATCAAATGTTGGATTACAACTGGTTTAGTTTGCCCTTGACGATGTAACCTGGCATTTGCTTGTTGGTATTCTTCGAGGGAATAGGTCAATGTATACCAGATGATATTACTTCCGCCTTTTTGCAAATTGAGTCCATGTCCAGCTGATTGCGGATGCGCTAAAAGCATAGGGATTTTACGATCGTTCCAATCATCGATATCTTTTGGCTTTTCGAGATACCTTGCATTTGGAAACAGATTCATAATTCTATTTAGCTCATGGCGAAATTTATAAAACACCAGGCATGGTTCTGACTGAAGCTGCTCAACGATTTCTGCAAGGGCATCGAGCTTAAAAGAATTAAGCACCTGTACATTCTTTTCATCATCGTATGCAGCTCCACCAGTTATTTGCAAAAGTTTTGTTGTAACAGCTGCTGCCGTTGCAGCTTCAATATCAGAATCTGCTAAAGCAAGTAAGCGTTCATCCGCCATTGTTTTATACTGTTTGCGACCAGCTTCTCCCAGATCGATCAACACATTGTTATAAATTTTGTCAGGCAGCTCAATATAATCTTCGCCTTTTAAACTTACACAGAGATCGCTTACAGCTTCATAGATTTTCTTTTCACATCCTTTTTTTAGTTTCCATGAAAAGATAGTCTGTTTGTTTCGCTGGTCGGGAATAAAAAATTTATCTCTATACCCAC
>VTLG01014521.1_pt1 | contig 45992 bp, 53 predicted proteins | sample 4694571 | NCBI WGS metagenome assembly VTLG01 (sample SAMN12604809, study PRJNA352737) | marine metagenome | biome: ENVO:00000447; feature: ENVO:00000209|ENVO:00000569|ENVO:01000036; material: ENVO:00002151; isolation source: viral sequences binned using virsorter ...
GTCCATTCTCCAGATAACTGCATTGGAGAGTAAAAGTAGTCGCCAGGGAGTCCGACTGTTGGGAGGTCTTTGATGAGGTTAACTGGGTCTGAGCACCATACGCAGTTGTCTGGAGCTTCCACAGGGTTAACACTAGTGATGACCAAATCAGCCATCTTAAGAGGGAACTTTTCCGCATCACTTAAACTTGTATCGAGCATGAATTGAAGCATGAAGTTCGAACGTCCCATCGACGCTTCACGCTCTAATAAATCATCATTATCAAATCTGTCTGAGTCTGTACATTCCCAAGCCTCTGCACCATCTTCAATGTCTTCTTGTATCTGTGGTGCTAATAAGTTTTCGTATTTTGAGAGGACTCTAGGGTATCTAGCTGGCCAAACGAAGGGACGATACGAGCGCTCTGCCAGCTTACGATAAACAGTAAAAGTAGTCTGAGGAGTCCCGAGATACATAATACGGCTATCGCTTTTGGGGGTAAGGATAGATTCGGCTTCCGTACAAAGCTGAAGTAGTTTTTCACGCATTAACTCCGTCATGGAGTTTCCAGGCACCTCTATGTCGTCCAAAATCATTAAATCTGCGCGACTTCCTGTTAGCTGACCAGTTATGCCCACCGACTTTACGGACGGGGCTTGGTGAGGTGAACAGTTTACGTCGAAGCTGATGCGACTCCAGCGAGAGTCGTCTGATTTCGGTTGGAGATGTTTTAGCCATGGAGTTTCAATAATAAGTTTCTGTAAAAAGATTGACATGTTATCTGCTCTCTCTTTAGAGGCAGAGATAATCATTATTTTCTTTTCTGGATCTTTAAATAATGTCCATAACACAAAAGCACCAGTAATCCAAGACTTACCAACACCTCGGAAGGCTTGAATCTGAAGTCTTTTGGGACCGTTCTGCAAGTAATCTGCAATAGCATACTGTGCCCTAGTAGGTGACGGTAGTTCTAATTGTTGCCATAAAGCTTGTAAGAATAATTTAAAGTCATCTTGTAGAGCAATTATTACACTAGTAGTCGTCTGGGTTGACTGTTTTGTTTTTTTGACTGTTCTGGTTTGCCTTGTTTTGGTTTTTTTGAGCGTTTTTGACTCCTTTTCCTCCGGCATCTTCTGTATCTTGTTCGTCAAATGGGTCTCCTATTTCCATTGTTAAGGAATTTGGGCTAATAGATTTACCTATTCCTTGGACTAGGTTACCTACAGCCATAGTAATTTTTCCGTCTGCCATAATTAAGGTATAGTTAAAACCCAACCAAGTGTCGGGTCTGAATTACGTTTAATGCGAGGATCACCTGTGAATAATTTTGAATATATTCTGCGGCGTTTCTCGTCTTTGAATTTAGGGTTTAATTCCCAAATACTACCACTAGGTAGTTCCTCTATTTGCTGAAAGAATTCATCTCTTAAACCTTTGAATCCTTTAGCGCTTTGAGGAGGTATATCTATTTGACCTGTGTTAGATTCAGGTCTCCAGGTATAATCAATACTACCATTCTTCCAGGTAGGTTCAGGTATACCTATTTCTTGAGATCTTGATATATGTCGTTGTATTTGTTCTGGAAACTGGGTGGTTTTAGACTTTTTTCTGGTAGTTCCTACGATCTTTCTAATAGCTTCGTCATGATCTCTCACAGGAGCATGACCCCATTCTTCCATTAAATCATGAATCAATTCTTGTGGAGTAAGATCAGGATCATTCATCTTAACTCTAAATTCATCAATATTCTCAACAGCAGTTACTAATGTAGCTCTTTGTTGATCAGTTAATTCACCAAAAAACCTACCAATTGTAGGATCAAGCCATTTAAGTATCTGCTCTTCCCAACTAAACGGGACATCCTGTGCCTTCATTAGGAAATCAGGTATATCTTGCTTATGCTGAGTACGTACGTTCTCGCTATATGGACCGAGTTTTCTGTTGCCAGGTGCGTTGATTCCTTCTTGACCTAAAGCTTTGACGTGATCTACACTCCATAAAGTAGCACCTTCATCAGCATTTAATCGTGCTACTTGTCTATCTAGATCATTATTAGTAGTTTTAACCCAATCTATAAAATCTTGAGCACGTTCTCTACGTCCTATTTTTGTAAAGAATTCCCAAATATCATCTTCAGGGATAGCTTCTCTAGATCGACGTAAAGCATCAGATAAACGACTAGTATCATAAAAGGCAAGTTTAATATACTCATCTTTAATGTCACCTGTTTCTGTCAGACCTTCATCCATAGTTCTAGCTCTGGATTGATTAAGCTTTGCTTTTCTTCTATCATAACCAGGTAATTGGTCGTTTCTAACCCATACTTCATCTATACCTCTAGTGGAATAACCATTATTTTTTACATACTCCTTAGTATATTCCATTGCTTCGGCTCTAGTTTCATATCTCCGCACGTTAGCAGGTCTAGCGTCGATTATAGAGGCTTCTACATTAGTATTAGCTCCATTTAAACGGGTATTTGTTTGTATTTCTTCTAAAAGAAGTTCTCCTTGCTGATTAACCGGTAGCTGACTTTTATTACGTTCAAAAGCGTCACCTACACGTTGTACTAATTCAGCACCACCTCGAATTAAACCTTTGGTTAATGGATCTGCCATAATTAAGTACCTTCAGCTCGTATAATCTGATTACCAACTAAAAGTCTGTCTTTTTTTAAGAAAGTAGCACGTCCTGATCTAACATCAGCAAGTATATCGTTTTTATCTAGACCACGTACACGTAATCTGTCTATATTAAAACCTCTCGCTTTAAGAGCATTTTCAGTTTCAGTGTTAACGTCTGATAATTTTCTACCACTACCGTCAAATCTATTCCAAACTTCAGGGATTGCAGTAGACTTTAATTTATCTTTATTAGCGTCTTTTTGTGTGTTTAAAACAGTTTTCGTATCAACGTCACCCTCATTAGGTGCAACAGGATTATTGGTTTTTGTGACGATTGTTGATTTCTGGTCAGATACCTTTTGGTCTTTAGTTAGCTTTTCATTGTTCTGAGCAATTTCTTCTTCAACAGTATTGAAATCAAGTGACTCATTGAATCTAAATGGATCAAATGGTTGAGAAGAATCAAAAGGATTAGTTTCTAATTTACTTAATTTAATAGCATATTCTGATGAACCTGCTAAATCTAAATTTTTAGTCGGAAAAACTTCCGTTTGTAATGGATCTAATTTAATACCTCTTTCCTTTGCATATTTAGCATCTAAAGCAGATACAGGCTTCCCTCCTGATGTATATTTAGAACCTTGTGGAAGAAGTAATAGATCTTGTCCAGCATTTACTAATGCATCTCTAACTGCAGCTGGTATGCTTTTCTCTGATTGATTAGTTATATGATATGTTAAAATATCTAATCCTTTTAATTTTTTACCGTTACCATAATAGACCCACTGACCGCCTTCTTTGTAATAGCCTTTTTTTACAGTTTTTTTCTTTGTACTTTTAGGTGCCATAGTTACTTCCTAATTTTTAAACGAGATTTACGGTTTTTACTGCGACTTAGAGGTCGACCTTTTGTTTTACTGCCTTTGAAGTGTGCAGCATCTCTCTTATCGCCAACTTTTAGTTTTAATTTACGTCTAAGTTTATTAGCATTTTTTTTAATCTCACTACCTTTCTTGGTCTTTTGATAGCGTTTTTGTTGCTTCAGTCGTCTCTTCCGAGCCTCTGGGTTCTTTTTATAGTATTTAGACGTGCGACTTGCCATACATCCTCCGTTTTACTAGAGTAGGATCCACTTTAGGCATAATACTAGCTAATTGATCTAACGGACTACCTTCATAGGCTATACCAGTTATATCATTAATTTTAAGCCAATCACATGCGGCTTTTAAATCTTGAGTTGTTGCTTCACCACTTCGGACCCGTTTAAGGAAATCTTCAGTGACCAAGCTATGTAATTCATTAAATTGGTCTTCAGTGGCTTTTTTCATTTAACTAAATAGTTTTTCTTTGACAATTTCGAGAGCCTTGTCATCAAGTTTATTATCAGTACGTTTTACATAAGCACTGAGTAGATCAACTACTAATTGCTTCACTGCGTCTGATTTAATAAAGGCGAGAAGGATGGGCTTGATTAATAGGGTCATTTTTTAAAGGGATTTAATTTTTGATACCACTTCTTAGGAGGTGGCGGGTTCTTTTTCTTAAGCTCTTTTTCATAAGCTTTAATTGGAATAACGTCTGAACACATTTCCCAGACTCGGCTATGAGGTATAATCATGAATCCCTTCTGCTGAAGTTCTCCACATTTCAGGACTCTTGCCATCTCATATTCCAATCTCATTTTTTCTAATTGTCTATCTGCAGCTGCTTTACAACGTTCTACAAGTGAGCCATCTAGGGGGACCATGAAATTAATCTGTCCGCCCCAGTTCTCAGCTACAGTGTAGCTTTGTTGGCTCATGTGTTCGTCAAAGGGAGTGGTATGATTGCCCATATAAAATGGGCTAAACGTCATCGTTGCGCCGTTACACGAGATGTTTGGTCCGTAGACCTGACGACTTGGAGCTCCATTATTCTGGAATTGTACGGCTTGATTTGTAACATTTCCTGTAGCCGCAGCCACAGGGTTTGAAGTATTGTTGGTTTCTCCCTCTTCAGCATGTGCAGGTACTCCTATTGCGAGAATATAGATAAGGAGGTAGTAGTAGCAGTAGTTTCGATTACTCTGTCGATTTCGATTTTCTCTACGATTGCACTGGCTGCTCTTTCTACTATCTCTAGAGAGAAGTCTGAGCCAGCTGTTGTTATCGTAAAGACTGAATCGGTGTCGGCTATTCCTCCAGATGTTGCTGAAGTATGAGTAATATTGTCTCCTGACCATTTGTTTAATGCGGAGCCATAAACTGTTGTTACTATCTCCTCTGTAATTTCTTGGGTAGTAGTTGTGGTGGAATTCATTGACCCCTGTGTGAATTGTGGGGTCACTAATTCTGCTCTTGCTACCGAGGGGGATAACAGTAGGAAGAGTAAAAGCCATTTTTTCATTCTTCCTTTTTCTTTACCATTGGACAGTTTACTGGTTTACTTTTATCATTCTTATTACCAGTGGTCAAACCGAATGTTGCTAGAGCTCCAGTGAAGACCGACGCAACGAAAGTGATATCTGAATTACCAGATTTCTTAATCATGGGTAATTCCACGTAGTTTAAAGTTATGATAAAACCAGACCAAACAACAACGCCAAGTCTGACGAATGTTCCAAGGATTTGGATCTGGGTTTCATTATCCTCCGCTGCATTCTTCAGCTTGTGGAGGAGGTTTTTTCCTTCCTTTTTTTCTTCCATGCATCGACTTTGGATTGTAGTTGTTTCTGAACTTTCTTTTTAATTGGTTCAAATAAGGATTGAGTAACGGTTGTTGTTGTTACTGCAATTACAGCTGTTGTTACAGCCGTTACCACTACAGCAGTTTCTGGTATTGGCATTTTTATGTCAATAACAGGTATTTTTAGTGTAGGTGGTTCAGGTTGTTCTGTGTTCTCCTCTTCCTCTGTCCTAACCCCCTCAGGAGCCTCTAGATCGCTCGGAGGAATGATCATAGGCTTGTATGCCGGAACATTCGGTACAGGCTGCTTCAGGGTCATCCTAGGCAGGTCTAGCGCCTTTGGTAGGTTAGGAGTCGGAAGATAGATACTACCAGGGCTTACCTGTGCCAGTAGTAGGAGTCTTTTGCTCATTTACGCCCTTTTCTACAGCTGCTTCAATGTCTGCTACAGTAGGGTTAGACTCATCAGCTGTAGCAAGCTCGTCAATTCTTGCTTTAACCCAGCCAAGAACCTCAGCTTCAGTTAGATCACCATAAGCTTTAAGTGTATCAGGTTTTGGTAAGAATACTTGTCCAGTAGCCCTAAATGTATATGTACCATCTGCACCATTAACACGGTAGACAGCATTTTTAACGTACCCATCAGCGAGTTCGCGCTCAAGAGTGTTGATTTCCCAAGTTTTAGTTGCCATTTTTAGTTTTAGAAATAATTGAATTGAATGTTGTATCTACCACATTGGTTAGATGTTGTGGTTGATTGGTGTGGAATAGAAGGATCAAACATGACAAGACGGTTTGCTATACTTTGTATTTTCTTTCCGTCTTGTAATTTTGTATATCCATCATTAGTATTTAAATGAAACACAGCTCCGTTATGAGAAAAAGGATAATCCTGATGCGGCTCATGTTCATAAACTTCATGTGTTCTAGGGAAAAAATTAACCCTAGCTCTAATTAAAGAGTGCATGAAAGGAAAATACTTAAATGTTTTATGTGCTAAATCCTCAAATAAAGGACTACAAGGCATGTGATCGATGTATAAGGTATAACCTCCAGACCAATTATTTAAGTCTGCTAAAGTTCTTTCTCCAGTACCAGGTTCATGTGATACTCCCTGTGTTAAGAACATAGGGTAATTAGGATTAAAAACTATTTGCTCTTGAATAGATTTAAATATTTCTAGAGGTAACCAATCATCTATTATTTGGTGGGGGGTGGTTTCCATTATGGTTCAGTTGGCCAAGTTGGGTTTTTAGGATCACTTGTGTTGGCAGGTAAATCTCTTAGATCCTGCCTATATTTTTTCTGAGCATCTGTCATCGTACGGTCTGGAGTTGCCATCCAGTCTGAATCTGCCAATCTTTCATCCCGTCTAGCACGGAAAACTAGCCAGTCCATGCTGGTATGCTTAGCCTTCCAACCATTCCATGCTGTAATTAATTCAGCTTCTGTAGGTTGTGCATCGGAATTACCAGAATCCCAGATTGTAATAGTATGAGGAGGTACAGAAGAACTTAATGAATAAGTATTCTTATGTTTATTTAACTCCTCAATTGCTGTTGGTAAATCTAAATCATTTGGTAATGCCATTAGCTTGCCTCTCGTTGTATCTGTATTTGTGTAAAGCGACCTTGGCACCAGTTTGCTTCCCAAGTTGAGCCGAAACCTTCACTACCAATAGTCTGCCATGAATAATGTTCTATTCGATACGTCTTACCACCGTCGCATCTAGCTTCACCCATAGACTCGGAAGTAACAGGTGCGTTACCTTTAGAAACAGTAGCCATACCATAAGTTATGACGCTACTGTTAGTTGTACAATAAAGCCTAGCTTGGTGTACGTCAACTTTATAAGCAGGAGCAATGAAATATACTCTATACTTATCTGAAGAACTTCCTGCTAATGAAAAGTTATTGCTACTTATACTTACAATACCATCTGGGTCATAGACTTCAGTGTTAAGATCTCTGTGTCTCCAAGCACCAGCAGAGAAAGTTCCTCCGTTGACACCCGCACCTTTTCTGTCTTCAATAAATGCGTGAGCATCATATAGACCACCTAAACCACCGCCGGTTGCAGTAATGGTACCTGTTACAGTAACTCCTGAACTTGTAGTTTCGAACTTCTTAGAGTTATTATGATATAAAGCAACAGCACTATTTTCAGTGCAATCCATATATCGCTCACCACTATAAGCCTCTAGTCTTAACTCATTACCTCTTATATAAAATATTCCAGCAGAATTTCGGATGTAGCTATTTGAACCGTCATGATACAGGTCTAAATCTTGGCTAGCACCCAATCTGAGTTTATCAACATCAGCTAAGTCTACATGTCCAGTTATATAAACACCCGAACTAGTTGTGTGTAGCTTTTTGCTATTATCGTAGAATAGTTCAGTGGTATTATTATCATAACAACGTACGTAAGCTTCAGTAGTCGCTAGGTTCATAAGTGTAACCTGACTTCCACCTAAAACTACGCCTCCAGAACCAGCTTCTGTTATATAAGAATGTCCATTAGAGTCATGCCAGATCTTTAGGTCATCACTATTACCGAGTCTAATCTGATTACCATCGCTGGCATCAATATTACCAGATACTACAATTCCACTAGCTGTCGTGTGGAGCTTCTGAGAATTATTATGATAGAGCTTTACTTCAGCATTAGCAACAGCAACTACAGCATTCTCATCACCAGCACATCTGATATAAGTATTTCCATTTGATTTATAATAGTTATCTCCTGATGAACTAGATATAACACTATTTGATCCATCAAAATGCATCCTGAGCTGGCTACTCGGACCCATATAGATACTATTATTACTATCTAGGAAATAAGCATGGTTATAGATTTCAACACCACTTGGACTGGTTTTGATTTTTCTAGCGTCATCATAAAAGAGCTCTACAGTTCCATTAGGGTTACAACGTACAGACTCTTCGTTAATTTTAGCTCTTAAATAAGCTATTGCAGTATCTGCTTCTATAACTAAAGCTCTGCTTTGTGCGCTTTGGATTCTATTATAAGTTCCGTCATGATAGATTTTTAAATCTACATGATTACCAAAAGAAGCCTTGGTATTATCATCAAATTTAAAAGAATTATCTGATTTATCCCACCAAGAATTAGAATTAGCACCATCTAAATTTAAATCATCAGTAACTTGTAATTTACCACTTACCTTAGCTCCGGTATTAACCGTTTCAAAATGTTTGGCATTATCCCAATAGAGTTCTACGGCTCCATTTGGGCTACATAGAATAGATTGCTCTCCACCTTTAGCCTGTATCCTTATTTTTTCACTTGTACTGTTACCATCATTTCTAATATAGAAATCACCTACATTATTATCGATGTAAGTATCATTACTATCATGGTAGATTTGTAGATCATTACCAGTTCCAAGTTTTATCTTATCGTTATCATTCATGTCTATATCACCAGACAAGAATAGATTTGCGAAGCGTAGACTTGATTGTCCTAATCCATAACTATCGTCAGCAGCAGGTGATAAACGACCTGTTATTGTCGCGCCGTCGGCAGTTGTATTGAACTTTTTAACCCCATTGAAATAGAGTTCTACATCAGAATCTTCATCTGCTGCTATTTGTAGTTCATTAGCAGCAGCGTTGTGGACTCTGAGCGAATTTGTTTGTAAGAGTAGTTGTCCAGTTCCAGTATCTTTTATGTAGCTATCAGAACCATCATGAAATATCTGCAGATCATCACCAGTTCCGATTAAAAGTTTGTCGCCATCTTGTAAATCAAGATCTCCTTCATAATTTACTGCAGCATTAAAAGTAACTGCGCCAGTAAAAGTACCACCACTGGCACTCATTACGGGGAATCCGCCTGCTGTTGAGCCGTTATGTACGACAAGGGTTTCCTTATCGGTATCTACAGTAACTTCTCCTTCGGCTCCAGTGAAGCTACCGTGTTGTGACGTAGTTCCACGTCTTAATTTTAATAGTTTTGCCATTGTTATAGAGTTCCGAAGTCGATTTGTAAGTTGTTTCCGCTGACAGTGCCAACCTCAGTGAGGTTCTTATCATTACAATCTAAGTGACCGCCAAGAGAAGGTGATGTATCTTCATCTATATTAGCTATACCAGCTGCAATAGAGTTCCAAGAACTATCATCACGGTATTTTAATACATTATTTGTATCATCATACCATAAATCTCCTTCAGATGGACTACCAGGTGCGTTAGCAGATATCTTATATTCATTTGCATAACGGTTTACATTAGCAATAGAACCAGCTACAGTATTTACATTAGAAATAGATCCCCCAACTGCTGTAACATTTGAATTATTACCCGCAACTGTAGTTACATTAGCGTTATTTCCTGCTACTGTAGTGACATTAGCAGAGATTCCCGCTACTGTTGTGACATTTGCACTGATACCAGCTGTAGTATTAACATTTGCTATATTAGTTGCTGTTGTATTCACATTAGATATAGCACCAGATACAGTATTGATATTAGATATACTACCAGAACAGTTGTCCATAGCAGTTACGTTACCTGATGTGGCCAACGTATTCATATCACTAACAATATCAGCTGTAGCAAGCGTATTCATGTCTGATACAATATCAGCAGTTGCCAATGTGTTCATATCTGACACTACATCAGCCGTAGCTAGTGTATTCATGTCTGCTACAACATCAGTTGTACCGAGTATTGCGAGATCTGCTACAGCTGCTGCTGTACCAAGTCTTCCAATCTCTGTTGCTTTACCTGCTACCGAACCGATGTCAGTTGCATCTGCAGCTACTGCATTAATATTTGCAATATTAGTATGGCAAGTTTGGATTTGAGTAATACTATCCGCACAAGTTTCAATACTATTACCAGTACCTGTGGTTAAAGCATCTGTAATAAGACCTAAGTCTTCTGTATATGTTATATTACCTGATACAACTGCAATATCATCTAGCGTAGATTGGGATGGACTCATAGCTGAGTAACCATCACCAGCTGAGCCGTCTCTAACCATCATCTGTTTGTTAGATGATGAGTCAAACCATAGGTCACCTGTTACTAAAGCAGATGAATCTGCTCTTGTTGTAGGGGCTGAAGTTTTTACTTGATAAAGATCAGCAAAATCATGAACAGAGGCTATATTTGTTGCAACAGCATTTACATTAGTGATATCACCACCAACTGCATTTATATTAGCTACGTTTGTGGCACAAGTATCTAAGTCAGATACAACGTCTGATGTAGCTAAAGTATTTAAATCTGCTACAACATCAGCAGTACCTAATGTGTTAAGATCAGCCACAACATCGGCAGTACCGAGTATAGCCATATCAGCTACGCAGTCAGTAGTGCCTAATATAGACATATCTTCTACTGCTGCCGCGGTGCCAAGTCTGGTTATTTCTGCTGATTTACTAGCGACATTAGTAACTTCAGTAGCTTTAGGTGTTAATCTATGGAATTTAAAGGAAGGTCCAGCTGCGTATTGAGAATCTGTTTGTGCTGTTGTTTCAACTAATACACCAAAACCTTCTGCTAGTACCGTAGTACCGCAATCAGTAATAGTTGCATTTACTGAATGGTTTGATAATTCACTAGCAGGAATTGTAACAGTACCACCAGATGGAGTATAACCTCCAGATTTCGCAATAACACCTATAGAAATTATAGTACCTACTCTATCAGCTGTAGTTTCATTAGCAGCTTCTGGATGTGTAGCAGGGATAGCTCCCTCATTAAGTAGTGGTAAGAAGCCACCAACTTCATCTATTAAATCAACAACACGATTATCAATAGCTTTAGTAGTAGCTATCTTAGTATCAGCTCCACTCCATGTATCTCCACTCTTAATTGTTTCACCACTATCTAAGTTAAAATATATTTCATCGGAACGTTTAGCAGAGTAAACTTTAGTATCACTATTTGATGAACCTGATGTTACAACACCATCACCAGTAATACCATCTAAATCTGCTGTACCTGTTACGGTAATACCCGTTGCGGTCGTTTCTACTTTCTTTACATTATTATGTGATAATTCAACTGCCCCATCAACTATGAACTTAGCCATAGTTTCGTCACTAGATTCACCCCAGTTACCAACAGCTTTGTTAATATTAACAGAACCTGCACTAGTAGAGATATGAAGATTACCTTTCCAGTTCTCTAAGTGAGCATCATGTGTATTATTAGTATCATCTGCAGTTGCATAAATACTAAAGGTATCAGTATCATAGTCACCAGTTGCGTTGTTATCTGAGTGACCAAACCAGATTGTTTGTCCTGTATCTAATACTATATCTGTAGCTAATTTGGCTCCATCTATAGCATTGTCGGCTATTTCAGCAGTATCAATTGAACCTGCTGCACAGTCAAAATCTCCAGTAACAGTAAGTGATCCAGCTACAGTAGTGTTACCAGTAGACGCGTTAACAGTAAATTTATTAGTATTAATATCAAAGTTGCCGTCTACTCCTGTAGCTTGTAATTGAGTAGCACCGTCAACATTTAAAGTACCATCTAAATCTGTAGCACCTGTAACATCTAATGTCCCAGGAACATCTATATTATTAGTCCATTCAACTGCATTTCCAGCAGCATTAGTTTGAAGTAACTGTCTAGCGGCTCCATCTTTAATTTTAACTGGAGTGACTGACCCGTCTTCTAATTGCCAAGTTGAAATAGGTTGTTCTTGTTGTTCTTTGGCATGAAACAACCCTTGATCAAAGTTTCTATTTAAGTCCCCTGCTCGTATAGTAGAACCAGATGCAAATAATGCCTTAGCAGAATCTACATCTGTATCTCTATAAACACGAACTTTAAGACCATTTTTAGGTGAGCCATCACTTTCCTGAACGGCAGTGTTAGGACTATTATTATTAAATGTGATTTTTGTTGGGCTGGTGGAAACCGCATACTCCGTTGACGCTATCTGTATCTGGTCAATTTGGACCTTTACATCAGCGTCTTTTAGGTATTCGAATCCAAAGTTAAATACTTTATTAGATCCATTACCGTTTGTATCCTGATAGGTTGTTGCCATAATACAATGGTATTGATTTAGTTTGTGTTATCTATTCATTTGTAGTAATGGAGTGGTTTCGCGTAATGTGTCTCTTTGACGGTTCTCTAATTGAAGTTTCTCCCTCATTAATTCTTGGACACCTGAATCATTCTTCATCTGTTGCCAAGCTTTTCTTCTTGCTCTATTAAATAAATTATTAATCAATTTATTATGAAGATACGCTTTCATAGGATCTAATTCACGTCTACCAGCTCTTAAATCAGCTTGCATACGTCTAATAGAAGCCTGTATTTTAGGATCTTTAGCAAGTTTATTAAGCTCTCTTTCTAGATTCTGTAATCCAATTTGTCTTTGAAATTCAGAACGTATAGCAGGGCTATCAGTTAGATCAGTTCCGTCAGGTCCGTAGTACGTTGACAATCGTAGATCATAACCGCTATCAAATAAAAGCTTCCTGCCTGGACCGTGGTCCAGATTCAGTGCAATAGGACTGAACATATTATACATTCGAGTTATAAAATTATAGTCTTTGATAGGTTGTCCGTTAAGCATATCATACTTAGTAGGCAACGGATCTTTGGCTATATTTTCAGTTATTAAATTTCTATTTCTTATTGCGTCATCAATACCTGAACCTAGTTCCTTCATGTGAGGAGTAAATAATTTACCTAACTCATTTCGGAGACCACCTAAAGGTATTGTATTGTTCATTAATCCTGCTATAATTCTATTCTGCTGACCTGGACGACCTGCGAATAGATCTACAAATTGTTGAACACCTTGTAAGTATGATTTACTTGCTGCGGATTGAGCTATAACTAAAGCCATTTTTTGGAATTGATCCTGTGTCCACTCTTCTCCCATCAACTGACTATGATCACCAACGTCAGCTATAGTTGAGAGAATTTGGTTAAACGGTTCCATGGAATCATATCCGACCCATACTCCACCTATGTTAATGCTTCTCGGTTGCCAGCCCGCATCTATCCATACTTGACGCTTCTGTCGATCAGTAGGACCATTGCCTGTCAGACCACCATTCATAAAGTGACCTGTAGCCATCATCATTACTGAACTTCCTATTGCGAGTCTACCTGTTTGTAATGCCTTAGCATTAATAAGATCTTGTGGAGACTCGATTCCGTATTTTGCTACTTGAGTTAAATTATCAGGTGTAGCAAATGCAATATCATTAAATTCTTTAACTAAAAAGTTAAATCCTGGTGTGTGTTTAGCTGTAAGTGTTAAACCATTAACACCAGTTCTTGCAAAGAGAAAGAATGGTTTTGCCCATGGTGCCTTCTCAAAAGTATCTTGTAAGCCCTTAGAGAATCCAGTGAGATCTTGAGTAAGGGTCGCTTCTCTTTTTGCAAATTCTGTAGCATTATCTATTATATTACCATCCTTATCCATTATCTGACCAAGGAACCTCTCTTCAGCTTCCTTCAATGATCTAGCATTGATATCAGTATATGCTCCAGGATTAGAATTTTCTAAAGCTTCAAATACTGCTTTCTCTTTAGCTCTAGCTCTACCTAAAATGTACCCGAAGGTATCATCGGTAGCAGCCATGATTTTAGTTGAGTAAGTAAGGTATTTATTATCGTTAAGTGACCTTGCCAAATTAGCAATACGATAAGCAGCTTTGTCGCCGTCAGTAGCACGACCACTGTTTTCAACCCAATCCCCCAAGAGTTTCCATTGCTCGTCATTTTTGGTATATTCGGAGAATCTAGATCGAACAGTTGATATATCACCAGCCCAATATGAATTAAGTCTTGTTTTAAATAACGTCCAAGCTTCTGGTATAGATTCACGCATAGCGTTAACTGCAGCAAGACTTGCTCGTACAGTTGTACCATCACCAGTAAATGGATATCTAATACTAGCTCCTAAGGCTGTTGAGATAGGTCTTAAGAAGGTTGCTGTACTTGTACCCATAATAGCTCTCATAGCAGTCTTAGGACCGCTTAGAATGCTATTAACCATAACTCCTTGAAGTTCTTTAATTAGCATACCTGTCTTAGGTTTACCTTGGAAATCACCTCCTTTTAGCTTTTTACGCATCCAGTTATCTAAATCAGTTAGATTATGGACATCATCTGTCATAGATATTGTCTCAAATAAAGCTTTGAACATGTCATCATCGACATCCTCAGTAGCATATTTAAGTGCCATATCTAAAGCTTCTGTTGATTCTTGAACTGATTTATCTAATGCTTCGTCAAACACTTGTTTAGCGTCTTGATTAGCACCTAATCCTCTAAATGTATCAGAATGAGCAAGTTTACTACGCTTAATTTCAGTTAAACCTACAAGAATTTTATCTCTTACTGCTGCTGCAGGTGCATCAACAGCACCTAAATCAGCAATATTAAATAATTCTCTACCAGTATAGCCCATATCACGTATTTCACGCATCAATGAACCTATTACTAAATCTGATGCTGCAATATTTTTAGCTGCCCAAACTGGTATAGCGTTCTCTGGATCAACTCTAAGTAATTCATGTTGTTGAAAGTACTCAGACCAAAACTCAGGTGCTGTAAGATTAGAAGTATTTCTTCCTTCAATCGTACGTTGAGCCATTTCTAAAGATCGTCCCCACGCATCACTTAATGACATACGTTGAGCTTTAGTTTCAGATACAATTCTTTGATACTCAGCATCACTTAATAATTCTTTAGCAATATTTTCTAATTCTTGCTCACCCATTCTACTGCTTTTTAACCAGCGTTTCATTGATACTGGTGTAGTGACAGAACCAGGTGATCCTGCTTCAGCACCCCACTCAGACAATTGTCTTTGTCTAGATCTAAAAACACTACCTGCTTTTTCTCTTGAAGTAGGTGCACCTTGCCAATTATCGACGTAGTTTTTATTTTTATAACCACCTAAACCAGGTAATTCCAACTGTTGTACAGCTGCTTCAGTACTCTGATCTATTACACTTTTGTTTCTTGCTGCTACTTTATTCCACCCTGCTCCTAATGATAAACGAGCAGCGTCAAATACAAGCCCAATACCCATACCTTCTACAACATTTTTAAATGTTTTCATGACTGGATGGTCGTCTTGTTTGGTAGATAAAGGTGTATCAATGAAACCATAATGGTCTCTGAGCATACCTAATGCGTTATCTCCTTGTGAATATTTAGAGAATAGGTCTAATCTGGCACCAACACCAGCACCTCTAAGGAGGCTTGGTGCAACAGTTTTACCTGCCATTATAGTGGCATAACCCTTTCCAAGGGCTGTAGCACCTGCAACTTTAGTTGCTCCAGCTCCTATTCCCCCAGTAGCATAGGCTAGTGTACCAAAGTGTGTAGCACCTCGTATCAAACCTCCCCACCAAGTTTTTGTTTCAATAGGGTTTTCATCATTAACAAACCAATCATCCCATTCGGTTCGGTAACCTTCTTTTGTCTTAGCTTCTTCAGCCATTTCACCTGTGAACGCATCAATAACACGTTCTGGTGCGGTAATAAGGGATGAAGCTGTATCTTGAAGACCACCTACGACACCTACTGCGGTATCTCTTATGTAGTCTCCAAGATCATTTGCAGGATCTTCTTCTTCTTGGGCAGTCGCTTCAGCTTGAACAGCTTCCGTAAAAGCTTGCTGAGCTTTGTCAGCCTCTTGATAATTCTGATGTTCTTGTATTGTAGAATCTAATGATTCTTGATTAAGCTCCATGGAACTTAAATTATTTTCTTCATCCATTAAATTACCTTAGTAATATTAGTAAGGAGCAGAATAAGCTTCTGGTCCGAATATGGTGTATGCTGGTTTATTCCAGACTTTATCGTCGTTCTTGTTCTCTTCCTTAATTTGAACTTGACGAACAACTTGATTAGTTCTTCTGTAATTTATAATGTATTGGTTAGTTGTAGCTAAACTCTCTAAGTTTATTTGGTTTTTATCTTTTGGTAATTCTTTACCAGTAGCTAATTTATATTGAGCATTAGCTATCATCCATCTAGTTGCAGGTAGACCATCTGCACTTGTTTTAAAATTAGATGCTATTTCTGTGTATATTGCTGGTAAAGGTTGACTAGGACTCCATGTTTCTAATTCTTTCAATGCAGTTTCAGTACCTGGTATAATAGTATTTTCTATATATCTTATACCATTACCTGTAGATTTAGCTTTACTAAGAGCGTTTGTAGCTTTTAATACATTTGCAGAATATGTTGTTATTTTATCTGAAGGTTCCCATCTACCAAATTCGTTGTTAGATTCATTAAATTTTGCATACGTCTGAGTTTCTGTTATAGCTTTTTCAGCTGCTAATCTTCTACCTTCTGCAGTTGGAGGAGCTACTGCTATATGATGTTGATATCTTTGGTTGAAATAATTTTTTAATTTATAATTCATTACATACCATTCAGAAGATTTGGTTTGGTCCCCTGTTGTTCTTAGTGCTAAATCATTAGTAAATCCATCGATTTGCCCATGGTATGTTTTAATATTTGATATACCATTAATCGCATGTGAATTATCCAACCAAGCTTTACGTTTTGTGTCATCCTGTATTTGCATTATCCGCTGTTCAGATATAGGAATCCCTAGCGATGCATCATGATTAAAGGAATCTATTAAAGCTTGATCATCTTGATCTTGTAAAGTATTATCACCTAATATCGTGAAAGCTTTTGGCAGATCATAGATACCTAATTGTATTAGTCTATTCCGTGCTGTTGCATACTCTGCTTCTGTTAATGGGAAACCACGTTCCTGTACTTGTTGACGTAAGCCTTCAGCTAATTCATAAGCTTGATTCTGTCTCTCAACTTGTTTATTTTGAAATCTTTTTGCATCAAGTTCTGCTATTCTCTTATCAAAATCATCAAACTGTGGTTTAAAATGTTTGCCAATTGTTATTGGAGTTTTACCGTCTTTATACCCTTTCGGTATAAATAAGTGATTTTTTATCCTCTCTAAATCTTCTCTGTCTAACTCACCATTTTCATATAATGTATAAGCTTCTTCTAAAACACCTTTCTTAGATCCTGCTTTATATAATGTTGGATTATTACGTACTGATTGTAGATATATTTCACCAATATCATTACTACCTTTAGCTGCTCCTAGTCGTTTTATAACTAAATCCTTACGTTCTACTTGATCTGCATTATACTTATTAGTACTCCAAGTTTGTATAAGAGCTTCTTCTTGCTTTTGAATCTGTGGCCAATATCTTTCAGCAAGGAAGTCATTACTCAGTCCAGCTTCATCAATATCAAGGAGACCAACATGTTTATGGTACTCACGTAATAATATTCTTAATTCTTCCTTACTTTCAACATTAGAATAAGCTAACGGTGTACCATCTTCTTTTTTATAATCTACTGTTTGGAAATCAGAAGTTGTAAAGTCAGAACTAAATGAACGTGCTGCTTGACCTACCAGAACTTCTTTAAAAATTACACCTCTATGACCTGTTAAATTTCTAAGTTCTCTTGCAGTATCTCTATCCTCAATATTACCAGTTGCTTCTAGTTTAGCAGCTAAGTGCTCGTAGTAACCTACATCAGCATTATAATTTTCTTTATCTTTATTTCTCTGTGCCCAATCTCGAAGATCACTCCAAGTTGCGCCACTTTCACGAGCAAGTAATAAACCTTCAGTTCTATATAATTGATCTTTTCTTTCTTCTTCTTGTTTCCAATACTTAGCTAATGTTGGAATAAATTTTTCAGCTTGCTTAATTGCATTACCAAAAATTTTAGCGTTCTGTAATCTTTGTTGATCATTAACACGAGCCATTTGTTCGGCTGACTCATAACCTTCATTAATTTCTCTATTAACTCGTTCCATTTCAGGAACAAAGTCGGCGGGTTTTAGAAACTCAAAAGAGTCGTATTGTTCAGTAGCCATTAGTTCATTGCTCCTGCTGCGCTAATACCCATACCAACGACACCAAGTACATCACCCATAAATGCCATACCAACATTCTGCATAGCAGGTACTGGAGGTGCAACATCTGCAACAGGTGCGAATGCAACTTTAGTGAATGCGTCCATCTGAGCTTGTTTAGCTTTATCTCTCATCGCTCTCATGCCTCTAACAGCGTCATATCTAGCATCAGTTATAGCTCTAGATTTAGCTGCATAAAACTGACCTAAACCAGCGGCTTCCATAACACCCATACGAGCGATGGATCGTCCTGTACGTCCAGCTGCAGTTAAATCACCAAACTTACTTTCACGCATAAGCTTCATGAGTGCTTCATTATTTTGTCTAAAGGCTTTTTGTCTGACACGGTTCAGATTCATCTGAGCCCTATCATAGCCACGACCTAAACCTTTATGGATTTGACCTAAGGTTTGTTTGTATTGAACTTTTTTAGTACCATAGATACTGAGTTTCTGCATGTGCTTTCGCTCACGCTTCTCCATCTGGTACTTGTACTGCCTTCTGGCATTTTTATTAGCAGTTCTAGCTGCTGCTGCTCCTGCGCACACGGCAAAACTCGATAAAGGGCAAGTGGTTGGGTCCGAATCTTAATTCCCTGAGGAACTTGAACCCTAAAAATCTAAGTAATCTTAAGTGGACTTTGTTACGTTTATCTACGACATTCCAAAGAAGTTTCTCTTCTCGGCTGTCTATATAACGTTTACATTCTCTAGCAAATTTAATTGGACCTTCATAGATAGCATCTGTACAAAGCATCCATATTAATCCTCCTCCTTCTACTCCCGCCATTCCGGCAGTCCTGCCGCTAGGCGATTTAAAGCATATACAGTCTCCTTTAGCCGCTTCAAATACTAAATAAGGTAGTGGATCAAGTCCGTGACCTTCCGTGATTTCTCTTTTATCAGCTGGAAGTAAATTAGAGGCAACTTCTAAAGCCGCCTCCATATTAATCGGGTGAATGTATTTAGACACGTTGATAGAATTTTGTATTATAATCACCTTCCCAAGTCATTGATAATAATGTTGCAGGGGAAGCGTGAGTGGATTTAAGTTTTAAAGTTGTGTTAGTATTTCTATCATATATAGGAATAGTTCTAATAGACTCGCTTGTAAATTGAATTTGATTAGCACTATAAGCATCAGCCATTACAGGTTCCCATGTTTCAGTATAATCCTGTTTACCTGTACGTTCTAAAGTAGTTTCGTACAAACCAGAATCAGATAAATTTAATTTTACTCTATGTAAAACTAAGGAACTTCTAGTATCTGCTCTATATGATTCCCCTTCTTGTCTTGTAAAATATACTGTAGGGAATTCTATTTCCATATCAAATAAATATCCAAGTATTATTTTAAAAGAAGGAGTCTCTGTAGTATCATCAGTAGTTGTTGATGTACCTTTATCATCTATATATGTTTTCCAATTACCACTTAATCTAACTGTACTACCAGCTAGTGTGGCGTCGGCTGTCATTCCTTGAAATGTATCATCAGCTGCGTCTGCATAAACATATACAGCTAATTGCTTCTCGTTGGAAGTATAAGGAAAACCAGTAGGTAAAGTAAAAGTAGTTCTGTCATTAACAGCATCGTAAGCTGATACGGCACTATCATCTATTAAAGTAGTATTATCTAGATGAATTCTGTACATTAAGTCATCGTCAACAGAAGTTGTATTTTTATCATCTGTAACGGTACGAGATTCATCTTCTAATCTAATATCAAATCTTTGTAATATGAATTTATTATTCATTTTGACAACTGCGTATACAGCGTCATCTAAGAAGCAAAAGTATTCAGCTGGTCCTGAGAGTTCCCAAGTAAACCAAGCTTGTTGTAGTCGTCTTTCTGTAGCATTAAAATATCTAAATCCATAAATAGTAGCAGAATTTTTTTCCCCAAAAAGTAATAAAGAGTTTTCTCTAGATGCTGCTATTAAGTTTAGATCATTGTTAAATAATTTACCTACAATTTTACTTTGTTCAATAACTTCTGGTTCACCTTCTCTGAGAATTTTTGCCATTTCAAAGAAGCGTGAATATTTACCTGCATTATCTAAAAATCCTACAGTAGTACCTAGTGATACTGGGTTTGTATTATGATTAAAATTATAATTAGCTAGTGAGTTTATTTTAGCTGTAGTCGGGTTTAAAATATCACTGTCTGTTGTCAACATAAACTGTTGATTTTTAGTGAAGATAATTAAACCAGCATTAACAGGTATAGCATCATATATAATAGCTGGGTAAGTTGAACTACAAGACAAATCTATATGATCACTATTCGAAAATGTCATCGCAGTTTTTGCCCAAAAATTGAAGAAGTCTCCAGGTCTGGACATAATCACATTTTCATCGCTAAGCATTACTAGACGGTTCCTAAAGAATACCATCTTATTTATACGCTTACCAATAAAACTTGGTTCTGGGTTTGTTGTGGCGTCACCAATTTGACAAGGATCCCATTCTACCCAGTTAACATCCATATAAATAGCATTTGCTGTACCTGTGACTGTTCCTGATCCATCATCTTGTTTCCTAGTAATTACAATAGGCATTGTTTCAGGATCAAATTTAATCTCCCTACCTGGTTCAGCACATTCTTCCCATGTACCTTCCCCATCCCTATCATTATCACCAAAGAATTTTACATAATAATCATCTTCATCTGAGCTACTGTTTTTAATTTTTACTACATAACCATGTTTACACTGCTGTGGTAATTCCTCAACATCGTTCACACCTTGTGATACGACATTCATTAAATCACCAACTGGAGTAGATCCGTTAAAGGCAGAACCATTAGTAACGTATAAACCAGTACCTATTTGCTTTACTTCAGAACTTATAATTCCATTATTTTGTGAAATAATATCTTGACTGATTGCACCTAAAATACTTTCAGCTGTAATAGTTGTTTCGCTATCAAATGGGGTAGGTTCTGGACGTATTAAACCAGATCTAGCACTACTATTCATAGTAGCTTGTACTGATGACTCACTATGATTTTCTATACGTATTTTATAGCGAGCATTCTTCATCCATACATAAAAGAAATCACCAGTTTTCCAACCTTCACCACCATATAATAAATCATGAGTTGTCGTATATCTACAGTAGTATGTAGGGTCACTACCATCTGTGGGTACTGCCTGCCCTATTGTAGCTATACGGAAATATAAGTTTTTACAAGGTCCAGTAGCTGTTTGTCTACTACTATCTGCACTGACGTCATTATTACTAATATCTTGTACATTAATATTCCAAGCTGTACTATTGGCATCTTTACCTCCAGGATTACTGGAAGACGAATAACTTATACCATCATCAATAGAGAAGATTCTAGTGTCTACAGCTGGGCATAAACTATCCCTCTTTTCATCAGAGCTATTAGTACATCTATGTCCACCTTCTGGTAAGGTACCAGCAGATAATTGGTTACCACTACTATCACAGTTATTATTACTATCAACTTCTCTTGTTACAGAAATTCTAGTGGCAGTGGTAGTAGTATTTAATGTAGTAGAATCATATAAATTAACAGAATACTGACTTGAATATGAGATTTTTCTTAAGTCTATAAAAACTTCAGCAGGTCTTACAGGTTCTTTATCACTAGTACCTGTAAGCATTTTTGCTTCAGTTTTACTATTATTTAAATCTCTATTAGTTATATATGTATTATCATTCAGTGTTAATGTTTGTATATCTTGGTCTGTAGTATGATCTAAATATGCTTTTAATTTAGTTTCATCAGCACCTGTACTATTAGATCCATCATATTTTACTATGACTGGTGAACCTGCAGTTATAGTATAACCGCCTGTAGAAATATCACTACAAGTCCACATACGTACTTTACCATTTCTATCTATCTGACCAATATATTGCTCAGTTTCGTCTCTATAATAACTGAACCATTTACCATTAGCCGCTGCATTATTAGCAGACGTACCGTCATCACTAAGAGATTTTACTAATCTACTACCTGGACGCTTCATTAATCCAAAAGTCACATCAGGAAATACGTTCTTAGCGGTATTTAATTGTCCAGGTATTTTTAATTCATCAGGCTGCTGGGATATACCACCAGTATATGTCGGTATTGTCTGTGTAATATTTGACATTTAACGCCTCAGTACTTGATAAGGTTTGTAGGAACTGTAGCGACTTTCGTGAGGACGACCAAAGTATGATGGGTTCGCCATATCGCATTCATATTCTATACATGCTGCCCTAGATTTTGCTTCATCTTGAGCAAGTAGTTGGACTAGTTGAGGGTTGGAAACTAGTTGAGAAGCTGCTCTTACTGCAGCTCTGTAAGTTATATATCTTTGGAATACATTAGGTAGATCTTCAAAAGCATAGAGAGATACTACATCTAAGTAAACATCGTTGTCAAATTCATTAGTATGATCAACCAAATCATATAATTTTCCGTCTCGGACAACAAGGTCCATAGTTTTATCGATGTCTCCGGCATTTAAATCATATCGTAATGTTTTTGCAGGCAGAGTTATTTGTTTTGTAGTAGCATCAGGAGTAACTTTAACATGTCTTTCTGTATTAAAGTGCCATCCTTCATTTTGAACATCCTTATTAATCTCAGTTAGTATATTATAAATAAACGAAACTTCTGGATTTGGGTTGCCACTTAAGGATAAATTAGTAATTGGTGACTGACCAATGGCACCCAAGATTGAGTTCACTGCGGATATTTCGGTATCGGTGTCAGTCGTAGAGGTAGCCATAGGTATAAATATTTGTGAATAAAAAAAGGGGGTCGTGAGAACCCCCCTTTATAAATAATAATAAACTGAATTTCACCCAGATTAGATGTTGTTTTGCAACGTGAAACCTGCGTTAGATACAGCTGTGTTGTTGAAGTTGGAGGATACATCAATACCAGCTACCAGTTCAACTGCAGCTGCAGGATTGAGTGCATCAGCGCCCATTGCCAAGCGTCCTAGAATGACATCTCCCTGGTAAACCACGGATACATCACCTGAAGTTACTTGGACTTGAGGTCCAATTGCTTCTACCACACCACAAGCCTCCTTCTGGAATATAAGTCCACAGCTATTAGCGAACTTAGCAGCAAGACCATAGTTGTTAGTAGTCTTCTGTCCACCAGCAGGAGTACCGCTGTTAGCGGCTTGCTCCATATCTTCTAAAGATTGACCTACAAAGTTACCTGCATTGTCATTAGACTTAGAAGTATTCTGAGCTGGGTCATGTCCTACCTTGCCTAGGAATGGGATGTTCATTGACTTGTAGATCTTGATGCCTGCAATTTCAATGATTCCATTACCAGACTGTAGTGAATCACCCTGTACGTCACGGTTGATTAGACCGTTACCGTTAACGTCTTGTATCAAAGCATAGTACTGCCTTGGGTTCAATACGGCAACACGCCCATCACCCGAAACTCCCTTCTCATCTAAAATAGCAGCCGCATCATAGAATGCAGTTACTAGTTTACCTGAGTTGAATGCGTCGGCTTTAGATGTACTGTTAGCAGCACCAACCTTAAGAACACTACCACCTGGTTCTACGAAGTTACTCATAGAAACTGGGCTTGGGTTCCTTGCAGCTTTTGTAATAGCGCGGAAGATACGTTGGTCATAGTTCTCTGCGAGAGCATAACCAATTTTACGTGAGATCTCACCCCTCAAATCGAAGTGGGCAAGTGTCTCATCCAATTCATACACGAATGCAGAACTGATTAAGAGGTCGTCAACAGTGATAGTGCGTTCTGCTACTGGAGGTGACTTCTCGTTGTTACCGAGAATGCTTTGTCCAGGAATATGGAACTCACTCTTTGTGCGACCCGTGAAGATAAATTGCAAAGATTTGCCGTTCTTCAAGGTGCGCCTTGTTACTAGGTCTCTAGCGATTGTATTTCGCTGGAACCCTTTGAACATTTCTCCACTGAACAATTTCAAGTAGAGGGCTCTCCTTTCAGCTACGGTACCCGCATTAGTAATAGCGCCATTATCGACACCACCATAAATAGGACCGGAGGCATTTGCAACATTACTCTGTTGAGCCATTGTTACTTAAAAGAATGTATAGTTTACTGTCTTACGTACGTAAAAATGTTTAGTTTGCTATTTAATTTTGTTGTGGTCTATCCCACCGTCTAGACGGCAAAGAGTATCCGCGTACGGGTCAATGCCAATGAAAGAGAGGTCCGACTCTGAGGTGCCTCTCTCCCTTATCACTCTCCTAAGAGAGCTTCCTCTAATGATTCAGGTTCTTTCTCTTCCTTCTTCTTTGATTTCTTTGCTACTGGTTTATCTACTCCAGGTGGTTGTGAATCACTGGGAGTTAGATCCGGTTCTGGATCTTTGATATCAATCTCTTCTTGATGTGCATAGACATCGTTCTGTGGTCCATAGGATACAGGGTAAGCTTGTCCAAACCCTCCTGTGTTCTGTTGTGACATTAATAATCCTCTAATTGACATGGTGGGCAGGATCTGCAGTGTTCATGTTCATACATGTGCAGACCCTCTATCATAATAAAGAACCCCACAAGCAAGATGAGACATGCCCATGGGGATTCTATATACTTCATCAGAAGCTGTACTTAGTACCGATCTTAGTTGCCCAAGAATTGTCAGCGTCACCATCGTTCGTTTGAACGGCAAGCTCACCATAGAAGTCAAGCTTCTCGGTAGCTGCTACGGTTGCACCAACCTTTCCTGACACCTGTGTGTCGGTATCGTCAGCACCATCGGTTGCTACGATTGCTGGTCCGCCTTGAATGTAATATCCAAAGCTATCAGTTCCACCTTCGTAACCTATATGAAGGTCAGTGGTAGAGCCTGTGTAATCAGCTCCATCGTAAGAGCCGTTGTTCTCCACGTTCACGTAGACTCCGGCGAAAGCCGGACCTGCAGCGAGTGTGGAAGCGAGTGCTAATGCTAAGGTTTTCATTTAAAAAATTTAACGTTGTCTTGTGTAAGGCACGCCGCGATACTTTAGGGTTACTTGCTTTTTTTGCATGGTAATTCTCCATAGTACCACACCCCCGTTCCATGATGTGGTTTCATGCGTTCCATAAAGGAATGAACGGACGCGGTTGCCTGTTGCTTCTACTGGATTCGACTATCCGAGCCGCTTTTATTCCCTAAAATACTCCAGGGAAGATTTGTCCTGTGAATATGTAAGCGCCTATAGCTGCATTGAATCCGATCATTGCGAGCCAGCCGTTTACACGTTCAGCGTTTTCTAAATACTCTCGTGTTGTGGGAGGTGTGATTACCTCGATCTGTGGTTCACGAGCATGTACGTTTGAGGTCATTAAGATAAATAAATAGGTTAATGAGCCGAGGACGAAGGTTCGGGTCGGCACGATAAACTTTAATCGTTATCGTTTACACTACCATTTTTACTAGTACTCTCACGGAAGATATCCCAAAGTTTTTTCTTTCCACTACCTTCAGCTTTAGTACCAGGATTCATATCCTTGTTGTATGCTGGGTCTCGTTGTGCGAGCCTGTCTGTTAATTTAGATAATCCCATAATTACTCATCAGTCTGAATAAAGTTGTACCGATCTTTTGTTTGTTTAATTTCTGTAGTTCTCTTCTGAGTCCTACCTGTAACAGCATGTGTACTATGTTTTTTAACCTGCTCCATGTGTGTTAATTCTTTAGATTTAATTTTCTGCCAAATTTCAGGAGGTACATAGATATCTTGTTCAATTTTTTCAAGTGTTCCTAAGGCGTTTGCGGCGTCATACAACCTTGCTGCTAACCATCCACCTTCTACAAGGTCAGGTTGTGCTGCACTTACCCAAGGTTTATAATCCGTTTGACCTTCATAAATTTTTTTATCTACTTGCCAAGTATCTCTTATACGTACACCGCCTTTATCATCTTCTTTAACTCTAGCATGACCTAGGTTCATCTCTAATTCATTAGGAGTATTACCATAGAAACTAGTATTAGTACCTTCCCAGTGTGCTGAGTCTGGTACTCTACCAGTAAAATTACGATAAGTTTCTGTAGCTAAATCTTTAGCTGTCATAGGAACTTGTACTTCTGTATAATTAGGATCATTTTCAATTCCAGGGAAGTAAGTATAACCTGATTCAGGATCGTGTATAGATTGAAACTGAGTTTTGGTACGAGCTTCAGGATTAATTTTCACCCGTTCCTTTGCAGCAGCGTAAGCAGCTTGCTGTAAATTCCGTTGATGAAGATTATGTTTAACATAAGGGAGATGTTCTGATGGTAAAGTTGTGATCTTACCTCCTTCTACACCTCCAGTTAAGGCTTGAGCAAACCTTTTGGCGTGTATAGGGATCTTCAGTTTATTTAAAACAGCATCTCTACTGCGTTGGAACTGTGGAGTTCTTACAATACTACCAATTAAGGTTTGCTTTTTATCAGCCATAATTAAAATGATAAATTATCAGATCGTTCAAGTTTTTGAATAACATCCTGTCTATAAGCAGGGTCACTGTCATAGCGTCTATCATTCATAGCAGCAACTAGTTCTGCCTGACTTCTGAATACATCGCCACCTGATTTAGGTGCCTTACCTTGTAACATTCGTCCATCAGAACCGTTGACACTATCGTACTGAGATTTTAATCCATTCAAAGCTAGTTGTATAGCCATCATATTTCCACCGTCGATAATATTATCAAAGGCTTTAATAGATCTTTCATCTAGATTTTCACTAGCCCAATTAACAAGCTTACCATACTCAGCTTCACCACCTACAGAATTCTGTATTTGGTTTACTTCTGAATCAGATAAATCAGCTGTCTGTTCAGGAGGGCTGTCACCATAAGCTTCAATATAAGCATTAACTAAATCAGTACTACTCATTTCAGTAAACTTTTGAAGAGTTTCTGGTGATAATTTTCCATTATTATCCCAATACTCTTTGGAAGCATCAGTAATAACAGTAGCATTACCACTAGCCTGAGGTGCCTCCTGAGTATCTGGCTCAGCTTCAGCTACCTCAGAATCTTCTGACTCTGTTTGTTTACCTAGTTTACTTTCTAATTCAACATAAGCTTTTTCTAACTCTTCTGCATTTTTATATTTACCAGCAAGTAGAGAATCTTGAGCTTGTGTTAATTCTTCACCTACTCTTAGAGAATCTTGTTCATCAGCTGTTAGTTCACCGGATTCACCCATGACTTCAGCTTCAGATTTATTCTCAATTGTTAAAGTTTCTGCCATTACTCTTCAGGTTCGGGGGGTAGTTCGTTTCCTTGCATCATATTAGCTTGGTCAGCTACTATTTCATTCATGACTTCAGCACCTTCAGGGTTCTTCTCTGGATCCATCGCTGGTGCTTTTGCAAACTGTCCGGCTTGTTGAATCATTGATGCTGTCATCTGTTGACGTTGTGCTGCAGCTCTTTCATCTGCTATCTGTTGCTCACTCTTGACAAGATTTAATATATCAATACCTTGTGCAGTAGCGAGACGCTTAATAGCTTCTCCAGGATTAATGTATCCTGCTAAAGCTTCTGGTCCCATTGTCTGAGCAATAGTAGTTATGAAAGCTGTAAGACTCTCTCTATCCTGACCTCTACCTATAGCATTAACTCCAGCTACAATAGTAGGTCGAGCTAAATCCTTAGGTATCTTAGGAATTTGATTACTTCTAGTAAGTACAAGAAGAGTTCTACTTAAATATGGTATTAAGAATTCAACAGTTAACAGTGAGAATAGCCCACCGAGTTGCTGTTCTAATTCCATTTGTGTGAGGCGGACTTCTTCCGCGGTCACTCTTTCTGCTTGTCTTACATTCATTGTAAGGAAAGCATCAGATATTCTACGCTCAATTTGCTGAGCCATATTAGCTGCTGTTTGGAAGTCAGCTGTCTTACCTACCTGTATAACAGCAACATCTTCAGGTCTACCCTGAACAATCGCACCGTTACCAGCTTGGGCTATAGTCTGTGGTTTTGTGGTCGATGATGGTGATACAAGGAAGATGACTTTAGAGGCTGCTGCAGCGCCTTCTACGAGGCTCTGAGAGAGTCCTTCGAGAGACTTGAAGTCGCCAATAAATTCCTCTACCCTTCCTCTACCATAATCTTCTCCATCCACAGTATTAAAACGGAGAACTAACCAAGGACTTGCAGATTTCGGTGCTGTGCCACGGCTACCAGGAATAATCATATCAAATACTTCCTGATACCAGACCCAACGTCCACTCTTTTCGTCCAGTTTAACGCATGTGTATACTTCTACGTCATCTCCATCAGAGCCAGCGCCGTAGTCATCGTTAGGTGAGTTGACTGGTTGTGGTTCAGGTAGCTCTATGTCCAGAACCTTTCGGCTTATAAGTTCCTTTGTAACTATTTCTATTACGTTACCATTGCCGTCACGATTGACAACAAATCTGTTTAAAGGATAATTCTTCAGACCGTCTTTACCCATAAAGATCAGAGCATTACCACCTACAATGAGGTGTTTCAATGCTTGGTGAATTACAACCCTGTCATTAGAAGCTGCTATATATTCCATAATCATTCTCTCTATTTTAGAGAAAGAAAGATCAAGTTCGCTTCTCATTTCAGGTGGTAATTCTGTACCAAGTTTATCGTCTCTTACTTGTAGTTTAAAGAATGTTGTCTGTGGTGGTAGTAACGCTAGCATAAGTTTAGCTGCTAACGTCACTACTACCTTTGCACCGACTGATTGCCAAGGGGTTACTAACCTTTGGCGACCAGCCTTTGCGCTCGAATCGTCTATAATTAAATAGGGTAACGTGAGTTCAGAGCATTGTATAGCACTGTTCAAAAACATTGAACGAGCACCACTTAATGCATTGTATCTCTCACGTGCATTCATGGATTAACTCCAGTTGATGAACCACCTGTTGCACCTGTTGTAACGTTAGGCTTAAGAGGTATTCTTAAAGCACCAGTACCCTTATTATATGGGTTACTATCCTTCTTACTCTTAGCTTGACGTACTTGCGGGTTCACGTCCTGCACCACTGGTTCCTGCTCCGGCACTGGGGGCTTCGGCGGGATTGGTGGTGGAGGTGGTGGTGGTAATGGGGGTGGTGCTGATGGGGCTCTGCCCCCTCCTCCGCACATTAGATTTCTTCCTCCATAATGGATTTAATGTATTCAATGACGCTGGCTTGACCCGCACGATACATAATAGATTCGATTGGTTCCTTAGGATGAACTGGTTTCCAACCGAAGTTAGAATCAAGCCTAGCTATAAGTTCATCCAGTCTTTCGTTGTGTAGCTTAAGCGTACTTAGGGAGATTGACATTACTATGTTCAAAGAACGCTGGCATTCTAGCTCTCTGTGTTTCCACAAATTCTGGGGCTTTACCCTCATACATTAAGCGATCGCTAGCATCCAGCCAAAATTTTTTGTCTAAATATCTGTCTTCAGTATTTATACCTAGGGGTTCCATAATCCAGTTAATGGTGGCTTTCCTAAGTTTATCCAAAGAATTAGAAGGACGTAGACCCAACTCACGACATACAAGACTATTACTTCCGACGTGGATCTGTTCGTCGCGCGAAATGTCAGCAGATATTGTACGCAGAGCAGCATCCCCATTAAACCTAAAGAAAGGGAGTAAAACAAAGAAGACGGACCGCTCGGCGACCAAAGCCTTTGTAATAGTGTGATCAGGGTGATTGATCCATGCATCTCTTAATAACTTCCCCTCTTTTTCGTCTTTTTCATTTGTACCAAGGGCATCTGCATAGTATCCCAATGCAAGATCATGCCTTTCTTCGTCTTTAACATTATCTTCTAATAATTTTCTAGCATTTTCGGGAACAGTCTTTTCAAGACCTTCCGTGATAAAGGCACCCACTGGTAACTCCAGATGACGTGCTGCAAGCGCACGCCTAATAGTATCTTTTGCTTCATCTTTTATCACTCCAACGGTGGGTTTTACGGGGGACCATTTGCGTTTACGGTCCAATAAAATTTCATACGGATGTTTTCTCATCATTCTTGACAGTCACAGGTTATTGGCTCGTTTCCGAGAATATCCTGTAAGTAATCATCGACTTCGGCTTGATCTAATGCAGCATACGCATCGGTCTTATCTTGTGTGTCGCCCATTACTTGCAGGGAATAGTAAAGGGAGGTTTGGGGTGAAGCTAACCACTCTTCCACGAATTCACGATCGTAGGTTACCACATCACTCCATGAGTTGAATGAGTATCCGTGAAGAAGTCCCGTATTATCATACATTTTCATCAGTTCGTCTGCTACTTTCTTGTAAGCATCCCAACCAACTTCGCTGGCAATTTCTACACTGCCATAATTATAACTCTGTACACCAAAGGTACCAGAGTCTCTGTCCACCGTTCTTGATATAGGTGGTGCTATTTCAGGAGTACATGTGAACCCCTCTAAATCTTTACTTCTATAAGAACAAGAAGCAGTAGGTGCTATAGCAAAAGCCCTTACCATATTATGTTTTTCAGCAATATCTGCTGCTGACTGTATGCCTAACATTAGATTAAATGCTAATTGATAAGCTACACCAGTACCATATTCGCCTTGATTAACTACCTCTAAAGCTTTACCAAACTCTTCATAAGTTACACGGTAGCGACGGAGGAAGTTGGCGAGACCGAGGATGCCGAGACCGACCTGTCTGTCGGTATCACTTGGCAAATATTCTCCAGTTGCTCCAACACCTGTCCTACTATGGAGCTCGCACAGCTCGGACATACCCTGATTGAATGCCTCTTCGATGTTTCCGATTTGACAGGCACCGATATTGACATGCTGTAACAAGCAAGTTCCGCGTGAGGGCAGATAGACTTCAAGGCAGACGTTTCCACGAATTCGTTGATTGTTGTCATCGTATTTTACTTTGTTTAACCAAATGTCTCCAGATTTTATGCCATGGAGTAAGGCATCTTTTACTTGATTATCACAGCTTTGCCACCATCCCGTATCAATATTGACGCATCTTTTGACCCATGGGAGTTCGGACCTAGGAGTTGTAATAAAATCAAGGATATCGGCATGGTTAAGATCAAGATGCAAAACAACAGCACCGTTTTTATAGATACCGCCTCTTCTGAGTGTTTCATTGAGTGATGAGTAGATTTTTCCAAAGGAAACTGGTCCAGAAGCTGTAAGACCCTTTCCGTTTTCTGCTCCTTTGGGACGGAGCTTTGATAAATGCACAGCAACTCCTGCTCCAAAGCGGAGTCCGTGGCTGACATATCTCCAGCTTGCTTCGATGCCATCTTTTCCCTCCATAGAATCCTCTACGACAAAGACAGTGCAAGATACTGGGAGTCTTGATTCTGGGTTATCCAACCAAGATTGGACCCGACCAGTGCGGGATATAAGTTCAGCAGTCATTAGAATAAATCAGATAGATCAGGTGGTTTGTAATTTGGTCCTTTCAGAACCTTTCCATCTTCTCGATATATAGGTTTACCGTCCTCATCGAGCTTGGACATGTTACTTTCGTGTACTCTATTTAAAGCTTCATCTAAGAACCATCCCATATTTTCAGCATATTGGTAGCATACATAGACTAAATCAGCAAGTTCCTTTAAACAATCAGCTTGATGATTCCTACCATGCATGAATAACATACCTTCAGCTTGTAGAAATTCTTTAAATTCCTCAACGATTAATTCATGTTGACGCGCTCTAGACTGTCGGTCTGCTGAATTCTTTATCGCGTATTTGGATCGGAATTCCTTCGCTTGTTCGGATAGAAAGGTTCTCTTCATGCTCAAGTTCATTCTCTAGGTAGTGGATTGCTTTTTGTAAGTCTTGTATCTTGCTATCTTTATAACCTGCTCTGCAGATATACTTAATAGCATTGCCGAGGTGGAAATTTAGCTCTTGTTCTCTAATAAAATCCCAAACATCGCTGGAACCTCGTTGATAGTAGGATGGACCTTTGGCCATTTTTCAACTAAATTAGTGAGTGAATTACCTAAGACAAAGTTTTGCTTTTGTAAAGCCATTAAGAAAATTATAATATCTTTCTTATCTGTCTCAGGTTTATTACAGGCATCCCAAATTAATCTAAGTCTTAGATCCTGTTCCGCTGTTAACTGCGTAATCGGGGCTGGGAGACCAGAGTTTTGGTTTTCGTTTTTTGAAGTCATAATCTTCAGCAGTAAGTATTTTAGCTAATCGAGCATTAATTAAAGCCTCAGTTTCAGGCAAATCTTTCTCAGCGAAAGCATTTACTACTGTTTTCCAGGAGTATCCTTTATCTTCGAAGAGTGAAACAGCTCGTTTAACGCCGATTCCAGGAACTCCTCCATATCCATCGGTTTGATCTCCTGCGAGGGTTTGGATGAGGTGCCATTTGGCTCCTTCATCAGGCGGGATTGTGAACGTTTCATCTAAATTATATAGTTGTCCTGGGATCTGTTTCATATCCTTATCAGGGGATATGATTATATTTCCTGGGTACTTTGTACTATAAATACCCATACTGTCATCAGCTTCAAGCTCAGGTTTAATAATAACCTTATACTCTTTTCGAAGAGCATTGATAACACGTTTGTAACCGCAAGGTTTCTTACGATTTCGATGCCCTTTATAATCAGGCAAGATTTTTTTCCTAAAATTTACACTGTCGGAAAAGAACAGTATCAGAGTAGAGAGTGTCCCAAATTTGTTTTGAAGCTTGGTAAGTTCCCTCTTGGTGGCTCCGTATGCATCACTAAAGTTGCTAGTGACAAGAATAACATCGTCACCAAAGTCAACTTCACTTTCTGCAGCCGCGCACGCCTTGTAGACGATGAAGTCTGCATCGATTAATAATTTCATATTTTAATGAACGTCTGCCCATGTCATGCCTATTTTAGATTCAGCAGCAACAGGGCATCTCATTTTATAATACTCACCAGCTTCTTTCGCAGTTTGTTCAAGTAAGTCCCCAAGTGATTTGGAGTCTTGTTCTTTACATTCATATTGTAATTCATCATGAACGAATGCAAGTTGGCTGGCAGTAGTAGGAAGTCTCTCATGTGTTAAAACCATCCATCGTTTCGCGAGGATCGCCGATGATCCTTGGATGAGGTAATTGAGGGACTTATGCCGCGAGTCAACGAGGATACGACGACCGTCGAGTCCACTGACAAAACCTCTCGAACTTTTCGTGTGTACAGCCGCCAACAATTCTTTAAGACCTGTAACGGCAGCAATATAGGCTTTACGTATTTCGGCACCTTTCTTTTTAGCTTGGGCATCTGTTAGTTGCTTGTCAAAGGTGTGTCCAAGCTTGATGTTCCCTGCTCCGTAGAGGAAGGCGTAGGTGATGGTTTTAACATCTCTCCTGGAGACACCGAGCTTTTCGGCATTGACGGCATGGATGTCTCCGGTAAGGAGGATTTCGGTATAGCGTCCTTTATCAAATCGGGCGAGATAGTGGGCAAGCATCCTGAGCTCAATACCGCTAAGATCGGCACCCACCATAACTTTGCCAGGTGTCGCTTGGAATAGTTCTCTGAATCTTTCATCTGATGGTACTTGTGCTAAATTTGGTTTTCGATGAGCACATCTAAAAGTAGATGTAGCTGTGGAGCAGTGATGATGAATCCTAGATCTCGTAACAAGCTTCGCCCATGCGTTGACGCCTTCGGATATCATTCCAAGCGCCTTCGTCAGTTCCAGTATCCTCAAAAAATCTAGGGCAATATCCTTCCCAACATCTTTTAGGACTGGTTCGTCTATGATCGGCTTGTTTGATTTCGAGGTCATTAATGACGGAATCCAGCCATAGTGTGTTTGTAGTATCCATGCTATATGGTCACGTGATGTAGGATTAAGCTCCTTTAGTCTGGTGAATGAACATTCATTAATTAGTTCAATTCTATTACAATGATCAACTAACCACTGTTTTCCTGTTCCTTCTACGTATCCTTGTGTCCGGTTATTTCGTTTAGGAGTGAACATCGTTCCTGCAACGAAAGGGTGTTGTCTTCGAAGTAATCTAGTAGTCTCTTCCACTTCTCGTCTGAGAGTTGATTCGAGATCTCTAGCTTCTTGTTCATTAAAATACCATCCATGTAGCTCCTGTTGAGTAAGTATGTGTGCTACCTGGTGCTCCATTTGGACCCATCCAGGTATGGGAGGAAGTGTCGCCATAGTTTGTGTGTAACAACAACGTCTTGTACGCAATAATCTTGCATCTCTTGAGACCATTCACTCCAGTCAGTAGTCTTTGCAAAGTTCCCTTTGTATTCTCCAAGTCTATGACCGTAGGCTTCAAGAGAGTGTCTGCCATATAATTGTAATGGCATGTGTCTCCACCTAGGTGTACGTACCTCTGTGACAGGATCTAATGGTTGATCTATATCGAGTAAATTAGGATGATATAACCTAGATAAAAGCAGAGTATCCATAATGATACCGCTAGGATTAAACCAAGGGTAGAGCTTTTTAATAATAGGTATGTCAAACCCAATAATATTATGACCGACAAGAACATCCGCACATTCGAGGTAACCAAGCGCAGTGGTGACAGAGTATGATGATCCCATAGGAAGCTCTTTAGGTTCTTTCGAATACGGTTCATCATTGAACGACTCTGTGATATTTTCCTCGCACCAATGGAGTGCAACACAGTGGATCCTGGTAGCATCATGAATCAGTCCGTTTGTCTCTAGGTCGAACACTACTGGACCCACTCCAGTTGTACGTCTTGTCAACGAATTTGGCTTTTTCAATTGCCTCTTTAGTAGGTGGGTTAGGTTTAATTAATTTCGCAGGTTTATTTTGATCATCATTATATTTATACCAAGGATGTTCATAAGTTTCAAAAATCCTCGGACGGGTTGAATTCGGGTTCAACTTCATGTTCGTTAAATCTGCAAGTGGACAAGTCATAGCTTAGTGTACATGCGATGCCAACCTCGCCAGAATATCTATTCTTAAGGACTCGCACAGTCGTAAGCTTTCGTTCAGCGCTGGTCTGCTGATCGACTTCGAGGGCGACGACTTGATCAGATATTTGAGCGATTGAGTGAGATCCTCTGAGGCTAGAGAGTGATACTCTACCTCCTTCTTCATGAGCGTGCTTGTCATTACTCGCCCTCCTTAAATGCGAGACTAGAAATAATGATATGCCTGTACGTTCTACCAAGCTACGTAATTTAGTCATTGTTGTATCTATCATCCGCCTTTCATCACCATCAAGACCACTTAATAATATACTAAGGTGATCTAGAATAATGACTTTACAGTCAAGTCCGGTGGCAAGATATTCAATCCTGTTATAGATGATATCTGGATCATAACTTCCAAACCCATCAAAAAGATAAAGATGCCAATTGGCAATACTATTTGAAAAGGCGGTGTCAAGTTCTTCTTTGTCATGTTCACCAATATTGAGATTCTTTTCAACAGCTGTGGACATCAATCCAAGTGCTGTTCTCCTATTGTTTGCTTCAAGTTCCAACATCCCAACTGAGACCCCTTCATTGAGGAGGTGAGTTGCAAGTTGACGCATGATTGAGGTTTTTCCTGAACCAGAGCCAGCAGTAAATGTTGTAAGTTCGCCATACCTGATCCCGTGTAGCTTCTCATTAAGTCCTTTGAATGGGTATTCGTGGTCATAAGGTTTTTGTGGTGTTGTAACAATTTCATATAATTTGTTACCATCTACAATACCATCGGGGCGGTAAGGTTCAGCATTCCAAATAGCCATACGAATGGCTTGTGGATCATCATCTTGTAATGCCTCTGACGCATCCTTATAAGCGCGATGATGGAATACTTGACCGTTTTTGGTATGCTCATCTACTTCATCAAGGCGAGCGATCTTGACCTTGCCAGGTGGAAGTATGCTTGCAGCAGCTTCCGTAGCCTCGCGACCTGGATCATCTCTATCAAAGAAAAGTATAATTTCTTCGTAGCCCTGTAGTAAAGGTATTTGTTTTTGTAAATCTTTTTTAGCACTCGCAGCTCCATGTGGTAATGAAACTACTGCCCATCCAGGGAGTGCCTCATAAGCTGAGGCGGCATCTAGCTCACCTTCAGTAATAACAATACGTTTACCAGTACTAGGAAACAAATGCTGACCAAATAAGGTATCAGTGGAAACTCCTTCATAGGTGAATATTTTTTGTTTGTTTTTTACTTTACATCCTTTAAGAACTCCATCGCCTGTAAAATATGGAAAGCGTAGAGTATCTCCATCTCTGAAAATCCTGAAGAATTGGCAAGTTTTCTCAGAGATGTTTCGCTTGTTAAGCCTTTGGGCTTCTCCTTTAAGGGTGACATTTTGTGTCATTGAAGTGGTTAAAATTTCATTATCACCTGCTGTCCTATGATGGCACACATAACAGTAGGTGTGCCCATCAGAGTACAAGGAATTTGCATCTGATGAGCCACATTGATCGCAAGGTATATGTCTTACGAATTCATTATCAGTTAAATTAGCCATTCGAGTGGTATAGAATGAAACGTACACCAAGGGATCGAATGACGTTCGCACCACTTAGCGTACGTTGTCTTAGATGACTTAGATATTTTATTATAAGGTGACTGAAACACCATCCTCAAATCTAAATCAGGGTTATCCTTCTTAACAGCTAGGATTTTCCTCCTGTCTTTCGCGTCCCAATAACCTTTCGTCTCAAGATGAACATGATTGGGTAAGATAAAATCAGGACAATAATGATGCTGTATTGTATAAGGAACCTTGGAAGATTCATATTCATAAGTTATCTTAAGTTCGTCGAGTAGATCAGCTACTCGTTCTTCTAATTTAGATCTATATTTAGAAGTCTTCGTCTTCTTCTTGGTCATTAGTGACTGGAGTTACGTTGGGATCAGCGGTTTTAAAGCCTGCTGTTTTACCAAACAACTCAGCTACTTCATTGGCATCTAAGTCGCCTGTGTCAACGCCAGCATCGCCTTTGACTGAGACAACCTGTACGCCAACCAACTTAAGAGAACTACCATAGGTAACCCCATCCCGTAAAATATAAGGCTTCTGATAGAAACCCAATTTAACAGTTGAGCCAGAGTATAAAGGAGTCTTTTCATCGGTGATTTGTGTACCCTCAGTATCTACTACTGGTGGACGGTTCTCTTCATTCCAAGAGAATTTAATTTTATATTTATTCTTAGCAACCTCTTCCCAAGGTTCCGGCTTGAGAGTAGATCGCTTAGGATTCTTGAGCTTAGACTCAGCCCACTTAAGGACTTCAGCCCTCTCAGTTTCTAGCGTGTCGATAACATCTTTATCAACAACAGCCGAGAGTGAGTACCCAAACTTACTAGGCGCTAGTACAGCTTGGAATCCCTCTAATGTTACAGGTTTATCAGTTTTATGTATAGTTCTAGACATCGCAGTCAACTCCATCAAGGCGATCAAGATCTTTACCTGCTTTTACAGGTTCCATTTTCTTAATCTCTGCAGATAGAGACGTCCGATAATTCTTTAACTCTTCAATTCTATTGTCAAGAGCGTCAAGTTGTTCTCTCCTTGCCTTCTGTTCAGCAGCTTTTAGTCTCTCTTCAGAGACCACAACTACTCTAGTAGGCGCAAAGAAGCTATCAAATAGTGATGGATAATACATTAACAGAAAAAATAAGTTGAATCAATTACAGTTGACGGTTCAAGGTCACCTATAATCGGCGGTTCAGACTCTGCCATTATTTGTCCGGCAAAGTCGGTTAAGTAATCTTGCTTAGCAAAGAGTTCCATATAGGTTTCTCTTACTAAACCAGACAACATTGACATGTCAGTAGCTCTGCATAATACAGAATCATGTATTAAAGCAATCGGTTTATCAAAACGGTTAACACTCAGATGTAATAATGAAGCATCAAGACTATGAATTAGATTAGGAGCCGTAGCTGCCTTATGTCTAGCCCTATCTACTTCGGTACTATCATCAGTACTAACACGTAATTTACAAAGACCTAACAGTTGTAACTGCATAGTCTCTACCTTTTTCTTCATAATTCTTTGACGTACGATGAAACCTGAGGGTGTTACCCATCCAATTTCAGCCATACCCTTATTCAAAGCGTTTGCTACCTCGTCTTCGATCCATTTCATAACAGACATCGGTCCTGGCACTACGTTTTGCATAGCGTCTCGGACAGCTTGAACAGTTTGAGTCAGTTCATCTTTGTCTATTTCGATATTTTTCTCCAATAAAGCGTCACGAATGTACGTTCTATTAGAAAAAGGTTTCGCGTTGTATGGAATTGTCATGACAGTACGTTTAACGCACTTCCGATCCCAAATATCTCGGAGACGGTCAGGTATATTCCATTTGGACACCTCCGCGACAACCTTATAAGCGTCTTGTGGTCTATCAGCAGGCAACACATTGACGAGTTGTGCTGTCTTTTTATCTCTAGCTAAGCCAGCTAGGATCTGTAGACCACTACATGTAGCGTCAGTGGCTACAGGTAGTCCTGTTTTTCTCCTTGTGTGTGCTATACAGCAATGATAATATTCGTCACATGCTGCAAGGAACTGCCAAGGTTCGTCAGCAACCTCCCAATCGGGTCTGTTACCTATGGGATCTTGCGCCACACGCGTGATTGTGAACAAATTATCTTTAGTCCACTGTAGTCTCTCAGCCATAGTAGCTTTATCAAGACCATACGTTGTAGCACATTGGAATGCTAACCATTCACATGCCTCAGTAGTAATTATAGATTCATTAGAAAATCTTATTAATGACTTACCAAAGTCTGTGTCTTGTGGTGTAAGAAATGCAGGGATAGGGTATGCTCTACCTCTATAATCAAAAGACCAAGGGATAAAGAATTCCTTACCTTTGAATCTTCTCACTGCCTCCATGGTCATCCTTGTACGGCATGACCTTCTAAATGCATGAGCATTATTATTCATAACCTCTGCGGCAGCTCTGCGGTACCTCTTACGGGATTCCTTATTGTCTGCTATATCAGGAGGTTTGGGTGGGAGATCCACATTAATGATAGGAATGAATTTCCCTACACTAATCTCTTTCTCACCGAGCTGTTCAGCTACGTTTACAGTGAAGGTGTTTAAACGGTACCCTACCTTCTGAATCTTGTTCAGGAAAGTGATTGGTGTTTCTCCCTGTATAGGTGGTGAGTGTCCACGCCTGACCATTTCATGACCATGCATGACCTCATTAAGTAAGTAACCACCAGGTTTTTCACCCCAATCATTAGGTTCTATTAACATTGGCCAAGCTAATGGTGCAAATAGTTCGCTATCTGCCATTACTTTGTCCTTAATTGCTAAGAACTCAGGTGTAGGTACTACATAATTAACAGTCTTACGTCCTTCCTTCCTTATATCTTTATAAAACCAGCCACTTGCCTGCATTATACAGTCTAGTAACCAAGCACCTAATTTAACTCTATTAGCTGAACCCCAAGTTTCCCATCTTTCTACATCATAACGATTCATTAATGTTTGAATCACTACAATTTTCTGATGAGTACCTATAGATTTATGCCAATAATTCTTTTTAAGAACTTCAAGTAAACCAGGCGCCTTTTGTTCATAGTGTCTCATTTGACACTCATCTTCTACAGCTCGTCCTATCGATTCACATACTTTAACTAAAGCATTGCTACCTTGTTTATGGCTGAATACCTTATCAAAGGTAAGTTTACATGCAATAGCCGCAGCAGCTAAAGGTTCAAGACGTGTTACATATTCTTTGATCATCTTAAATTGATGACCAGTACCACGCTTTAACCTATTATGTGTAGTTTTCTCAATAAGATTGACCACACTTGGCAATAGACAATCAATAGAAGAAATACCGTAAACAGTGGCTGACGCATAATCTTTATCTTCTAGTTTACATGTATTCTCTTTTAAACGTTTGAGTCCTTGAGCTATCTGATCTCTTTCGAGTTTGATTTGCTCATCAATTTGTGCTGGTGTGGGCATAAGCTTCGATCTCATCATTGACTTGATCAATTAGAAGAGCTTTAATCTCTTCATAATGAGGGTGATCCTTTTTAAGCAGGTCAAGTGCCTGCTTCTCATAGGATATTATCTCATCAAGCGAGCGGGTCATCATAAGGATCCTCCATATTAGGTGTTAGGAAGTGTACAGTATCATGGTCAGCAATAGTAAACTCGCAGTCACCAGATTCCATACGTTGTCTTAGTTTCTTTTGGGCAGCACCTGAGTATTGAAATACATATTCTTTTACCTTACCTGTGTTTAGATTACGTTCACGTATGATGTAGTTACAAGATGATGGTAGTTCCCATCCTCCTATCTTCCAGTCCATGAACTCATCATAAGGTATAGGTACAAAGAACTCTGCTGGTGCTTGACGTATTGCTTCCACATTATTATGGAAGTAAGGTTTTTTCTTAGGCATCGGGAATAGGTTCAATGTTTACAAGATAATCATCCATCAAGCATGATTCCTCATAAGCTTCATAGGCAATGTCATATTCATTACCTGAATGCTCCATGATAAAATCCCTGCCTGAAGATAGTGTAACATGGTACTTCATTTGTTGAGTAACCTTTTAACAAAAGTTTTAGTTCGACGTTTAGCAGAACGTAATGCTTGTGGTTTTAGCTTACGTTTCTGTTCTTTCTTCGAATGATGTTGCCAATTTGGTACAGTCGAGTGCGTCATTGATTTTACTCCATAAAACCTCTTTATGAGGTTCCCATAAATTTACATTGCCAGGTAATTCCTGGTTTCGATACACTCGACCAGTCCAAAATAAGAGGTTTTTAATTAACTTCAGCTCTCGCTGTGTTAAATCAACCTCCATGATGTTCAACGTTGGTCTCTCTATCTTCAATCAGGCGATGTTCAATAGAGAGAACGGGTAGTATACCCTTGAGAGTGTTGACGATCTCAAAGATAGCTTGGCGCGGATCATGATTTGTCTTCACTTTAATGGTGAATTCATACTTTTTAAATTCAGTAGTCATCTTCCATAAGCTCCGATGTTTTTTAACAGTATGTATAATAGAATAATTACACATACCAAGGCAATAAATGAACTCATAGGTGCGTCCTGGCGCGTGATTGTGAACATTTAAAAAGGGAGGTGAGTCCCTAGTGGAGAGGGATATACCCCTCCATTAGAGATTCAATACCGTGGGTTGTTGTGATCTGATACCCAAAAGATATAGAACACAGTTAAACACAACACACAGTAGAAAGGTACAACCCAACTACTCACCTTTGGTTAACTCCTGGTACCTCTTCACTACATACTTATGTGCGTCCAGTATGTATGGCTTAGCCTTGTTGAATAAATCAACATGAACATCCAATACTTCCTTGAGTTCAACAGTATGTATGTACCATCTATTACGTGCATCCTTGATATAAGAAGCTGCACTAATTACTGGTATCTCATCAAGATGTGATGGAATAATAACAGGTTCCTTATGTGTAAAGTCACGCTGTTTTGTTATCACAACTGTAGGTGATTCGGTCATGGTATCTACCTTTCGGATTGGTTTAGGTTGTAGCTTTTTTGTTGTTGTCATGATTGACTAACAGGGTGAACATAAGGGATGTGAGTCCCTCATCCAACCCACTATAACATGGGCTGGAGGAGAGCGTCAATTATACGTGAGCATATCGTGACATAGTCATACTACCTGCAGGGTTGTACCCCTCAATAGTCTGATCATCACTCAACTCTTGCTCTTCCTTAGCATCAACAACACTCATGGCTACCATCTCAATGAAGCACCAGACGATATCATTCTTATAACCGTTTATGTGTCCAGGGTTCCGCTTCCAAATCTCTTCGATGACATCATCACCAAGTTGATCCGTGAGCCAGTGTATAACCTCGTTTTCATAACGGTCAAAGAACTTGACGGTGTCACCATAATATATGTGTTCAGAGCACACACCAGATTCACAGCCATGATCGACAATTTCCTTGCACTGATCGTAGTCATAAGTAGCTTTGATGGTTTGAATTGCATTCATAGTTACAATTGCTAAGTGAACAATGTGCCCCAAAGGGCAACGATCCATACGGGAGTCGAACCCGTGTCGCCACCGTGACAGGGTGGTGTCCTAACCTCTAGACGAATGGATCAATCAGCGGGGCGCTGAATTTGATATGCAACCCCGCACTCAAATGTTATGCTAAGCAAGGATCATTCAGCATCTTTTCAAGACGCGTCCTTGTTACATTACGTGTGTGTCCAATCTCATAAGCACGCTCACTATTAACTAGGTTGTTATTAACCCAGAATCCTAGTGATACGTCGGGATTAAACATAACGTTTGCAATCGCTCTCTTGCTAACATTTCCATACTCATAACCCTTTCCGTTTTTGAATACCGTCCTTGCTTTCTGTCTGAGGAGATCAACCTCCAAAGATTTGATTGCATTTGAGGTACGGAATGGTACTTGTACATAAGACATGAGTTTAAACATGGGTAGTAAGGTGAACAGTAAGGGAATGAATCCCTTATCCTGCCTACGAATAGGCAAGATGAGAGAATCAATCAGGGAATACTAAACCGTAGTCTAGCATCATTAAGTCCCTGATTAGTTCACGGTCTATGGTATCGTAACCAAACTCTATATCTTTAGTGCATGGTGCTATCGTTGTGTATTCAACTGGCAGCTTCCATGTATTAGTAGTAAGATTTAGATATTTGTTGATGGTATCACAGACCATGGTGCGTGTTGCTCCCATGTCATAAATGCCATCACGTCCATAGAATCCAAGGACATACTTAACGAAATCTTGCATGATAATAATGCGAGTGAACATGATAGGCATAAGCCTAAAGCATTGAAAGGGATTTGATCCCAAGCATCACGCTAATTCAATGCAGTTAACAAGATCATAAGGGATCGAGTACTCTTCGCAGAGCTGCTCGTCTGGATCTTGATAGTATCCATCGCAATACTCATAAGGTACATCGGTTACATACACATCAACCTCGCCAGTCTTGGCTATGTTGTTTACGTAGTAAAGATTACCGTCCTTAATCATCCAGTGATCAAGGATTTCAGGCTTGCAATGAACAAGAACTTGAGATGATTTCATAATGAAAAAATATAAACAAATGCTGTGAGCTGGAGTTGCACCAGCGTCCATGCTTAACATGCACAGCTGTTCACTGTTCGCTACTAGCAATGGGCGGCAGTGGACATGCTGCGACCTCTTCCGTCAAGCGACCAGGTCAGGGTAACCTCTGGCGGATCGTGCTACCAACACGACTAGACTTTCGTCTCGCTTGATTTGTTATACGTAGTATATAACCACGTTGGCTGATCTGTCAAACATTGTAACGGATTGTTACTGGATGACCGGATCAACTGGGTTGTCTCTCATTCTTCTGGTTGAAGTTATCGAGACTCTCCTCACCCTTTACAGGGAGAGTCGAGATCACTCAACATCAAAGAAGAATGGAATGATAGCACATCGCTACAGATCATGACTAATTGAACTGTGGAAAACCCTGTGGAAAACTGCCTCGCTCGCTACGCTCGCTCGACCCGCGCATGATGCACGTGCAATGCGTGCCCACGAAGCGAGCGCGGAGCGCGAGCGGGGGTTATCCACAACCTGTGGAATACGACCCCCCCTATGGGGGATTTGCGTCCCGCCTATAACGATAATAGGCTTCAGAAATTTATGTTAAAATTTCAGTCCCTAGTAAAGCAATGCTTAGGTTGACCACCATCAACTAGCTCATACCAGCCAGTAGCGATGTACTTTGTCCCTACATTAGGAGTTACACCCTTATGACAATGTGTCCAGGTAGCAGGAAACAGTGCTAACCGCCCTTGCTTAGCCTCTACAACTGTATCTTGTGTAGGGTATTCTGTGCCACTAGCAGCGTCATTTAAGTATAAAGTCCATGCAACTATCCTATTAATATTAAGAGCGATCTGAGCCTCGCAATGGAGCTTAAAAAAGCCTTCTCCGTCTACATATTTCTGTATATTATAGACATTTGTGAGTCCCCAAGGCGCCATATCTAGTAAATACGGATATTCATCTGTATATCTTATCATTGCTCCACATAGAAGCGGTAATAAGATATCAGAATACTTACACGTCTTATGTCTAACGTCACATGGTAGATCTGTAGAAGCTTTTATTCTTCTATCTACAATACCAGGACCGACTCCACCTGGAATATGTCTATCTGTATCCTCTTCAAACCATTTAATAATCTGTTCACATTTATCAGATTCTAGATAGTCATCCAGTATGAATATGTGGTTCTTCATGTGTTAAGGTGGTAATTTTATTAGATTTTTTAATTAATTTCTGAGCTTTCTTGCGAGTTGTGCATTTCTGTGCCTTTACTGCAAGTTTCAGTAGTTTTTTGTCTGATTTGTTCAATAAGTAAGAATTCTAAATTATTTGACAGGCGGTTATACGTACTAATTATATTAATCTGTCCAATTACTACACATAATGTGGCTAATCCCCAGAATATATAGTAGTATCTTTGTTTATGCTGTTTAGGGGCGGTCATAATAGTCATAAATAATAATAGTCTGAGTAGATATAATAAGTATATTATTATGTCCTATAATAGGAAATAGATAATATAAGTATTAAGAAAATGGTTTGTCTGTAAGGCAAATCCATTTTCGTGCGAGTAAAGGGAGCCCTTCAAGAGGTTTTCTCCCTTTACGCAGAAAGAGGTCCACCCTTCCTCTCCCTGTATAGGGGGTGAATGTACCTAAACCCAGGTATTAAGAGCTTTTCCATCTTCAATACCTCTAGCTTTATCTCTTTGGTCTTTATTCATACCTAATACTATATGATTAGCAGACCTGTGAGGGCTGTCTAAGAAGTCTTCTAATAGAGAGTTCCATTCTTCCCTTTTACGCACGTTCACGGCTTCCTGAGCGCTGATAGAGAGCGCATCTGTGTAATACTTAACTCCCTGCGCAAGGGCGTCAAGTCTATCGTCGTGTTTAACTGCTCCTTTTTCACGACACATACGAGACATCTGATAGAAAAGCATATAGAGAAGACGTTCTTCAGGAGCTGCGTCTTTATTAGAGTTATAATCCCAGTCAATAACCGACCTATTACATATAAGACGATGTTGATTAAGAACAGGCTCCAACGAATCAATGATTCTATCTTCCTTTCTGACATTCGCTCTGGTTTCTTCTATAAATATCTGTTGTTTAGTTTGTTGTATGTGTTTTTTAAAGAGTTCAGCAACTATTCCGTCACCGAAGTTGGATTCAATGAGGAGGGTACTCGCGTTGTATTTTTTACATCCTCGAAGTATGTCCAACAAGGTGCTGTCTGTGTATCCGTCCCTATAAGCTCGCATCTCATGCAAGTATATAAACCCGTTTTTTTGGGAGAGGTAAGCAACTGCTGTTTCATCACTTCCTCGTCCAGAGGGGTCGACGCTAGCAATTGTTTCAGTGTAGGGGGTCCATTCTCCAGATAACTGCATTGGAGAGTAAAAGTAGTCGCCAGGGAGTCCGACTGTTGGGAGGTCTTTGATGAGGTTAACTGGGTCTGAGCACCATACGCAGTTGTCTGGAGCTTCCACAGGATTAACACTAGTGATGACCAAATCAGCCATCTTAAGAGGGAATTTCTCTGCATCACTTAAGCTCGTATCGAGCATGAATTGAAGCATGAAGTTCGAACGTCCCATCGACGCTTCACGCTCTAATAAATCATCATTATCAAATCTGTCTGAGTCTGTACATTCCCAAGCCTCTGCACCACCTTCAATGTCTTCTTGTATCTGTGGTGCTAATAAGTTTTCGTATTTTGAGAGGACTCTAGGGTATCTAGCTGGCCAAACGAAGGGACGATACGAGCGCTCTGCCAGCTTACGATAAACAGTAAAAGT